>Ga0193716_1000150_pt1 | contig 41015 bp, 35 predicted proteins | sample U2c1metaG_FD_145901 | JGI IMG/M metagenome (GOLD analysis project Ga0193716, IMG submission 145901) | Soil microbial communities from a riparian zone of the East river system, Colorado, United States - U2c1 | ecosystem: Environmental > Terrestrial > Soil > Riparian zone | place: USA: East River...
CTTTAAACGAATCGTCATACTTGCGGCGTGTCTTTTTGGAACTTTTTCCAGTCATTGCTGTCAAATTTAAGCAACTTTGACTGTCCGGATAAATTAGTACATCTCAGTTAGTCCTGGTCATGACCAATTTGAGCTTTGTAACCATTGTCTTAAGATCGAACTATGAGTGAAGTAATCGTAACACTGATGATGAACTTTAATTATTTCATTGAATTTTCTTGCGCAATGTTTTGAACTTCAAGCTTGATTTTGGCCTTTTCCCTTTCCATCTTAATAAAAAAATTTTCCTTGTAGGAAAATTTTTTTAAACGGGAGCTTCAAATTATCAAATGAATTTAATCTAATATATTATTTATAACCTAGTTACAAATATTTAAACTTAATATATTTCATTAGGCACCGCTAGAATAAACCCGTTTGATGATATAATATTCTCTAAATTGGGTGAATCATGTGTTGCGTGCTGTAAGTGAAAAGCAGTAATTCTTACCGTGTTTAAACGGTATTTATTTACAAACGGAGGTTTTTTTTGACATCACACTAATATAATCTATTTTCCAATACTTATTTTCAAATCATAAAATGGCTAAGATCAAAAATGGAAATGATATTAATCTTGATATCGGGGTTAATCAAAGAGGTAATATAAAAGTTCATACCCAAATTATCAATGATTTAAGTTCGGGAATTTATAGTTCACCAGCTAGTTGCATAAAAGAGTTGATTAATAATTCTTATGATGCCGATGCTGAAGAAGTAGTGATTAGAGTTAAGCCAATTGAAGATAGCATAACGATCATTGACAATGGCAATGGAATGAATGCAGTCGATTTTGATGACAACTTTGCTTGGATTAGTAAATCGAATAAACGTAATGACGGGCAAGTTTCTAAAAGATTAAAACGCCCATTGATAGGCAAAATTGGAATTGGTTTTATCGCAGTAAATGAGATATGTGACCAACTAGAAGTTATTTCAACCAAACAGGGAGAGGCGATTAAGTTCTCAGCTCTGATAAGTTTTAAGAATTTTAGAGAATCTGATGTTTCGGTTGATGGAGGAATAATAAAAGGTGCATATGAGCTAGTAAATGAGGAAGAAGATAAAAAAGAGCACTACACAATTATAAGGCTTTTGGGCCTTAAAGAGTCTGTCAAAAATATTCTAGATGATCAGCAGTATTTGGCTGATATTATTAGGTCTGAACGAAAAGATTTTGATAAAACATATTTTGAGAGTATGAAAGATCTTTTAGCCTCTCACAATAAAAAAAATTTAAAGTCTTTTACGGAGGATAACGCCTACTTACAATTCATTATTGATCTAGCATCATATATTCCTGTAGAATATATAGAAGGAGGGCCTATAGAAGGGAATGCTCACTCTATCATATCAGAAATTGTGAATCTCCACAAAAAGTTATCCTTCAAGGTTGACTTAGATGGTATTTATCTTAAAAAGCCTATTTTTTTCCAAAAAAATAAAGATGTAGTTACTAAAGTAGTTACGTTTAATGAATCAATTGTTGTATCTGAAAATACAATTAGGTTTCGTGGATATTTTTATATTCAACATGGGTTGCTAGTGCCGAGAGAGTTGAACGGTGTTTCTATAAGGATTAGGAATATTCCAATAGCTGAGCGTTTTGGATTTGACCCAACTTTTATGAGGTATCCCAATTATATGGACCAATTGTTTCAAAATTGGATTTCTGGGGAGGTTTATGTAGAGCAAGGGTTAGAAGATGCGATGAACATTGATCGTAAATCTTTTCGGGTAACTCATCCCGATTATCTGGGTTTGCAAGATTGGTTACATCGTTATTTAAGGCAAAAGGTGTTTAAGATTGCTAACGAGATATACGACCAGGGAAAAGAAGTTAAAACCGCTATTGCTACAAAAAAAGATCAAGAAGAAAAGAAGCGAATATTAAGCTCACCTAAAGTTACATATGCTAGAGTTACAACAAAACCAACAAAGGCTGCAAACTCACAAGCCTCACCAATTAAAATTATCAAAAAGAATAAAAGCAACACTATTGTCGAGGTTAATGAATCGCTAGTAAAAAAATTTAAGAAAAGGGATTGGGAGGTGTTGGAGAATGTTTTTCTCATTTTCGAGTTGGCCGTACAAGAATCTAAAGGAGACGTAGACAAACTAAAAGCAATTTTTTATCAAAAAATAAATGACTGGAAGGAAATAAAGTAAGATATGGCGAAACAGATATACGCTAATAATTCTTCGCAAAAGGATTTTATAAGGCGAAAATGGCTAGAATTTGTTAATGAATTCTATGACGACGAGCAAGGGCTAAGTGTTCTCACGTTTCCATCTGAGGAATTACATGAGCTTACTTTATATCAAGAGAATGGCTTAATCAATTGGGAAGAAATGGAGACTGGAGGCCTGAGGATTACTAAGGGGAAGGTAGTTTGCTTTGAAAAAGAATCTAACAAATTCAAACAGATTACGACAAAGCTTATAAATGCCAAATTGATGCTTGGTGAATTGGGGTCCGTTTTGCGTAGCAAGTATCAAGCAATAATGAACGGGAATACTAATATTTTCCCTGTGGATATGGTTAACCTTGATTTTGATGGCTGTATTTCCAAAATCAATGTACCAATTTCAGAAACAATTGAGAGAATTTTCCAATTTCAAGCAAGACATCAAAAGAGCTTTTCTTTTTTTATGACATGGCCCCATACCGAGGCTGACGATTTGGAGAATTATAAGCAGCAACTCAAAAACGTAATAAGAGACAACCTCACAGACCCTTCCGCAACTGCATTTCGAGATCAATTCAATGCCAATTTCAACTCGTTGACTGGACTTAACTATGAACAATTATCGATTATAGGTATGGTCAAAATTGTTCTCAGAAATTCTTCACAAAGGAAATTCAAAGTTACAAATTCGGAAATGTTCACATATGGTGGAAAGGGCGGCAGAAAGAGAATGTTTTCAATTTTGTTGAATTTTCAATTTGTTGGTGAAAAGATTTCTCAGCATCAAATATATTCAGAAGATGTAATAAACGCCCTCAAAGGAATCGAAGACTTGAATGCTTAATTAAACACTTGCTGAAACATTAAGAGCAAATCACATTTTAAGCAATTCTTATATGAAATAGGTATCATAAATCGCCTGACCCATTTTTCTATATTGACTGGATTTAAAAGCCTTGAATTTAAATTGATCGATACCTACCAGTTTTTTCCGATAAAAGTCGCTATTTCCAGTCTTATTATTTTCGATCAATAGCCTCAAACAATTTATAACACCGTTTACTGTCGTCACATTTAAAATGGCATTTGGATCATTTCTATCAATTCTCCAGTTTGCTGCTGGAATGTTCGCCTTTAAACCAATAAAAATGTTTCTGACTTCTGTGGCGCAAAAATTCTTATACTCCTTTAAGGCAGCAAAATCCTTACCGTCCTTCAATTTTAATTTTGCCTGATGATTCCAGATTTTGAATAAAGTATCTTCACCTTCGAATTTTATAAGGGGTTTCAGACCAAAGCTTACGATCGATGAAGTCTTCAATTTGGCCGTTTCATACCAGTGCTCTTCAAAATATGTTCCTAAAGGTCCGGACTCATTTAGTTTATTGATTATACTTTTAGCAATTGAAGTTGTGGAATAAGGAGTTAAGAGAGACTCAATGGCCTGCTTCAATTCTGGTGCCGCGCTGGCCTGGGTAGCGTTGATTTCCATAAATAACTCAGCTTCGAATTTGAGTCTTTTATCTTCTTCCTCATCTTTTGGATAGAGAATTCCGGTTATAAGGAGATTTTGAATCCCTCTGAGTTTAGCTATCGTCTTCTCATAGATATCATCACCTTCATGATAAGCATATGACCTGTGCTGTCCATCAATAATCCCAAGTATATTTGACTTATTTTGAATTTGTATAGTTGCAGGAGTTACATTTGTAACGCCACCCGCCTTAAAATTACCTTTTCTATCAATTTTTAATTCATTTCCTTCTGCATCAAACAGCTTTACTTTGTCGACCGGGATCGTGACAATAATATTATTTACAAAAACCCGGCTTTTCTCATGCAGATACCTCCGCATGCTTTTAATCTTTTTATTTAAAACCATTCGCTGATATAAGCCAATACTATCTTTATTTCGCCATCCATCTTTTCTTAAAACAAAAGCACGTTTAAGAAGTGAACTGGCATCCATATAAAAGGAAACTAATTTATATCCCTCTTTAAAGGTGCTGTGCTCTTCCGGCAAAATGTGTCCTGAAAATTCATCTCCGGAACTTACGGAACTCGACTTGATATTTGATCCTATCTTTGAAAATTCAAGATTCAAGAAATCAAAAAACTCAAAACGGGCTGATTTTTTGATTATTTTAGAAATGCTTTCAAAATATTTTACGATTGAATAATCAAAATAATGTACATTATCTACATTGTCTTTATGTTCCCTGCTTAATGCCAATTTTGATGCATAAAGAATTCTTACTTGAAGTTGGTTGGGTGTATATTCTTTTAATACAGTTCTTCCCAGGACTTCCGCCAATTGCTTGAAATTATTCTGTTTTATCAGAAACTTTAAAAATTCTCGCGGATTATCATTTATTTTATCGTAAATGATTTTCTTGTTAAACAAGTGCGTTCCCGACGATCCGACAGTATATTCCATAAAAACGAGAATGTTTTCACAAAAAAACACATCATCCAATTCAGACGTTCTTCCGTCATATACAAATTCCTTACCGTCGATACCAGGAACCCTCGAAAATCCAAGATTGTCCATTAAAATTCGGATTTCCTTTTTCTGGGTATTTTGCGCCTGTTCCTGAGGAGATAAAATTTTCCTTTTTTTCTTTCCCTTTTTTCTTTTTCTCCTCACAACGGCACCTATTACCGTTGTTGTAGTAGAAGTTGTTCTTATTTTTTTTGCCATGTTAATTACTCATAGTCTTTTTCATTGAGATCAACCTTTATTTTGCTTAAGATTATTTCGGATTTTGAAAGATTTGCAAGTTGATTTTCATCTATACTTTTTCTGAATTTATGAGTCACCATATTTGTGTAGACGAATACATTCTTATTTTTCGCTACAAGAAGTAAAAGTTGATTTGCGTTTTTTTCGACAACAAAAATTGGTTCTATTCCAAACTTAGATAAAGGAGGGTTTACTGATAAATTGGTTAACAAACCTATTAATTCTGACTCCTTACACTCTTTTCTTACAAAAAAGATATATTTGATAACACAAAGTGCATTTTTTTTAGTTGCTTTCTGGTTACTCTTTTCAACATAAATCCTGCTTATTTGACTGGCCTTTTCAGCAGGCAGTTTTTTCAAAATAAGCTTTGGATATTTCAATGCTCTTAGATCAAGAATGAGAGAATTAAACTCGGTTTGCGAAAGCTGCTTGGATTTTTGTTCGATAAATTTTTCTCTCTTTTGCTCTCCTGTTTCTTTCAGGTAATTTTTGAACATTTTAATATAACCGGCATTCAATTCGAAACCTACATACTTTCTTCCCATATTATCTGCCTTTGCCAATACTGCTCCGGATCCTGCGAATGGGTCCAATACCAGATCGCCTTCTTTCGTAGAGATTTTTAAGATTTGCGCGATCATTTCTTCAGGCAAAGGGCAAAAGTGCTTTATAAACCCTTTTCCCCATGATCCCTGTAAAGGAATATCGAAGTGCCATATTCCATCCGGAGTCTTTCCATTAGGGTTATATCTTTCAGGATATTTGACCCACCATTTTTTTAACGAATGAAAGTCACGAACTTCATCTATGAAAAAATTGTACTTATCTTCTTTTGAGAAGAGAAGGATATATTCAAAAAGATTTCTCATCTGACCCTGATGAGCCCACGGTACTGTTTTATCTTTACCCCAAATAATAATCTCCTGAAGCTTCCAGCCAATTTCTCTTAACTTATTCGAAACATCAAACGGTAAAGGAATGACCTCATTATCTCTCCTAAAAGAATCAATAATAACCCACAAACTGCCTGTATCCTTTGTACAATTATAAACGTTTTTAAAAACTAATTTTAAGTCTTCAAGATATTTTGAATATTCCTGCCCAAACCCAATTTGCTTTTTGTATCCATAGTCCTTTAAATCAAAATAAGGAGGAGAAGTTATTGTTACGTCAACAATCTTAGTATTGAGGATTTCATTAAGTTTTCTTGCATCTTTCTTATATACTACGTTGACTTCAGTTTTACTCATTTTGTTTTTGCCTGGTTATTGTTCATCAATTCTTTTGAAATATTTCCAAGCGTTAAAAGTAAGACCATTTAACAGTTTCTTCATAACTTCTTGTACAGAAAAGGTACTAGCGCCTTGTCATATACATTTTTTACTTAATTCATTAGTTGAAATTTTTGTTGCAGCTAAGGGTTTGCCCGCCAAAAAATAAAAAGTTGCCCACTAAAAATAAAAAATTGACATAAACCTAACATCCGTATAACTACGTTACTTGTTAGGTTTACCCAATAAAATAAGAAAAGATTAAGAAATTAGTTCAACGAAGGACCATCGCAATCCAGATCAATAATTGCAAAATAAGATAATACCCCAGGATAAGCAGCAGGTTGATGACAATTGTCTTCCTCATAAGTACGGATTTTAGCAAGATAGAAAAAGGTTTAACGGTCATGGGACCGAAAAGTCTGCCCAAAAGCGGCCAAAATTATACCAAATCAAGTTTATCCACATAGGAATTATACCCTCCACAGTGTGAAAATTTCCCCGGGCAAATCCTCCACACCTGTTTAACCGGCGACTTTCCGTCAATTTGATGTTAATTACCGGTTATCCTTTTGTTAAACCACTAGTACCGTTACGCTGGCCCGCTGATCAGCCTTTAATGTGCTCTTAATGCTTTAGGGACAACCAAGCATGGTCTTTGAGCGTCTTTAGTTGATTAAAGCGAACCGACTCCTAAAGCTTCAAACTCAAAACTCCGGCTATGACCATCAGCGGCTTCACCATGGTGCGCAACGGCGCCAAACTGTATTATCCCATTAAACAGGCTATCGCCTCCATTTTACCTATTTGCGATGAATTCGTGGTTGCCCTTGGCAATTGCGACCCCGACGACCGCACCCTCCAGGAAATAGAGAGCATCGGCTCCGACAAAATACGTATCATCCATACTGTCTGGGATTTAGAGAAATATCCGAGGGGGATGGAACATGCCCACCAGACCGATATTGCCAGGGAAGCCTGTAACGGTGACTGGCTTTTTTATGTGCAGAGTGACGAGGTGGTACACGAGGAAGACCTGCCCCGGATCCGGAAACGTTGTGAGGAGCTGCTCCCCGACAAGTCTGTCGAAGGTATCCTCTTCAAATACCGTCATTTCTGGGGGGATTATAACCATTATATTACCTCCCATGCCTGGTATGCCAATGAGATCAGGATCATCCGTAATGACAAGGATATCCACTCCTGGGAGTCGGCTCAGTCTTTCCGGCGGATCCCGGATTTTGACGGGGTGAACTATCGGCAAAGAGAGGGTACTTTTAAGCTAAAGGTCGCCCGGGTAGACGCCTATATTTTCCATTATGGCTGGGTCCGCCCGCCTCAATATATGCAGAAGAAACGCAGGGTCTTTGAAGGAATCCACCAGGGGGAGAAAAGGGCCGAGGAGATGCTAAGCCAGGAAGGCTCAGAGTTTGATTTTGGCAATATGTCCCACCTGTCCGTCTACCGTCATACCCATCCCGCGGTGATGGACGAAAGGATCCGGCTATTCAACTGGGGCGATCAGCTGCGGCGGACAACAAATCAGTCTTCCGTTGCCCGCCACAAGCATGAGCGCTTAAAATATCGCGTACTGACCTTTATAGAACAGACCTTTTTGGGCGGCCGGCAGATCATGTCTTTCAAGAACTACAAGCTGGCCCGACGATAGCTATTTCGGCATTTCGAAGATAGCCGGGTCAACAGGTTTATTAAATTCCACCTTGGTATGGCTTATCGTAACGGAGAATTGGGGGTAAGTGACCTCCTGTGTATAGGGCATGACAAAGCCGATATCCGACTTCTTGTAATCCCTGAAAGCTGTGGTTATCTCTAAGTCCTGGCCATTGGCGTTGACCGTATTGACCATCTTGTCGATCAGGTAAGTGCGGGCATTGATATAATAGGTGATACTAACCCCGCTGGTCGTCACTTTTAGCTTATAGTCAGCCGAGTCTTTTCCCGCCATTTCCACCTTATATCCCTTGGCAGCATAGTCAAAAAGAGGGCCCCCGACCTGAAAAGACCCCTTCGCAGCCTTTGCCTGATCTGCTGACATGGCAGTAGGCGAGGACTGCCCAGCCATGGGATTAATCGCCCAGCCCCCCTTGTCGGTGATGCAGTTGACGATTTTACTGCCGTTGAAGTCGGTCTCGCTTTTAAAGGCTTTTCCATTGAGAATGTGGGTTGTACTGGGGGCATCGCTGCCGTTGAACGAGACATTGCTTTCAATCGTGAGGGAGGTGATCCCGCTGACAACTTTGCTGCCCCCGATAGCATCTACATATTTGGAGACGACCTCATCGGCCGATTGCGCCAAAAGGTTGCCCGAAACCAGAAACCCAGATAGTAATAACAAGGACGATTTTTTGAGTGTTTTCATGTATTTTTTTTTATATAAAATATCTACCATACCACAATCCCGTATGGAATCCCAGCGGGGAATATTAACTTCATACAAGTATGATACCATTCACCAAAAAACCTTATTTTATGCAAAAAGAGATCTTCCAAAGACTTAACCGGATCGATCACCTCATCCGTATCAAGGGTACGGGCACTCCGGGCCAGCTGGCCGAAAAGATCGGGATGTCCGAACGCAGCATGTACGAATACATCCGCCTCATGAAGGAGTTCGGGGCTCCTGTGGTGTATTCGCGTGCCCGCAAGAGTTATTACTATGTAGAAGATGGAAGCTTTACCATTAAGTTTCTGTCAGAATAATCAGCCAATGACCTGTCTTCTTGTTCAATCAAACATGAACCCGCACATCAAATGCGGGTTCTTTTTATTTTGCGCCAATGACGTTTTGGAAGACCGAAGCCAACCTATTTACCTATTTGTTTCTGTACTTGCGGTCAAATCTCCAAACCAAGGATAACATCCAATAACGACCCAAAATATTTGTAAAAGTTTCAGTATTAGTATTACCGATGTTACTACGACTAATGCCTGAATTTTGATTAAGAAGGTTATAAACCAGGAGCTTTCCCGTCAAGCGGTTAGCCAAAAGGTTTCGGCTAACAACAGCATTCCATAGCAATACCGAATTATCTTTCGCAAAGGCACTGCTTTTTTGCTGCCAGGTATAATTGGCGCTCATGTTAATATCAAATAGCCGAAGAAAATAGATCGAAATATTACCAGTATATGCCTGGGTCCAATATTGGACAGGTGCAGTTGCGTTTATCGAACTGTTGGAGGTGAAATAGGAGATGTACGAGGCCAATTTAAAGGAATATTCGTCTCCCATGTTTTGCCCCAGGTTGAGACCCATCCCTCCCGTATAATTGCTATTACGGCTAATATCCGAGTTTACATAAGTTGAGTTTTGACTATAACGAAACGCGGCAACGATACCTAAATCAAAATCACCTATCTTTCTGCTATTGGAAATGTAAGAATCAAGGTTACGATTGCCATCTATATTTACAGGCTGGCTGATTTGCCGACCAAGGCTATCCGTAATAGTTTTAGTGCCAATGCTTTTGCTCGTCATGCCCAAATTCAGAGAGATGTTAAGTAAGGAGGCCTTTGCTCTTGTAAACCGCATCGTCAAGTTTTGACTGAATCCCGGACGAAGACTAGGATTACCCAGAGTTATATGCAGGGGGTCGCTATTATTCCTTATCGGCTGCAATTGATTAATATCCGGTTGTTGGGTATTGCCGTCATAAGTAAGATCAACCCGGGAAAAAGAATTGGGTATATAGTTCACGATCAAATGCGGCAAAAAATTGAGATAATGGTATCTAACTATTGTATCGACATAAAGATCTCTTTGTCGATAGGAGTATTCGGCCATACCTGTCGTTAGGGTGTAATTAATTAAGTGACCAGTATGCTGAAATGTAAAAGCTCCGGACTGATTAAGGGTATGACTTTCATATTGACTACTCAGACTGTCAATAATATTATCATATTTCCCATTTCCCTTATCATAGGTTTCTTGCCGGGATTGGCTGGTCGTGTTCCCTGACCAATAATAAAAACCAAGTGTCCAATTTTTCCCTAACGGCTCGGCAAAGCTAATTCTACCACCAATTACGTGCGTTAGGTTCGCGATTTGTTTACGTTGGTCTACGGTGTCTTTCGACTGTAATTCACCATTTGGCTGATAAAAATTGTTCAATGAATAGACATAACCCTCTGTTGCATTATTGTTACGGGAAAAATTAGTAGAAACTGTAAAAATACGGCTCGGAACTTTTCTGGAATGTAGTCGCCAACTGACAATACCACTTAGATTTTGAAGGTTATTTTCCGATCTGATGTTTCGCTCACTGCTATTAACCAAAGCATTATTAAAACTACCGGAACCTGTATCCCGGTATTCACTCTTCGCATCTGCATTATTATACCGAAACCCTATTTGTAATGAAGAGCTCTTATCACCAAGGAAATCAAAAGTACTATAGCCCAAATGCTGATTTTGTTGATTGATAGATCTTGCGGATCTATTTTGAACATATAAGCTATCCGGTAAGGCCTGAATGGTTGTGCTGCTGGTGACTGGCCTGGTCAATAAATTGCCATATTGATAGTTGCCAACTAAATGATCATCGTTTTCTTTCCAGGTATTTGCGTAATGCAAGCCTGTTGCAAGCATTCTTGGGATTCCTCTACCCGCCGAAGCTCCCATTGGATCTGGTATAGCATTCAGGGAGGAAATACCCACCGCCGAACTGCCTGAATTAGTGTTGAATCCCGTGACTCCAATATTAGACGCAAGACCCAGGGCGGCAATCTGCTCCCGATTTTTAAAAGAGGCCAATAGACCGGTTGCATTATAATTCTCCTGTGTATTTGTACCGGCTTCCACCTTTCCAAAATATCCTTTCTTGCTATCATCTTTCAGGACCAGATTGAGAGTCTTTGTACGCCTTCCATCGTCAATGCCTGAAAACCTGGTCTGATCGCTCTTGCGGTCAAGCAATTGAATACGGGCAATTTTTGAGGCATCAAAACTACGTGTCACTAATGTTGGGTCGGAAGCAAAAAGGTCTTCTCCGTCCACCAGGAGCTGAGTTATTTTTTCCCCATTGAAGGTAATTGTGCCATCAGCATCAATTCGCAAACCCGGAAGCCTTCCTATCAGTTCTTCTACACTGGCATTGGGTCGCATGAGCATACTTCCAGTATTATATTCCATCGTATCCCCGTGCAATCTTGGGCGTAAGTCCTTAGGTCTCACAATTACAGCCTTCAGACTATCAAAATTTGGTTTAACGGTATCAGCTTTCGATTGGCCGTAGATAGTTGGCGCCCCAAGAATAAGGAACAACAAAAGGAAAACTCCTCTTCTATAACGACAAGGCAATAGGAATTCAGGCACCCTCAAGGGAATAAAATTAGAACCGGAAATTATCTTCTTTCACTGCGAAGCTTTTGCGGAATCAAAATGAGATCGGGGACCTGCTCAATGCATTCTGCCTACAGGGAGGGAAACAAGCAGAAAAATGCCTACGTGAATCCCTATAGCCCTTAGTAAAAATACCGTTTATTGGTAGCAACGAATTTGTCTGATCGACTCCAGGCATTTCAAAAAAAACTAACTTTTTCCTTCCTTCCGTTAATTGTCTCATGATTAGTCGCCATTCATTCCATCCATTTCCACCTTGCCATTAAACCTGTCCTAATATGAAAAGAAAGGATGAACAGTTGATCCGGGAGATCAGAGAATATCTTGACGAGCATCTTTACGAACATCATACTGTCCAGGATATCTGCCGGAGATTTACCATTAATCGGGAAAAACTGCAAAATGGTTTCCACCAATTAGTCCAGTCAACTGTTCACGCATATATTATACAACGCAGAATGGAGAAGGCTGCTCAACAACTACTCAATTCTGACGACTCCATCAAAGCAATTGCAATAGGAAGCGGCTATAAAAAACAGCGAAGCTTTAATAAAACTTTCAAGACCATCTTCAATCAAACTCCAGCCGGTTATCGCAGGCTGCACCAGAAACGCGAGGATGTCAGCTAATAGGCATTCTCATTTATATTTCCCCACTGATAGTGTACCAATTAAATCCTTTAGTGAACCATAAACATTTGCTCAAGCCCGTTGGTCATTCGTAACTTGCATCCAGTTACTCACATAAACCTTTCCTATATGCCTACAATCAACAACGCACGTATCGAGGTTTTGCGATTTTTCCCAGATTCATTTTTCAACTCTTTTTAATCATCGAATTACCCCGCACCTCTTAATTTATTGACTTATTGTTCACCGAACAAAACGCATTCGCATGTCCCAGAAAGCCATTATCATCGGCGCCGGGCCGGCAGGATTGACGGCCGCCTACGAGTTATTAAAAAGGACCGACATTGTTCCCATTATTTTAGAAAAATCGAGTGAAATCGGAGGCATTAGCCGAACTACAAATTATAAAGGCAATCGTATGGATATGGGGCCTCATCGCTTTTTCTCCAAGTCAGACAGAGTAATGGACTGGTGGCTAAAGATGATGCCTCTCGAAGAGTGTTCAAATAAGGAAACAACCATTTCCTACCAGAACAAGTCGCGCGAAATCACCACCAAAGAACCAGCAGCCAAGGATTCCGACAAGGTCATGCTTGTAATCCAGCGGCTAACACGTATCTATTTCTTGCGAAAATTCTTTGCTTATCCCATTCAACTATCTATTGATACGTTGAAAACATTGGGCCTGATCCGCACCATAAAAATCATGATCTCCTTCCTTTGGATCCGCCTTTTTCCCCGTAAACCGGAAAAAAGCCTCGAAGACTTTATCATCAATAAATTCGGCAAACAGCTTTACCTTCTCTTTTTCAAAGACTACACCGAAAAAGTATGGGGCATCGCTCCAAAATATGGGGGGGGATAGTATTAACAAAGCAGCCCAGGATTGGTTCCACTATAAAAGCCGCAAAATCCAGGATCACAAAAAAAAGAATCCAAAGATTGTGGCCACGACCTGGTACCCGGTTTTTTCAACAGTCGTCAACATTGTCTTTATCCTGGGATTGGTGAGCATGCTAATACTTGGGGTCATTCGCCGGAAGGATTATGGGCTGCCGCAGCTTGTTGGACTGATACTGGGGTTCTGGCTACTGAATGCATCCTTCAGCATCTTTGCCTCACCGATAGTCCTCCGCTATCAGTATTTCCCCCTACTCTTGTTTTTTCCTATGGCAGCCATATTTGTGGAACATACCATCAAAATAGCCATGGAGAAGGAAACTCCAGGTGAAGTACAACTTTTTGATAACGAAAAACTGCCTTCGGTAAACCAACAAAATTTGCCATCAACCTCATGAAGAACTACCTTGCTACAGTCTTACAACAGGAACATCCCATAGGTAAGAAAGGCACTGGTTTGTAGAACCCATATATATAGCCGGTCGGCTGGGAATCTGCAGACATCCTGTTAGGCAGGTCCCACCGCCGGTTTTATTACCCATCAACCCAAACACCGGTAAAAGCTCCCGACTTAGTAGCGCCGATAAACAACCTATTTTTTAACCTGCCTAAAAAGCATTTCAAACCTTATGCTATGAAGTCCTTACTCCATCGCCTCATCCGCCTCGATCACCTTATTGCATTAAAAGCCACGGGGACACCATCGGACTGCGCCCACAAGATTGGTATTTCCGAACGTAGTCTTTATGATTATCTCAAGATTCTCAAGGAGATGGGGGCGCCTATTACCTTTTCCCGAAACCGCCGGACCTACTATTATAAAGAGGATGGACGGTTCCGTATTTCCTTTATTGCACGGTATAAAGAAGAAATGGTCGAAGAGATGCTCGCCTAGCGAATAAATGCCTGCTGAAAAGGCCATTGGTTAATCAGCAGGCATTTTCGTATTAATTATTACTCCCACGGCCTGTGCAAGTGTGCTGAAATCAGGTCATTAAAATATTTTATGAAATTTTCATAAAAGTGTACTGTGTATTGGAAGAATGTTCTATATTTGCTGCAGCCTAATTAAACCGCACTTTATTCTCACTGTGTTCTTGCTTATTTAGTCCACGACTACAAAGGGTTCCCGGTCGATCTTAGTTGCAATGTGTGCGGTTGAGAGGACAAGGGAACCTTTTGTTTTTGACCAAATGCTGGTTAAGAGCATTTTCAATTCTTATTTATCTTTATTACGACCGATCGCCGAAAGTCAGGCAATAATAGCCGGCCGGCGGGTTCTATATTTCTCCATTGGCCGACCCAGGGATCATAGCAAGTGACCTCTTTTATTTGCTGCGGGGAAACCCAACCGGAACAATTGACAACGGCGCCGCTGACCGTTTCCGGGGCAATACCCGCCTGCAATTCCGAGCGCCAGTCATTCCGGCTATCCCGGCACCAGATAAGGGTCGTATTTGTTCCCCTCAGGACATAAAGCCTAAGCCTGTCCTGTCGATCCTTTTCCGGCTGAAATTCCTCCGCGATAACATTGATGCCATTGACAATCGCACCAAAACGGCCAAAGTGATACCATAACCCATATTTGTCAATATATTCCTCCCAATGCCAGGGATTGCCGCTGCCGGCTGCCCCTGAGAAGAAGGGAGCAAACAACATATCGTGCAGCATCATGCCCGCCTTATCCATTGCATATAAGTCAGAAGGGCCGGCATGACTCGGACGGACGGCGCCCGTCTCTGCCAACAGCAGGGGTTTATGTAGCTGATAAGACCGAAGTTCTTCGATGGCATCAGCGGCCAGAAGGTCTAGCGGTCCTTTACAAACATCCAGCTGTGCTCCTTCATCGAGATAACGGTGTATTTGTCCGATGGCATTTGAAGGGAGGCTGGTAATGTTCCGGTATTCTCTCCGGCGGCCAGGGCTGTCAAAACTACCCAGGCTTTGCATGACGAGATGTTGAGGAAACAGTTCCTGGACGCGGGGCAGCATATAGCCATTCCATTCATCGAGTCCACCGCATTGAATTCCATTCATCTCATTCCACAACTCCCAGCCAAAGATGGCCGGATGCTCCCGATACCGGTTGCTGAGAAAAGTTAGCCGATTAAGATAGATGGAACGCCCCTGCGGTGAATTGATGTATTCATCAATGTTCCGGAAAGGACCGCCATTATCGATATGGTATTGGGGCCGGTTAAACGGCGCGTGGGGATCAGACACTATCTGCCGGGTGTTTTCCAGGCAAAACTTGATCCTGATCTTACAGTCGGAGGCCGAAGTTAACAGGAAATCAATATTCCGGGCATTTTCTTCATCGTAAATTCCATATCGATTCTCCACCTCCAATGGCCAGTGACACAACCAAACCCGGGCAAAATTGCCACCAGCGGCCGACAACTTCTTCAGGTAGCCTGCCATATCGTCCAGTCCATGTGCCCATGCCAGGTTAAGACCATTTACTACAAAAGGTTGTCCATTGCTCAATGCAAAATAGTGTGGGTTGACTTTGCTGACTGTCACCAATGACGGATGGGCCAGCGGAAGCAAATGCTTTCCGCCGGCCGCGCCGACAACAAGGGAAAAAACACTGTCTATAAAACTTCTTCTATCCATAGTCATTGGCAAAGATCAATATCCGAAATTCTGATCGTCGGGCGTTATCAATAGGTTGGCATTGATCTCATCCGATGGGATTGGCATCAGGAGTAAGCGTTTCACAGACGCATCATCCGTTGGAAACAAAAAATCATTGGTAGCGTTGAAGCCCGGCATGGCGTTGTGATGCTGGAGAAATGCCTTGAGATAGTCCACACCTCTGCGGCGGGTGTCATAGAACTCATGTGCTTCACCCAGCAGCTCGATACGACGCTCAAGCATGATCCGCTGGCGAAATTCTCCCTGTGTCATGCCCGACCAGTCGGCAGGGGCGGTTTCGGATGCATCAGTAGCACCGTTGCCATTGGCATCCCTCGCACGGGCCATCACCTCATTAATATAGCTGTAGGCCTGATCCGGCCCATGAAGCTCATTTTCAATTTCAGCGAGCATTAACAGGACATCGGCATAGCGGAGATAAATGAAATTGCTGTTACTGACAGAGCTGATGTAATTGGGGTCGGCGTACTTTAAAATATAGGGATATCCGTTGGCCGCTGAAGCTGCCGGATTAGGATAGAGGTTGGTTGTCGCTCCGGTGTTGGATTTATAGCTGTTGTAGATAAAGGTGGCATTGATACGGGGGTCGCCCGGATATTGATTCACAAAATCATTGAAGATCACTTTGTGAACTCTCACGCGTGCCAGCGGGCTGGTCTTCTGATTGGGAGTGTACGTACTGTTGCTGGGCATAAAGGACTGCGTGAGCCCATTGGATGAGCCGCCAGACATATTGAACTGAAGTTCGAAAATGGATTCTTTAGAATTCTCTTTGGTTACGTCCCAGAGGTCTTTAAACGGCAGCACCAGTGAATAGGCCTTTGAATTGTACACCTGTATCGCCTCGTCATAGGCTTTCTGCCAGTAAGGCGAACTCTGATCGTTGCCGGCCAGCGTCATGTATACCTTGGCAAGCAGCGAATAAGCCGCCCATTTGTGCGGGTGACCAACAGCCTGCCCGCCGGGAACCGGCAATAGTTTCTCCGCCTGCTGCAGATCGCTGATCACCTGGTTGTAAACGGAATCTTCCGAAGTACGCGCCATATAGGGCTGGGTACTGGAAGGCGCATGCAGCCAAAGCGGGACGGCGCCCCAGGTACGGACGTTATTGAAATACACGACGGCGCGGAGGAAATAACCTTCGCCAAGCACCTGGTTCTTTACGGCCGGAGTGATATTGCTTCCCTCCATTCCATCGATGAGGGAATTCACTGAATTAATCGTAGCATAGGATTCACGCCACGTGTTGTTCACCAGCGCGTCAGTTGACAACGCTGCCAGATGGGCAACAGGAAGGGCTGCGGCTTGATTAGTCCAAAAGGTACCTGACCCCTCACTAAGAAATTGCTCATATCCAATACCAAAATAATAGTACGTGCTGAGATGAGAATAACATCCGACCAGCGCGGCTTCAGCACCACTTTCCGTTGCAAATATTGTCTGACTGTTTACAAAACCCTGAGGTTTCTCCTTTATCATCTTCTTACAGGAGCAGAAAGCGATCAAGGCGAAGGAAACCGAATATAATTTCATTTTCATACAAATTCCTTTTTTTGGGAGCTTAGAAATTGACATTTAACCCTACGATAAATGATTTGGAATTCGGGTAGGAACTCCAATCCACGCCAGACCGGAGCGGGTCGTTCGTAAAGCTGTTGACTTCGGGATCAAAGCCCGAATAATGGGTGAGGGTAAGCAGATTGCGCCCCGTCACATATACACTCAATCCGCTCATCCACTTAATACCAGGAAGCGAAGGCTTGTAGGACAGAGTAACAAGGCCAAGCCGCAGGAAGCTTCCGTCTTCCAGGATACGATCTGTGAAATTCCCATTGTAATAGAGAAGACGGGGATTCGTGCCAGCCGGATTCTTGGGAGACCAGGCCTTGAAATAGGCATCCTGTTCGACATTGGTGCCCGGTAGAGTATTATCTATTTTTAACTTGTTTCCGTCGGCAATCAGATTGCCATAGACGCCGTTGACAAAGGCGCTCAGGGTAAATCGCTGATAAGTGAGGGACGAATGAAATCCATATGTGAATCTGGGATTCGGATTACCGATGATCGTCTTATCGGCATCGTCAATGTTTCCATCGCCATTCTGGTCGACGAAATAGATATCTCCCGCTTGCAGTGGTACACCGGCCAGCTTCAACGGATGTTGTGCTACATCGGCGGGCTGGTAGATCCCCCGCGTCTTGTAGCCGAAGAACATGCCGACAGGCTGACCTTTCGCAAAAATATTGGCTGGCTCCTTAAACTCGCCGCCGCCCGCGACATTTGTTCCCAGGAAAGCGCTCAGCTGCATATTGCCGAACTGACCAACCGGCAGGCCTACATTGGTGATCCTGTTCCGATTGAAGGCGATATTCGCTCCCGCAGACCATTGCACGGTGCCCTTTGAAAGCACGGCCTCCGCGCTGAGTTCTATTCCATTGTTTTCTATCGAGCCCCTGTTGATGTACATGCTGGTAAAACCGGTGGAAGTGGGAAGACTCATTTGCTGCAACAGATCCTTCGTCAATTTGTGGTAAAGGTCAATGGTGAACAACAACTTATCCTGGAAAAATCCGGTTTCAAGTCCTACGTTGGTCTGTTGGGAAGACTCCCATTTCAACTCCTTATTGGCGATGAGGGCCGGGGCTGCGCCCACTGCAATCGTCGAATTATTGCTTGCATAATAGTCGACGGCATACCGGGTGATAGTGGAATAGGGTGCTACCGCCTGGTTACCGGTGATTCCAAATCCGATCCGCGGTTTCAGGGTGGAAAAGATTTTCAGGTTTTTGATAAAGTCTTCATCCGAGGCCCTCCATGCCAGCGCGCCGGAAGGGAAAAATCCCCATTTGTGGCCGTCGGCAAAGCGGCTGGTGCCGTCGTACCTGCCCGTCACCGTAAGCACATAACGGTCGTTGTAGCTGTACACCACCCTGGAAAGGGCTGACAGGATCGATGACTGGGAATTATCCTCATAGTAAGGAAATACCCGTGCGCCCGTGCCGAGGCCATGCGTACGCAGGTCTTCCGTCCAAAAATCCTCGTTCACCGTATAGGAATTCTCCAGGATAGAGTTGTCATAGGTCATGCCACCCGTAGCATTGATCCGGTGTTTGCCGAAAACCTTATTGAAGGTGAGCATTGCTTCGGTATTGTAGGCATAACTTTTCAGGGCAGAATAGCCCAGCTGGCCATTGGCAGCCTGTCCTTGCCCCAGCGCTTTTCCAAACCAGCGGTGACGGTCTTTAAAACGAAGATCTGTTCCGCCCAGCACCCGAAAAGTCAATGCGCCTGTCAGTTTATATTCCAGTGACAAGGACTGAAGTGCCCTGAACTCCTTGGAAAAATCGTCATAGTCCTTTAGCCAGGCCCGCGGGCCGTCGACACCTTCGCTGATATCGACCTGACTCAGGCTGTCCGTACCTACGATGGGTTCTTTTGATAACATGGACCGGATGATGCTGTTGCTTGCACTGCCCAGTTGTTCGGTGGCCTGGGTCATCGAATTGCGCCGGTACAGCAGGCCGGTCCGGGAGGTGAACTTCAGCCTGTCCGTGGTGTTCTGTGTGAAATTAAACCGGATGTCCCCTTGCTTCACTCCCGTGGTGGGAATGACACCGTTGTTGTCCAGGTAGCCCATCGCGAGAAAATAATTGGAGCGATCGCCCGTACCACCAATGCTGAGTCGGTTATTCGTTGTGACACCCGTCTGAAAAATAGCGTCCTGCCAGTTAATGGGCTGGATACTGTCCAGGTTATAGACGGGCGCAGCGCCCTGCAGGGCCGCCTCGTCATTGCGAAAATTGGCAAAGTCGCGCCCGTTCAACATGGGCATCTTCTTTCTCACCTGTGCGAACTCAGTGGTCGAATTCAGGGTGATATTGCCCCTGCCCGCGCGGCCCCGTTTGGTGGTAATCAGCACGACACCGTTTGATCCCCGTGATCCATAGATGGCTGTCGCGGATGCATCTTTCAATACCTCGATACTTTCGATGTCCTGCGGATTAATCGCCGTTAAACCGTTTTGGGCCTCCTGGTAAGAATTGCCTGGATTGGTGCCCGCTTGAAGGGAGTTGTCTACGTCCTGCGTGGCAGTATTCATAATCACTCCATCCACTACATATAAAGGTTCTGCGCCGCCGGTGAGTGTACTGGTCCCCCTTACGCGGACATTGACCGCGCCGCCCGGCGCCTGGCTTCCCGTATTAACATATACGCCGGGCACCCGGCCCTGCAATAATTTGTCGACAGAATTGATCTCTCCCGCCTCCTTCTCATCAAACTGTACGGATGAAATAGCTCCAGTGACGTCCCTTTTCCTGACAGTGCCGTACCCCACTACCATAACCTGATCCAATTGGTTTTCGGCTTGCTTCATCCGTATCATCAACGACGAGGTATTTTGCCGGGTAACCGTAAGGTCACGGACAAAACTTCCTTCGTAGCCGACATGACTAAAGGCAATAGTATAGACGGCCCCATCCTGCAGCCTATCGATGTGAAAAAAACCTTTGGCATCGGAAAAGGTGGATATGGATTTTCTGGTTTTAGCATTGGACGCCGTGACAGACACATTGTCCAGGGCTTCGCCTTTTTCATTGGTCACGAGCCCTTTGACGGAAAGGTCCGACTGGGCTCTGGCGACAGTTCCGGAACCCAGCAGGGCCAGCAGAAAGAAAATAAAGAGCGGCAACCGGGGAAAGCAGGTGATAGTTAGTTTTTCTCGCATACGCATAAGTTTGAAGAATAGATTTCCCTCCCCTGCACTGGCAGAGTTTTGGAAACCAACATTTAGCTGTGGATTAATTACTTTTTGATCGTAAAGCCTGTATCATTTTTGAGAAGGGTAAGGTTGTAAAGCCCGGACAGGTTTTTCAAAATGATATTGATATCGTCTTCTTTATAGATGGTTCCAGTGAAATCGAGATGATCCGTTTCCTTCGGCGGGAATGATATGGACACCCCGTACCGCTGCTCCAACTGGCGAAAAACTGTGCTCAGACGGGTTTGATGGAACATCAGGTTCCCGCCGGCTGTCACCGAAGAACTATCGCGGTAAGAGTTCATTTGCGATGGGATCCCCGGAATAGGTGTCAGCTTTGCCAGGGAGGTGTTTTTGTCAAAGGTCACCTGTTGTCCGGGTGTAAGTGTCAACGGAGTAAAGGTCTGACCGTTCGAAGCGTCCACTTTATCGATGTCAACTTTTCCGCTATACAAGGCTATGCGGACATCCTTACGGCCTGGGACTGCCCAAATCCGGAACGAGGTGCCCAACACTTTTGTCACATAGCCTCCGGCGGCTACGCTGAAGGGATGTCTGGCGTCTTTGGTTACTTTGAAATAAGCAATCCCTTTCAGCCGCACATAGCGGTTGGAAGCAAAGGGGGGCTGATATTCCAGAGTGGTGCCTGGTTCCATGACAATCTCCGAACTATCTTCCATGGTCAACCGGCGGGAAGAGTCCGTTGTATTTCGAATTGTTTTCCAGAAGGTATTCATGTGCTGATCGACGCGGTGCTGCGCCACCTGTGCAGCGACCGGATTACGGTCGTTATGACCTGATAGAACAACGCCGCCTACGATCAATCCGGCAACAACAGCGGCGGCGGCTGTCCCTATCCAGAAACGAATGGAATGGCCATAGGCATTCTGCCTGATACCCCTCAACATTTGACCGGACGGAACCGGCATTTCCCCTTGGGCTAGAGCCTGTTCCTTTAGCAGATCGCCCTCCGGCATCCATTTTTCAAGCACATTGGGATGTGCTTCCAGATAGGCGGCAATTTCATTGGCCTCTTCTGCATTGTGGCACTCATTTGCCAAAAAACGACTTATCTGATCTTCCGATATTTCCATGGATAGAGAAGATACGTACCAGGGGAGGCCATCCCCTACGCGTTAACAATTCGTTCATATTAGAAAGAAAGTAAACAGAAAAGGATCACGCCATTTAAAAGGAGGCGTTTCATTATCCGGAGGGCCTTCGCAATATGATTTTCAACACTTTTGGGAGAGATGGACAGCAGTTGCGCAATTTCTTTGTAAGAAAGCTCGTCTTCCCGGCTTAACAGATAAACTCTTCGACAAGCAGGCGGAAGCTGATTAACGATACGGTCTACCCGAAAACGCAACTCCTTATCCAGATAGGGTTCTGCGGCAGTCACCGTAGCGTAGCCCATTTGAGAAAGCCGGTTAATAGCCTTATTAGCGACAGCCTGTTTCCGCAGCAGATCGATCAGGGTTGTGCGGACGATGCGGGCGAGCTGAACGGCCACCGGGAAATCCGGAGATAGTCCTTCGCGTTTTTCCCACAATTTTATAAAGGCAAGTTGAACGGCCTCTTTGGCCAGTTCCCGTGAGGAAGTCTGTTTCAGGACATAGAGAAAGAAGCGTTCGTGGTATTCGTGGTATACCTGTTCAAACGCCCGCCGATTGCCTTGTTTTATGTCGATAATACTAATCAAATGCCTTTACTGTAGGGGACCTGGAGAATGGTCAAAATTATCACATTTGAATAGAGGGGAAAATTATGTTAATGTTAAGTCAAAGGGGCGTGCGTAGATTATTTTTGTACAAAATCGTCTTAAAAATAAAACCTCTCCCTGGACTGGCAGCTGCTCTTCAAGAATTCTACTAGTCGCCGGACTGTTGCAAATTGCCGGATGAGCCCCCAACCCTAATTTGGGTTCACCGTGCTTGTTTTTGTAAGGGTGCGGTGTATCATGAACAAGAGCAATAATAATGATGCCCTTGTGGATAGTAATGCAGAGAGCAAAAACCTGGACCTGCACAAAAAGGGCTGCAATGCATCGGGTCTGTATTATAGCAGCTAATTGAAATATTTACCGTTTCCTTTTTTATTCCAAGTTTTATAGATTCTGCCATTCTGTAATCATCTTCGGTTGCGGCTATCCAGGACAATTTTCCATTATTTTCATTGAGTATATAGCCAAATTTTGATTCTTTTTGATGGAACTCCAGGATTGCATCTACTACCGGGATCTGCTCTCCCCTTTCATAAACTGTAATACCATTTATGTTTTTCATAATTTTAAAGTTAGGATAATTATGCAAGGAAAGACGGTTGGGGTTTTACAGGGATATTGGAAGCTTCAACGAACGGGTCTTATTGGCGTTTTCAAGCATTTTTCTCAGGTCTACGACGGTCAACAATATTCCTTTCTTACGGTGTACCATGGCGTGGCAATTGGGGCAGAGGACCTCCAAATCTTCTTTCGGATCAACCTTATGTTGGCCATTGTAAGAGGAAATGGGCTTGTTGTGATGTACATGGATGAATCCCTCACCGTGACTTCCGTAACGCTCTCTAAAGTTGATGTCGCAGCCCATGCAGTCGAGGCCATGTATTTCTATTGCTTTGCCACGTAGCCGAGGGTTCCGCTCATATTTTGTGTTGTAGACTTCTTTTTTGTCTCCTTCCAGATAGATAACTGTTTCCCAGGCCTTGGGATCGCTGTCTTCGTCCCCCTCGATGAAAAAACTATCTTCTCGATCAATATTCGCCAGACGAAGGATTTTTAAGTAGATGTCTTCGTCGATTTGTCGTACCCCATCTCGCCAGTAATTGGTTTCCCGGTTTTGGGGGATATCTTCTAATAAATGACCATTTTCCTTTGTCAACACGGGTTGTTCGAACGCTGTGAAATTCTTTAGAATGGCGTAGTAGTCCTTCTTTTTGCTTTGTTTGTCGGGAGTAACGGCCTTTATCGTAGCAATCCCAAAATAATGGGGTTGGCTGGAGAGGCGAAGGCCTTTGAATTGTTGCGTTTTTACCCGCCCTTTGTAGTAGATGAGCTTGGTGCCGGGTAGGAGGTAGTCGAGGTATTTGTTTGGGAAATGGTATTTGATACCGGTCTCATCATGCCATTGAGAGGCATCATTTTCGGTAATTATAGTATACGCCACTTTGATTGGGTTAGATGCAAGTATGGGACACAGTTGGAGGTAAAATAAGGAGAATTTTTGGAAAAAGAATGGTTGGGAGGGGATTTTCTTTTGTGGATTTAGGGCAGTTTTACGGCCTTCTTGGTCTGTGTTGAACCACCACCGCGGGCAACTTTCGGGAGACCTTACATAACGATTGAGAATTTAATGAAACTAATTCTAATAAAATCTCTATCATTTCCATCAAATAGTCCTATTTTGTCAAATACGGTGCGGTCCTCAAATTCTTAACGCATATATTTAGTCGGGGATTAAAAAATTGGTATAAACACTAAAAAGGAGTTCTAATGAATAAGATTGACAAGGTGGTTATTAATAAATTCTGGGGGGATAAAGAAGTTAACCTGAAATTCAAACCTGACGTAAACTTTTTAATTGGAGTAAATGGTTCTGGGAAGACCACAATTATTAATTTAATTGCGGCAACTTTAAAAGCTGATTTCGCCACGCTAGATCGTATTTCTTTTGAAAAATTACAAATCGATCTCAAGCCCCAAATAGTGGACGCAAAAACTAAGAAGACGGCTTCTATTGTGGTTGAAAAAACAGAAAAAACTAATTCACCTTATCCAAATATTACATTCAAAATAAAAAGATATCAAGATTCGGATTTTAAAAAATATAGTTTAGATCAATTAGAAGAAGAATCATTAATAAGAATGAAATACGAATATGAATTGCAATTTTATAGAACCAATATACAGACTAAACAGCAAGAAAGAGATGTTAATATAGCACTTCAGGAACTAATAAATGTAAGTTGGCTTTCAATTCACAGAACATCAGCCGTGTCGAAACGTAGAGAAGAGAGAAGTTTTGAATCTTCAATAGATCAAAAAATTGAAGAGCTACAAATAGACATGGTAAAATATTTTTCGCAGTTAAATCGAAGATATACTATTGAAACAGAGAAATTTCAGAAATATATATTTGAATCTTTAATTGATGTAAGCAGAGATGAAACTTTCGCTTTTGAAAAAAATATTGATGCTGATAAAGAAAAAGCGGCCTTAAAACAAATATTTATGTATTTTAAGCTCAACGAAAGGGCCGTTAATACAAAATTGGATAATTATTTTAAGTCAGTTAACGATTCATTGACAAAATTAGATTCCCGTAATGGCTTAATTCTAACTGACCTAGTTTACTTAATTGGAATTAGAAAAATTCACTCAATAGTTCAGGAATGGAATAAGGTCATTGAAATGCAAAAGAATATCAATAAGTCAAAAGAGACATTTTTGACTGTAATAAATAGCCTTTTACAACGAAAGGAAATTTTAATTAATGAAAAAAATGAACTAATAGTTAAAACTCAAAGTGGAAAGACTTTTCCATTAACCATTTTATCGTCAGGTGAAAAGCAACTGTTAATAATTTTGGGGCAGAGCTTATTGCAGGAAGAAAATGTTCATATTTATATTGCTGATGAGCCAGAACTTTCATTGCATGTTGAATGGCAGGAGAAACTTGTCGTTAGTTTAAAAAGCTTAAACCCAAATTCTCAAATAATCTTTGCTACTCACTCTCCTGATATCGTGGGGGAGTATAGAGATTCTGTAATTAAAGTAGAGGAGGCGATCAGATGAAGAGAACTGCTAGTGGATTGAATAATCAACATTTGTTTCACGATGTTGATTTGGTAGTTTTTCTAGAAGGCGGACCCAAATCGTTTTCAAAGGTTGAGGTATTTGAAGGCAACTTTCATTCAGAAACTGAAGATGTGTTGTTTTGGAAAAATATTTTTAATCTATTCAAGTCTGGGGTAAAAATTAAGTTCAAGTCCATTGGTTCCAAGACTACGATAAAGGAAATTGCTGTTGATATTGTCGCCGGCAAATTGAATACGGTTATGGTGGCAATGGATAACGAATTTGATGAAATTCTTGAACGAAGAATGGAACACTCTCATGTATTTTACACTCATGGCTACAGTTGGGAGAATGATTGTTGGAACGATGTTGTTATTAAAGCCGTAATAGAAGAACTTACGGCGGTTGAAATTGAGCATGATGATGTAAGAATTAATTTTGATCGATTCCTCACGAAAATGAAAATTGCCGTTTATGCAGACGGATACTTATTTACAAAAAATGCTTCATTTTTTCCAAGAGAAAAAGGACATATGTTTTGTGTCGATTGTATCCCTAAAGATTTGCCAACGATTAAAAGTGAGCAAATCAAACTAAAGTTGGTTGAGAGAGGATTGAACAGAAAGACACTATATGCTTTTGGGAAAAGGCATTCGCTCTCAACCAAGAAATTCATATATGGCCATTTGTTGGCGGATTATTGCTTTCAGGTAATCAACAATTATTTAAAGAATAGACATTCTTTACCAGGTCCTAGAAAAGAAATAATCTACCGGATGGCAATTAACAAATATTTCCAGGTTTCGTTTACGGACAGCGACATTTATGGCTATTACCAGGCTCAATTTTTGACCAAAGGTAACCAATGATGCTGTATGCTCCCTTAAAACTGGGCCACGAGCGACTAGAGTTTTTCAAATATTTTATCCACTAAACGGCGCCCTTCAATTTTGGAAGGATTTTCGTTTGCCATTTGTGGATAAAGCCTCGGTTCCTTTGATCGGCTGTGGTAATACTGTTGAGCATATTTGACCGGAGAAAGATATCCCAGCGATTTATGCGGTCGTTCAGTATTGTAGTCCAGTTGCCATTCTTCCGTTGGTTCGCCCAAGATGCTGCTGAATACGGGAGGCTATTATTCAGGCTTTTTTTAAGCAATCCGCTCCTCATATAAATGCTGCTGGAAACCAATGAACAGCTCCCTGATTTTCGAGACGCCACCGAGTCGTTCCGCGGCATCCTGAAGAGCGTGATACTTCAGCTCCAATAGATCAGGCAGTTTTTCCTGGTCCAATTCTTCTACACCGATGTCGATGTATTTGGTAAGCACAAACTCCAAAAACTCCTTTTGGGCAGGATCAAGCAGGGCAAAAATGTTGGCTTGGGCATGGGCTACCCGATCCTCCCGCGTTATCGGCTTCGTGGCAAAGGCAATGAATTCGAGTACGTCAAAGAGATCGCTTTTTTCGGCATCGACGATCTTCTGGAGCGTTTGCAATTCATCTACGCCAAAGCCAGCTTCTGCCAACTGGTCCAACATTGCTTTTCGGGTGAACGGATGGCTCCAGATGCGCCGGAGATCCGCTTCACTTTGGAACAAATCCGGCAATTTGCCAAACAAATGGTTTAGGAATTCCTGCACGCTCATGGGTTTTCCGTCCGTTCCGAAAAAGGTGGTGGCCACCGCCTGTTCAATCGTGTGCTCCCGGCCATTTCCCAGTTGGATTTTGATCTTTGTTTTCTTTTCAAATGGTTCGCCGTCATCGGGTGTAGGCGGCTTGGACGGGCCGTCCCCGCCTGGAGGGGTCGGATCCGTGGCGACCGGCTCAATCGGCTCGCCATCCCATTCAGGATCTTTAAACCGTTCGCTGGCATTAACAAAATCATAGATCGTGAAAAAGTTCTTCTCTTCGAAGAGGCGGGTGCCCCGACCAACGATTTGCTTGAACTCAACAATATTGTTTACTGGTCGCAATAGCACGATGTTGCGGATATTTTTTGCGTCGACGCCGGTGGAGAGTTTTTGGGACGTGGTGAGAATGGTGGGGATACTTCGTTCATTGTCCTGGAAGTCCCGGAGATACTGCTCCCCCAGTTCGCCGTCGTTGGCGGTTACCCGAACGCAGTAATTCGGGTCCTTGCTGGTCTTGTATTGGTTGATCAGATCGCGGATGGCCGCCGCATGCTCTTGGGTGGCGCAGAATACGAGCGTCTTTTCCTTTTGATCGATCAGGCTCAGGAAGAGCTTTACTCTCTTTTTCTCTCGGGCCTTGATTTCAATAATACGGTTGAAATCTGATTCGGTATAGACCCGGCCGGCCTCAATTTCTCCTTCTACCACGGTGTCGTCTGCCTGGTACCGGTATTCGTCCAAATTGGAGGTAATTTTTTTAACTTTGAAAGGCGTCAAGTACCCATCATTGACGCCTTCCTTTAGGGAATAGATGTATACCGGGCTCCCAAAGTATTTGTAGGTATCCACGTTCTCCTTTCGTTTGGGCGTGGCGGTTAAGCCGATCTGCACCGCGGGCGCAAAATACTCCAGGATGCTTCTCCAGGTGCTTTCGTCATTGGCACCGCCACGGTGACATTCATCGATGATGATCAAATCGAAATAATCGGCCGGATAGGCGCCGAAATAAGGTTGTGGTTGGCCGTCTTGAGCGGTCCCCGACATAAAGGTTTGAAAGATCGTAAAGAAAATGCTGCCATTGGTAGGCACCTTCCCTTTCTTTCTGATGTCGTTGGGTGTAATGCGAACTAAGGCGTCTTCGGGAAAAGCAGAGAAGGCATTGAAGGCCTGGTTGGCTAATAAATTCCGGTCAGCGAGGAAGAGAATTCTGGGACGTCGCTGGCCATCATAATGGAGATTCCAGCGGCTATGGAATAGCTTCCAGGCGATCTGAAAAGCGATGAATGTCTTTCCGGTACCCGTCGCCAAGGTGAGCAGGATCCGATTTTTCCTGCCAGCGATGGCATCAAGGGCTCTTTCCACCGCGATGTCCTGGTAGAACCGGCCACCCATGGCCCCACCTTTGGTTTCGGTTGGGATCGTGTCGAAACTGTCCTGCCAGCCGTTTTTGACCGGAAAGGCTTTATTCCAAAGTTCCGCCGGACGGTGAAAGCCTTTGACCAGCCCTTCTCTGGCTGAGTCCATGTCAATGTGATAGATGGCCAGACCATTGCTGGAATAAGTGTCATCCAGTTGCAGTTTCTCTGCATAGTCTTTGGCTTGTTGAACCCCCTCACCTACTTCGCATTCGTCACTCTTTGCCTCCACGACGGCCAGCTTGCGGTTTTTGTAGGCGAGGACATAATCGGCGATGACGGGTTTGTTTCTGCCGCCACTCGATTTCAGCTTACCCGGGGCAATGATGTATTCCCGATGCACCCTTACATCGGGATCAACTTTGGGATCCCAGCCATTTTCTTTCAGCTGGGGATCGATGCGTTCAGCCCGGGTTTCGGCTTCATTCATGCGAGTAAGGTTTTGTTTGCGGCAGCTAATTCGCCAGAAAAGGCTTTTTGCAAGATGGATTTTTTAAGTTTCTCTAGGCTATTTAACTTTTGTTGATACAATGTTTCAAGTTTTTGAGTATATTTTGAAAGGGCATCTAATTGTTTTACGATTTGTATTTGTTCCTCAAGAGATGAAAGATTATGTATCTTAAACGCTCTTATATCTTTCATATTAATGTGTTGAACAGTAGCACCTTTAGAGTGTGAAAGGAGTTTTTCTTGTACGTCTCTCGACAAGATCAAATAGGCCAAGTATTTAGATACAAATTTTTCTTTCTTGGGCTTTATTAATACAGTTCTTTGTCCTAAACAAACTTCAAAATTTTCTGGGATAATTGCAACATTGCCAGCAGGCGCTTCCCTCGCCAATATCAAATCACCGGGCTTCGGTATTGCTCGCTTGGTCCATTCCATGTATGTTTCGTAAGCAACTCTTTTAACATTGTCTAAATTCAAAAAACCTTTTTCGATATTTGAGGTTCGAATTAAGGGGTAGCCTGAATCCTGTGTAGGGGCAGTTTTGTGTTCACAATCAACAATAAAGTCACAGAGATCCTCTAATTTATCACTTAATTCACCATTCAGTTTGCCCATGAAAATATTTCTCAAATAACTGTCAAAAAGTTCCTCAGCATTCTGCAAATTCTTTTCAACGTTCGCTTTTGCCTTATCAATTGCGGCAAAGGCATCGTCCAATATTTTTACAATTCGCTTCTGTTCGGTTAAGGAAGGTAAAAGCAATTCAATATTTTCAATCTGAGTTTTATTAATTGAATCAAACACGGCACCTGCATTTCTTTCTATTTCATTTTCATGTTTTAGAAGAAAATAATAAAGGAAATATTTATTAATCAATTCACCGACTCTAATTGCTGCTAGACCACGACCAATACAGCTTCTTTGTGTTGCGAAATTTATAGGCCCCACTGGAGCTCTAACCGACATTAAGATATCCCCCTTAAATGCTTCTTTAGTTGTAAGAATTGTCCAAGTAGTCGGAGGACCAATGTATTTGTTTGTAAACTCCTTTTTTCCTTGATAAAACGGCAATCCGTTCCCTTTATCGTTATAATACTTTCCTTCCGGAGACTGGCCGGCAACTATTGTACAAACTTCACCAAGCCTTTTTGGCTTCCATTCTTCTTTCATATCCTTTCCATTATAGAATTCAAGATATCAGCCGTTTCCCCATCTAGCGCTCTCATCTCTTCCAAAATTTCACTTGGTTCACGGAGAGCGGATGCTTCCTTTTTATTGGGATTCTTCGGACTAAGGTCATACGAATCCCGATTGATATCCGCCAGCTTCACCGACCAACTATTGGTACTGTTAGCTTTCGTTTTTTGCAACTGTACAAATTCGGCGAGGTCCGCTTCGCTGAGGGGATTGGTTTTTCCGAGATTCCGGTCCAGATTCAACTGATAGTACCAGATTTTCTTCGTCGAACTTCCCTTATCGAAAAACAGCACGACCGTTTTTACTCCTGCCCCTGTAAAGGTGCCGCCGGGCAGGTCGAGGATGGTATGAAGATTACAGGTTTCCAACAAATGCTTCCGCAAGCTGATGGAGGCATTGTCGGTATTACTCAAGAAAGTGTTCTTAATCACAATACCCGCCTTTCCGCCGGCTTTCAATATTTTGATAAAATGCTGCAGGAAGAGATAGGCCGTCTCGCTGCTCCTAATGGGAAAATTTTGCTGCACCTCGGTTCTTTCCTTTCCTCCGAACGGAGGATTAGCCAGTACAATGTCATACCGGTCTTTATCCTGAATATCCTGCAGGTTTTCACTCAGAGTATTGGTATGGATGATATTGGGAGCTTCCACGCCATGCAGTATCATGTTCATGGTGCCGATGATATAAGCGAGGGATTTCTTCTCCTTTCCGTAAAAGGTCTTCGTCTGTAGCACTTTCTCCTCCGCCGTACTGCGACGGGGGTATTTGTGCTGTAAGTACGTGTAGGCTTCGCACAGGAAGCCGGCACTACCGGCAGCGCCGTCATAGATGGTCTGTTTCAACGCCGGGTCTACTACGCCGACGATGGTTTGGATAAGGGGGCGGGGAGTGTAGTATTCGCCCCCATTGCGGCCGGCATTCCCCATATTTTTAATTTTGTCCTCGTAGAGTGAACTCATCTCGTGCTTTTCGGCGTGCGTCCGGAACCGCAGGGCATCCACCAGATTGATGATCTCCCGCAAATTGTAGCCGCTGCTGACCTTGTTTTTCAGTTCGCTGAAGATCTCGCCGATCCTATATTCAATCGTATTGGCAGACTCGGCGTCTGCTTTAAATTTCCGCAGAGAGGGAAAGAGCTTGTCGTCTACAAAGTCCTTGAGGTCGTCGCCCGTCAGTGCCTTGTGATGATCGATCTTGCCCTCCTTGTTTTTGGGCGCGGCCCACGCGTCCCAGCGGTAGGGTTTGGCCAGAATCTCTTCATAATGTTTACCGGTCAACTCGGCTTTGGTGCGGCGGTCTTTTTCCAGGTCATCCAGATATTTCAAAAAGATGATCCAGGAGGTCTGTTCAACATAGTCCAGCTCGCTTTGACAGCCTGCTTCTTTCCAAAGAATGTCGTCAATGTTCTTAAAGGTTGGTTCAAACATGGTAATCCTAATAATGTCGGGATTGGGCAAAATAAGGCTAAAATTTAGAATCAACAGGAGTAAAATCACTTGATTTGCCCGTAAAGGACAATAAATGTTCGAAATCAGGCGTGATTGTCCGTAAATGATCGTTGGCGATTGAAATATTTGAATATGTCCTGTGGCACCTATGTACCTTGCCGGCCATGGAACAAACAGTGGAAATTCCTGTCGAGATCAAAGGAAAGGAACAGGTTTTTACCGCCCGGGGCAGGCCTGGCAGTACGGGCTGCGGTTTCTGGTCGACGTTGACGGCGTCGAAGTGATCCTGGAGCGGGATGATTCAGGCGAGTTTAGGGCCATATTGCCGGAGGGGTTTACCGGCAAGGCGCCGGATAAGGCCACGATCAGCGTGATCATCGATGTTCTGCAGTCGGTATAGTGCCAGCAGCCGACACGACGAACAAATTTCCCCCTTCCGTCCCCGCAGGGGGAGACAGTTTTTTTAGGATATTTTCGGCATTCTATATCCTTGATTTCCTGTGACCCCGTCAAGAAGTAGAATCCTTTAACCTCACAAATACCGCCAAAGCATCCGAATCTTTCCCTTTCCGTTCCTGGATCTCAAAATCCGACATACTCTTTATCAATGGCATCAGTTTCTTATATCCGTAATTCCGCGGATCAAAATCCGGCTGCTTTTTTATTATCAGTACCCCAAGGTTTCCAAGAAATACCCAACCATCATCTCCGGCCAGATCGTTAATGCTATCTTTTACCAATCTGACTAACTCAGGGCTTACATTGGACATGGGCTTAGGCGGGACGGGCGCAGGAGCCGTCGTCTTTTTAGTCTTTGAAAGAGTATCAGAAGAGACCTTTTCTTCCTGGACCGGTGTCTCTAATATTTCAATGTATATAAATTTGTCGCACGCAGAAATAAATGGTAAGGGAGTCTTTTTCTCGCCCATGCCATATACCGTCATACCGGCTTCCCTAAGGCGTGTTGCCAGCCTCGTAAAGTCGCTATCGCTGGATACAATGCAGAAACCACCCACTTTTCCGGAATACAGGATGTCCATCGCATCGATGATCAAGGCCGAATCCGAGGCATTTTTTCCGGTCGTGTAGCTATATTGTTGAATTGGCGTAATGGCATAAGGCAGCAGAACTGCCTTCCAGGCCGATTTATTGGGAGAAGTCCAGTCTCCATAAATGCGCTTAAAGGTAGGAGTGCCGTATTTGGCTATTTCTTCCAGCATTGCCTTTATCCGGGCAGGAGGAACATTATCCGCATCGATTAGGACTGCAAGTCTCTGGTCCGAACTATTTTCCATGGTACTAAAGTTAAGGTATTTAAAATACCTGCATCCCTATTCTGCCGGAATTACTGCAGAATGGCTGCGGTGGGCCGGGTCGCCATAAAAAAAATAATATCATGCCAGTGCTGCTAGTTTGGAAAATTAATAATTTTCGTATTTTCATATAACGCTTCCCAACATACGCACCTATTTAAACCTTATAGCACTATGGAACGATTATTCATTGAACTCCGAAAATTGCACCCAGTATCCCAAGAATTAGAAAATTATCTTAGGGCACATGTCTTAAAAAAGCTGTATCGAAAAAAAGATATGATACTCAAAGAAGGCCAAATCTGCAGGTATGTATACTTTATCGAATCAGGCCTGGTGCATCATTTCAGCACAAAATCGGGAAAGCGTGTTACTACCTGGCTGTTGGGCGAGCACCACTTTTGCGTATCATTTGAGAGCTTTTTCGATAGTGTCCCCGCCGAAGACAATATTCAAGCGCTTGAAAATTGCATCATATGGTGTATTACACTTGACCAATTACATGAAATTTTCAGGCTTTTCCCCGAATTCATGAGACATGTCGATTTGATTAAAAAGAAATATCGCAGCATCGGCGAAAAAATAAAAGTTCACTTACAGGGACTGGGTACAAAGGGAAAATATCTTTGGTTCTTAGACTACCATGCTGATATTTCCAATCGAGTGCCGCTTGAAATCATTGCTTCATATTTAGGTATCGCGAAAAACACACTTGATCGCATCCGGCGCGATATGGCCAAGCCAAGATAACTCTGATACGGGGACACCATCTTATATCGCCTCTGCCCCATAAGCATCTTTCAATTCTGGGACTACTGAGAATATATTTTTTCGGCAAATCCGGATTTCAAGATTTCTAACACAAAAAACCTATCTATGGACCAATTATTAAATCACTACAATTCTATTTTTCCAATGCCCCCGGCATTGGTCGAATATCTGAATAGCGCTGCTATATTCCGAACTTTAAAAAAGAGAGAGCTATTGCTTTCGGCTGAGTTTAGAGGACATTTTCCGAAGACTAGGTAGTGACTTCCGCAACCTCCAGGCGCTGGAAGAAACCGAGATTATATGGTTCACTACTGACGATATGGAAGATATGTATACTCTGTTTCCTGAATTAAATCATATCATTCGGAAGATCTCCATGAATTTAAATGTCTCTTACTCGGATTATTATCACAACACCACCTTAACATCAAACCTACATCGACTTGAATGGTTTATGACTCGATATCCCGACCTGATCCTTAAAGTGCCGGACATCTACGTGGCTTCCTTTCTGGACATCCTGCTTGAAGAATTCAAAAAATTAATACCGGCCTAGAGAAGTTTAGCCATCTCGAATTTCAGGCTGCAATACCCGGTTCAATCTCCCAGAACCGGGTATTTTATTTCAGCGACTTCCGTCTTAACGCCAGGCTGAAAAAAATTAAGAAATATTTTCCATACTAACAATACCGAATCGGTATTTTCTTGCGAAGCAAGCATGCTCATCTTTGTCTTGTCAACAGGACACAACATCAATCATTAACCGATTAAATTCTTATCCATGCTCCAATCAGTATCCTGGGCTACCTTTTTTAAGGCCGTCCTCCTTTCCTACTGCACCTATTATGCAGCCATCGCTTTCCTACTCTACCGAGCGAAACTGGGGACATTCATCCAACGGCTGAAACAGCTGCTGGTACTACTGCCCCTGATGCTACTTCACGCAGTCATTTATGCCCAGACGGCCGACGGCAACAGCGGGCTAAATCAGGCCAACACATTAATCCGCAGCTACTTCGACACAGGAGTCCAGATCCTCTATGCCGTCGGCGCCCTCGTTGCCCTCATCGGCGCAGGCATGATCTACGGCCACTGGAATACCCATAGCCAGAAAGAGTTGGCCAGAGAGGCCGCTGTTTGGTTCGGGGGATGCATTTTCCTGGTCATCGTCGCCACGGTCATAAAATCTTTCTTCGGCCTCTAAAACACAAACCATGATAACAGTCTATCCCATTCATCGGGCCATAGCCCGCCCTGTGACCTTCAAAGGTTTCCAGGCGCAATACATCTTATACGCAGCCGCAGTCCTTATAGCAGACCTGCTTCTTTTTATTATACTGTATTGCTGTAAAGTAAATCCATGGGTCTGTATTCCGATCGCTATTGCCCTCGGTGCCACTGCTCTCTATGTCGTCGGCAGGCTCAGCCGCAAATACGGCGAGCACGGGTTGACAAAACTACGAGCTGCAAGAAGAATGCCCAGCCATATCTTCTGTCGCTCCCGTCTCCCTTTTATCCAACTAAACAAAAGATCATGCGACGCGATTTAGAATATTTTCTTCCTATTTTCGAAATCAACAATGACGGTATCTTTTCAAAGACCGGTGATTTTACCATCGGCTACGAGATCATCAAGCCTACCGTGTTTGGCTCTTTTTCGGAGGAGCTCGCCGCCATACACCAGGCCTGGTTAAAGAGCTGGCGCGTCTTTGGTGGTCAAACGGTTATCCATATTCAAGATTGGTATACCAGCCAGATCTATCAGGCCAACCTGGATCTCGCAGATGAAAGCCCGCTCTCTCAGGCCAGCGAATTGCATTTTCACGAACGTCCCTATCGGTCACATCGGTGTTATTGCTTTATAACCCACCGATTTTCCGGGCAAAAGTCCTCCAGCAACGCTTTTCCCCTTTTGTTACAGCCCCATTTGATTCCGGATTACATGCACCGGCCCAAACTACTTGAAGACTTTCTTAGCAGATGCAAACAGTTCGAACGAATCCTTACTGACAGTGGCTTGCTAAAAATCAACCGATTAAGTCTCAAACAGCTGGTCAGCGCCGCGCCCGAAGTCGGTATCATAGAGCAATACATCTCACTGATAACCGACCTTAACCCGGTTCTTCGGGATATCTCGCTCCAGCCGGAGATCCAGGTTGGCGACCGGCGGTGTGTCCTCTATACACTGGCAGATGCTGAGCTCTTACCCGCCCAATGCAGCAGCAGCGCCCATTATGAGCCCTATAGCACAGAAATCACTTCCTATCCAATCCCCTTTGCCTCCTGGGTTGGGCCCTTACTGGATGCGGATCACATATACAGCCAAGTTATATTCCTTGAGGATGCACAACCTATATTATCCCGGATGGAATCCCGCCGCCGCCGGCTGCAAGCCCTGGCTACTCATTCCAGGGAAAATGCAGTTGCCGCGGATGCTATCGAGCAATTCCTCCGGGACGCGGCCGAAAGCCAACGACTCCTGGTAAGGGCACACTTCAACATACTGGCTTGGGGTTATAACCCGGTGGATATAAAAGACCTTGACCCAAAGGTCAGTTCCACCATCGCGCGAATGGGGGCGATCCCGCACCGGGAAACCATCGGTGCGTCACAGATCTGGTGGTCCGGTATTCCAGGAAATGCCGCCAATCTTCCGATCTATGAGACCTTCACCACTTTCGCCGAACAAGCCGCCTGCTTCCTTATCCCCGAGACGAATGACGAGTCCTCAGTCAGCCCCTCTGGCATCAGATTGGGTGGCCGTCTCACCGGAATTCCAAGATACGTGGACATCTCAGACGCCCCACTAGCTTCGGGGCAGATTTCTAACCGGAACAAATTCGTTCTCGGGGGTTCGGGTAGCGGCAAGTCTTTTTTGATAAACCTTTTCATCCGCTGTTACTTCGCCAATGGCGCACATATCCTGTTGGTCGACGTCGGCGGCAGCTATAAGAACCTCTGTTCGCTACTCGGGGGGCTTTATCTCACCTATGAAGAGCATTCGCCTATTTGTCTAAATCCCTTTCAGCTGGAAGGAGGCCGTCAGCCCGACATCGAAAAAAAAGAGAGTATAATAACTTTGTTGCTTGCAATTTCGAAAAAGGGCGACGAGTCGTTTAATCGATTTGAATATGTGGCTCTTTCCAATGCCCTGCGGAGGTATTATGAATACCTGGCTGCCAACCCACAGATCTTACCCTGTTTCAATACCTTTTATGAATTCCTCACCGACCATTATTCCATTATCCTGAAGAATGAAAAAGTCAGGGAAAAGAATTTCGACCTGGAAAGCTTTCTCTTTGTGTTAAGGCCATATTATAAAGGCGGGGAATACGACTATCTGCTGAATGCCGTCGACCAACCCCCGTTCCTACATCAACAACTCATCATTTTCGAACTCGACAATATTAAAGATCATCCCATCCTCTTTCCCGTCGTCACTATCATTATCATGGAAACCTTTATCAGCAAGATGCGAAAGCTGAAGGGAGTGCGTAAGATTTTTATCATCGAAGAAGCCTGGAAGGCATTGGCAAAGGAAGGAATGAGCGAGTACATAAAATATCTCTTCAGGACAGTTCGCAAGTTCTTTGGGGAAGCCATTTTAGTGACCCAGGATCTCGAAGACATCATTTCCAACCCTATCGTAAAAAACACGATAATAAATAACTCGGATTGCAAACTGCTGCTGGATCAAAGCAAGTTTAAGCACAGATTCCAGCAGGTTCAGGAAGTACTTGGGCTTAATGAAAAGGACAAGACAATGATCCTTTCCCTCAACAAGGCAAACGATCCGACAAAAAAATACAAGGAAGTATTTATAAGCCTGGTCAATGGCCCTTCCAAAGTCTATCGCGTAGAGGTCTCGCTGGAAGAATATCTTGTTTACACGACAGAGGAAAGGGAGAAGGAAAAACTAAACGAATACAGCCTCAGATATGGCGGCATCCGCAAAGGAGTCGCTGCCCTGGCAGCGGACATAAAGGCTGGGCTTGTCCGGTTTCTGCTTATCGTCGCTTTCTCTGCACTGTTCATGATTACACCCAATGGCCACGCCTCCGCCCAGATCATCGAGCTCATCGAAGCAGCCGTCAAAGAAGCCCTGGTGACCGCCGACCTGAAGATTCAACGATTGCAAACCCAAACCCTTCTCTTGCAAAACGCACAAAAAGCGATTGAAAATAACATGCAGGAAGGATTGCTGGATGATATCACCAGTTGGGTACAACAACAGGAAAACCTTTACAGCGAATACTACCAGGAGCTTTGGCAGGTAAAATCGGCATTATCTGAATACAGCAAAGTAAGGTATCTCGTTAGCCGGCAGGCACAATTGGTCAAGGAATATCAGCAGTCCTGGACACTGGTTCGAGAAGACCCGCATTTCAGCGCGGCGGAGATTTCCCATATCGCCAACGTCTATACCGGTATTCTCAACGAAAGTGTGCGCAATATTGGACAGCTTACCCTTGCTGTCAAAGCCTTCGCCACCCAGATGGACGACGCTGGCCGGTTACGGCTTATTAATGAGACTGGCAGCCGCATCGACCGGAATTACAGTGACCTGCGCCGCTATAACCAGGAAAATACCCTGCTTAGTCTCCAACGCGCCAAAGACCAGCAGGACCTGAAAACGATCCGAACGCTTTACGGCATACAATAAAATAAACACAACATGAAGAAAATAATATTTTTCTATATCCTCTTGTACGTTGGCCCGGGTCCTGCCTATGCCCAAACAATCCCGGTTTTGACCGAACAGCTGGCTGCCATCCGGGCGCTGCAACATACCACCGAAGCCGGTTATCAATTGGTCACCGGCGGCCTGAAAACGATTGGCTCCATAAGGAACGATGAGTTTAACCAGCACAGCGCCTACTTCAGCAACCTGTCGAAGGTTAACCCGCAGCTCGCCAACAAAATCCTTTCCACCCATAACACACTTCTGATGACAAAACAATCGCTCATTCTCCTCATCGGGCTTTTCGGCACAGCCGGCAATCAGCTCCGGTCCCAGACTATTGCCGACCTGGTCGCACAGCTTTCCCTCGATACGGAAAAACTAACCTCTATAAAGGGAACACTCCAGGACATGTACAAAGGATACGAGACATTAAGCCAGGGATATACCCATATAAGGGACATCGCCAGAGATAATTTCAACCTGCACCAATTATTCCTCGATGGTCTTTGGGTCTTGTCACCCAACGTCCGCAACGATCCGCGTATTACGAATTCACTTAATACCGAATACCGTTTCCTGACCGCTTATAAAACAGCTACGACCGGACTTGGCAGCAACGGTCTCTTTTCTCCGCAGGAGCTCGCATACATCCTCAACACCTATTCTTCCCTACTGCAATTAACCCTGCAGTCCATCGAAGAGCTGACAATGGTCATCACCGATAACCAGCTTCGGATGTCCGACGCCCAGCGGCTACAGGCCATCGAGCGGATCGATACAGATAGCAGGAGCCGGCTTTCCTTTCTGCAACAATTTAATAATACACTCGCCATCCAGGCTGCTCAACGTCAGCAGGCAGCAGGTGACATTAACCTATTAAAATCATTCTATGGCATTACTCATTGACATCAGCGCCGACATTGGCGGGTTACAGACCACCCTCCAGCAGGTATATGACACCATGATAGCCCATTGTTCCGAGCTAACAGGCATCAGCGTCTCCATCGCAGGAATCGGAACGCTATGGAAGGTCGCGGTAGTCACCTGGGGAAAGATGGCTGCGGCAAATCCGCCCGATATCAGCGTACTATATCGTCCCCTGGCCATAGGCCTGGTCATCGGACTCTTCCCCTATGTCATTAGCCTTATCAATGGAGTAATGCAGCCTACAGTCATTGGCACGGCAGCCATCGCAGGGGATGCCAACAAGGCAGTCGCCACTCTCCTGCAGCAAAAACAGGAGGTCCTGGAAAAATCAAATGACTACCAGATGTATACCGGCTCCAACGGCAGCGGCAACCTGGAGAAGTGGGAGGAGCTATCGGGTGAGGCGGATTCGGGTATGTTCTCCGGCTTATCGAACAGGGTAAAGTTTGAAATGGCGAAGGCCTCCTATAACCTAAGGAACTCTGTAAAAGTCTGGTTATCCGAGATCCTGCAGGTCTTATTCGAGGCGTCGTCCCTTTGCATCAATACGGTAAGGACCTTCTATCTCATCATTTTGGGACTATTGGGACCCTTTTCCCTTGCGTTTTCAACCTACCCGGGGCTGGAAAGCAGCGCGGGTCATTGGTTCTCCCGTTACCTCCATGTCTTTTTGTGGCTACCCGTATCCAATATTTTCGGAACCCTTATCTCCCAGATCCAACAGGAGATGATAAAGTTGGATATAGCCCAGCTAAATGCAACTGGTCAGACCAGTTTTGGACCCACGGATACAGCATATATCATCTTCCTGCTGATGTCAATCGTCGGATACTTTACCGTACCGTCCATAACTAATTACATCATCAGGACAGGAACAATGGGTGCCCAACTCCTGCGGTCAAGACCTTTATTAAACAGCTAATATGTTCCCCAAAGCAAGAAATATAGAGTCTGCCTTCCAGCACGTCCGGCTTTTCACAGCAGTCATTGTCGCCGGCAGTTTAATGCTCGACGCCTTCGTCGTCTGGTGGTCCTTTCGTATTGCCGCCCGGTCGGAAGACCGCATATACGTTCTGGCTTCCGGTAAAGCCCTGGAGGCGACAGCCGCCAGCCGGCGGGAGAATATCCCTGTGGAAGCCAGGGATCATATCCGGACTTTTCATCAGTATTTTTTTACGCTGGACCCCGATGAAAAGGTAATCGCAACCAATCTCTCCCAGGCTCTCTACCTGGCTGATGCCTCAGCTTTGAGGCTTTATAACAATCTCAAAGAGAACGGTTACTATTCCGGCATAATCTCAGGAAATATCAGCCAGGAGATTTCCGTGGACAGCATTATGCTGGACTCGCGGACCTACCCTTTTTACTTCCGGTTTTATGGTACGGAAAAGATCGTCCGGCCTACGAGCCAGGTAACGCGTAACCTGCTGACAGAAGGCTGGCTGAGGTATACAAGCCGCTCCGACAACAATCCGCATGGCTTTCTCATAGAGCGATGGGATATAAAAGACAATCACGACCTAAAGGCGGAATCCCGATAAACCATTTATTCATCATTTTAAATTATTTCATCATGCATAAAAATCTCTCGCCTCAACAACGTAAATTCCTATTGGCCCTCCCGCTCCTGGCCCTCCCCTTCTTTTGTCTTGTTTTTACATCGCTCAAAGGTGGCAGGACAGTTGAAACGAATAACGACAACACAACCTCCGGTCTCAACCCCGAACTGCCTGGTGCCAGGTTCGATCACAACAAAGCCCTGCTAAACAAGATAAACAGCTACCAGGTGGCGGAGCTGGACTCCCAGCGAAGAAAAGAGCAACTCAAGCGTG
>Ga0193716_1000151_pt1 | contig 40950 bp, 31 predicted proteins | sample U2c1metaG_FD_145901 | JGI IMG/M metagenome (GOLD analysis project Ga0193716, IMG submission 145901) | Soil microbial communities from a riparian zone of the East river system, Colorado, United States - U2c1 | ecosystem: Environmental > Terrestrial > Soil > Riparian zone | place: USA: East River...
TTGTTTCTGGCCCCGGCCACCGGCGCTGATGAACCTGCAAGCCCGACGGTTCTTGAACTGAAACTCGATCGCGAAGTGGGACCAGTGCTGGCGACCTACATCACCGAGGGGCTCGAGGATGCGGCCGCGCGGCACGCGTCGCTCGTGCTGATCAGCATGGACACGCCGGGCGGGCTGAGCTCGTCGATGACGGATATGATTCAGCACATCCTGGCTTCGCCGGTGCCGGTGGCGGTGTATGTGACGCCGACCGGAGCGCGCGGAGCTTCGGCAGGATTTTTTATTTTACTTTCCGCCGACGTTGCCGCCATGGCTCCTGCCACCCATACCGGCGCGGCTTCGCCGGTCGTAAATATTGGATTTTTTCCCGTGACGCTCGATGAAACGATGCGGCGCAAGATCATGAATGACGCGACCGCCTTCCTGCGCAGCTTTTCCGAGAAGCGGGGACGAAACCCGACCTTGGCGGAAACCGCCGTAACCGATGCCAAGGCTTTCACCGAAAAAGAGGCGCTTGACGGGAAGCTGATCGATTTGATCGCGTCTACCCCGGAAGATCTGATCCAGCAGCTGAATGGCAGAAAAATAAAGCGGTTTGACGGGACCGAGGCGGTTCTTCGGCTGACGGGCGCGACCCGCGTGCCGTTTCAATTGTCGGTGCGGCAAAGTTTTCTCGCGCGTATCGTGGAGCCGGACCTGTTTTTTGTGCTTTTGATTGTGGGGGCCCTGGGTCTTTATGCGGAATTTACGCATCCCGGCCTGGTTGTTCCGGGCGTACTCGGAGGAATCTGCGCGCTGCTGGCCTTGTACGCGATGCATTTGCTGCCGGTCAATGTGGCCGGACTGCTGCTGCTGGGGCTGGCGGTGGCGATGTTTGTGCTGGAGGCCAAGGTTACCAGTCACGGAGTGCTTGCGGCCGGTGGTATTGTAGCCATGCTGCTGGGCGCGATGTTTCTGATTCGCTCTCCGCTGACCAGTGCGGGCGTCAGTTTCTGGCTGGCGGTTTCGGTGACCTTGCCGTTTGCCCTGATTACGGTATTTTTGATGCGGCTGGTGCTCGGTTCGCGGAGCTGGAAGCTGACCACCGGCACCGAAGAGATGATTGGCGAGCAGGGCCTGGTAATCAATGCCTTGGGGGCGGGCCTGGAGGGCATGATTCGCGTGCACGGGGAATTGTGGCGGGCCATTTCCCCGGCCGCGGCGCCGGAAGGCGCGATGGTGAAGGTGCTGAAGGTGGATGGATTGAAGTTGCATGTGACGCCGGTTGAAGGCGGCGGACCAGCGAGCAGTACGACTTTTAAGCAATAGGGTGGGGGAGCGTCGAGGAGGCGTAAATGGAAATTCCGTTTCTGGGGATCGTGGTGATTGCGGCGGTGGGACTGATTTGGTTTTCCAAATCGGTATACATCATCAAGGAATGGGAACGCGGCGTGGTCTTGCGTTTGGGAAAATTGGCCCCCGACGCGAAGACCGCTGGACTCAATTTGGTTTTTTGGCCCATTGAAACACTGTACCGGATTCCTCTGCGCATTGAGACGCTGGACGTGCCGCCCCAGGACATCATTACGCGGGACAACGTCTCGGTGAAAGTGAATGCGGTTTGCTACTTCCGCGTAGTGAATGCGAATATGGCGTTGTCGCAGGTGCAGAACTATCAATATGCCACCTCGCAGCTGGCGCAGACGACCATTCGAAGCGTGGTAGGACAATTCGAACTCGACGAGATCCTGTCCCAGCGCGACAAGGTGAACGCCAAGCTGCAGATTATTCTGGATACCGACACCGAGCCCTGGGGCATTAAGGTGTCCAAGGTCGAAGTGAAGCAGGTGGATATTCCCGAGCAGATGCAGCGCGCGATTGCCAAACAGGCGGAAGCGGAACGGGAACGCCGGGCGAAGATTATTCATGCCGAAGGCGAGTTTGAAGCGTCGCAGAAACTGGCCGATGCGGCGAAAGTCCTGGAGACGCAGCCTTCGGCAATTCAACTGCGCTACCTGCAGACTTTGACCGAAATAGGTGTCGAGAAGAACACAACGATTGTGTTTCCTCTGCCCATCGATATCATTAATCAGTGGACGAAGAATCTCGGAGGGCAACAGAAGTAAGCATGGCATCCGGAAACAAACGCCGAGGAGTTGGAGAACGAGTACTCGAAAGCAAGCACGTCATCGGGTTGTTCATGCTGATGCTGCTGTTTTCCGGGTTGTTCTTCACGTTGGGTTACGTCATGGGACGCAACCAACTGGAGGGACAGGTGCGCGCCGCGAACGGCCCGCGCGGCATGGGGGATGCCCTGGTCTCGCGGAAAAAGGAAACTCCCCGGAAGCCGGGGGCGGAAGCTCCAGCGGCGGATTCTGCGGCGATTGAGCCAGCCACGCAATCCGGTCAGGGCGGCTGGGAATTTTATGATTCGAAAAATGCCAAGCCGGAAGAAGAACGCCTGAAGCCGGCCCCCGCTCCTGCAAAAGCGCTGCCGGTTCACAGCACTCCGGTAGCGTCGAAGACGAATTCGCAGGGAGCAAAATCGCTCAATGCGCCGCTCATTCCGCATGGCTCGTACATGCTGCAGGTGGCCGCGCTGACCAAACAATCCGACGCGCTTGATGTCGCCACCCGCTTGCAGAAGAAAAAATTCCCGGCGTTTGTCATTTCGGCGCAAGCGGACAAATACTACCGGGTGCAGGTGGGGCCGTATAGCGACCAGCAATCCGCGGAAGCAGCGCGCAAAGGGCTGGAAAGCGCCGGCTTCAAAGCCATCGTAAAGCACTAATGTCCACGCCAGGCTGGCTCGTTTCGCTGCATTCGCCCTCGAACCACAAAAAATTAACTTGCGTCCGGCTGCTGGTGGCAGCCGCCTCGGGCGCTCTGCTTTCCCTCTCCTATACCGGATACTACCTCAGCATTTTCGCCTGGACGTCGGTCGCGTTGCTGCTGCTGGCGGCGTTGTCGGCGCGACCGCGAGCCGCCTACGCTTGCGGGTTCCTGCACGGACTATTTTTTGTCCTGACATCGCTGTCATGGATCGGAGAGGTTCTCGCGCTGCACGGCGGGCTGTCGAAGGCCGGCGGATTTGCCTTGTTGCTGCTGTTCGGAACCGCGTGGGGAGTCTTGTCGGGCGGGTTCTGCTGGTGCGTGAACCGCTTGGCGCGACAATCGCTCGGCCTGGCGTGTGTGGGCGCGCCATTCTTGTGGGTGGGGTGGGAGTTTGCGCGGACGCACTTGCCGGAGATTGGATTTCCCTGGAACCTGCTGGGCTATCCGGCGAGCGGCAACCTGGCGTTCCTGCAGCTGACGGCGGCGACCGGGATCTGGGGATTGTCACTGGTGGTGGCGGCAATTAACACGCTGCTGGTCTGGGTGGCGTTCGCAAAAAGTCCGGCGTTGCGCTGGCGCGCGGCGGCGTTCGGCGCGGCCACAGCGACACTGGTCGGAATTTATCTTGCGGGGCCGAGCTACGTGCCCCGGGCTGGGGCGAGTCACACGGCGCGGTCGATGCAGCTGAATTTGCCGGAGACCGAAGGAATTGTTCCGGACTGGTTCGGGGCGTACCGCGCGGACATGGAGGAAATCGTCACCCTCAGTCTGGCGCGGTCGGCGGCCACGCCGGATTTGTTGATCTGGCCGGAAGCGCCCGCGCCGTTTTCGTTTCAGAACGCGGTGTTCGCCCAGCGAGCTTCGAGTATTGCGGTCGCGTTTGCTCATCCCTTTTTGTTTGGCACCATTGAATGGAAGCAGCCGGAGGAGGCGGCCGGTGGGCTGACGCGCTTTGCACCGTACAACAGCGCCTTGCTGCTCGATGCGCAAGGCCGGCGGGCGTTTTCCTACGACAAGGTGCATCTGGTGCCGTTCGGCGAGTATGAACCTTTTCCCCTGATTCATCGGGTGGTGTCGAGTGTATCGAGTGAAGTGGGAGGATTCCGCAAAGGGACGCAGCACAACGTTGGGCAATTGGGCGATCAGAAATTTGCGGCGTTCATCTGTTATGAAGCGATTTTTCCGGGGGAGGTCCGGGAATTTGCGAAATCGGGAGCGAATCTGTTCATCAATATTTCAAACGACGGATGGTTTGGGAAGTCGGCGGCCGCCGAGCAGCATATCCGAATGGCGCGGGTGCGGGCGGTTGAGAACCGGCGCTGGATCCTGCGTTCGACAAACAGCGGCATCACCGCGTCCATTGATCCGTACGGAAGGATCCACAGTCCGGTCGGGCGGGACGTGCGCGCGGCCGTCGATTTGCCATACGATTTTCGAACCGATACGACGATTTACACGCGGTTTGGGGATTGGGCTGCCTGGCTGTCCGTACTGATTTCCGCTATTCTGTTGCTCACAACTTTTCGAAAGGCAAACTGACACCCGGGGAATGCGGGTGTTGGTTCTCTGGCTATGATCCTTGAAGATCTGCAGCATCGCTACGAAGGAATAAAGCAGCGCATTTCTCTTGTCCGGAGTTTTCTTTGACGTTCCGCAGTATCGCGCGAAGCTGAAGGGGCTTGAAGAGCGCGTCGCGGATCCCAACTTTTGGAGCAACCAGGAGGCCGCGCAAGCGGTGCTGCGCGAGCGCAAGCGCGCCGAAGAACAAGTTGGCGCTGCCGACAAGATGGACGCCTTTGAAGGGGACATCGAGACCTATATCGGACTTGCCAAAGAAGAGACCAACGCGGAACAGAAAAACGACCTGCTCAAAGAACTCGATCGGGAACTGACGTCGGCCGACGCCTACATCGGCGAACTGGAAACCCAGACACTGCTTTCCGGCGAGAATGACCACCTCAACGCGATCATGACCATCAAGCCGGGAGCCGGCGGAACGGAATCGCAGGATTGGGCGTCGATTCTGCTGCGAATGTATCTGCGCTGGGCGGAGAGACGCGGCTTTTCGGCTGCGGTGCTGGATGAAACACCCGGAGAAGAAGCGGGAATCAAATCCGCAACGATCCAGTTTGTGGGCGAAAACGCCATGGGGCTTCTGAACGGAGAGACGGGCGTGCACCGGCTGGTCAGGATTTCTCCTTTCGACCAAGCGGCGCGGCGCCACACTTCGTTTGCGTCGGTGTTTGTGATTCCGGAAATTGACGACAAGATCGAGATCAATATCAAGCCGGAAGAGTTGCGGGTGGATACGTTTCGTTCCGGCGGCGCCGGCGGGCAAAACGTCAACAAGGTGGAAACCGCAGTCCGCATCACGCACCTTCCCACCAATACGGTGGTGGCCTGCCAGATCGAGCGCAGCCAGCACAAGAATCGTGATCTGGCGATGAAGATGCTGCGATCAAAACTTTACGACCTGGAAGTGCGCAAGCGCCAAGCGGAAACCGACAAGCTTGACGAAACCATGATGGATATTTCCTTTGGCAGCCAGATTCGTTCCTATGTCATGCAGCCGTACCGGATGATCAAGGATCACCGCACAAAATTTGAAGTTGGCGACGTCGATCGAGTGCTGGATGGAGATATCGATCCCTTCATCCGGTCGTATTTGATGGCCAAGAAGACCCGGGGCAAGTTGACGGCTGAGCCCGACGACGATGTGGAATAGGGCCTATTTAGCGGGCAGCGCGAAGGCGTAAACCGTGTCTTCCACCGGCACCAGAAGATATTGCCGGCCGTCCAGCTGGTAGGTCATCGGGGACGCGACCAGATCGCCGCCCACGTTGAGATGCCACAGAGTTTTGCCGGTGCGCGGATCGAGCGCGAGCAGATTCTGCGAATTGTCCTGGGTGAATAGCACTTGCCCCGCGGTAGTTAAAATTCCGGCCAGACTCGTGCCTTCCCCCGCTTCGTGATTCCAGGCAATTTTCCCGGTTTGATAGTCGATGGCCCGGATCGTGGAATTCGTATAGAGAATGCGGTCCCGGCCACTCCAGCCTTCGGCCTTGCCGTCCGTGGTTCTGTAAAAAACGCTAAAAATCCGGCGGGAATTGACATAGAAAAGTCCGGTATCGGGGCTGAAGCTGGGAGCCATCCAGTTGGTGCCGCCGTCGCTGCCGGGTTCAACCAGCGCGCCGTCCGGCGTCGGAGCGACATCGGGTTTAGCGACTGGAATTCCGCTCCCGTCGATTCCCGAAGCCCAGGTCTGGTCGATATACGGCGCGGTGAGGAGATGCTCGCCCGTCGCGCGATCCAAAACAAAGAAAAATGAGTTGCGGCTCGCCTGGGCCAGCAGCTTGCGCGGTTTGCCGTGAAACTCGGCATTGAAGAGCACCGGAGTCTGCACCGCGTCCCAATCGTGCAGATCGTGCGGAGAAGGCTGGAAATACCAGGAAAGCTTTCCCGTATCCGGGTTCAGGGCGACGATCGAGCAGGTGTACAGGTTGTGGCCAAGACGTCCTGCGCCGGCGAGAACGGGATTGGGATTGCCGATGCCCCAGTAGGTGAGATTGAGTTCCGGGTCGTAGGTCCCGGTCATCCAGGGCATTCCGCCGCCGTGGAGTATGGAGTCGGAATCTTGCGGCCAGGTTTCCGAGCCGGGCTCGCCGGGAGCCGGAGTGGTGTTCCAGCGCCATTGAACTTTTCCCGTTTCCGGGTCGATGGATTCAAGAAAGCCGCGGATGTCGGTGACGTCGCCGGAAACGCCGACCAGCACGTGGTTGCGTATCACCAGCGGCGACATGGTTGAGAAATAGCCGAGTTTCGGATCCGCGAGCTCGACAATCCAGCGCACGGTGCCGTCTTTGGCGTTAAGGGAAACGAGATGGGCGTCCGGCGTGCAAAAAAACAGCCAGTCCTTATACATTCCGACGCCGCGATTGCCGATGTGATCGCCATCCGAATGCCGGTAATAGTGCCAGATTTCCTTGCCAAAGCGCGCGTCAACCGCCCAGACATGATCGGGCGAAGTGAAATAGAGAATGCCGTTCACTGCCAGAGGAGTGGATTTGATGTTGAAACGAGGATGGAAGACCCAGGCCAGGGCCAGGGAGTTGACGTTGCCCGCATTGATCTGGTCGAGCGTGCTGAAACGCCGGCCGGAGTAATCGCCGTTGTAGGTCGGCCAGGTATCGGTCGGTGGTTTCAGCAGCGCGGCAGGATCGAGCCCCTGCGCGAAGGTGCTGGCCGTTGCGAGCAACAACAGAAAGAAGCCGGTGGAAATCGAGCGAGCAATGGAATTTTTCATGATTTTATTTTAGAGATTCCAGATAGGCAAAAAGATCGTGCATTTCCGTCTGTGTGATTTTTTCGAGCAGTTGCCGGTGGGCGGCCAGAGGATCGCGCAGTTCCAGTTTTACGCGGTCGCGCGCGAAGGAGTGATACTGTCCACTGGCGTCGTGCAGTGCAATCACAAAATCGTCCACGTGTTTTACCGGGCCGGTAATTTGTTTTCCGGATTCGGTGGTAACGACCGCGACGACGGTGGTTTTCCGGCCCTCGGGGTACAGCATGCGCGCCTGCAGTTCGAGGGGTTGATACTTTTTCGAGACCCCCGCCAGATCGCCGGTGACGGAATGGCAATGGGTGCAGCCGCCGGCTTCTGCAAAATACTTCCGTCCGCTGGCGGCATTTCCGGTGAGCAGTTTTTCGACCGGGTACACGCTCGGCAGACCGGAGGAGTCGAAGACTTCCTGCGCGCGATCATGTAAATACGCGGCAATATCCGCAATCTGCTGTTCGCCGAGCGGTTGTGCGGGCATGCCCTTATCGGGGCGGCCATTGAGAATGACTTCGCCGATTTTGTCGCCTTTCACGTCGTGCGCGACCAGAGAGGAACGCAGCAGGTCGGGCCCGCGGGCGCCCGTGGCGTCCGGCCCGTGACAGAAACCGCAGGACTCCAGGAATTGTTTGCGCCCGCGTTCAACACCGGGATCTTTGCCAGCGGTTTGCGGTGCCGCCGCCGAGCGCGCGGTGGTGATTGCGATACATGCGCCCAGGGCGAGCGCGGTGACAAGAGTCGTTTGAATTAAGGCCGAGGCCGTCCTGCTACGCATTCTGATTCCTCACAACTCGGTATTCTATTCGGGTACGGGTGGTGAAGCAATTTGCCGGAACGCACCGGGCGCCCGTAAGGTGCGTGGACGCGCGGCCGGACTTTTCGGCCGAGGGGCGTTTCCGTCCGTTCACACCCGCTTAGCGACCGTTCAGCCTTTATCTAAGCCATTTGAATTCAATGAATTGATTCTCGGGCGGGGGGATGTTAACTTGGGAGGGTTACGAGCATAGTATAAGAGAGTCGTAGTGCGTCGAGGCTGCGTCCCGCCCGCGCAAACCATGAAGGAGAGTCTGTTTTGAGCGAAGCCCTACGGAATTACCTGTTCACCTCAGAGTCCGTGACAGAAGGTCACCCGGACAAGATTGCAGATCAGATTTCAGATGCGGTGCTCGACGAGGTCATGAAGACGGACCCGAAAGGCCGCGTCGCTTGCGAAACTTTGGTCACCACCGGACTGGCGGTTGTGGCTGGAGAAATTACAACTTCAGCGCACGTGGATTACGACGAGCTGGTACGCGAAACGATTCGCAACGTCGGCTACGACGATGCGACGTACGGCTACGACGGTTTCACGTGCGCGGTGATGTGCACGGTGAAGCGGCAATCGCCGGATATCGCCATGGGTGTCGATACCGGAGGCGCCGGCGACCAGGGACTCATGTTCGGGTTTGCCTGCGATGAGACTCCGGAACTCATGCCCATGCCCATCCAACTGGCGCATCAACTCACCCATAAGCTGTCGGAAATTCGCAAAACCAAAAAGGTGGATTTCCTGCGGCCGGACGGGAAGTCGCAAGTCAGCATTGAGTACAAAAACGGACGCCCGGTCCGTGTCGATACCGTGGTGATCTCCACCCAGCACAGCGAAAAGGTTTCCAATAAGGATTTGCAGGACGCCATCATGGAGTACGTGATCCGGCCGACGATTCCTGTGTCCATGCTGGACGCGAAGACCAAGTATCACATCAATCCGACGGGCCGTTTTGTGGTCGGCGGACCGATGGGGGATGCCGGACTGACGGGCCGCAAGATTATTGTCGACACCTACGGCGGGTATAGCCGTCACGGCGGCGGAGCGTTTTCTGGCAAGGATCCTTCGAAGGTGGATCGCTCGGCTTGCTACATGGCGCGCTACATTGCCAAGAACGTGGTAGCGGCAGGACTTGCAACGAAAGCGGAAGTGCAGCTGGCTTACGCCATTGGCGTGGCAGAACCGGTCTCCGTGATGGTCGATTCCTTTGGAACGGCGACCGTGCCGGAAGAGAAGATTACCGAACTCGTTCGCGAGTATTTCAAGCTGACCCCCAAGGCCATCATCGAGGCGCTCGACCTGCGGCGTCCCATTTACAAGCCGACCGCTGCTTACGGCCACTTTGGCCGCACGGGAGCGGGCTTCACCTGGGAAAAGACGGACCGTGCCGATGCCTTGCGCAAGGCCGCGGGCCTGGGCGCAGCAGTTGAAGTTGCAGCGCGCCGCTGATTTCATTCCTGGCCGAGACGTTGCTACAGCGGTTCAATTGTTTGGTCCCTGGCACGGGCGAATGTTATGTTCGCGCGAAATTCTGAATAGAGGAGCACGACTTTGGCGACAGCAGAACTGAAAAAGGGCGACGTACGAGACCTGGCGCTGGCCGATGCCGGCAAGCGCAAGATTGAATGGGCCGCGCAGCAGATGCCGGTTCTTGAATCAATCCGCAAGCGGTTTGTAAAAGAGCAGCCACTCAAGGGCTTGCGCGTTTCCGCTTGTCTGCACGTGACGAGTGAAACGGCCAACCTGATGATCGCCTTGCGCGACGGCGGAGCCGACGCCGTACTTTGCGCGTCGAATCCTCTTTCAACGCAGGATGAAGTGGCGGCTTCCCTGAACCGCGACTACCACATTCCGACCTATGCGATCAAAGGCGAAGACAACGAAACGTACTATTCGCACCTGCGCGCAGCGCTCGATCACAAGCCGCAATTCACCATGGACGATGGCGCGGACCTGGTGACGATGCTGCTCACCAAGCGCACGGATCTGGTCAGCGACGTAATTGCCGGTACCGAAGAGACCACCACCGGCGTGATTCGTTTGCGCGCAATGGCCAAGGATGGAACGCTGAAATATCCGATCATCGCGGTGAACGACGCGATGACCAAGCATTTCTTTGACAACCGGTATGGCACCGGGCAGTCCACGATTGACGGCGTGATCCGCGCGACCAACGTCCTGCTCGCGGGACTAAAAGTGGTGGTGGCCGGCTATGGCTGGTGCGGTCGCGGAGTGGCCATGCGCGCCAAGGGCCTCGGCGCCGACGTCATCGTGACGGAAATCGATCCGGTCAAGGGCATTGAAGCGGTGATGGACGGCTTCCGCGTGATGCCCATGTCGGAAGCGGTGAAAGAAGGCGATGTGTACATCACCGTGACCGGAAACAAGAACGTGATTCGCGGCGAGCATTTTGAAAAAATGAAGACCGGGGCGATTGTCTGCAATTCGGGCCACTTCAACGTGGAAATCGATTTGCCGGCGCTCGAGAAAATGTCCACGAGCAAGCGCGAAGTTCGTCCCTTGGTCGATGAATTCGTGATCAGCGGCGGGCGCAAGGTTTATGTACTGGCCGAAGGACGTCTGGTCAATCTGGCTACCGCCGAAGGGCATCCGGCTTCGGTGATGGATATGAGCTTTGCCAACCAGGCGCTTTCCGCTGAATACCTGCGCGCGAACTACAAGAGTCTCAAGCCGCAGGTCTACGTCGTTCCCGAAAATTTGGATAAGGACATTGCGCGGCTCAAGCTGCAATCCATGGGTCACACTCTGGATAAGCTGACGCCGGAACAGGAACACTACCTGGCTTCGTGGCAGGAAGGTACGTAGGACGGACGAAGCAGGCAGCTCGGTTTGACCGTGATATCGTACTAGGGGCGCAGCGCTGCTGCGCCCCTAGTTGTGTTTTCGGCCCCTGGTGGGGAGACGGACGGAGTATGTGGGATTTTTGCGCGAATGCAATTGATACGGCCCGGATGCGGGGAGCGACGTATGCCGACGTGCGCGCGATGCACATGCGGCAGCGCGACCTGACTACCAAGAACGGGCAAGTGGGTACGCTCGCGCAGTCGGAGTCGATTGGCCTGGGCATTCGCGTTTTAGCGAGCGGGGCCTGGGGATTTGCCTCGACCGACCGGTTGACGCGCGAAGGCGTGGCGGCGTGCGCGGCGCAGGCAGTGGCGATTGCCAAAGCGTCGGCGATTGCCAAACGCAAAGAAGTGCAGATGGCGCCGGAAGACGTCTTTGTCGACAGCTGGCAGAGTCCTTTTGTGAAAGATCCATTTGAAATTCCGCTGGACACGCAGATTGCGTTGTTGCTGGCGGCCGATGCCGAGATGCGCCGGGTGAAAGGCATCACGCTGACGGAAACGGACATGCAGTTCCGCAAAATTGATTCCTGGTTTGCGTCGACCAGCGGTTCGCGGATTCACCAGCGAAAAGTGATTTCCGGCTGCGGGATTGCGGCGACATCGTTTCAGGGAGAAGAGATCCAGAAAAGATCGTATCCGAATAGTTTTGGCGGACAGCATGCGCTGCAGGGCTATGAATTGATTGAGTCGCTGGAGCTTTTAAAGCACGCGCCGGTTCTGGCAGAACAGGCCGCCATGCTGCACAAGGCGGCGCAATGTCCGGAGTCGACCGGGACGCTGGTCCTTGGAAGCAGCCAGTTGGGACTGCAGATTCATGAATCCATTGGACACCCGATTGAGCTGGATCGCGTGCTGGGGGAAGAAGCGAATTTTGCCGGAACGAGCTTTCTGACGCTCGATAAACTCAATCAGCTGAAATACGCCTCGGACATCGTGAATGTGGTGGCGGATGCGCGAGCCGAGCACGGGCCGGGACTCGGGACCTTCGCCTACGATGACGAAGGAGTGCCCGCACAGTCGACGGACATTATCAAGAACGGGTTGTTTCGCGGATATTTGTCGAATCGCGAGACCGCGCATCTGGTGGGACTCGAGCGTTCCTCGGGTACGATGCGCACCGAAAGCTGGAACCGTTTGCCGATTATTCGCATGACCAATATCAGTTTGCTGCCGGGTTCCTGGAATTATGATGATTTGATTGCGGACACCGACGACGGGATTCTGATGGAAACGAACCGTTCGTGGTCCATTGACGACCGGCGTTATCAATTTCAGTTTTCAACCGAAATTGGCTGGGAAATCAAGGGCGGACGGAAAACGCGGATGCTGAAAAATCCCAGTTACAGCGGCATCACCACCGAATTCTGGAATTCGTGCGACGCGATTTGCGGCCCCGACGACTGGACTCTGTGGGGGACGCCCAATTGCGGAAAAGGACAGCCGATGCAGACCATGGGAACGGGGCACGGGGCTTCGCCTTCGCGCTTCCGCAATGTGCGGATTGGCACGGCGTTTTCTGAGTGATGGCGCGCATGGCAAAAACCAGGAACGGGTCTCCGGGCCGCCATCGTGGCTCGCGCACGGAGTTATTGCCGGAGCGCGAGCTGCGCCGTGTGGCTGCCACCGTTTTGCGGTTGGCCAAGTCGATCGGCGCCGAAGCGACCGAAGTGCACGTCGACGAAGTGGCGGATTCTCTCACCCGCTTTGCCAATAACGCGATCCACCAGAATGTTGCCGAGTGTGGGCTGAACGTTTCGATTCGCACCGTGGTGGATGGCCATACCGCCCGTGCCACGACCAATCGGATCGATGAGGATTCCTTGCGAACCGCCATTGAGGCGTCCTTGTCGCTCGCCCACAGCCAGCCGCGCGATCCCAAGCTTTTGCCCCTGCCCGGGAAACAAAGCTATCGTCGCGTGAACCGTTTTTCCGACGAGACCATGAAGATTACGCCCGAAGACCGGGCGCGCGCGGTCCGCCGCGCATCCGATCTGGCCATAAAACGGGGGCAGGTAGCGGCGGGAATATTTTCAACCGGGGAGAGTCAGTCGGTGTTGAGCAATTCCCTGGGGTTGTTCGCGGCGTACCGGGAAACCCACGCGGAATTTTCAATTACCATGCAGGAAAATCCGGCGGCCAGCTGGGCCAAGGCGAATTCCGGCAATGTCCGCGCGTTTGACCCCCAGGCGCTTGCCGAGCGGGCGAGTGACAAGGCCCGCCTGGCCGTCGACGCCCGGGAACTTGCGCCGGGACGTTACACCGTGATTCTCGAGCCTTCCGCGGTGCTCGATATTGTGGGATTTCTTTTTTACGATTTTGCGGCGACGGCGCTCGAGGACAAGCGTTCCTGTCTGAACGGACGCATGGGCAAGCCGCTTTTCGGCAAAAACATCAGCATCGCGGACGATGTCTACCATCCCCTGCAGCTGGGAGCCCCGTTTGATGGCGAGGGAATGCCGCGGCAGCGGGTGCAGCTGGTCGACCGGGGAGTGCCGGCGAACCTGGTCTATTCGCGAGCCAGCGCCAGGGCGGCGAAGAAGCCGCCCACCGGACATGGTTTTCCCCTGCCCAACGAGTATGGCGAGGCCCCGATGAATCTGGTCTTTGCCGGGGGGACCTCCTCGGTCGATGAAATGATTGCCACGACCGAGCGCGGCCTGCTGGTTACCCGCTTGTGGTACATCCGCGAGGTCGATCCCTATGAAAAAGTGATGACGGGGATGACCCGGGATGGCCTGTTCCTGGTGGAAAAGGGGAAGGTGGTCCGGGCGGCGAGAAACTTCCGGTTCAACCAATCCCTGCTGAAAATGCTGTGCAATGTGGAGCAGCTCGGCCCGGCCGTGCGGGCCACCGGTGAAGAAGCATTTGAAATGGTGGTGCCGGCGATGAGAATTCGTGATTTTCATTTCTCGGAAGTCACGAAATTCTAAGGAATTAGCCGGTTTTTGCCGCCTCTGGCAACCATCAGAAAACCAATGCAGCGAATTGAAATTCTGCGTTGTACTTGACGGCCCCTCCCGTTTAATAAACATGTATGGACTCGCGGCTAGCGCCTCCGCAGACAGACGAAGAAGTGTGTCGCACCCGCCGGAAACACCCGAATTGGGGTCATCCGGACCACGACGCGTGCGGAACGGGGTTTATTACGCGCTTGGGGGCCCCGCCTAGCTACGACATCATTGAATATTCACTTACAGCACTTGAACGCTTGACCCATCGCGGTGGTGTGGATGCCGATGGCGCGAGCGGCGATGGTGCAGGTTTGCTGACTTCTTTGCCGGAGCCGTTCTTTCGGGCGCGCGCCAAGGAAGAGGGAATTGAGCTTCCGCAGGCGTTTGCCGTAGGTGTCGCCTTTTTGCCAGCCGGCGCGATTGCCGATGCGCATGGCGCGATTGAAGCTGCCGCGGAAACCGAAGGATTGCGGATTCTCGGCTGGCGGCGCGTGCCGGTCAATACGAATTGTCTGGGGCAACGGGCTCTCGAGACGATGCCGGAGATTTGGCAGTTTTTTGTGGAGCCATTCCAGGCAGCGCGCGGAACGGCACGTTTTGAATGGCGGTTGTCGCTCTTGCGGAAACGCGCGGAATCGCTCCTGCCGCCCCGCTGTTATATATCGTCGCTGTCATCGCAGACGATCGTTTACAAAGGTCTCCTTACGCCCTGGCAATTCCCTCAATTCTACGAAGATTTGCGCGATACATCGTTTGCCACTACCTTTGCGGTATTTCACCAGAGGTATTCGACAAACACGCAGCCGTCGTGGCACCTGGCGCAGCCGTTCCGCTATGTGGCGCACAACGGCGAAATAAACACGATCGTATCCAACCGGCGGTGGCTGCGCGCGCGCGAACGCGAGCGACGCGCGGGGTTGAGTGTGGGATCGTGGTTCCGCATTCTTGAAGAGAATGTCAGCGATTCGGCAAGTTTTGATAATGGCTTCGAGATGAAGTTGCTTGAAGGGTTTTCCGCCGATGAAGCGATGATCTCGATGGTTCCGCCGGCGTTTGAGCGGGACTTGCAGCTGTCGCGCGACGTGCGTGCGGCATTGACCGGGCTCGCCGAGCAAGGCGAACCTTGGGACGGGCCGGCCGCGCTGGTTTTTTCTGACGGACAGTTCGTGGGCGCAAAGCTCGACCGCAATGGATTGCGTCCGCTGCGCTATACCCTGACCCACGACCGGTTGCTCGTGGCTGGTTCAGAGTCCGGCCTGATTGATTTTGAGGAGTCACGGATTGCCGAGCGGCAGCGCCTGGGGCCCGGCGAAATGATTCTGGCGAATCCGGTGACCGGGGTTTTCCTGCGCTGGCGCGAGATCTTGAAACGCCTCGCGGTGCGTCCGGTGCGTGAAGTGTTGCCGCAGCGGTCTCTTGCCTCGAGCAGCGCGCTCGCGGCGCTGCCGCCAAGCGTTGCGCAACCGAAGCGTATTGCCGCAGCGGCTGGCTGGACAGAAGATCAGTTCAAGATCCTTTTTTCAGCACTCATTCACGGCAAAGAAGCCGATTGGAGCATGGGCGACGACGCGCCACCAGCGTTTCTCTCGGCCCTGCCCCGCACGCTCTGGGATTACTGCAAGCAGCGTTTCGCGCAGGTCACCAATCCTCCGATTGATCCGTTGCGCGAATCGCATGTCATGTCGCTCGATGTGCATCTGCGCGACGGCGTTACTCTGCCAAGTCCGGTCGTCACGGCAACCCAGTTTTCGCAGCTCGCTGCTGTTTTTGGTCCGTTGCAGCGGGTTGATTTGACCTTCCCTGCCGCAAATGGAGTTCCGGGTGCGCGCAGCTGTATCACTCAGCTCACTACCCCTCTGAGTAGCAGCGCGCGTCCGGGGCTCCTCCTCCTTTCTGATCGAAATCTCAGCCGCGAACGCGCCGCACTGCCGGCGCTTATTGCCACGGCAGCCGTTTGGAAAGCCATGGTTCGCGAAGGATTGTCGGATGTGCCGCTGGTTGTTGAATCGGCGCAGGTGTTTGACACCCATCACGTCGCGTTGCTGGTGGCGGCGGGCGCCAGCGCCGTAGTGCCCTATCTTGCCGATCAATTTGCCGAAGGACTCGAAGTCGGCGGCTCGGAGAAAATGCGCACGGCTGTGAATGCCGGGCTGCGCAAAGTTCTGGCGCGTATGGGCGTCTCGACGCTGGCAAGCTACCGGAACAGTCATCTGTTTGAAATCGTGGGACTCGCCGAAGACCTTTGCGCGGAATTTTTCGAAGATGCTGCCGATTTCCCGGGCATGAAGTCGCTCGACGATATTTTGGGCGACTATTTGAAAATGCATTCGGCCGGGTACGCGAACGAAGCCGATGACTTGAGCGATGCCGGACTATTCCGTTTCCGCAAAGGCGCCGAGCTGCACGCGAATTCGCCGGAGGTTGTGCGGCGAATGCATGCGCATGTGCGCGCGCCGGAAGCGAAAAAATACGCGGCGTTTGAAGAGCTGGCCGAAACCCAGGGAACTGTTTTTCTGCGTGATTTGTTGAGTACCGCCGCCGACTCACCCGTTCCGGTCGAAGAAGTGGAAGCGGCCGAGGCCATTCTCAAGCGCTTTAGCACCCAGGCCATGTCGCTGGGCTCGCTCAGTCCGGAAGCGCACCGCACCCTGGCGCTGGCAATGAATCAATTGGGCGGGCGCAGTAACACCGGGGAGGGTGGCGAAGACCCGAACACCTACCGGTTTGAACCCGCCGCCGCCAACAAGATCAAGCAAGTGGCCTCGGGCCGCTTCGGCGTCACGGTCGACTACCTCGTGCATGCCGAAGAACTCGAAATCAAGATGGCGCAGGGCTCGAAGCCGGGCGAAGGTGGCCAACTTCCGGCGAAAAAAGTTACCGAATATATCGCCCGCATCCGCCACGCGACTCCGGGGACGCCGCTGATTTCTCCCCCTCCGCACCACGATATCTACAGCATCGAGGATTTGGCGCAGTTGATTCATGACCTCAAAGCGGTCAATCCGCAAGCGCGCATCGGCGTGAAGCTGGTGTCCGGGGCCGGGGTTGGAATTATCGCGGCTGGCGTGGCCAAAGCCGGCGCGGACGTGATTACCATCAGCGGGCATAACGGCGGGACGGGCTCTTCGCCGCTGACTTCGATCAAAAATACCGGACTGCCCTGGGAAATCGGCCTGCGCGAGACGCACGACACACTGGTTCGCGCCGGGCTGCGGTCGCGGGTGACGCTGCGCGTTGACGGCGGTCTGAAATTTTCCCGCGACATTGTGCTGGCGGCGATTCTCGGCGCCGATGAATTTGGCTTTGGCACGGCATCGCTCCTGGCCATTGGTTGCGTGATGGCGCGGCAATGCCACCTGAACACCTGCCCGGTGGGAATTGCCACGCAGGACGAAACTTTGCGCACGCGCTTCCCGGGTAAACCGGAAATGGTTGTGGCGTATTTCCGTTCGCTGGCGGATGAAGTGCGAAATCGCATGGCAGAACTCGGTGTGCGGTCGCTGCGGGAGCTGCGCGGCTGGTACGACCGCCTGAACTCGCGTTCCGGACTGGACGCGCTGCTGGTGGTGCCCATTTCAGGGTCGCTGCGCGTGGCCCCGCAACAGAGCCCTGCTCTGCAAATGGCCGCAGAAGAAGATTCGCTGCATTTTCATGATCTGCTTGGCGAGCAGGGCGCTCCGCGGGCCATTCAGAATTCGGATCGCAGCGTGGGCGCCGGGTTGAGTGGGGAATTGATGCGCCGCCGCGGCAATGGATCCGCGATGGCCGAGGAAATCACGCAGGAATTTCGCGGCTCGGCCGGACAAAGTTTTGGCGCGTTTCTCGCCTCAGGCGTAACGCTGAAACTCGTCGGCGAGGCTAACGACTACGTGGGAAAAGGGCTGTCCGGTGGCACCATCGCGATTTCCGCCGGAACCGCGGCTTCCCGGCGCGGCGACGTCCTCAGCGGCAACACGGTTCTCTATGGCGCAACTTCCGGCCAGCTCTATGTGGCGGGACGCGCGGGCGAACGATTTGCGGTGCGCAACAGCGGCGCGCTGGCCGTGGTTGAAGGAGTCGGACAACACGGCTGCGAATACATGACCGGCGGTGTTGCGCTCGTGCTGGGACCCCTGGGACTCAATTTTGGCTCCGGCATGACCGGTGGACTGGCGTATGTTTTGCGATCGCACGCGGAAAACGTACTGCATCAGGATTTCGTGGGCTTGCAGGATGTGGAAGCCGCCGAAGAGATCTGGCTCAAGCGGGTCCTGGAAGAGCATTTCTGTTTCACCGGCAGCCCGCTGGCCGCAAAACTTTTGTCGCGGCGGGGACCACTGCCCTTTGCGCGGGTCCAGCCGGTGCATTTTCAGGGCACGGTTGAAGCCACCTGGCGTCCGGTTCTCGAGCAGCTTAAAAATCGCGAACCGGTGCTGCCGGCGATCGCCATGCCGGCCGCGTCCGGCGCCGCTTTGCATGTGTAGGAGAGCCGCGAATTAGCACCGTGCGCGTCCGGCGGAATCCGCTATAATACCCCCCGGAACATCCTCATATGGACTTTGATCAACTCGCCACTTTTGTATACGTAGCAAAATTAAAAAGTTTTTCGCGCGCGGGGCAAAAAGTATTTCGTTCGCAGTCCGCCGTCAGCGCGCAAATTCGTCAGCTGGAACAAGCCTATAAGGCAAAGCTGCTCGACCGTTCGGCGAAATCGGTGGAGTTGACGCCGGCCGGCGAAGTGCTTTTTGAATTTGCCGAACGCCTGCTGCGGCTGCGCGACGAGTCCGTGCAGGTGGTAGCCGACCGCGGAAACGTGGTGCAGGGACCCATTGTTTTCGGGGCCAACGAAGCGACCTGCCTGTACCTGCTGCCCGATATTTTTGCAGAATTCCAGCGGCGTTACCCACTCGTGCATATCAGCATTTATCGCAATTTCAGCCACAAGATTCTGCAACGTGTCGAAGACGGCTCGGTGGACGTGGGCATTGTGACCATGCCGATCAAGAGTCCCAACCTGAAGGTCCATCACATTTACAAAGACCGCCTGCGGTTCATGGTCAGCACCAAAAACCCGCTGGCCCATCGCACGAAAATCACTCTCGAAGAAGTCGCTTCGCAGCCGCTCATTTTTCCGCGCACCGGGTTCACCCGGCAAGTGCTCGATAAACTGTTCCGGCCCTACCGTTCGCGGGTTCATGTGGCGATGGAGCTGCCCAGCATCGGCATGATCAAGCGTTTCGTCGGCGCCGATGCCGGCGTCTCATTTATCAGCGAAAATTTTGCGCGGGATCAGGTAAAAGCGGGAGAAGTGAAGCTCATTAACGTCGAAGGCGTCGATCTTTGGCGCGAGCTGGGCCTGGTCTACCGCCGTGATCGCAGTTTGCCGCGCGCTGCTCAGGCGCTGATCAACTTGATTCGGGAACACAAAAAATTTCCGGAATCGGCAGACGCTCCGCCCGCTTAGTGGACGTTGAAGTCCAGACTGGCAATCGAACGCGCAATCACATTTTCCTGGATCTGAATCAAGTCGGTGTCCGCGTAGGTCATTCCCAGCACGGTGAAAACCTCGGGGCCGCGCGCGACCACGGCGAGCGTACCTGACCAGTCATGACTGTCCGCCATGCCGCGGTAGTGGTACTCGATGGCCGGCAATCCGTTTACCGTCGTTTTTCGCTGTGAAATCAGGCGATAGTTTTCATAGACTTCGTGCAGGCGCCGTTCCACGCCGGCCGCCGCCGCTTCAAGGGATTGTTTGGTTTTTTCCTGCCCAATGACCAGCAAAGTCGATTCGTTGAAGGTGCCCATGGCGACGACCGCATTGGGAAGGGCACTGCGCGCTTCCTCGATCAGTTTCCAGCTGGGCGCCTTGTACATGCGAAATCCCCGCGTGTAATTGGTGTACAGATTCCCTTGAATGTCTTCGCGGTTGACCGGGACTTCCGCTTCTTTGGGAGGAGCGGGGGCCGGCGCGGCTGCCGCCAGTCGGGAGGTGGACGAGGCTGCGGCGGGCGACTTGATGGCCGGGGCCACGGCAGCTCTCACCGCGGTCGGCGGCGGCAGTTCTGGCTTTACGGCCGCACTCGAGATCTTTGGCGATGGCTTCTCGCGAGCGGCGGGCGCGTCGCCTGACTTCGAATTTGCATTGGTCGCTGCCGGCACAGCGCCCTTTTCGGAAACGGCCGCCGGGGCGGCCTTGGGCTCGGCGCCCGCCGCAGGATCCTTTTTCGCCGCAGGCTGCGATTCGGGCTTGGCGGAGGGGGGCGTGGACGGAATGATCGAAGAAATCTTGTCTTTTTCGACCAGCACAAAGCCAAAGTCGGTTTTGACTTTGAACATGTTGTCTTCGTAGGACACGATCACGCCATAGAGTTTTTTCCCGTCTTTCAGGCGGATTTCATCGGCCCGTGCAGCAAGTGCGGTGGCCGCGAGCGTGAGAGCCAGGACCGCCAGGCGTTGCGAGCCGCGCTTGAAAGAAACACCCATACCTCGCAGTATGCTGCCGCCGGGGCCCGGGCCGCAATATTCAGTCCACAGGAGGTGTCCGTCGTGCTACTTCCGCCAAGAGCACACGGGTCCGGCGCACCAGGCGGTCCAGCTCGCCCGTTGCCGCACTGAGCTGCGAGCGCAGGGCGTCGGGCAACCGGGCATGGGATTGCTGTAGTGCCAGGGCCTCGGCAAGAATGCGAATCTGTTTGCGGTTCTGCGGATTTAGCCTCGCCCACAGGCGGCGTTTAGCCGAGCGATTACGTCCCAGCCACTGCTCGGCTGAGCTTGCCGGACGGCCCGACTCGGGCTCGCCGGGCGGCGCAAACGATCTTGGTTTGAAGGCCATCATTGGTTCTTACCCATGCCCCAGCACCTCCAGGCGCTCGCAATTGATTTGGCCGCCGACGTCCACGCGGCCGGTGACGCGAAACGCACGCGTCTCAGCAACGAGCGAGCCGTATTTTTCGTAGGTGTCGGGAAACAGGACCACTTCGTAGACGCCGCGCTGATCTTCCAGTGTCAGGAACATCATGTTGCGGCAGGTCTTGGTGCCCACACGACGGCTGGTAATCATCCAGCCGCAGAGGGTTACGCGTTTTCCGGGCAGCGAGCGGAGTTCGTCGCTCCAGGTTTCCCCGCGTCGCGGAAGGAAATCGAGCGGGTGGGCGCTGACAAAGACTTCCAGAATCTCACGTTCGTAGCCTAGTTTTTGTTCGGTGGTGTAGTCCGGCATGGCGAGCTCGGCGAGCGCCACGCCGATCGTGTCCGCCGTGGCGGCCTCGCCAAACAGTGCGCCCGAGACATGCTGACGCGACGCCCGGTCCCCTTGCCGGTCGTCGACCTGGCGTTCACGGAAGTTCCAGCGCCAGAGCATTTCGGGGCGGGACACGCGGCCAGCGTCATCCAGCGCGCCGCATTTGATGAGCGCTGCGATTTCATCGCGCTCGACCGGCACGCGGCGGAGAAAATCCTCGAGAGACCGAAACTCGCCACGCTCCTCGCGGGCGTCCAGGAGCCGGGTTATGGTTTCAGTGCGCAGGCTGCTGACTTGCATCAGGCCAATGCGCAGCTGGGAACTGCCGTGGCCGCCCGTCTCCGACGTGTATTCCATTTGTGAATGATTGACCGAGGGAAGAAGAACGGTGATACCCCAGCGTTTGGCTTCTTCGACGTAGGCGGAAACATGATAAAAACCGGCACCCGCGCTGCACATCGCGGCCAGAAACTCGACCGGGTGATGCGTCTTGAGATAGGCCATGCGATAGGCGATATGCGCATAGGTGGCCGAATGCGCTTTGCAGAAGCCGAAGCCCGCGAACTTCTCGACCATCATCCAGGCTTCCTCCCGTTGCGCGTCGGAGTACCCCATTTGCGCTGCCGCCTGCAGAAATTTTCCGCGCAGCCGTTCGCGATCATGCGTACCGGAATATTTGCTGGCGGATTGGCGGATGATGTCCGCCTCCCGGAGTGACAGGTTGCCGGCAACAGTGGCGATGGCCATGACCTGTTCCTGGAAAACACACACACCCAGGGTTTTATGCAAAATCGGTTGCAAAGCGTCGTGCGCGTACAGCACCTCTTCTTCTTTGCGCAGTCGCTTGAGAAAGAGCTCTTTGGAACCAAACTCGGCCGCTCCGGGACGAATCAGCGCCAGAGCCGTGGCCATATCATCGAGCGTTCGAGCGTTCATCGCCGATAAAAGTCCCCGCAGCGCGGGGGATTCAATTTGAAAAACCCCCAAGGTCCGGCCGGCCGCGATGACTTCGCAGGTTTCCGGGTCATTCTCGGGAATCGCGTCGAAATTGATGTTGCGGGCAGCCGGGCACGGCGTGACTCCATCGGGAGCCACTTTTCTAAGGGCCTTGCTGGTTTTGGTTTTTTTTTCGATGTTGTCCAGCGCCAGCGACATGGTGGTGAAGCCACGCTGGCCGAGCAGGTCCATTTTCAGAAGCCCGAGGAGTTCGACGGCATTCATTTCATACTGCGTGACGACGATTCCTTTACTGGATCGCTCGAGTGGCACGAGCTGCGACAACGGCCGCGCGGAAATGACCGTACCGCAAGGATGGATGCCGGTATGGCGTGGCGCGCCGTCCAGGCGGAGCGCCACCTGGAGAACTGTTTTCCAGGGCTCGTCGTCCGCGGGCAGATCCTGACATTCCGGCAAAGCCTGAATCGCCTGCAGGATTTTGTCGACCGAAGTGTGCGGAAGACGTTTTGTGAAATGATCGACTTCGGCCGGAGGAATGCCGAAAACCTTGGCGACCTCGCGAATCGCCAGGCGCGCATGCATGGTGATGAAACTTCCAATCATGGCTACATGCTCGACGCCCCAGCGCTTGTAGACGTAGTCGAGCAATTCGTCGCGCCGCGCGCCGCAAATATCAATGTCAATGTCGGGGTAATCGCCCCGTTCGGCGTTCAGGAATCGTTCAAAATAAAGTTCCCACTTGAGCGGACAAACGCAGGAAATGCCCAGGCAGTAGGTAACGATGGAACTGGCGGCCGAACCTCTTGCTACCGCGGGGATTCCCCGGCGCTGCGCTTCCTGCACAATGCTCCAAACCAGCAGGAAATAAGCGGCCAGGCCTTTCCTCTCGATCACTTTGAGTTCTGTAAAGAGCCGGGGAAGGGCTTCTTCAATTCTTGCTCCGTAGCGTCTGCCGGCGCCGGCAACGCAGATCTTGCATAAATATTTGTCAATATTTTCGCCTTTTGGAATGGGGAACTCGGGAAGGATGGTGTGGCCGAGTTCGAGTTCGAGATGGCAGCGCTCGGCAATATGGATCGTTTCTTGCAGGAATTCCGGATCGTCGGGGAAGAGCGTTTCCATTTCGGCTTCCGACTTGAACCAGGCTTCCGGCGTCGTGACGTCCGGGGGCGCGACGGTCGTCAGCAGTTGGCCGGTGCGAATGGCGTTCATGGTGCGGTGATGCAAATATTCCTCCGGACGCAGGAAGTAAACGCAATTGGTGGCCACGCGCGGAATCTGCAGCTCGCGGCCAATGCGCTGCGCTTCGCGCAGCGTGCGCCCTTCGCCGGCCGACAAGCGACGGAGTTCGATATAGAGGCGGTCGGCGAAAATATTTTTCAGCGCGGCAAAGTGAGCGAGCGGGTCTTCAGGAGCCGCCACGGCTCCCGAACGCGGGCGGTCGTGATCGTCTGAAACAAACGACAGCGGACACAGCGCAATGACCCCGGCGTTATGTTGCATCAATTCTTCGAGCGTGACCGGGCGGTCTTCAGCTTCCCCGGTGTTTCTATTTTCGGCGCGTGCGGTCGTTCCCAGATGACGCAGGGTCACCAACCGGCAAAGATTGCTGTAACCGGCCTTGTCCATCGCCAGCAGGACGAGCTCCACCGAGCGTTTCTGGTCTGCGCGTCCGACGCTGGCATCCAGAGTCACGCCGATAATCGGTTTGATGCCGGCATTCCGCGCCGCTTGGTAGAACTCGACGGCCGCATACAAGCCGTTGCGGTCGGTAAGCGCTACGGCCGGCATCCGCTGCGCCGCGGCAGCGGCGACCAGTTCGGCTGGTGACCCTACGCCCCGCAGAAATGAATAATGGCTGTGGCAATGGAGATGTACGAACACGAGAACACCGGCCCAATTAAAAATAGAGATGGCAAATGCCCGCTGTGAGGCGGGCATTTTTGTTGCAAGCTCGGAGCAGGGACGAGGACGAACGAGAAACTACAGTCGTGTCAGCAGAGGAAGCAGGAACTCCGCTCCTTTGCGAAGGAAGCAGCGCAATTGGGTCATCGTGATAAGCATGGCGTCGAAAGCACCAAACCATTCTGTTTGGTAGCGTAATGCTCGCGGAGTTCGAGGCCCTTGCCGTAGAAAACGGCATTCCAGCCATAACGGCTCCGCAGGGAATCGACGCCGCGGTTCAGATACCAGCGGCGGTTGGCGCCGGTGTCAAAAAGCTCGTGCTGGCGTTTATCAGCTTCGAGATTTGTTACGTTCAGGCCGATGTGCCGGATGGCGACGCGGCGAGCGAACAGCTCCCGGAAGAGACCCGTTGCGGCCGCCAGAAGCTGGCGCTCGTCATTGCTCGGACGCGCCAGGCCCATCGTCTGCTGCGCCGTGAAATGATCAATGTAGCGGAGGCGCAGTCCGATGGTGCGCGCTTGCTTGCCGTATTCCCGCAGCGTCGAGCCAATGCGCTCGCTGAGATATTCGATCAGGCCGCCGAGAAACTCGGTGTCGATGGTCCCGCCTTCAATGGTGGTTTCGCGGGAGACGGATTTAGGTGTGGAGGGCAGCAGGACCTCGCGTCCATCCAAACCACGCGAGCGTTCCCAGATTTGTTCGCCAATTGTTTCGCCAAACGCCGCTTGCAGCGCGAGCTTGGGTACCCGGCGCAATTCTCCGATGGTGGTGATGCCGCGTTCGTGAAGCGTGGCGGCGTGAGTGTGACCGATGCCATGTAGCCGTTCCACCGGCAACGGCGTAAGAAACATTTCTTCGGTGCCGGGAGCAACGATGTGAAATCCGCGCGGCCGCTCGAGGCGCGAAGCAATGGAGGCAACCACTTTGGTTTGCGCCGCTCCCATCGAAACGGTCAAGCCGGTGCGTTCGCGAATCTCATTTTGCAGCTGGCGCAGCATCGCTTCGTAATCGGGATAGAGTCGTTCGGTCCCCCGGAAGTCCACATAAAAGTCGTCGAGTGCCGCGGTTTCGACCGCCGGGGTGTAGCTTTCAAGGATGCGCCGAACGCGTTCGGCGTAATCGGCATAGTGTTCGTACCGGCCGGGGACAACAATGGCCGTCGGACAGATGCGCAAGGCTTCGCGAAAGGTCATCGCCGTGCGCACGCCGCGAAACTTCGCTTCATAACTTGCCGAGGCCACCACGCCGCGTCCGACCAGGACCGGCTTGCCGCGCAACCTGGGATTTAAAACCTGTTCGACGGAGGCAAAAAACGCGTCGACATCGACGTGCACGATGTGCGGCAGCGGGGCCGTGCGCTCTTTCCTGAGCCCCCACCAACTCGAAAGAGAAGACGGCCGCGGAAGCGGCTTCGCGGCGACCTCCTGTTGCTCTAGGCGATCCGCTATTTGCGGTGGTACGGTCAACACGTTTTCTAGGCAGGCTTCCATGGCTGACTCCTGTTAACTGGGACCGCACAGCGGTCGTGGCAGAAGAAGCGTCGGAGGTTATACTTGCGCCGAGCGAGTCTCCGGTGGCGCGGTCGTTCGCGTTGCCGGAAGATCGGGATCGAGGGATCGTCGTGCGATAGACCCCTCACCCCGCTTAAGGCTCGGAACATTCAACGGACGGCGTCTCGGGGAGTCCGGAGACTATAGAGGCGCCGCCCGTTTCCCGTTTCCTCTACCGTGGGGCACTGTAGGCGAATAAAAAGCGAAAGTCAATAGCCTTTTTTCGTCCCTCGGTCCCGGCTTCTCCCCGCATTCCGTACTACAATTCTTTCCATGCTCCCGTTTATGGACTGCCGCTTTCCTCCTCTGCGGCAATGGCTTTGGGCACTTCTGTGGAGCACCCTTTTCACTGCGCTTTCACTTGCCACTCTATCTACGGACAAGTGTTTTTTTCTGATCCACGCGCTTTCCGGCAGTATGGCCATTGGCGCCCTGGTGTGGGTCTGGTTGTATTTCTTTTTTCTTCTCAGCAATCGCACGCGTGTGATTTTGCTGACTGGATCGGCCTTGTCTATTTTTCTCCTGGTCCCTCACATCGACCGTATGCCGGCCATGGCTGCGGAGAGCAAAGCCCTTGGCGAGTTGCGTTCGCTGCGAGAAGCTGCGGAAACGTACAGAAAAGCCAATCCACAACAGGGCTATCCGGCCGCTCTACTGAAGCGGCCATCGGATCAAGTCTCCGGGCTCTACAAGATTGAATACCAGACATTCCGCGCAACGCCGGCGGGACCCGCCGACAGCTTCCTTCTACAATTCACGCCATTGCGCTGCGAATGCGGCACCTTCCGCAGTTTTGCCGTCACCGAAGATGGCAAAATCCACTTTGCCATCTGGCAACGTGCCGCTCCGGCCACCAAAGCCGATCGCACGCTGGAGTAATCGTTTTATCGGCCCTGACTCTGACGCTCACGCAAGGAAATCTCCGTGACAAACCCGTAGCGACGGTCCTCGACTTTTTCGGCCACAACCGGCACGCGGCGATCCGCGTAGTCGGTGCACTCGTTCACCGCGAAAGGAACCACCGTATTCGGGGCAATCAGCCGGCAGATCACTTCTTCCTGCCGCGCCCCCAATCCCTTGCGTACGGTTCCCCAGACACAGGTTCGGCAGAGTCCGGGTCCTGTGCGCCGAGCAAATGACTTCCAACGAATCACAGACATGGTTCCTCCTTTCTTGGGTTGGCCGGGGCCTCGCCGGCCTTTGGCCGCGCGGCGTCGATTTACTCCGTCTCGCGCCGTGAGGTTTTTTGCTCTTCCGCCGGCACTTCGCCAGAATCCTCGGACTCCGTCTCGCGGAGCTGCGCCGGGCTGATGAAGCCGAGATTCGGGCTCGACTTGGTGTCCCGGTCGCGCAACTTCCAGGCGATCTCTTCCATGGCTTCTTTTGAAGCGACGCGCCGGTCTTCATAGAACGTGCGTTCCCGGACCGGAAAACGGATTTCGCGTTCCACAAAGAAAAAGCGGCAAAACACTTCTTCCTCGGACGTACGAAATCCGGTTATCACGTGGCCGCGACTGCAGGTCCGGCAGAGAGACTGGCAGCCCTCCGGGGTTCCTCCTTTTACTCTGATGGTGACCATGACTCGTTCTTTTCCAGGAAGCGCTCCGGCGCTCCACGTTGTGGCCGCCGAGTGTGCCGACACACCTGCAGCGACTCGTCACCGGAAATGCAGGATTTCCCGCGACAGTGGGGCACCCGGGCCAAGGCCAAATCGCGGGGGCCCAAGACAAAGTGCCAAGATGAATTAGTTCATTTGCTGCGAAAGCAGAGAATTAACCGAAGAGAGCAGACAGCGTCCACTCGCTGCAGCGATCTTGCTTCGCCTGCAACGCCGCAATACGGTCGGAAAGGTGTAAGCGGTGCATGGAACGGAGTCCTCCTGTGGACTGCTCGCAAAATGCCATGAAATACCCGAGCCCGGAACCGGAAAGAATCAAGCGGCACGCAATCCGAGGTGAACGGCGCGTTTTTCCGGCTGAACGGCGCAACGGCAGATTATTTCGCTGCCGAGGTGTCGACGACCGTAATTGCTTTGAGCATGCGCACCCAGCGCCCCTGGCGCTTGTCGCCGGGCACCACCAGCCGCAGCGGACCTTGCCCTGCGCCCAGGGCTTGGCCGTCGACTGTATCCACGACGGCCACCGTTTCGCCCGCAAAATCGCCGTCCATTTCCGCCAAGGAAAATGCGGCGCGATAGCCGTCGCCGGCCTCTGCCACAACCACGAGCGTCATATTCTTCCCGCGCAGTTCGCCGCTTGCCGGCACACCGGCCTTGGCCAGAAGCACGGGCAGCGCCACGCCCTCATACTCGTGCATCGCGCTATCGTGATCCTTGGCCGTCACATGCAGGCGAGGCAGTTCCCGGAAATTCGCCGCCGTAAGCTGCAGCTCTTGTTTCACGGCACCTTTGACCGTAAGCAGCACCGCGCCGCTCGCCACCGCATCTTTGGCTGCCTGCGCCCCGACCCGGGCGGTGCCAGCAACCAGCACTGTCGCGAGGCAGGAGATCGCCACCAGCAGAAACGTCGCTCGCATGGTCTTCATCGGGTTCTTCCGTTTCTTTGCAGAATACTTCAGCCGCCGCGGCGCACAGCCGGCCCCACCAGTGTCTCTCCGGTCGGGCTGCTGAAAGCATGTTTTTTTCACTGCACCGAACAGGAGCCTTCGGCAGCCGAGTCGGTGGCCGGTGGAGAGACTTGAACGGGTACCAGAAGAAAAGAGGGCCGCACTCCCAAAAACCGAGTGCGGCCCTCTTTTTTTTGCCTGTTGTTTAGAAGATTTTCCGGAATGTCCAGAACAGGAACCCGGAGAGCATCATGGCCACGGGCAGCGTCAGGACCCAGGCCATCAGCAGGTTTCGCACGGTTCCCCACTGCAAGCCGGAGTGGTTCGCCATCATCGTTCCCGCCACGCCCGAGGATAAGACGTGCGTGGTGCTGACCGGCAAGCCAAAGGCATCGGCTGCGCCAATCGTGGCCATTGCGGTGATTTCGGCCGCCGCCCCCTGCGCGTAGGTCAGGTGATTCTTTCCAATTTTTTCACCGACGGTCACCACAATGCGCTTCCACCCGACCATCGTGCCGAGCCCCAGCGCCAGCGCCACGGCAACTTTCACCCACAGGGGAATGAAGCGCGTCGCTTGGTCCAGGTGCCCTTTATAATTTTTTAGAACCGCCATATCGGTAGCCGCCAGCGTGGGCGTGCCAGCCTTCTGCATCAGTCGCAACGCTTCGCTCGCCAGGTACATGTCGTTCCGGAAGTTGCGCACGCGATCGTTCGGCACATTCTTCAATTCCTTGAAGAGCGCCATTTCCGTGCCGATACCGTTCACCAGCGTGCGCATGGCGAGCATGGTGTTGGGCTTGAACTCTTTCGTGCGGATATATTCCGTCACATCTTCGCGCGGGTCACCAATCGCCGCGCTAGGCACCACATACTTGCCAAGGGAGTCGGCTGCCTGCGTGGAGACTGCGATAAAGTCCTGCGACTGGCGCGCGGTCACCGCATGATTGAGCGCGTAGGTGGTTGGCACGGTGCCAATGAGGATCAGCATGATAAGGCCCATGCCTTTTTGACCGTCGTTTGACCCGTGGAAAAAGCTTACGCCGGTGCAGGTGAGAATCAGCAACCCGCGAATCCAGAAAGGAGGAGGCTGCGTGCCCTCGGGCGCTGCATACAGTTTCTTGTCCGTGATCAGAGCCTTCATCAGCATCAGCAGTAGGGAAGCGCAGAGAAAGCCCACGATCGGAGAAAGGACGAGCGATTTACCAATGTTGGCAGCCTGGGCCCAGTCGACGCCGCTGGTTCCGCTGCGTGCCTGCATCAACTGGTTCGCAATACCGACGCCGATAATCGAACCAATCAGCGTGTGCGAACTCGAAGCCGGCAGACCAAACGCCCACGTTCCCAGGTTCCACAAGATCGCGGCGATCAGTAGTGCGAACACCATGGCAAAGCCCGCGCCGCTGCCCACCTGCAAAATCAATTCTACGGGAAGCAGGGAAACGATGCCGAAGGCGACAGCGCCTGTTGAGGTAACAACCCCTGCGAAATTCCAGAAGCCGGACCAGGTTACCGCAATATGCGGGTCGAGCGAGTGCGTGTAAATAACGGTCGCCACGGCGTTGGCCGTGTCATGAAATCCATTCACAAATTCAAATCCCAAAGCCACAAACAGCGCGAGTCCCAACAGGATATACGGAAGGGCAGAGCCGCCTTGCAGAGTGATGAGATCCTTGGAAAGATTGAAGCCGATGTAGACCACGCCGGCAATCAGCACGGCGACAAAGATGAGCGTTCCCGTCAGTCCGGGACCTTTTGACAGCTTCGAATCGAGTACGGTGGATGTTGCGGTGGCCATAGCGCTCCTGTCTGACGAAAAATTCGATGGTCTCCGGGGGAACGAGTGCTGCGAGACGCAGGAGGTTTATAGGTGAGGCGTGTTACGCACAGATGAATGTCATGCTGCGATTTGTTCATATCGGGCGAAGGGGTCGAAGAGCCCCCGGGCGATTGTAAATTCCTTGACAGTACCGCCCTGGCAGGGGGAAAGTGTCCTCCCATGACTCCTGCTATCGTGCTCGCTCTGGCTTTCGGCATTGGTGTTATTGCGGGACTGCGGGCCTTTACCGCACCGACCGTCGTCGCCTGGGCCGCTTACCTTGGCTGGATGCATTTGCACCACACGCGGCTCGGCTTTCTCGGCTCCCTCATCACGGTTGTGATTTTCACGCTTCTCGCCGTATTTGAACTCGTCAACGACAAGCGGCCCACAACTCCCAGCCGCACAGAACCCGGCGGCCTCATCGCCCGGATCGTTACAGGAGGCTTCTCGGGCGCCGCCATTGGCGTTGCCAGCGGCCAGCTGGTGCTCGCCTCTGTCTTGCTTGCCGCGGTTGGCGCTGTTGCCGGCGCGTTTGGGGGCTACCAAATCCGCTCGCGCACGGTACGGGCACTCGGGGTTCCCGACTACCGGATCGCCGTCATTGAAGATCTGGTGGCCATCGGCGGCGGGCTCTTGCTGGTTTCCCGCTTCTAGCCGCAGCCCCCGGCGCGAACCCCGGTGTTCTCGCTGCGCATCCAAAGTGGCGTAGCGTCCGCTTACCAGTTTTCCCGAGAGGAGACTTGTACTTGCCGAATCCCGATCACTACAAGGCCATCGTCATTGGTTCCGGCCAGGGCGGCAACCCGTTGTGCCAGGCGCTGGCGAATGCCGGATGGAAGACCGCGCTTATCGAACGCGAATATATCGGCGGCACCTGCATCAATGTCGGTTGCACTCCCACAAAAACCATGGTCGCCAGCGGTCGCGTCGCCTATGTGGCTGGTCGCGGCAAAGACTTTGGCGTCCGCGCCGGACGCCTCCGCGTCGATTTGCGAAAAGTTCGGGAGCGGAAACGCGCGATCGTCAAACTGTTTCGCGAGGGAAGTCAAAAGCGCCTGGAAAATACAAAGAATCTGGACGTCATTTTCGGCACAGCCACCTTCAGTGGGCCAAAATCCATCCACGTCCAGCTAAAGAATGGTCAGCGGCGCGCTCTCACTGCGGATTTCATTTTCCTGAATGCCGGGGCGCGGCCGACCGTGCCGCCGCTTGAAGGGCTGAGCAAGGTCCCGTTTCTTACCAGCACTTCCATCATGGAGCTGGACAAGGTCCCCGAACATTTGCTGGTACTGGGCGGAGGCTACGTTGGCCTTGAATTCGGCCAGATGTTCCGCCGGTTTGGCAGCCGCGTCACGATCGTGCAGTCCGGCGAACAAGTCCTCAAAGGAGAAGACGCCGACGTTGCGCAGGAAGTGGCAACAATTCTCAGACAAGACGGGATCAAGATTCTTGTGAAGACGAAAGCGGAAAGCGTATCGCGCAAAGGCACCAGGATACGTCTCCAGGTTCGCACGGGGGGAAAGTCCCAATCACTCACAGGTTCGCACCTGCTCGTGGCCGTGGGCAGGACGCCCAACTCCGATACCCTCGACGTCACTGCGGCCGGCCTCGCGACCGACGACCGCGGCTTTATTAAAACCGACAGCAAACTCGCGACCAGCGTCCCTGGCGTGTATGCCATTGGCGACATCAAAGGCGGCCCCGCCTTTACGCACATTTCTTACGACGATTTCCGCATCATCCGGGACAACCAGCTCGAAAACGGCGATGCCAGCATCGCCGGGCGCTTCGTTCCCTACACCGTTTTCATCGACCCCCAGCTGGGACGCGTGGGCCTCACAGAAACACAAGCTCGCGAACAACAACGCCGGATTCGCGTCGCCAAAATGCCGATGAGCTACGTAGCCCGCGCTCTGGAAACCGACGAGTCGCGCGGCTTCATGAAGGCCATTGTCGACGCCGGTACCAATCAGATTTTGGGCGCCGCTGTTCTGGGAGTCGATGGCGGAGAAATCATGTCGCAAATCCAGATCGCCATGATGGGCAAACTGCCGTACACGGTCCTCAAGGACGCTGTTTTTTCGCATCCCAACCTTGCTGAATCGCTGAACAATCTCTTCAACCATTTTGTGAACGAGTAGGTTCTGGCCGCCGCTCGCTAGAATACGCGCCCCAGCGAAAAAAACCATTTGTGATGTCCGGCGTCTCCGACGCTCTCGCCCACCACAATCGGTCCGAACGCCGTTTCGGCCACCACGCCGACCGCCAGGTCGTTCGGAAACCGGCTGGCATTCGCTGCTCCGTACATTTTCGCGAATTCATAGGAGCCAATCGCGTAGATTTTCTTGCCGAGGAACGGCGGCAGGGTGAACAGATCGTGCAAATAGCCCGCTCGAAAGTAGTAATACTGGTTTCCGTAGAGCTCATTCAGTCCGTAGGCGCTCAGTCGAGTAGGCCCGCCAAGGAAAAATTGCGGAATCCCGGTATTCCTTGAACCAAAGGTCGTGCCCGCTTCCCCGGAGACGAATAGCGATGCCGGCCGTGTGATGGGCTTGAAATATTCGAGACGCGCACTCATGGCCGGAAAAACGTCCGTAGCTCCGGGATTTGTGTCGTACAAGTGAAACGTGGATTCGCCAAAAACTCCACGGCGTGGAATTACGGGGTCATCGGTCAAATCGAGTAAGTATTGCACGCGAAAATCGCCGACGCGCCCGCTCACCGAGGAAAACGCCGGCTGCCCGAGCCGCAACTGTCCACTGGCATAGCCCACTTCATAGCCCGCGCGAATCTCACTGTAGCGGTTGAAGCCGTAGCCAATGTCTGCGCCAATGCCGGCCCGGTAGATGCGGTAGTCCGCCACCGGATCGTTTTTTGAAAAAATCTTGAACGCCGTATCACTGGCATCGGCATGGGGAGCGAAAAACCATTTGCTCACCGCATTGAACGGCTTGTACAACTCACTCCGCACTCCATACGTGCTGCCAAAGAGAAAATCGGTCCGCCACTCGGAACGGAACCCGGCCACATCGAGAAACGTAAGCCTGGCGCCGAGCGTGAAATTCACATCACCGCTTTCCGAGCCATCCACCTCGAACGCCGGTTGCAGGGTTGGGGGCGCATAATTTTTCTCTCCCAGCAGGATCAGCAGCCCTTGTTGCCCGTTTTGCTCGGCAATCCGGTAGCCCACCGTGTCGTAGCGGCCGCCTCCGGTCAAACGCGTCAAGGCGCGATCGAGCTTGTCGGTGTCGAGCGGTTTGGCCGTGAGCGGCTTGAGGAAAAGTTCCACGTTTTGCGTGCGGTCCGGGTCCGGGTCCGACCCTTGCACCTTGATGAACTGGGGCACCGGCTCGACCGTTTTCTTGCGCGCTTCCCGCTCGGCCACATACTCGCGCCAGGCGGTGTCACCCAGCGCAAATCTCTCGAGCAGCTTCACCCGGCCACTCGCCGCGTCATAACCCTTCTGCATGATCGGTTCGTTTTTCCGGTAGTCCGTGCTCTCGAACTCGTTCAGTGGCACCGACACCACGGCGTCGGCCCCGGACATGCCCTTTAGTTCGTTCTCGGCGATCACCACGCGCACCGACTGCTGCAGCACCCCAAACAGCGACTGCACGTCCTTGGCTTCGGCCGGCTGAGTTTCCAGATGCACGCCGATCACAATATCGGCGCCCATCTCCCGCACAACGTCCGTTGGCAGGTTATTCACGAGGCCGCCGTCCACATACACCCGGTTGCCGTCCGTGACCGGCGAAAAAACGCCCGGAATCGACATCGTCGATCGCAGCGCTTCAGCGAGCGGCCCGCTGGAAAAAACATGCGCCTTTCCCGTAACCAGTTCGGTGGCCACACAGCGAAACGGCACCGGCAACTCATCAAACGACTCCATCTTGTAGTACGGCAGAGTCTCGCGGTCGATCAGCAGCCCGATCTGGTGTCCGGCATTCAGCCCGGCCGGAACCGCAAGTCCATTGCGCAATCCAAGCACCAGGGCATTGGGATAGGCCCGCTGATCTTCTTTGCGGCGGTACGACAAATCTTCATACCCTGTCCGTCCGGCAAGAATTCCATCCCAATCCACGCCTTCAATCAGTCGCCGCAATTCCGCCGGACTCATCCCTGCGGCATAAAATCCTCCGACCAACCCGCCCATACTGGTCCCCGCCAGGCAATCGACCGGGATGTGGTGCTCTTCAAACCATTGCAATACGCCGACGTGAGCGAGTCCTAAAGCCCCTCCGCCTTCCAGCGCCAAGCCAATGCGCAGCCGCCCTGGCTGACCTCCGGCAGGAACTGCCTGACACGCGGGCAAGCGTCGGGCAGGGGAGGCAGATGCCGTCGCGGCTCGACCGTTTTCTTGACCCAGCACAATCGTCGGAAACAGCAGGAGAAGGGAAAGGGCGACCATACGGCACATGCGACACTCCTCGGGAAAAGCGAATAAAACGACGTTTAAAACGAATTTGGAAGTTACTTCTACAGCACACTTTTAGCAGTCTCCGCCACCCTCGCTACGCCTGCAAGCGCTTTAGCATCAGCACGGTAACCACACGGCGGCGGTTTCGGTGTCGAAACGCGCATTCCTACCTTACACACAGGCGTTTCACCGTTCGCTTTCGCCCCGCAACCCCGGCCGCTACTCTGAGGTCACCGAAACTTTTGCCGTTTTGCCGTACTTCATGCTGTGACTGTCTTGTTTTAGGGAATTGAGGAAGAAATGCGCTTTGTTCTCCGTGCACTACTTACGTTTGGTCTGGCGATTTGCCTGGCGGTGACGCCGGTCCATTCCGCGCCAGCCCCGCCGACCGGCATCATTCTTGAGGCGACCGGAGCGCATCTCGGCAACGCGTCGGCATCGAGCGGCGGATCGGTCTACTTTGGCGACGTGATCACCACGGAAGCAGACGGGCACGCCACGCTCCGCGTCGGCCAGACGCAATTTCAATTGTCGGGCGACACCACGGTAGCCTTTTTCCCGAGCGCGAACGGCCCGGCCGCGCAGCTCCGCCATGGCACGCTCACCATCTCAAACAACACCGCCACTGAAAATTTCCGCGTGTATGCCTCGGACGTCCTGGTCGTGCCGCAGGCGGTCCGCCCGATTCTTGCGCAGGTCACTTTCAACTCCTCCTGCAGCGTACAGGTCAGTTCGCAGGAAGGAAAAGTTGACGCCACGTCCGGCCATGAAACGAAGACCGTCGAAGCACAGCACAGTTACGCCGTCCGCCTTGAATTTTCCGTGAACGATTCGCGCGTTCCGGCCATTGGTCCGGACGACGACGATTTCCACCGTGGCCATAACCATAGCGCCTGCGCTGCCGCACCTCATGAAGCGCGCGGGAAAGTACCCATCGCCGGCGGAAGTTCGCATTTCGTTGAGATCATCGGAGGCGTAGCGGTGATTGTCTCGATTATCGGAATCCGTAAGTCCCTGGAAAGTCCCGACCGTCCCTGAACCGCAAGACTCGCGTCTGAATCGCCCTACGCCCGGATAACCAGCGCTTGCCGGTGTTCCGTGTCTTGCTCGAGCACCCCATACCTCCGGCTGCGGCCTTGGAGTATCCTGTAGACAGCAACCAGACATCGCTGTGTGCCGGTTTCCCGAATCCAGCAGCGACGTTTGCCAGCCGCCTTTGGAGTGAACTATGCCCGACGAAAGCAAAACCCTCGATACCATGCATCACGTAGCGGTCCCCGTCAGCAACGTGCAGGACACGGTTGACTGGTACATGAAAAATTTTGATTGCCAGGTAAGCTATCAGGACGATACCTGGGCCCTGCTGCAATTCGCCAACATCAGCATGGCGCTTGTCCTTCCCAACCAGCACCCGCCGCATTTCGCGGTACTCGGCGACCCGGCGGCCTACGGCGAACCCAAAACCCATCGTGACGGCACCCGCTCGGTGTACCTGACGGATCCTTCCGGCAACGCCGTGGAAATCCTGGCCTTAAAATAAAAACAGGGATTCCGCGCAGGCGCAATCGCGGGACCGCCGCAAACCCTCTCCAGGGCCAGCATCCGCGATCGTCATTTCACCGCAACTCCCTTTTTGATTGTCCCTTTTGCCCGCGCCACTCGCAGCAACTCCGGATAAAACTGCACAAAGGAATGCTCAACGGCAGCATTCTGCTCATGGCATTTCCAGCATTCATTTTTCCCGGGCGACTGTGCGCTGGCTTCTCGCTCCGCCCCGTCAAAATTAAAATACGCCCACTTGTCCGCGAACCGTTTCTCGTCTTTGACTTCCACATCGAGCCCTTCGAACTCGGTCTGAAAATTTCCATGCTTGTTGATCGAGCCCTGGGATGTCGACCCGTAGACCTCCAGAACAAACATCGTATGGTCCGGCCAGTTCCCGTTTGCCAGGTAGTAGTCATAGGAGGCCGGAGCCACAAAGACATTGGTAAACGCCTTGTTCCCGCCTTCACTCGCCCGTTCGCTATAACTCATTCCGTATCCCGAAGACACAAACACCCACCGCCGGTATCCTTCGGGCCGCAGCAATTTCCCCGCGGCCGTAAATTGCGGGGCCCCGGCGGCACCTCCGTCCGCCGCGCGACCGGCCCCGATGGCCACGCCGGCGACCAGCACACCCGCAACCAAGAGTATGAAAATGGTTTTCATCCCATTCCTCCTTACAAATCCAGCTCCGGCCCGCGGCGAAGCACGGGACGCTACACTATGTCGTCGCACGCCATATATACCACAGACGCCGCCGCTCGCCATCCGTTTCCGCTTTTTTTAAGGGTTGCCCGGCTTTTTTCAGCCGGTCGAGAGTACCGAATTGCGGCTCTGGCTCGGAAAACTCGTTTCCGCAAACGGCCTATTCGTGTTCACTCGCCTCGCAGAGCGTCGCGTTGGCCTCTTCGGCCGGCCGGTTTCGCCGGTTCGCGAGACCCACGCCCGCCAGGATCAGCGCCCCGCCGAGAACTTGCGCTCGCGAAAGCGGTTCGCGCAGCAGTGGCACGGCCAGCAAAGCCGTTATCGGCACCTGCAGCAACAAGCTGATTGAGGTGATGGTGGCGGGTAAATGCCCGAGGGCGTAGGTCAGCGCCAAATACCCGCCCAGCTGTGAGATGAGCCCGAGCCCGAGCAGCGCGGCCCACGACTTGTGCGAAGGCACGCTCATCGAAATTCCCGCCGCCAGATTAAAGAAAAAGAGAAACACGGTGCTTGAGACAATGGCCAGCCGCAAAAAGGAGAGCGTCGTCGTGGTCGTCCGTACGCGTTCGGTGGCCATTAAATACACGCCGAAAAATGCGGCCGCGGCGAGCGCCATCGCGTCGCCTGTGCCGAAGCGCACATGTCGGCCCAGATCGCTCCACACCACCACCACCGACCCGCTCGCCGCCAGCAAAAGTCCCAGCCAATAGGTCATCCGCGGTCCCTGCCGGAAAACAATCCAGGTGAAAAGTCCCACAAAGATCGGCGTATTGTTTCCAAAAAGTGTCGCGTTGGTTGCCGAAGTCTGCAGAATTGCGGAATTGTAAAATCCCAGATCGAGTGAGAAGAACAGTCCGCCGACTGCAATCACGGCCAGTGTTTTGCCGCTGACCCGCGGCGCGTGGCGATCCATCAGCCAGGTAGGCAAAAGCAAGAGTGCCGGAATCAGCATCCGGTAAAACGCCGAAGCCGCTCCCGGCATGTCCGTCCAGCGGACAAAAATGGCCGACCAGGAAACGCACAATATCCCTGCCAGCAGCGCCAGGTACGGCCAAACTCCGTGGGTATTGCGGGCCTCCGTCATTTTCTGCAGGAACTCCTCCGCCAGACCTGTTGCACCCGAGCAATTGCAAAAGTATCGCATACTGGAAACTCCGCCGCAGGTGCCGCATTGGCATCTCGCGTGTGGAACTGCTCTTGTCCGGACGCCTGCCCGAGCGTAGGTTCGACCTAGAACCCGCCGTATTCCCGCAAGCGAAGGAAGAAATGGCCCACCAAACCACACCTGACGGCACGGGACTCGCCGCCGGAGCGCGGCCCGCCCGCAGCTGGAAGCTGGGCTTCCGTATTTTTCGCTGGAGCACCTACGCAGTCGCGCTCGCGACGCTCCTCCTGATTTTTCACAAAGCCGCTCCGCCCGCGGTGCAAACCAGCGCGCAAGCCACCGCGCGCGTCGAAGAAAAACTTGCCGAAGTGGACCACGAACTGAACTCGGGCGAACCGGCCACGTTGCGCATGGACGAAACCGAACTGAATTCCTACCTGGTCTCGCATCTCGAGCTCGAGGAAAACCCGGCGAGTGTTCCGCCTGCATCCACCCCGCCCTCTTCTGATTCCGGCAAAACTGCCGTCCCCGCTCCGACGGCTGAAGAGACCCGTCAAATGCGTTCGAATGTACGCGACGTTAAAGTTCAACTGGTCGCCGATCGTCTCCGCGCCTATGTCGTTTTCCGGGTCTACGGACGCGATTTGTCACTCCAGTTGGAAGGCCATCTGGGCGCGCGAAATGGCTTCATCAATTTCGATCCCACGTCCGCGCAACTCGGCGCGTTCCCCATTCCGCAATCCAGCATTAGAAACGCTTTCGGGCGCATGTTGGCGTCCGCGGAAAACCGGGAAAAGCTCCGCCTTCCCGACAACATCGCGGACCTGCACATCGAAAACGGCGAACTGGTCGCCACGTATAAATAAACGGGATTCTTCGAGGGTCTTTTTGCTTCCGGTGAAACCGGGCTCAAGCAGGGAACAGCGAATCAAATTCCGCGTCGCCGTGCAGGCAGACCAGGTCGGGATCCTGGCGGGCCCAGTCGTTGTTGGAATAGCCCGCTTCTTTGGCCCGATGCAGGACCGCCATCGCTTCTGCTTTCTTTCCGAGGGCGCCGTAGGTGCACGCCACGTTATACAGAACGCTGGAGTCGTTGGGACGCAGGGCCGAAGCCATTTCCGCCTGCCGGATGGCGTCTTCCGCGCGGCCGAGATTGGCATAGTCGGCCGCCAGCAGCACCCGCGCGCGCACATCTTCAGGCACCGTCTCCAGCTGCCGTTCGAGAATGTTCATTTCGAGGTGACGGTATTTCTGAACTTCATCAAACCGGCCCAGGCGCTCGAGCGCGTTGGTGTAGGGCACGTAGACATTGTAGTCGTCGCCGTTGGCTTCAATGGCGCGTGCCGTCAGCTCCGCTGCTTCTTTGAATTTTCCGGCAGAAAACAGCGCCCGGCCCATCACGTTGTAGGCGCCTTCGCAATCCGGTTTGCGCTCGATGGCGTTCATCGCATAGCGCACGGCCTCATCGTGTTTTTCCTGCGCGAAGCAGATGCGCGCCTGGGCCACCAGCGCATCCGGAAGTTGCGGGTCAAGTTCGAGAGCGCGCTTGCAGGCGGTCTCGGCTCTTTCAATCCATTCCGGTCCCCGGCCGTGATATTCAAAATACATGCCGCAGGCATTGGCAATCCCCGCGTACGCCGAACCGAACGCCGGATCCAGTTTCACCGCTTGTTCAAACATCTGCAGCGCAAACTCCAGACTTTCGCGCCTCGTGTAGCTGCGCCCGCGCAAGAAATAGTCGTAGGCCAGGGAATTTTCCGTCAGTTTCCGGGCAATTTTCTTTTCTTCCTGCGGCGTCAGATTGATGCGAAATGCCTGCGCGATGCTTCTGGCAATCTCATCCTGCACTTCAAACACATCCGCCATTTCCCGGTCGTAGCGCTGCGCCCAGAGCGTATGCCCGCTGTGGGTCTCGACCAGTTGCGCTGTAATGCGCAGGCGATTCCCGGCGCGGCGCAAGCTTCCGCCGAGCACGTACGACGCGTTCAGTTCTTGTCCGACTTGCGGCGCGGTGACCGGCTTGTCGCGGTAGCCCAGCATGGCCGGGCGCGGAAACACTTTTAAATCCTTGATGTTGGCCAGTTCGGTGATGATGTCTTCGGTCATGCCGTCGCGAAAGTATTCGTCTTCTTTGGCGCTGCTCAGGTTTTCGAAGTACAAGACCGCCACGGACTTTTCCATCCGTTTCTGCTCTTCGCTGGCCCCCGGGGTTCCTTTGGCCGCCGCGGCGCGCCCTCCTGAATCGCGGTCGCGCTTGAGCCGCTTGAGGTCCGCCCGAATCTCTCCGCAGGATTGATAGCGCAAGTCGCGGTCCTTCTCCATCGCCTTGCTGATTATATTTTCCAGTTGCGGTGGCACTTCCGGATTCAGACTGAGCGGAGACGCCGGCGTCCCGTGCAGAATTCCGTCGAACACCACGGCCGACGTGCCGCCCTCAAAGGCCTGTCTGCCCGTCGCCATCTCATACAGCACCACTCCGAAGGAAAACAGGTCCGCGCGCGCGTCCAGATCCTCTCCCCGCGCCTGCTCGGGCGACATATAGGAAATCGTGCCCATCGCCGTTCCCGGACTTGTCAAGTTGTCCTGGAAAATGGTCGTATTGCGGCCCGCGGCGACAATCGTGTCGTTCCCCTGCAAGCGCGCCAGCGCCAGCTTCGCGAGTCCGAAATCCAGCACCTTGGCCTGCCCGGACTTGGTTATGAAAATATTCGCCGGCTTCACGTCGCGATGGGTAATCCCCTTGGCGTGCGCCGCTTCGAGCGCATCCGCAATCTGAATTGCCAGATCGATGATGCGATCGATTTTCATCGGCTTGCCGCCAATCAAGTTCTTCAGCGTCTCGCCTTCAAGATATTCCATTACGATAAACGGCTGCCGGTCCTGCTCGCCGATCTCGTGCACAATGCAGATATTCGGGTGGTTCAGCGCCGCCGCCGCCCGCGCTTCGCGCAAAAATCGCTCGAGCGTCTGCGCGTCTTTGGTGGAATCAGGGGGAAGGAATTTGAGTGCGACGTGGCGGCCCAGCTTGCTGTCTTCGGCTTTGTAGACAACGCCCATCCCGCCGCCGCCGAGCTGTTCCAGAATCCGGTAGTGCGCTACAACTTGACCAATCATCGGGTGCTGGGAGCCCTCGCTGCCAAGCATGTTATGTGCGGCTATCGGCGAAGTCAACGCAACGACACGCAACGTGTCAAGCCTCTTTAGAAATGTCCCTTTTTCTTTTGATTTGCCTGTTGTCGTTGGGGTGTCCGCCGGAACGAAGTCCTGCGCCGCGGTTTGTGCGGCGTGTTTAGGGCGTAGTGGAGGCGGACACCCCAACGAGTGCTGCCTCCTGCGATCGATTCATCCGCTGCAACTTCATTCTCTGCTCATAGCCTTGCCGCCAGGGAT
>Ga0193716_1000152_pt1 | contig 40903 bp, 27 predicted proteins | sample U2c1metaG_FD_145901 | JGI IMG/M metagenome (GOLD analysis project Ga0193716, IMG submission 145901) | Soil microbial communities from a riparian zone of the East river system, Colorado, United States - U2c1 | ecosystem: Environmental > Terrestrial > Soil > Riparian zone | place: USA: East River...
TAAGGGCTATGTAATATATAGAATATATATTATATACATTATGCGTTAATTTAATTGGTATAGTGTTATGTTACATATTTTTATAAATTATTATACGTGTTTTTGTATTTTCTTTTTAATTATTTCAAATATATTATAATTCTATATATATAGTACATTAACCTATAATATTAAGTTATATATTAACTTATACACTAACTTATAAGTTATATATTAACTTATACACTAATTTATAACTTATATGTTAACTTATACACTAATTTATATATTAACTTATACATATATATATATGAATAATAATTATTATGAGAAGGTAAAGCTTAATTTTTTAAAATGTTATATATTTTCAAAGAAATCGTTTTCAATGGTTATAAAGATATATTTTTAGATTTTTTATATGTTGCTGCAATAATATGTGGTATATTAGTAATAATAACTAAAAATCCGATTGTATCTGTTTTATTTTTAATAGGACTATTTCTAAGTATATCTTGTTATTTAATAATGTTAGGTTTAAATTTTATAGGTTTATCTTACTTATTAGTATATATAGGAGCAGTTTCTATATTATTTCTATTTATCTTAATGTTAATAAATATTAGAATATCTGAATTATTAATAGACACCAGTAATAGTATACCTTTAGCTATAATATTAGGTATTTCTTTCAATTATTCTGTAAATAATATATTACCATATATTTTAGCAAACAATAATTACGATATATCTAATATTATTAAAGTATTTACTTTAAGTAATGATGTAGAATTATACCATGTAACATCTAAACTATGAGATGGTTTTTTATCAGAGACTTCTCATATAACAAGTATAGGTAATATAATATATACTAATTATTCAATATGACTTATATTAACATCTATAATCTTGTTGTTAGCGATGGTCGGAGCTATAATCATAACTATTAAACAAAAAAACTAATATACTTTAAAAGTATAAAAAGGAATTAGCTTAATTGGTAGAGCATCCGTTTTACACACGGCAGGTTAAGTGTTCGAATCACTTATTCCTTATAAATATTTTTTGTGTAAGTTACAATTATTTTTTGTATAAGTTATAAAGTTAAAGAGATCTTAGCTTAATGGTAAAGCATATGACTTTTAATCATTATTATAGGGGTTCAAGTCCCTTAGGTCTTAAAATAGATGATAAACGGCTGTAGGTTAACTGGTAGACCTTTCGCCTTCCAAGCGAAGTGTATCGATTCGAATTCGGTTAGCCGTAAAGAGTTAGTAACTTAATGGTAAAGGACTTTCTTGTCACGAAAGTAGATGCCGGATCGATTCCGGTCTAACTCGAAATTAGTATATCCTTTTTTAGCAAAAGGAAGAGTTGCCACTGGTAAGGCGAGATATTTGCTAAATATTGTGTTTTTCACCTGGATGTTCGAATCATCTCTCTTCCGTATATATAATAATATGTTTTATACATGTTATTCTAATATATTGTATATGTATTCTACCAGTAATATAAGTGTTATATATCTATGTGTTATATAAATGTTATGTATGTATTATATAAATGTTATATAAGTATTGTATAGATGTTATAAGTTAATTAATGAATTCATTCATGAATAAATAAATGTATTTTATAAACGTTAAACCTTTTCATATTTGTTGTTTTAGTAAATGAATTATTTAGTTATATTGATTTAAAATTATTACCTAAAATTAGTATGGATGTTTTCAGTATTTCTTCTATTAGAAAGGCTTTTTCAGTTATTATTAATAATATAGGTAATAAAGGTAAGGTTCCTCTTTCTAGTGGTAATGGTGATGTATTATCGGGTAAAGCATTAGATAAGTCTGACAAAGTTACAGGTGTATTATTAATGGGGGATAGAGATGGTATTTCTTCGGGTGTGAGAGAGAAAGGTAAAGGTGTAAAAAGTATTGGTGTTAAAGATAAATTTTCTGATAATGGTAGTGATGTTTCTTCTAATTCAAGAAGAGTTCCTTTTATATTAGGTAATGAGTGTATAGATGATGTTTTTGAAGGTAAGAATGTTAGATCTAATCCGCGTGATAATCATGAATTTAAGCGTCGTAAACGTGCTAGTTCTATATATTCTGGTAAGTATTCAATTCATAGTGAAGCTAGTGTAGATCCAAGAATACCTAGATGAGGACCTGGAGCACCTAAAATTAGTAGACTTTCAACACCTGAAACTATGTCACCATTATTTCCATCAAGTGAAGTAAATAGTCCTAGACCTTCTCAAACAAGTTTAACTAGTGAGCAATTTAGAGAAATAGTTAAAAGAGGTAGACAACATCCTTGTACCAATTACAAATCTAAATGTGGAACCATATAGAGTAGGAAATCTCTTTTTTCTAATTCTATTCAAATTTTCTAGTTTTTGTAAAGGTTTTTAATTTTAGTTAGATCTCCCCAAAACGTCTTTTCCTAAAAGTAATGAGTTTAATATGTAATAAGTAATAAGTTAAATAAATGAATAGAAATATAAATAGAATTGTTTCTAATTTAGGTGATCTTACAGTGGTTCGTTTTGGTTTGGACTCAAATATATCTTGTGGAGATATACCGATTTTAAATAGTGAAAATCTTTTTGATATATTATATGGTGATTTAGGAATTTATCCTGATACCATATATATAATATGTATAGTTTTCACTTGTAGCGATAATAGTTTTAAGTATATTGAAGAAGAATCTGTTGAGTTTAACTCAACTTATCTATTTAGTGAAGAATTTGGTAATTTCTTCAATGAACTTTACAATTTTGTAAAAGAACATAGAGAGAAAACAGAATCTGAAACTGGTTTAGATTGTTCTGTAGTAGATATTTTAATATATGAAGATGTAAATGAATGTGATTAGTTAAAACAATTATGAAAAGGTTTAACTATTATATAAACGTTATTCTAATTTATTATTAAAATTTAATATTAATAAAGAGTATAGTTTAATGGTAAAATAGGAAGCTTCAAACTTCAAATTTCCAGTTCAAGTCTGGATGCTCTTGTCTTTAAAGATTTCTTAACTTAATAGGTAAAGTGTGCTTTTGATAAGAGTATTATCAGCGTTCGATTCGCTGAGGAATCATAATGTATTAAAGGTAATAGTAATCTAGATTAAAGAATATAATAATATAAAAATATATAAACGGGTTAGAGCCAGGCTGGTTAGGCACCTCATTTGGGTTGAGGAATAGTTATGTTCGAATCATAATGACCCGATAATATTTTTATAAAAATATCTAAAACCATATTTTATAATAATTAATAGTAATGTATTTGATATGTATTGTGTTATTTCATTATTTGAATCCCTTAAGAAATAATTTTATATTATGATAAAAGTTTTAAGGATTAAATATAATGGCAAGTATATAAAGAGACTATTAAGAATATCTAGCTGTATATTAAAGAGATATATTTGATCATAGGTAAATACCTATCCCTAGATCCATAAACTCTTGAATAAATTCTATTTATAAACGAAGCGAATTGAAATATCTTAGTAGCTTTAGGAAAGGAAATCAAACGAGATTCTATAAGTAGTGTGAATGAAAGTAGAAATGTCTAATAAGTAAAATGGATTAATCTGTTTGAATAAAGGGGAACCTTCCTCTAAGGCTAAGTATGATATACAAGCGATAGTGAACTAGTACCGTGAGGGAAATGATATGAATTAGTAGTCTTATAAGCAGCTCAAGTTAAGTTTAATAAACATATAAGAGCGTACCTTTTGTATAATGGGTCAGCAAGTTCTAATTAGATGCAAGCAATGATGCCTAGATAATCCGATTATTAAGTAATGATTAAGTATCTAAGTAGAGACCCGAAGGGTGGTGATCTTACCATGGTCAGGCTTATAAAAGGCCGAATGGGTTATCGTTGTAAAGATATCCAAAGAACTGTGGTAAGTTAGTGAAAGACAATACTGACTACCTATAGCTGGTTTTCCGCGAAACATATCTAAGTATGTAGTTTAAATAACATCATAGCAGGTACAGAACTGTGATCTCGGACAAATTGTATATAATTGTGAAAAAGTTATATATTTTTGTACACATGGGGGAGTTGTGAAGACTCTATTCGCGAGTATTTGCTCTCGGAATGGCAATGATGAATGTTGAACAATCAGACATTTAACGATAAGGTTGTATGTCTAAAGGGAAACAGCCCAGAACAAGTGTTTAAGGTTCCAAAGTTATTGTTAAGTGAAAGTAAGGAAGTTTTTAAACCATACAACCAGGAAATAGGCTTAGAAGCTGCCATTTTTTAAAGACCTCGTAACAGAGCACTGGTTCAATAGGTTAAGTTTTATTAACCTTTTTAGTTAAAAGCGCCGAAGATATAACGGATCTAAACAATACACCGACACCTTGTCCATAATAACATATTTATTATTTTATTAAATAATTTTTTATGTGTAAAAAAAAGTATGCTTTATGGGGTAGCGGAACATTGGGCAAATTTTAGAATTAGCATTTTTAATACTAATAATTAGATATCCCAAGTGATAATGCTGACATGAGTAACGAAAAAGGGATAATTCCCTCGCCTTAAGCTTATGGTATCTTAAAGAAAAACGGCCTCTAAGTTTAACCTAAAGGATAAAACGATGAGACTATATATGTAACAACATTTATACAACATTATTATTATATATATTATATAATATTAATATATGTTTATATACCCATTAATATATAAATATATAGAATATAAATTACTTTATGGGTGTGAATAAATATATTATGGCATGTTCCAGTACAAAATAGAGTAGGGAGTGGCATAATATATGATATATGAAGATATTTATATCTGTTGTAGAGTAAAAAGTGTTCTGGAAAAACATATATTATATTAATATTAGGGAATAAACTAAAACAGATGATACTAATTTAATGAACAAAAACCGTACCTAGATACTAACCCTAGTAAGCTAGTAGAGAATACGAAGGCGTTTGAGCTAACAATCATTAAGGAACTCGGCAAATTGACACCGTAACTGCGGGATAAGGTGTGCCATTCCTACTGATTAATATCAGGCTAGGAAGAGGAGACATAGAATGATGTTGCACGACTGTTTAATTAAAACACAGCACTCTGCGTAAGATGTAAATCAATGTATTGAGTGTGCTATCTGCCCGATGATGGATGGTTAACGGATTAACTTAGCCGACTAATATAGACTAGGTTTTGAAGGAACCCCCATTCAATGGCGGCCTTACCTATAAGGGTCCTAAGGTAGCGAAATACCTTGGCATTTAAATGATGTCGCGCATGAATGATCTCACGATGCAACAGCTGTCTCAATGATTGGCTCAGTGAAATTGGAATGGCAGTGAAGATACTGCCTATCTCTAGATAGACGAGAAGACCCCATGCAGCTTTACTGTTACTAGTTACAGGGTATGATTTAACAAGTTGTAGTGTATAAGGTAGTTGACGAGACAAAATTGAAACACCTTTGCTTAGTTTGTCATATCGGTAGAATAGGTTTATCAAAAACTTCTTGTTAAACTAAAGTCTACTATACTAATCCGAAAATAAGGAGGTTACACCAATGAAAAATTAACAAGAATATATGAAATATAACTCATATATAGAATAATATATGTAAAATTAAGTAATTGGTTGCTCAGGAAACAGTGGCTAGCGGACGGTTTATGCGGGGCACAGATCCCATAAAGAGTACCTGGGTGTATCCAAATTTAATTTTGTAAAGGTGCAATATGCAATTAATCTATAATAGCTTTCTTAAAAAAAAGATTGCTTTATATTTTATTATTTTATTTTGTTATTGGTTATATTTACTTAAAAATATTTTTTTTAAGTATCTATAATTTATTCAGTTACATTTCTATTAGGTTAGAACTATAACATTTAAAATAAGTAAGATTTTAACTATATGGAAAATAGATGTATACAAGGTATTAATATATTAAAAAAATGTATAATACTTTTAGTTCTTTTATTAGTAAGTTTATACAGCTTTAATGCTTTAAAAAGCTAATAGAAGGATTTTTATATATACTTTCAAAGTTTAATGGCTTAATCTTGCTTTACTGTTTGACTTACACGTCTATCAGTTGCGTAAGCAGGGCATAAAGATCGCAAGACGCAGTAAGGAAAGGTCTTGTATTATTGAAAAAGCTACGCTGGGGATTAACTGTTAGTCCTCCAATGTCTTTTTTTAAGACCATTGGTAATATAACAGGGTAAATTTCAAGAATAACTTATTTATGTATGTAAATTTTACGCTAAATAAGTAAACTTGAAGCGAAACTTATTTTAGCATTTTAATGTATTAATACATTAAAACAAGTAATAAGTGCGTTCAACGACTAAAAGGTGAGTGACTAACAATAATCCTTTATATAATCCCTGCATCTTTAGTTAAAACTATATCTAATATACAATATATAATTTATTTTTAAAAAGATTAAAAATTATTTTTAATCAAATTATATAATAATTTATGTACTTATCATATACCTTATATAATATAACATTATATAACAAATATTATTTTATAATTCATATGTTAAATTTATTAAACAAAAAATCTAATTTAATTGTTGAGCATAAAATTATTAATTTTACTAAAAATAGAGATGATAAAATAGGATATCAGGCAAAAATTAATAGAGTAAAAAAAAATTCTATTCAATATTATCCCTCTTCAAATAAAGAATGATCTAATAGTATCTATGCTTTTAATAAATCATATATTAAATCATTAGTTTATGCAGATAAAATAGTAAATAATCTATTTAAAAGTTACATTAATATCCTTACAAGTAAACTAAAAACTCTATTTAAACGTAGACGTGTTAGAAACAATCGTTTTTCTGCTAATAGGATATATATTAGTAGAGCTGAAATGAAACATACACATGCTAAAGTTATTATTACACTATATGCGTATAATAAACAAAAATATATTTTCAACCGTAAAATAAGATCTATAGCTAAAAATATATATGCAAAAAAACAAAAAGAAAACATTCGTAGTTTTAAAAATCATATTAAAAGTATGGTAAAATTCTTTGTATCTAATACATATTATAATAGATTTAATATATATTTTAAACATGAATTAAGAAACATACAAAATATGTTAAAATTGTTTAAACTAGATGAATTAAAAAATGTGAAGCAGATAAACTTTATTAAGTATAAATTAAAAAACATAAAAGATAAACATTTCGAACGTACATTTATAAATATAAAAAGAAAAGTAATTCAAATATACTTATACAAACGTAAGTTTAAACTTATAAAAAAAATAAAAAACATATTATCATATATATTAAAAAAAAGATTTACTTCTCACAAATGAGGAATAAATTTAAAAAAAAGAAATAATTTATTGGTTTGAATATTATTAAACATAAATAATACATATCTTGTATTACGTAAAATGCGTAATCTTATGTTTATAAAAAAAATATTTTTATTAGAGGAAAAATTTTTCTATTATGCAAAATTGTTAAATTTTAACAAATGTAAATTTACAAATTTATTTTTGAGTTGAAAAGGCTTAGGATTGATTAGTTTAATAAGTCGAATCTACAATAAAAAAGTAGAATTAAAAATAATTGAATTAAAATCTATACATTTAAACAGTGATATATTTTCATCTGCTATAAGTTTTAAGTTAAGAAATAGAAAAAATAAACTATTAAGGGTATTAAGAAAGGCTTTATTAAAGGTAAAATCACCACATATACATTTACTTTTAACAGGTGATAAAAATATAAATAGTATTAATAAAAATAATTTCCTTAACTTTATAAAACAAAAAGTAGTTAGTGGTGTAAGATTTGAAGTATCAGGTAGATTAACAAGACGTTTAACTGCTTCAAGATCTATATTTAAATATAGATATAAAGGTAGTTTAAAAAATATACATTCTTCATATAATAAATTATCATCAGTTATGATAAGAGGTCATGTTAAATCTAATCTGCAATCTACAATAGTACATTCTAAAACACGTAATGGAGCTTTTGGATTAAAAGGTTGAGTAAGTAGTTATTAATACATAATATATGATGTTAAATATAAAATTATATTACTAAATTATATTAATATAATAATATTAAAAATCATATTAAAATATTAAATTTTAAGTTTTTCACATTGCATTAATTAGATGTAGTTTAAAGATGAAGAAATAGTCTGAACCATTCTGTAAAGGGTGGAATAAAGGGGTAAACTTTTTATTATAACGTTTTTGAACAGGCTAATTGCGCCAGAGAGTACAAATTGAGTGCGCAGTTTGGCACCTCGATGTCGGCTTAGCTCATCCACATGAATGCAGAAATTATGAAGGGTGCGACTGTTCGTCGATTAAAGAGCTACACGAGCTGGGTTAAATACGTCGTGAGACAGTATGGTTTCTATCTTCTAGAGAAAATTAGAGTAAAATAAGGATAGCTCCTTCGTACGAAAGGAGTTGGGTATGGTAACCTCTGGTTTACCTGTTGTTTATATGCTTAATATTAACGAATGAAAAATTAATGATGAGATTAAGAGATATTAATTTCTTATATCAATTTGTTTTTGTAGGATATTACTTTTAGTTTACTCAAGTGTATATTTATAGTATAGGCATGGCAGGAAAGCTATGTTAGTTAAAGATAAGTGCTGAATGCATCTAGGCACGAAGCTTACCTTAAGATACTCTTAAAGATACGTAGTATAACACTACGAAGATTAATAGGCTTTAGCTGAAATGACTTTGACGTTTTTAGGTATAAAGTACTAATTTAATTACTAACTAAATAACATACTTATCGCAATAAAAAATACTTTTATAATAGATATATAGCCTGGTTTGCATAATAGTAATGCACCCGTTTTGTAATCGGAAGATATGAGTGCAAATCTCGTACTGGGCTTATTAAATTGTTTGTACATTAATGCGGATTAATGTAATAGTAACATAACTGGCTCATGCCCAGTCAATAGGGGTGCAAATCCTTTGTCCGCATAAATATTATTATGTTAAGGCTATAGCTTAATAGGTAAAGCAAGCTGCTCATGATAGCTCAGATGAGTGTTCGAATCATTCTGGCCTTATTTATTATAATACTTATATTAATTAAATTTTTAATTGTTATATATTTATTTATAAAATGTAATTCTTGTATATATTTAATATAGTTTAAAAAATGATAAAGACTAATTTCTGTATATATGTATTTAATATAGTTTATATGTAAAATTTAATATAGTTTATAGATAAATTTCTGTAAATATGTATTTATTTTAAATCCGAGTGCTGGAATAGGTAGACAGGGCAAATTTAAGCTTTGCTGATATTATGTCGTGAACGTTCAAGTCGTTCCTCGGATAAACATTATATATAGTTTTTAATATTTCAATATTTAATCTTAATAATATTTATTGTATTTAATATTTATTGTATTAAAAAATATTTAATACAATAAACACTTTCACCTTAATATTTGTACTTTATTTATAGGTTTATTATAAATAATTTTAAATATAAACTAATAATAGACCCAATAGTCAAGTGGTTAAGACATAACATTTTCACCGTTATATACTCGGGTTCGATCCCCGATTGGGTTATTAATTTACTTACAAAAGGGTTTATGTTGTTTGCACATGAGCTTAAGGGGATATAGTTTAATTGGTAAAACTGCGATTTTGCATATCGCTATTTTAGGATCGAGTCCTAATATCTCCATAGATATATGTTATATATAAATGCTAATTTAAGAAATAAAAAAGTTATTAACTAATATAAATAATTTTTTAATAATACAGCAATAATTTTATCTAAAACTTATTGTCTATCTAAAACATATATATAACTAATTTTCGTTTATTAAAATGTAATATACTGTAATATTTTGTAGTACAATCATAACGCGTTAACTAAATTGGTATAGTGTTATGCTACGGACATATTTTTACAAGTTCAAATCTTGTACGCGTTTTTATTTATTTAAAATTTTTATTTAAAGTTTATATATTAATATTTACTATATATTAATATAACATTAATTAATCCAATATGATATATGAATATAAAGGATTAAAAATAAAAAAAAAGCCCAAGAAGCTCAACCTGGTAGAGCGGAACTCTGAAGATGTTTAGGTTATAAGTTCAAATCTTATTTTGGGCAAAATATAATCTTATATAAATTATAACAAGTAAAATTTAAAAATAAAAGACAAAACATAAAAACAATGAAAATATAAAAACGATGAAAAAAGTTTTATATGGTTTTATTTTATAAAGTTTTATATAATATCATATTAATGGGTATGCTGAAATTGGTAGACAGGTCCCGCTTAGGACGGGATGAAATTATCTCATGTAAGTTCAAGTCTTACTACCCATATTATCCTATATATTTTAGTATTACTAGTAATACTATAGTTAAATATAACTATAAATATGTTGTAGACTAACCGGTAAGTCATAAATTTTTGGTATTTATTTATAGGTGTTCGAATCACCTCAACATAAATATTTAATAAAAATAGTTAAAGGTGGATATAGTTCAATAGGTAGAACAACTGTATGTGGCACAGTAAGTTCCCTGTTCAATTCAGGGTATCCTCCCTATTTAATGAATTAATATATATATATTTAAGCAAGCCAGGATAGTTCAATTGGTTAGAACGTTAATTTCATGCATTAAGAATGAGAATTCGATTTTCTCTCCTGGCTTAACGTATTATTACTATATATATTTTAGTAATTATTGAAACCCTTATATAATTATAATCTTTGTTAAATATACACAGAAGTAATTTTCAAGCTCATCCTTTTCATTTAGTTTCTCCTTCTCCTTGACCACTGTACACTAGTATTAGTTTATTAACTCTTACTACTTCAGGTGTTTTATCTTTTCATGGATTTAATAATTCAGAGTATTTTCTTACATTAGCTTTCTTTACCTTGGTATTATCTATGTCATTTTGATTTCGTGATATTATATCTGAAGGTACATATATAGGTAATCATACTTTAGCAGTTCAAAGAGGACTTAACATGGGTGTGGCCCTATTTATAGTGTCAGAAGCTTTATTTTTTGTAGCAATTTTTTGAACTTTCTTTCATAGTGCTCTTTCTCCTACTGTTGAATTAGGAGCAATGTGACCACCTATGGGTATAGAGGCGATCAATCCATTTGAATTACCTTTACTTAATACAGTAATTTTATTATCATCGGGTAATGTAAAACATCGCCCAAAATGGGAAAATGTACTAAAAATAAATAATAAAAGTTTAACATCCAATTTATCTATATTAACTACTGGTAGAATACCATCCACTAAACGTATAGGTCCTCATAATCATGAAGTCTTATGTTTATTGGTAGGGTCGTTATTAGGAAATGGACATATGGAAAAAGATTATTTAGGATCGCGATTTTGTTTTTATCAAAAAGGAGAACACATAGAGTATGTATTATGATTACATACATTCTTATTGAAACGTGGTTATTGTAAAGAATATATACCTAAAATTCATAGTAGAATTATACATGATAAGTTAAATTATTACTGTAGATTTAGAACTTTTACTTTTAGTTCCTTTAATTGATTATACGATGGTTTTTATCCGACTTTGCCATCTGGACAAATAAGTAGAAAAGTTATACCAACTTGAATAGAGGAATATTTATCTCCTATAGCTTTAGCTATTTGAATTATGGATGATGGGGAATGAATAGACAATAGGGGTTTAAAAATAGCTACTAATTGTTTTACTTTGAAGGATGTAAAATTTATAGCTTCAATATTAGAAAGAAAATACAATTTAAAGACAGCTATATATTCTGCAGGAGGTATAGATCAATATAATCTTTATTTCCCAAAGAAAAATTTGCCTATACTAGTACCTTTGATATTACCTCATATGCATCCTTATTTTTTATATAAACTAAACATGGTAAAACCAAACATATCTTAACTATCTTTTATTTTTAATACATTTTTTCATAGTCCTATTATTAAAAATGTGCAATTTTCATAAAAAAACATTAAATAAGAATAATAGAATATCCTAAAGTATAAGATATTGATAACTGAAAAGTTATTGGCAATACTGATGAAAACGGTCAAAGATTAATGTTATAAATCAAGACCGTCGGCTTTATGAAAGGTCGCTACAGACTGGTTCATCGGTGGGTGGCTGAAATGCTGCTTAATGTACAGTCGGAATCTCTTTCTTTAGTGAGCATAAAGGACACAAGATTTTATATTAAATTTACAAGTTATAGATAATTGTCTAGGGTAAATACAAAATTAATATAAAAAACAGGGGTAATAGAAAAAAATAAAGCTATTATTTTGAGATTTGGTAACAGTAACATATGCTCATCATTCTCTAATACAAGGTAATAGAAAAGGAGCGTTATACGGTTTAATTTTCACTATTGTTTTAGCTATTATATTTACAGGTTTCCAAGGAATAGAATATTCAGTTTCATCTTTTACAATAACAGATGGAGCATTTGGATCTTGTTTTTATTTTGGTACTGGTTTTCATGGTCTACATGTAATGATAGGTACAGCATTTTTAGCAGTAGGTTTTTGGCGTTTATTAGCTTACCATTTAACAGATAATCACCATTTAGGTTTAGAATCTGGTATACTTTACTGACACTTTGTTGATGTTGTTTGATTATTTTTATTTATATCTATTTATTATTGAGGATCATAATAATTATAATTTAATATAATATTATTATCATTATTATAATAATACATAGTAATGTATAATAAGTATTTTATAAATTCATAAATATATATTTTTTAATATATATATTTATTAATATATATAAAAATATAATCTTTAATTATTATATTTAGCATATTTACGTTAAAAAATATTTTTTTTTTATTCACGTAACTTACTTCTATTGCATTAGCTCATTGAATTATTGGAGATGGTACTTTTAAAGGTATCATTTTATTATTTTATACTGATTCCTATTCTATAAAAGATGTTGTTAATTAATATTCTTATTATTAAATATGATATACATTGTACTATACGTTATTCTAGTTTTCCCAGAATATATGTCTATAAAAGATATATGCCTAAATTGCGTTCTATTGTATTTTATGCATATATCTATGATGTATAAACTAGGTAAAAAAAAGAGAATTGACTGAGTGGTTTAAAGTGATAAGCTTGAAACTTATTTGATTGAAAAATCACATCCGTTCGAATCGGATATTCTCTGTAATAAAATAATAAAAAATTAAAAAGGTTTAATTATAATAATTGTGAAATACAGAAATGAGAGACAATAACTTATTGGTGTTGAATGAGAGTCTAAAGAATATAAAATTGCTAAATTATTTATTCCACATATATCGCTACGAGTTTTTATGACTTGTTATACAGTGTTGCTACCTGTATAAAAAAGGACATTTTGCCTTTAATATGGTAAGATTAATATGCTCATTTAACTGAGACCGCTATTATCAAATAGAATGATTATGAAATGTATTACTTCACAACCGTTCGATAACATAAAAGTATAAAAACATAAAAATATAAACATAATATTAAACACATATAATTATAAATACTCATTATAAACTTATTTAATTTTACAACAAAATATAATAATTTATAGTGTATTAATACAATATTATTAAAAGTATGCATTCTAAACGGCTGTAGGTTAACTGGTAGACCTTTCGCCTTCCAAGCGAAGTGTATCGATTCGAATTCGGTTAGCCGTAAAAAAATTAGTATAATAGAATTATATAATTTTATTATATAATGTCTTTATAGTGATTAATAGAAATGCATAATAAACATTTTACAAACTTATAAAAATATATTTATGTATATTTTTATTAATAAATTAAAATAAAAATATATTTTTATTAATAAATTAATATAAAAAAATTATAACACAATTAAATATTATAACATAATTAAATACTATAACATAGATTATGTAATCAATACATATATATGTTTGCGTAAAAAAAGGTTTTTTTTTAAACGTAACTTATTTATAGTTATTTATGTATATGTATAATATATTTGACTCGCAAAATTTCAAAAATGAATATAATGGTTATTCAGAATCTTTACAAAATGAATATAAAGAAGCACAAAATATAAGTACATCTACAATATCTATGTGAATGGAAAGATGATTTTTATCTTCAAATGCTAAAGATATTGGAACATTGTATTTAATATTTGCGCTATTTTCAGGGTTAATAGGTACTGCCTTTTCTGTATTGATCAGATTAGAGTTATCAGGACCTGGTGTTCAATATATAGCCGATAATCAATTATATAATAGTATAATAACAGCTCATGCTATAATAATGATTTTTTTTATGGTCATGCCAGCATTAATAGGAGGTTTTGGTAACTTCCTTCTTCCATTAATAGTAGGAGGGCCTGATATGGCAAATACAAAAGCCCTCCTTGGAATAAATGTACATCATGTTAAAATTTGTGATTCTTCTAGTAGTATAATAAGTATAGATAAAATAAATAAAAATAATATAAGCTCTTATTTAGCAGGGTTATTTGAAGGTGATGGTCATATTTGAATTTCTAAAGATAATGTAAAGAAAAAACATAATCCTAGGTTTTGTATTACTTTTAGTTTAAAAAATGAACCTTTAGCTAAAAAATTGCTTGGTTTAATAGAGTTTGGACATATTAGATATAAGCCTAAAGATAATGCCTGTGTATTAATTGTTTCACCTGTTAAAGGATTAAAAATAATAGTTGACTTAATCAATGGTGAATTAAGAACACCTAAGATAAATCAATTATTTAATTTAATAGATTGATTAAATAATAATCATAATTCAAACATTAAAAAACTGCCTGTAAATAATAAACCCTTAAGAGATAATAGCTGATTATCAGGATTTATAGATGCTGACGGTAGTTTTTCAGTACAACACACTAAAGTAGAAAATAATGCTAAAAAGAGAAAAGTATCTTGTAGATTAAGAATTGAACAAAGAATGTTAGATCCTGTAACTAAAATTAGCTATTTTTCTGTTTTAAATCAAATAGCTAAATTTTTAGGTTGTAAACTTTTAACTAGAAAACAACTATCTACAAATAATGAATACTATACCCTGGCAGCATCCAACCGTAAATCTCTTCTAGTTATTGTAAACTATTTAGAATTGTATCCTTTATTTTCATCTAAATATCTAGACTATAAAGATTGAAATAAAGCAGTGAAACTAATTTTAACAGATAAACATTATACTGAGAAAGGTCTTATTGAAATAGATCTTATTAGAAATAATATGAATAAGAATAGAACTTATTTTAATTGAGATCATTTAAGTAAATTATAGTACATTTATTACCTAAATCAGGGAATGCCGTTGAAAGGTGTAAATCTTTCAATTATTACTTCGCTATATGCATAGAATCTCTCGAAAATGTAATTAATTTTCCAGTTAACAGATATATAGACACCTAGTTAATCTTTGTTTTGTCCAATTAGTTATAAATTTTATTATGGACAAATAAAGTTATAAAGTTGTATTTTCAACTGAACTAGTAGTAACACTTATATATACACGGGAAGAATGTGCAGGAAACCAACGTAATTTGCATTTAAACTTGCATCTACAAGTAGGATCCTCAGAGACTACACGCGAAGCCCCGTATATAAAATAAATATATGGGTGAAGACATAGTCCGGCCAGGTAGGAAACTACTTCAATAGATTTAGTTTATTAAGCTAAATGGATTAATGATTCCCTAGACTTAATAACATCAGTTTTTGATTACTGCCTCCTAGTCTTATATTATTCTTATTTGCTAGTGGTATAGAAAATGGAGCAGGTACAGGTTGGACACTTTACCCACCTTTATCGGGTATACAAAGTCATAGTGGGCCTAGTGTAGATTTAGCTATATTTGGGTTACACTTATCTGGTGTTAGTAGTTTACTAGGAGCTATGAACTTCATAACAACAATATTAAATATGAGAAGTCCTGGTATAAGATTACATAAATTAGCTTTATTCGGTTGAGCTGTTGTTATTACAGCTGTTTTACTGTTACTATCATTACCTGTGCTTGCCGGTAAACTACAAATTGTGCCGGCTTTAAATCTGGCTATTTGCTGGAAACTGTGATATATTAACTTCACACAATCAGCAGGAAACCTATTAAGTTTACACCTTTTAGGGATCTTCAGAGACTACACGCCAGAGTTTATTTGTTGTACTGTTTTAGGTGTAAGTTATTGTTTATTGCATTCTGAAGTAAGAATAGGACATGGTTTAAAATATTATACAAACCAAGCTTCCTTACTAAGAAATAATTTAAATACAGATTTTTCTCATTACATTGCAGGTCTTATAGAGGGAGACGGTACAATACATGTACCTAAAACCGAAAGATCTTTCAAAGGTAATCTTAACTATCCGTCTATTCAAATAGTATTTCACTTGAAAGATTTACCTTTAGCTTTATTAATTCAAAAAGAGTTAGGCCATGGGTCTATTTCTAGGAAGAAAGGTAAAAATGCTTACATATATACTGTAAACAACTTAGACGGTTTATTATTGTTAATATATTTACTTAACGGTAATATGAAGACTAACAAAGTTTATGCATTACACAGATTAATAGACTGATATAATCACTATAAAAGTACTTCTTTTGAAAAGAAAGGACTAAATAATGATTCTATGTTATCTAATGCATGGTTATCTGGATTTATAGAAGCTGATGGTCATTTTTCCCTTAGAAGTACTGAATCAGGTAAATACCCTAGAATAGAATGTAAATTTGAGATAAGTCAAAGACAAAAAGATCAAAATAATAGAGATAATTTATTCTTTTTTAAGGAAATTGCTCTCAGTTTTGAATCTTTAGTAAAACCTATTAGAAACGATAGTAATAACCCTCAATACAGAGTTAGAACTACAAACCTAAAAAGTAATTTAGCGGTTGTTAATTATCTTACAAAATATCCTTTATTTGGAACAAAATTTTCAGATTATAAAGATTGAGTAAAGGTTGTAGAACTTTTTGATCAAAGTTCTTTTGATCATAAGCTTAATATGGGTTATGTAAAACTTATTAAATCAGGTATGAATGATAAGAGAACTATCTTTGTATGAGATCATCTAAAAAACTTTTACAACTTAAATAAATAAAATATAGTCCCAACATATGCGTAAGTATATGAGAGTTTGCTCTGGACTTCTTTATTAAGTATAATCTATACTTAATATAAGTCTTTAAGATAGTTACACTATCATGAGATTATGTCTCGCAAACCAAGATAAATTTTGGCAATTACTATGGTGCTAACAGATAGAAATTTTAACACATCATTCTTTGAAGCAGCAGGAGGAGGTGATCCTATATTATATCAACATCTTTTTTGATTCTTTGGTCATCCTGAGGTTTATATATTAATTATTCCTGGTTTTGGTATAATTAGTACTACTATATCAGCTAGTTCAAACAAAAGTGTGTTTGGATACCTTGGTATGGTGTATGCTATGTGTTCTATTGGTATTTTAGGGTTTGTAGTTTGAAGTCACCACATGTACACAGTTGGTTTAGATGTAGATACAAGAGCTTATTTCACAGCTGCTACATTAATAATTGCAGTACCAACAGGTATTAAAATATTCTCATGATTAGCTACTTGTTACGGAGGATCTGTTCATTTAACACCTTCAATGTTATTTGCATTAGGTTTTGTATTTATGTTCACTATAGGAGGATTAATAAACCACTTAGTTCTCCCTTTAAAGGCAGCTATATGCTGGGAAGTTCTGACAATTATACTACTAGTATTTTATATAACTTTAGTGAAAATGTATAATTTTGAACAATCAGCAGGTAACCAACAGGAATATAATTCCTTAGTAGGAACCTCAGAGACTACACGCAGCCACTGTAATAAATTTACAGTAAGATATAGTCCATGAAATAAAAATTCATTAATTAATCTATACCCGCGAAGCCCCATTATCATAGGACAAGCGGGCAGCGTTAATCAAAGACAAATAGGTAGCAATAAAAATATTATTCATTTTTATTCTACTTATACAAATACTGTAGATAATAAAAAAAGTTTAAATCCTATAAAAGTATATGATAATTTAAAAGAAGATAAAATCAATATTCTAAAAGAACAAAAAGATAAATCAGGTGTATATTATTTAGTAAATAAAATTAATGGTCATTCTTATGTAGGAAGTTCTATTAATTTAGCTTCTAGAATGAAAAATTATCTTAATAATACTTTTTTAAAAAGTAGACAAAATATTAATATGCCTATTGTAAAAGCTTTACTTAAATATGACCAATCTAATTTTAGTTTACTAATATTAGAATATGTAGAACATAAATCTTTAACTATTAGAGAAACTCATTATATAACATTTGTAATGCCTTATTATAATGTATTGAAACAAGGTTATTCTTCTTTAGGTTATAAACATACTAAGTATACTAAAGAATTATTATCTCAATTAGCAAAAAATAGAGTACACAGTGAAGAAACTAAAAGTTTAATAGCAAGAGCTTTAACAGGTGAAAATAACCCTTTTTATAATAAAAGTCACTCTATTGAAAGCAAGGTAAGAATGATAGAAGCTAGATCATCTTACCCTGTTTATGTATATAATTCATATAAAGAATTATTAGTTATTTTTCCTTCTGTTTTAACTTTAGCTAAATTAATTCAATCTAATCACTTTACAATAGTTAATATAATAAAAGAACAAACTATATTTAGAGGAGAATGATATTTTTCAAATATACCTTATAATATAAGTGATACTCCTATTATAACTAATTGAAATTCAAAAGAATGTGAAGAATTAGTATTAGATATTAATAATAACAGTCAAATTAGAAAAGTAGTATTTGTATATGATAAAAATAAAAATTTCATTTGTAAATATGAAGGAGTAACAAACGCTCAAAAAGCTTTAAATATAAACCATAGCACTATAAAAAAATATGCTAAATTAGGTAGTATTTATCAAGATTTTATATTTAGTTATGAAAGATTATAAGATTAATGAATTTTTATTCGTAAGTGGAGTTGTTTTAGCTAATGCTTCATTAGATATAGCATTTCATGATACATATTATGTTGTAGCTCATTTCCATTATGTATTAAGTATGGGAGCTGTATTTGCATTATTTAGTGGATGATATTTCTGAATACCTAAAATATTAGGTTTAGATTATAACATATTATTATCTAAAGTTCATTTCTGAATTTTATTTATAGGAGTTAATGTTACATTCTTTCCACAACACTTCTTAGGACTACAAGGAATGCCTAGAAGAATAAGTGATTATCCTGATGCTTTTGCAGGTTGAAATTTAATCAGTAGTTTTGGTTCAATTATATCTGTTATTGCTACAATATTATTTTTACATATTGTATATTTACAATTAGTAGAGGGTAATGCTGTATCAAGGTATCCTTGAGCAATACCTCAATTCTTTACTGATACATATCAAGCACTTATAAATAGAGCTTATCCTGGTTTAGAATGATGTTTACAAAGTCCTCCAAAACCTCATGCTTTTGTAAGTTTACCTTTACAAAGTTCAGCAGATTCTTGAATTATTACTATTTCCTTTATAGTTAATTATATTTTTAATAGTTGCATAGATTTTTGTGATGCACCAAGAGCTTGAGGTATATATTTTCAAGATAGTGCCAGTCCACAAATGGAAGCTATAGTAGAGCTACACGATAATATTATGTATTACTTAGCAATAATTTTGTTTGGTGTAGGTTGAATAATACTATCAATTGTTAGAAATTTTGTTAGCAGTAAATCTCCAATAAGTAATAAATATTTAAACCACGGTACTTTAATAGAACTAATTTGAACAATAACTCCTGCATTAATATTAATATTAATTGCTTTTCCATCTTTTAAACTATTATATTTAATGGATGAAGTAACAGATCCATCTATAACATTATACGCAGAAGGTCACCAATGATATTGAAGTTATCAATATCCGGATTTTTTAAGTAGTGATGATTCATTTATAGAATTTGATTCATATTTAGTGCCAGAATCAGACTTAGAAAAAGGAGCCTTAAGAATGTTAGAAGTAGATAATAGAGTAATTCTTCCTGAATTAACACATACCAGATTTATAGTTGGAGCTGCAGATGTAATACATTCATTTGCTGTTCCTGCATTAGGAATTAAATGTGATGCTTTCCCTGGTAGATTAAATCAATTTTCTGTTCTTATAAATAGACTAGGTACATATTATGGTCAATGTTCAGAAATATGTGGTATATTACATAGCTCTATGCCTATAGTTGTACAATCAGTATCACTGGAAAAATTTTTAGCTTGATTACTAGAACAATAAGATACAATACTTAAAAAAGTATTAATAGATAATGACCAAAGAATCAAAAAAGATGTTGATATAATATTATATAATATTTTTATATAAAATATATAAACACATATAATTATAAACTAAGATTTAATTTTAATTATAATAATTAATAGTAGTGTATAATAAATTTTATACACATTTATAAAAATATATTAATATATATTTTTTTTTTATAATTTATAAAAATATATATTAATATGTGAATAACATATTTATTTACGTTAAAATAAAATTTTTATTTTAAAAACGTAACTTTTTTTTTTAAATATGATAGCACTGTTAAGAACAAAAACACAATTAAGACAATGATCAATGAGATATGATGTTAATAACTTTGATAGACCTATGGATCAATGTAGGGATTTTCCTGTTTTCGATACAATTAAACAAAAATTCGAATTTGCTAACCAATGTAGGGAATCTTATATTAAACTTCAGTTGGAATATGGTAAATTAAATATAAGACATTCTGGTTTACAAGATTCTGGTCATGCAAGTCGTGCCGACCAAGCGGTTAAAGAAATGGAAAGTTTAATTGGCCTTATTAACATTGAGTGATATCAATACCAAGACTCTATCGTAGAAGTAGCTATGGCATTCGCAAGTTAATTTGTTACTTCAATTTTTAAATTATATTAAATATAAAAACTATATTTAGTATAAAAAATATAATATAAAAAATATAATATAAAAAATATAATATAGTATTTAATATTTATATAAATATTACATACATGAATAATAAAACTTTATAATGCTTATTTTACTAAATATTCTATTTTATTAAGCAAAAAAAAAAAGATGTTTTTAATTTATTTTTTTAAAAATGAGAATATTAAAAAGTCATCCCATTTTAAAAATGGTTAATTCTTACATGATAGATTCACCACAACCATCAAATATAAGTTATTTGTGGAATTTTGGTTCATTATTAGCCTTTTGCTTGGTTATACAAATAGTTACAGGTGTAACACTAGCAATGCATTACAACCCTAGCGTTTTAGAAGCATTCAATTCAGTTGAACATATTATGAGAGATGTTAATAATGGGTGATTAATACGTTATTTACATTCAAACACAGCTTCAGCTTTTTTCTTTTTAGTTTACTTACATATAGGAAGAGGTTTATACTATGGATCTTATAGAGCTCCTAGAACTTTAGTATGAATTATTGGTACTATTATATTTATATTAATGATGGCTACAGCTTTCCTGGGTTGCGACTATAGCCCAAGATGGTATGAATTAAACTTAAATTTTTCTTATTTTAACATATTTTCACTTTTATTTATTTTCAGTTTTATTCTATTTTATTTAGACAATTTTAACTTATCTGATAATTTCTTAATAAAATTTATTCAAGTAATTTCTTTTGTTAGTATATTATTTATATGTGTTCTATTATCAGGTGAGTTATACACTAATCAAGATAGTTATCTAAATAATATAAAAAAAGAAGAAATGTTTTTTATAGCTACGGTTAATATACATAGGTGCAACTTTAGTACATATCAACCTTTTTATAAACAATTAAATTATAGCTCAACATTATGCAATAATAATCTTTTAGATACCTTCTTGAAAAATAATAAACTAAAACCCGTATATTTCTATGAAGATTTACATTTAGATAAAATGAGGAAGACAATATTAGAAGATACTAAAAATCTTAGTGGTATTTATCTTATCTTTAACAAAATAACTGGTGATTACTATATAGGATCAGCTTCTACTAATAGATTTTATGCTAGATTTTCTAATCATTTGTTATATTTTAGAGGAAGCAAAATAATAAAGCATGCCGTAAAAAAATATGGTCTTTCTAACTTTGCTTTCTTAATTTTAGAATTATTTCCTTTTATTGTTAATAAAGAAAATAATAAAAATTTATTAGATATGGAGGATTATTATTTAAAGTCTTTATTGCCTAATTATAACATATTAACAGAAGCTGGTTCAAGTTTTGGATATAAACATACAGAAATAGATCGTATAAAAATGAAGCTGAATTATAGTATAGAACGTCGTGAAAGAATAGGTAAATTAAATAGGAATAAAAAACTCTCTTTAGAAACAATAGAGAAAATAAGAGATAAGGCTTTATCTAAAAAGAAAAGATTTTATTCCGATGAGGCTTTGTTAAATATGAAGAAAAAATCTAAACCCGTAATATTATACAATTTAAATAATACTGTTTTTGGAGAATATCCTAGTATTGTAGAAGCAGCTAAAAGTATAAATTGTGATTCAAAAACAATCAGAAGAGCTTTGAAAACAGAAAAGAAAATATTAAAAAGACGTTTTATAGTTAAATATAAGGAATATAAATAAATTTAAGTTTAATTCATATTATAGTCCCACGAGTTCAAATTTTTATGCAATTTCTATAAAAAAATAAAAAATAAAGTGGAATAATTCGACAGAGTTATTGAAGAAGTATAAATAAACTTTCTTTGGCGATGTTAGTGAAAACGGTTAAAATCTTACTTAGACAAGACCGTCGGTTATATAGATAATCGCTACAGACTGGGTCACTAATGGGTGACTGAAATGTTGCTTAATGTACAGTCGAAACTTTTAGTCAAGAGACTAATAAAATGTACGAATTCAAAGTCATTTTAGTTTTTATATTTTATATAAAAATAAGTTTGTATGTTCTTCCTTATGGTCAAATGAGTTTATGAGGTAGGTTATAGCCTCAAATGTATAATATTCAAAATATAGTAAAGGATTATCTTTTTAGATTAGTATAATATTATAGTACTATAACCCCGGTTAATTATATCTTAATATTACATATATATGTATTAGTATTTTATATTTATATATTTGTAATATATCTAATTTTATACAATTATAATTAAATTGTATTAATAATTTTTTATAAAAAATTACATAATTTTTGTAAATTAAAGTAGTTTAATTAAAAAAATTAATAAAAAAACATTTTATACGTTATTTATATAAAATATTTTTTTTTTATAGGTGGTTATTTAATTTTATATTGCCATATAGATATATATGGCGTTACATTGTACCCTAAAATATAAAATTCTTATTTTTAGTGGTTTAGTGGGAATTTATTATTCACATATCTTTGATAATTAATTATGAAATATTTATCTGTAAAAACTATTGAAGTTGCTTTAAACAGGATAGTAATGGGTGATAATACTTTTGAACATAGAACTGGAACAGCTGCTAATAGTCTTGTTACTCATTATTTTCCTTTATCAAAATTTACTTGTACACCTGAGCAAATTCAAGATTTATCTAACAAAAAACCAGATTTATCTATAGAACGTTTGTGTGGTGAAAATTTGGTGCCACATTGTTTTGTTGAATTAAAAAGTGTTATTAGATCAAATTTTGGTGATATATTGGATCAATTATACGATACTATATTAAATACAGTAGATATTCACGATGGTTTATTTTCCACTTTTGTAATTGCTATGAAAGGTACTGAAATAGCATTTTTTCAATTTTATTCTTATATTTCATTACTAGACGAGTACAATATAGTACACTATAAGGGCTTTATACCATTAAATCAATTAATACCAGCTTATCCATATGGGGATATAAATGATAAACACGAGCTTATTGATTATCTTAAGTATATAAGTAAATATCCTATGGCTACTGATGCTAATAAATTATCAAATCTTGGTGTTAAGTCAACCCATAAGATACCATTTCCTCATATATGGAATCTGTTAAATAAAGATCATGAAAATCATGTTCATGAATTATTTATGAATATGGCCAATAATATCCCGGGAACAGATATAGACTAAATATGTTTACTATGTTTTGAATATTATATATAGTTACGTAACATGCATATAAAGCAATATTTACTTAAAATTTATATAAAGTTATGTAGCGATGCTGGTGAAAACGGTTAAAAATGTTTGTTTAGCATCAAGACCGTCGGTAGAGTAAAATATCGCTACAGACTGGTTCACCGGTGGGTGTCTGAAATGATGCTTAATGTACAGTCGGAATCTTTTTTTATTATATTTTATAATAAGACACAAGGCATTCTAAAATTTTAGGGTGTACAGGGTTTGCTTTTTTTAAACATGTGAAGCTTTTTATAAAGCTAGAATAAGCAAATTAAAGATTTGGCGACAGTTATAACTAATCTTATGAGTGCAATTCCTTGGGTTGGACAAGATATAGTTGAATTTATTTGAGGTGGTTTCTCTGTAAATAATGCAACTTTAAATAGATTTTTCTCATTACATTTTGTATTACCTTTTATATTAGCCGCTTTGGCTTTAATGCATTTAATTGTATTACATGACAGTGCAGGATCTGGTAATCCTTTAGGTGTTTCAGGTAATTATGACAGAATACCTTTTGCACCATATTATATCTTTAAAGATTTAATAACTATATTTTTATTTATAGTAGTATTATCAATCTTTGTATTCTTTATGCCTAATGTTTTAGGTGATAGTGAAAATTATGTTATGGCAAATCCTATGCAAACTCCTGCTGCTATAGTACCTGAGTGATATCTTTTACCATTTTATGCTATATTAAGATCTATACCTAATAAATTATTGGGTGTTATTGCAATGTTCAGTGCAATATTAATATTATTAGTTATGCCATTTACTGATTTAAGTAGATCAAGAGGTATACAATTCAGACCATTAAGTAAAATAGCTTTTTATATTTTTATAGCCAATTTTTTAATTTTAATGCAACTAGGTGCTAAACATGTTGAATCTCCATTCATAGAATTTGGACAAATATCAACAATAATTTATTTTTCATATTTTTTAGTTATAGTACCTGTAACTAGTTTATTAGAAAATAGTTTAATAGAATTATCTATAAATAAAAAATAAATAAAAAACATATAAAAAATATAAAAAGAAATAATTTTTATAGATAAATAGGTTCAAATCCTATACTGTTTAAATGATCATTAGTTCAATATTATTATTATTATTATCGAATGCCGTAACATTAAGACGAGATAAATCTATACTATATTCAAGAATAAGTATGGTAATTTTACTTTACTCTTGTTTAATAGGATACAATAATTTAGATTTTTCATTTTTGGAAAATGGTATAGGGTTATTTGGTGGTTTATTTCATGCCACATGTATTACTAATGTATTTCATATTTTTATATTATTATTAAGTAGTATTATATTAGTATTAACAGCTTTTTACCCTAGAAATTTAAAAACTCAAGAATACAGTTCATTATATAAATTAATATATTGTAAATTAATTTATTATGAAACAAGTATTTTAAATAAAATGGCTGAACAATACAAAATAATAGAATATCCCCTAATATTATTATTTATAGTTACAGGTGCCTTATTTTTAATGTCAACAAACGATTTGGTTTCTATATTTTTATCTATAGAATTACAAAGTTATGGACTCTATCTGTTGTCTACAATATACAGAAATTCAGAATCAGCCACTTCTGGTGGTCTTATGTATTTTTTATTAGGTGGTTTATCTTCTTGTTTTATATTATTAAGTACAAGTTTGTTATATGCTAATTCAGGTACTACTAATTTAGATAGCCTTTATATAATAATTAATATATCCGACATGGATGTTTCTATGACTGATAAGTCAACTAACATACTGTGTTGATACAAACCTTATTATATACATATAAGTTTATTGATAATGTCTGTAGGGTTTTTATTTAAAGTTTCAGCAGCACCTTTTCATTTTTGAAGTCCTGATGTGTATGATGCTATTCCAACCATAGTAACCACTTTTGTGGCCATAATCGCAAAAATATCTATATTTATATTTTTATTAGAATTAGTACATTATACTAGTAAATCTGTTTTTGACATAAATTTTACTTGGACTACTAGTTTATTACTTAGTTCTCTAATATCTTTAATTATAGGTACAGTATTAGGTTTAAGACAGTTTAGAATAAAGAGGTTATATGCTTATAGTACTATTTCACATGTAGGATTTATATTATTATCATTAAGTATACACAGTGTAGAATCTATACAAGCATTTATATTTTATATAATACAATACTCTATATCAAATCTAAATGCTTTCATACTATTAATTAGTATAGGTTATTCGTTATATTGTTATGTGTATGAAGACAAAAAAGAGATTGATACTAAAAAATATACTAATAATGAAGAAGTTGTCAATAAATATAGATACCAAGATGAAAATACTTCTCCTATACAGCTTATAAGTCAGTTGAAAGGTTATTACTATATAAATCCAATGTTGGCTTTAAGTTTATGTATAACTTTATTTTCATTTGTAGGAGTTCCACCTTTAATAGGTTTTTTTGGAAAACAGATGATTCTGAGTGCAGCTCTTGATAATGGATACATATTTATGTCATTAGTCGCTATATTAACTAGTGTAATAAGTGCAGTATATTACCTATTTGTTATAAAACAAATATTTTTTGAAAAACCTTCTTACAAATTAAATCCTGTTTTAAATGACTTAAGTTTAAACTGCGTTATTAGTAACGGAAAAACTATTTTAAAAAAAACAATGCTTAAGGTTAATAATATTGTAATATCTAGTTCTTTAAGTGTAATTATATCTATTTTAACCCTTATTATCCTTCTTTTCATATTTATACCGCAGGAATGATTAAGTATGTCAAATATATTAGCACTAATACTATTTAATATATAAATATGACTAGTACTACGTTTTTTTTTATATTTATACCTTTATTAGCTATTATATTATTAGTAGTTAATTTAATATTAGCTCCACATAATCCTTACCAAGAAAAAGATAGTGTGTTTGAATGTGGTTTTCATTCTTTTTTAGGTCAAAACAGAACTCAGTTTAGTATATCTTTTTTCATATTTGCACTATTATTCCTATTATTTGATTTAGAAATACTTCTAGTATATCCTTATATTGTAAGTGGATATACAAATGATATATATGGTTTAATTATTATGCTAATATTTTTTGTATTATTGACTTTAGGATTTGCTTTTGAATTAGGTAAAAATGCGTTAAAAATCGATAGTAGACAAAAATTAAGTTTATAAATAAACCTCCTTTCATCTCCTTTTTAAATAAATATATAAAAATTATATTTATAAATAAAAATTATTTTAAATATAAAAATTCTAAATATACTTTTTATATTTAAACTTGTGATACAAATTGTAAAATGTTATTTTTAATATGTTAGTTAATATATTTTAAAAATATCATAGGGAAGTCCGGAGCTATCTATATATATCTTTTTAATTTTTGTTAAAAAGATAGGTATAAACCTTGGTGATTAACAGAAACTAAGCATAATAAAAATTTATTAGTATTTTATTACTTTGAACTGAAAAGCCTATATTTAGCTTTTGTTTAGATTAATATTACATAAACAGGACTCGGCTTAATTGTATTCAGTTATATAATATCATTTTTTAGCTTTCTATCATTTATATGTTTTTTGTAATTTATATCTTTTCTTAATAATATTTAACTTATTTATATTTGATATTCAAATTGTATAACTTTTTTTGTATCGAATCTATAGTTAAATTTAACCTAATCATCTAAAGTATGTTATATATATTTTTGTAGCTATATATATTTTTGTAACTATATATTTTTGTAACTTTAGACTTAGCTTATAATAAATATAATGTTATATTTACCCACAATAATATCTATAATTGAAGTATTAATTGTTGTTGTTCCTGCTTTATTAGTTGTAGCTTTTGTAACAATAGCTGAAAGAAAAACAATGGCTAGTATGCAAAGAAGATTGGGGCCTAATTTAGTAGGTTGATATGGTCTTCTGCAAGCATTTGCAGATGCTCTTAAACTTTTATTAAAGGAGTATGTATCTCCAACACAAGCTAACTTAATATTATTTTTCCTTGGTCCAATAATAACTTTAATTTTTTCATTGTTAGGTTATGCCATTATACCTTATGGTCCTGGTTTAACAATAATGGATTATAATCTTGGTATATTATATATTTTAGCTGTATCTTCATTGTCTACATATGGTATACTTTTAGCAGGTTGATCTGCCAATTCTAAGTATGCTTTTTTAGGATCATTAAGAAGTACAGCTCAATTAATTAGTTATGAGTTAATTTTAAGTTCTGCTATATTATTAGTTGTTTTATTAGCGGGTAGTCTAGATATAACTGTAATTATAGAAGCTCAAAGAGCTATTTGATATATAGTACCTTTATTTCCTATATTTGTTATATTCTTTATAGGATCCATTGCAGAAACTAACAGAGCTCCTTTTGATTTAGCAGAAGCTGAATCAGAATTAGTTAGTGGGTTTATGACAGAACATTCTGCAGTTATATTTGTGTTTTTCTTTTTGGCTGAATATGCTAGTATAGTACTTATATGTATATTAAATAGTATATTATTTTTAGGTGGTTATTTATTTGATTTCAATTTCTTTCTTTCTCCTTTTATGTATCTTTTACAATTTATTGATTTTGATGCTTGATTACGTATAACAAATAACCAATTTAATTATGAATCTAACTATGAAGTTTCTTATAATCCACTAGTAGAAGGTATATTATGCAGTGTAGTTATAGGGTTTAAAGCTTGTATAATGATATTTATTTTTATATGAGCTAGAGCTTCTTTCCCTAGAATACGTTTTGATCAATTAATGTCCTTTTGTTGAACCGTTTTACTGCCAGTAGTTATTGCTTTTATTATATTAATTCCTTGTATTTTATATAGTTTTGAAATTATACCTAGTAATATACCTTTATTATAAAAAGGCATATGGTATAAAAATATAAAAAAAAATAAAACAAATAATGTATTTAAAAGTATCTACTCATTTAAAATAAAAAAATATTATTAAAGTTAAATTATATTTCCAATTTCTTATAATGATTAAACATATTATATATATATATACATAATGAATTTATCACTAATACTATTTATAATAGGAATATTGGGTTTTGTATTAAATAGAAAAAATATTATATTAATGCTTATTTCAATTGAAATAATGCTATTAGCTATTACGTTTTTAATTTTAGTAAGTTCACTTAGCTTTGATGATATATTAGGCCAAACATATGCTATATATATAATAGCGATAGCTGGAGCTGAATCAGCTATAGGTTTAGGTATATTAGTTGCTTTTTACAGATTAAGAGGAAGTATTGCAATAGAATTTAAGTAATGTATCTAGTTATAATTATCTTACCACTATTAGGATCAATAGCTGCTGGTTTTTTTGGTAGAAAAATTGGAGTTAATGGAGCTCAATTTATAACATGTAGTGCAGTTATAATTACGACAATGTTAGCTGTAATAGCTTTTTTTGAGGTTGGATTAAACAATATACCTGTGTCAATACAAGTATTTAGATGAATCGATTCGGAATCACTTAATGTGTCATGGGGATTTCATTTTGATTCATTAACGGTTTCTATGTTAATACCCGTACTAATTGTTTCATCTTTAGTGCATATATATTCAATAGGATATATGAGTCATGATCCTCGGGAAGACGTTTTGGGAAAACGTTCTTATATTTATGGGGATAAACTGTCAAACTCCGGGGAACTCCTAAAGCTTAAGGTACCAAACTATATATGAAAGTGTATAAGTGGCTGAATTAATTACTCAGGTAAGGTAACAAGCCCTAAGATGAGTGAAAACAAAATGGACAATCGCGGATCTAAATCAGATTTCAGATCAAATTTGAATTATGTAAAAGAGCAACGAGTAGACGGCAGTTGATGTATTAAAAGTAGATTAATGCATTTAAGGTATACTCTTAAAGGTTTCGAAAGAAACTGTTCACTCAAAATCCCTTCTAAACAATTAATTGTCAAAAGATTCTCTTCTACTTTAATATCTTCTGTTAAACCTTGGTTTTTATCTGGTATAATAGATGCATAAGGTTCATTTACTATAATAATAGATAAAAATCAAATTCGTAAATTAGGATGACGTGTACAATCGAAATTTCAAATAGGACTACATATTCGGGATCTTAATCTATTAAACCAGCTACAAAAACATTTAGAAGGAATTGGTACAACTAAAATAGGATATCGAGTTCAGTTGAGATTTAGAATAACTCAACATAAAAGAGATATAAAACTAATGGAGAGTATAATGCTTTTATTAGGGTCAGGTAGTATCTACAAATATCCTAAACAATCGGCTATTAACATAACAATTATGAATTCTTCAGATATTAGTAATAAAATAATTCCTTTCTTTAATGAATACCCTATTATGGGTGTAAAATTATATGATTATCTTGATTGATGTAAAATTCATAATTTAATATTAGATGGTTCTCATTTAACACCTGAGGGTATTAATATTATTCGTAACATAAAAGCTGGGATGAACAAGGGTAGAGATTTTACTTTAAACAATTAATTGCAAGATAAATTTGAGAAAATATGCATAACCAAAGATTTTTTAGTTATTTGAGCTTATTTACATTTATGATGATAATTCTTGTAACAGCTAATAATTTTTTACTAATGTTTGTAGGTTGAGAAGGTGTGGGTATATGCTCATATCTTTTAGTTTGTTTTTGGTTTACTAGAATAGCAGCTAATCAAAGTTCTTTGTCAGCTTTTTTAACCAATAGAGTAGGTGATTGTTTTTTAACTATTGGTATGTTTGCAATTTTATGATCTTTTGGTAATATTGATTATTCCACAGTATTCTCATTAGCTCCCTATATTAATGAAAAGGTTATTACTATTATAGGTATATGCTTATTAATAGGAGCTATGGCTAAAAGTTCTCAAGTTGGATTACATGTTTGGTTGCCAATGGCTATGGAAGGTCCAACACCTGTATCGGCATTAATACATGCGGCTACTATGGTTACTGCAGGTGTATACTTATTAATGCGTACATCACCTTTAATAGAATATAGCTCAACTGTGTTAATGCTATGCTTGTGCTTAGGTGCTGTTACAACTGTGTTTAGTTCACTTATTGGTCTATTCCAACAAGATATTAAAAAGGTTATAGCTTATTCAACTATGAGCCAATTAGGTATGATGGTTATAGCCGTAGGTTTATCTTGTTATAATATAGCTTTATTTCATTTAATAAACCATGCTTTTTACAAAGGTCTTCTTTTTTTAGGAGCCGGAGCAGTAATTCATGCTGTAGCTGATAATCAAGACTTTAGAAAATATGGAGGATTAAGACCTTTTTTACCACTAACTTATTCAGTTATGCTAATTGCTTCTCTTAGTTTAGTGGCATTTCCTTTTATGACAGGATTTTATTCTAAAGATTTTATACTTGAATCTGCATATGGTCAATACTATTACTCTAGTACTGTTGTATACATGATAGCTACAATAGGAGCTATGTTTACTACATTATATTCTGTTAAAGTGCTATATTTAACCTTTTTAACTAATCCTAATGGACCTTTAGTTAATTATAAGCAGGCACATGAAGGTAATATTTTTATGAGTTTTCCTTTAATAATATTAGCAATATTTTCTATATTCTTTGGTTATATAACCAAAGATATATTTATAGGATTAGGTTCAGGGTTTTTTTCTGATAATGCTTTATTTATTCATCCTTCACATGATATTATGTTAGATACTGAATTTGGTGTACCAATTTTATTCAAATTGTTACCTTTAATTTTTACAATTTCATTAAGTGTAATTTCTATTATATTATCTGAAAACGTACCTGGTGTATTAAGTAAATTTAAACTTACTAGAGTTGGTTATAATGTATTTAGCTTTTTTAATCAACGTTTTTTAATAGAACTTTTCTATAATAATTATATTACTAATTTTATTTTGAAATTAGGTGGTCAAACAACTAAGGTTATTGATAAAGGATCTGTGGAGTTATTAGGACCTTTTGGTTTAGAAAAAAGTTTACTAAGTTTAAGTAAATCTATTTCTAGTTTGGATACTGGTGTTATTACTTCATATGCTTTGTATATTTTAATTGCTTTAATTTTTTATATATTAATACCATATTTATCTATAACAGATAATAGTATTTTAATATTAATACTTTTTTCATTTTTATGTATTATAAGATTTAAATAGTTTTATATAGTTAATGTAAATACACAAAATTAAAGTTAAACTTATAACTTAAACTTATTATATAAAAACAATATAATTGATTTTAAATATTTATAATCTTAATATTTAAATAATAGATTTTAAAATATATTGATACAATTAAAGTAAAAATATAAAATTAAAAAAAAGTAATAATATAAACGTTACGGCTTAAAATTTATTATACCATATAATAGTATATTATATGATATAATAATTGTTATTATAATAATTAATAGTAAGATATATAAAAGTATAAATATTATTATATATTAAAAATTATTAATAATAAATAGATACTAGTAAAATTATTAAATAAAAAACTATGTTTTTAACTAATGGTTTAAACTAAAATAATGAATTTTTTATAATATTATATTAAAAAAAAAATGATACAAGCAGCAAAAATAATAGGAACTGGATTAGCTACTACAGGATTAATAGGAGCAGGTGTAGGGATTGGTGTAGTTTTTGGTGCACTTATTTTAGGTGTAGCCAGAAATCCTAGTCTGAGAGGACAATTATTTGCATATGCAATTCTAGGTTTTGCTTTTGCTGAAGCCACTGGATTAAGATAAATTTTTAAATAATAGTTCAGTATAAATAGGGTGAATTGCAAGAACAGTTTACTGTATTTAAATACAATAAATTAATTTGCAGCGAAGATTAATTTAATATTATAGTTGTAGCTTTTTTTAATGATAAATTAGTATATAATTATATTAGATTAATAACGTTCAACGACTAGTGAATTAGTAATGTTATCTATATTTCTACCACGAGTACCCTACAATTAAATATATATTTATATATATTAGCTTAATTGAAGACATAGTCTGATCAATAGCGTAAGTTATTGAAATAAGGATAAATAACCTTATGATAACAAGTTGTATTCGCTTTAATGATGGCTTTCTTACTATTATATGTTGCTTAATAATAGTATATAAAAATTAATCATAAGAAAAAATTAAATATTTAAATTATAAAAAAGATAATGATATTATGCTACTTAAATATGCTATAAAAGTATATAAATATGATATAAAAGTATATAAATATACTTTAAATGAACTAAGTTTGATTCGTTCAGAAAATAATGGAAAAATTGATGTATACGCATGGGTGAATATAATATTAATCCTATAGCAGGTAATATTAAGGGATATAAGCATAGTATAGAAAGCAAAGAAAAAATATGTATAGCTTCCTTAGGTAGAAAACACACATAGGATGTTACACTTAATAGAAAAAGTGTACCTATTAGTAGCATAGAAGTCGAAGTTATTGATCTGTATATTAATATCACTACTGTTTATAAGTCTATACATAAAGCTGCAATTGCTATAAATTCTGATATTAAATCTAATAATTTCCTGTTTTCCTAAATTCCTTTTTGTGGTTAAATTGTTATTTAAAGCCTATATCTAGTGGATAGAGTAGAATACTGTTAATATTCGATAAATGTTCGACTCATTTTAAGGGCTATATAGAATATCTACGATATTCTATATATTATATACATATATTATGTATATATATTATATACATAATGCGTTATAGTACTAAACTATAAATATATATTTATAAATTATTGTACGTGTTTTTGTATTTTCTTTTTAATTATTTCAAATATTTTATTATTCTAAATATATAAAACTAGTTTATACAATGGTTAATTCATTAACTTAGATATAATGTATATATAGTTTTATATGTGTGAATAATATTTATTATGAGAAGGTAAAGTAATATTCTTAATATGACTAAATTATTTAGAAAAATTGTTATTCCGATATTTTGCTTAATTTGTGGGTTTTATGTTAAACAGAAATTAGTTAATCTATATAATTTAGATGTTTCTTTACTGATTGATTATTTATTAGTATATATTCCTGCAACTATATCTAATTCTATCATATCCTTTGTTTTAGATAATACAAAATTTGTATCATATATGATGTCATCAGGCAACGGAGATAATGCTAGTAATATTGGTGAAATAAATGCTGGTAATGTTAGTGGTGATAATTCTAATAATACTGGTAATTCTAATGATACTGGTAATAGTGTACATGGGGATGGTAATAATTCAGATAATGACGGTAACAATTCAGACAACAAGGGTAACAATAACTCTGATAATCCCAGTACTCCGGAATTAGAAGATGATTCTGATGACGTTTTTCAGGACGTCAGAGGTGCTAATGAAGAGCGTGAAGAATTATCGGATGACCCTGACGCTACTACTGGGGACAAGATTAGAGCAGATATACGTATGCAAAAGGCTATGATTGCTTCACTTGAATCAATGTTGGAAATTGAGCCAAATAATGAGAGAGCTCAATCAATGTTGGCTGCTTGTATGGTAATACTTGCAGATCTAGAATCTGATTTGGAGGATTTAGATTCTGATGATGAATAGATGCTTTTTAGTATTTTTGGATTATGAGGCTAAACAATAGAATTTATACCATATTTAGCCAGAAATGTATCATTAGGACTTAGATTAGTTGATTATATACTTTCAGGATATATACTATTAAATATTTTATATGGTTTGTTTTCCATATAATATTTTCACAACTGGGTTTATATTATTTTAAGTTTATTAGCCTTCATTATAGCATTTTTAAGTATAGAATTAGTATTGCGTTTATACAATATTAAATCTTAGTAGTATTATCTTATTAATACACTATAAAAATAGTATTTTATACTATGTATTATTTTTTAAACCGTTTTTTTTTATAATAAACTATTATAATAATTATTGTATTACGGAGTAGATAATACATAAAAAAATATTAATATATAAAAAATATTTATATATATATAAAGTATATATATAAATCTAGCCAAATAAGGGATATGTTGCAGATGGATCTGCGTTTTGATTGCAAATCATGAATATGAGGTTCAATTCCTCCGTATCCTTCAAAATATAAATACATAAATTTATATTTTAAATTTCTAATTATTATATTTATCCTTTTTTTCCTTTTTTTTAATTTTTAAATTATATATATATATGCTTTTATATGAATAGTTACTTATCATTTATTATAAGTCCTTTGGATCAGTTTGAAATAAGAAGTCTAATTAGTTTAGATGCCCCACTTTTAGGTAATATGCATATTTCTCTAACTAATATAGGGTTATATTTAACAATAGGTGCTTTTTTAGCTTTTTCTTTTAGTATAATAGCTACTAATTATTCTAGAGTAGTTTCAAATAATTGATCTATAGGTCAAGAATCTTTATATGCAACTGTACACAGTATAGTAGTTAACCAGATAAACAGTAAAAACGGACAAATTTATTTTCCTTTTATATATGCATTATTCATATTTATTTTAATAAATAATTTAATAAGTATGGTACCATACAGTTTTGCTTCAACATCACATTTTATACTAACGTTTGCCCTTAGTTTTACTGTTGTATTGGGTGCAACAATATTAGGGTTTCAAAAACATGGTTTAAAATTTTTTTCTTTGTTTGTGCCTAGCGGATGCCCTCTTGGACTTCTGCCTTTATTAGTGTTAATTGAGTTTATATCATATTTAGCAAGAAATATCTCATTAGGACTTAGATTAGCTGCTAACGTAGTGGCCGGACATCTACTGTTAACAATATTAAGTGGATTTACTTATAATATCATGACATCTGGGTTTATATTCTTCTTTATAGGTTTACTACCATTGGCATTTATAATTGCGTTCTCAGGATTAGAATTTGCAATAGCCTTTATCCAAGCACAGGTATTTGTCGTATTAACCTGTTCTTACATTAAGGATGGATTAGATTTACATTAAAAAAGTATTTTTTTTTTAATAAATATAGCAACAAAAAAAATCAATAAAATATTTTATACGCTATTTATATAAAATATTTTTTTTATGGGTGGTTATTTAATTTTATATTACCATATAGATATATATGGCGTTACATTGTACCCTAAAATATAAAATTCTTATTTTTAGTGGTTTAGTGGGAATTTATTATTTATTTATTACCATGTTATTATTACTTTTATTAATTATACCTTTGATTGGTATATTTATTATATCAACAAGTACGTATGATGAACTTTCGACTGTACATGTAAAACGTGTAAAATATATAGCTTTAGCTACATCTGTTTTTAATTTATTTATTTCATTAATTATCTTTATATTATTTGATTTTAGCAACAACCAATTTCAATTTGTTCAAGAGTATCATCAAATAAGTTCTTTTGATTTCTACTTAGGTATAGATGGTTTATCTATATATTTTGTTATATTAACTACTATTATAATACCTATTTCATTATTATCAAATTGAACATCTATATCAGAAAATATTAGATCATATATAATAATAATTTTATTACTAGAAACATTATTATTAGCAGTATTTTTAGTGTTAGATATACTACTTTTCTACATATTTTTCGAAAGTATATTGCCACCTTTGTTTATACTAATAGGTTTATTTGGATCAAGTAATAGAGTAAGGGCTAGTTTTTACTTGTTTTTATATACACTGTTAGGTTCTTTATTCTTATTATTATCTATACTTACTATGTCTTCTATTATGGGTACTACTGATTTTGATGCTTTATATAAAACAAATTTTAATTATTTAACACAACTTTTCTTATTTTATGGTATTTTTATAGCTTTTGCTGTTAAAACACCTACTATTTTTTTAAACACTTGACTTTTAAAAGCTCATGTTGAATCACCATTAGGAGGGAGTATAATTTTGGCAGGTATTGTTCTTAAACTAAGTTTATACGGTATACTTAGATTGATATTACCTGTATTACCTAAAGCTTCTATAGATTATACTTATATAGTATATTTAATTGGTGTTATTACTATTATATATGCTAGTTTTAGTACATTAAGAACAATAGATGTTAAAGAACTTATAGCTTATAGTTCTGTATCTCACGCAGCTGTGTATCTTTTAGGTGTATTTAGTAATACAATACAAGGTATTGAAGGTGGTATTACTTTAGGATTAGCTCATGGATTTGTTTCATCAGGTCTATTTATTTGTGCTGGGGGTGTTTTATATGATAGATCTTCTACTAGATTAATTACTTTCTATAGAGGTATGGCTCAAATAATGCCTTTATTTGCTATATTATTCTTTATACTATCATTAGGTAACTGTGGAGTTCCTTTAACTTTAAACTTTATAGGTGAATTTATGTCATTATACGGGGTATTTGAAAGACTGCCTTTTTTAGGTGTATTCGCTAGTTCTTCTATAGTATTTTCTGCTGCATATACAATATATATGTTTAATAGAATAGCATTTGCAGGATCATACTCTAAATTTTTCAAAGTAAATATACCAGATTTAAATAAACGTGAGTTCCATATATTATTGACCTTGGTTGTTTTTACAGTAGTATTAGGTATATACCCTGCACCTGTATTAGATGGTTTACATTATTCTGTGTCATCTTTGATATATTATGCTCCAATATTGTAAAAAATTAATATTTATAAATATTAATTTTTTTATATTACTTAACTACATAAATACATATATAACAATATAAACACATAAACACATAGATAACAATATAAACACATATATAAGTACATGAATACATAAGTATAAAAGGTACTCATATTAATATAAGGTATTCATATTAAGATACTCATATTAAGGTGTTAAGATACTCATATTAATTTAAGGTGTTTATGTTTATATTAATTTAAGGTAATAACATAAAGTATTTTTATAAAAATATTTTTATAAAGGTATTTTTTAGTATAAAAAAGTTTAAAAATAAACTAAGTATAAAGGTATTAATATAAATTATAATTTAATATAATATAGTATAATAATTAATAGTAATGTATTACAAATGTAATATATATTATTATATATGCACATTAATAATAAGAAAGATTAACAAGATGTTAAAATAAACATATTTTCTTACTAGTTCAAGGGAAGAACAAGATACTTCTAATATCTAAATTCAAGTTCGAATCTTGAGTAAGATATTTCAACATACATATTATATTGTTGAAATAAATAACAAAATATAAATTAGATGAGTTTGATGATGGCTCTGAATGAACGCTGTCCAAATGCTTGACACATGCTAATCGAACGTCAATATTATTATTGAATTTTTTTTCTAATAATGTTGAAGTGGTGTACAGGTGAGCAAATGGTATTTTTGGCTACCTAAGAGCAAGGGATATGTAAATCCCTTATAATAAAAAGAAATGTTAATTATAAAATAGTTAAAAATTTCACTCTTAGATGATTATAAATACCTCGGGTAAGTAATAATTAAGGTAATGGCTTAATTAGCTTGTATCCGTAGTCGAGACTGAAAGGTCGATCGATCACATTGGGTCTGAAAAAACCCCAATACGTCTAGTACAGCAGTGAGGAATATTGGTCAATGGCCTAACGGCTGAACCAGCAACTTGGAAGAATGAGAGTTAACCATTAAAGCTAGGAAACTATATTTAATACTATATAAAATATGTATATCATATTTTATATTTTTAGGGTTAACTTGATTGACTATGTCTTATAAAGTTCTAGATAAAAGCTGATAATGACAACTTTGTATTTATAGTCTCGACCAAATCTTGTGCCAGCAGTCGCGGTAATACAAGGGAGACTAGTGTTATTCATCTTTATTAGGTATAAAGGGTACCTAGACAGTATATCATGCCCAAATAAGGGTACGGATAAGACTTGAGTTTTAGTGTAAGAGGGAGATATCAGAACTATTGGTGTAGAGATGAAATGTTTTGATACCTTTAGGACGGGTAATGGCGAAGGCAAACCTTTATGTGAAAACTGACGTTGAGGGACGAAGGCTTGGGAAGTGAAGAGGATTAGATACCCCCGTAGTCCAAGCAGACAATGATGAGTGTCATAGATTAAAATATTTTTAGACTATAAATGAAAATGTAAGCACTCCACCTCAAGAGTAATGCGGCAACGCAGGAACTGAAATCATTAGACCGTTTCTGAAACCAGTAGTGAAGTATGTTATTTAATTCGATGATCCTCGAATAACCTTACCACAATTTGTATGATCTAAATTCTATATGTTTGGATAAGTTAATTAAGCTATTAGCTTAATTAACGCATTTAGATCACATGTGTTGCATGGCTGTCTTCAGTTAATGTCGTGAGATTTGGTTAGATCCATTAAATTAACGTAAACCCTTGTTTTATTTTAAAATAAAACAGTTCACCGCTATATTGGATGTGATAATAGGGACTAAGACAAGTCATCATGGCCTTAATGTTGTGGGCTATAGACGTGCCACATATTCCTTTACAAAGGGATGCAATAATGTAAATTGGAGCTAATCCTTAAAGTAGGATATAATATGGATTGTAGTCTGAAACTCGACTACATGAAAAAGGAATTACTAGTAATCGTGAGTAATCACATCACGGTGAATTTAATCTCAGATAGGTACTAACCACTCGTCAGGCGCTGAAAGGAGTGTATGCAATAAGTTTGGTGGTGGTTAATTTTTATCTTAGATATTTTAGGTTTAGATATTTTAACAAGTAATCTTCGTATGCGTAGCTCTGATTGGTGTTAAGTCGAAATACGGTTCGGGTAGGGGAACTTGCCCGGGAATAATTAATATAAACAATACACCCAAATATAAAAAAGAATGAAAAATAAAAGTTCTCGTATTGTTTCATAAACTACTTTGAATAAAATGAAAGTGCGTAAATAAAGTGAAAAAACTAAAGCTAAAATTAGTTTATTTCCAAGTATTCCTATACAAGTATTTAATGTTGAAACAAAAAAGTGTGGATATACAAATCTAAATTAAGTGCTGCTAGGGCTATTGGTGTAAGTAATTATACAATTAGGCGTTATATAAAAAAATTTATTTAACAAATATTTAATTACACAATTAAATCCACTTATAACGTCTAAATAACAAGTTTTTTAAGTAAGGTTATATATGTATAATAAAAAAAGGAAACTTCCATTATTGGTAAAATGGGTTGAGCTGTAAACTCAATAGCCATAGGCTTTTAGGAGTTCGAATCTCTTGTTTCCTAAACTTAATAAGCTATAATAACTATAATAATTAGTTATAGTTATTATATTTAATTATAGTATTTATTGATTTTCCTAAATATTATTTTTAGTTTTTTAAAGCCTTTATAGCTCAATGGTAGAGCGGAATACTGTTAATATTCTGATAAATGTTCGATTCATTTTAAGGGCTATGTAATATATATATACATATAGAATATATATTATATACATTATGCGTTAATTTAATTGGTATAGTGTTATGTTACATATTTTTATAAATTATTATACGTGTTTTTGTATTTTCTTTTTAATTATTTCAAATATATTATAATT
>Ga0193716_1000153_pt1 | contig 40838 bp, 36 predicted proteins | sample U2c1metaG_FD_145901 | JGI IMG/M metagenome (GOLD analysis project Ga0193716, IMG submission 145901) | Soil microbial communities from a riparian zone of the East river system, Colorado, United States - U2c1 | ecosystem: Environmental > Terrestrial > Soil > Riparian zone | place: USA: East River...
CCATCGCAGATCTCCAGGTAACGCAGGATCTTACGTATTTCGGTCAGATAGACGGAGGCCTCTTCGGCGCTGCGGATATCCGGTTCGGTGACGATCTCGATGAGCGGCACCCCGGCCCTGTTGAGGTCTATAGAAGTATATCCCGACTCTACATCATGCAGGCTTTTGCCGGCATCTTCTTCCAGGTGGATCCGGTTCAGCAGGATGTTCCTCTCTCCGGCAGTAGTCCGGACATTCACCCACCCGCCCTTGCAGATAGGGGTAGTATGCTGGGAGGTCTGATATCCTTTGGGGAGGTCGGGGTAGAAATAGTTCTTGCGGGCGAAGTAGTTGTTCCTTTCGATCTCGCTGTGACAGGCAAGGCCCATTTTGATGGCAAATTCCACCGCTTTTTTGTTAAGCCGGGGCAGGGAGCCGGGATGACCCAGCGTGATGGGGCTGACATGCGTATTAGGTTCTCCGCCGAAGGCCGCACTGTCGCCGCAAAACAATTTTGTGCTGGTCAGCAGCTGGGCATGGACTTCCAGTCCCACTACTATTTCGTATGCATCGTAATTGATTTCCGGCATCCAGCAAAAGTACCAAAAAAGCGCCGTCCTGCTATCGCAGGGCGGCGCTAAAACCATTTATTTATCTACAGATCGGCAGTCCGCAGCTTTCTCGGCGTTTTTATTTCAAGGTCCATAGGCTTTCCACCCCGGAGCAGATTGATATGCACGCTGGGCTTGGCTTTACTGGCCTGGGCCGCTTCGGCCAGCGCAGAGGCGCTGTTCACTTCCTTGCCGTCAAACCGGGTGATGACATCGCCTTCTTTGATACCCCCTTTGGCAGCAGCGGATTCATCATCCACTTCCAGCACTTTTACCCCTTTCCCCTCTTCAGTGTCCTGGGCATGGATACCCAGTCTTCCCCGCCCTTTAAAACCTTCGAAACCGGGGAAGTTGTCCATCGGCGGCATCATTTTCTTAAATTCAAAACCCTGCATATCGGGCATGTTGTACTGAAAGGTCTTCAACGTTTTACGAGCCTTACCCAGGACAGCCATGACCTGCTGCTTCTTCTTATCCCTGTAAAAGGTGATCGTTACCTTATCCTCGGGTTTGTACTTATGAATGGCCTCGGACAGCTCTTCAGGATTGTCGACGCTGATCTCGTCCACTTTGACAATGATATCTCCTTTTTTTAGACCGGCTTTCTCAGCGGCACTGCTGTCAGAAATATCCTTGATCAATACACCATCCCCGTCTGGAATTTTTTCGGAACTAACCCCCAGGAAGGCCTGGTTGGCCGCTCTTCCTTTTTTCCCTTCATAACTCCATCCTCCGTCACCATCTCGGAAGGGAGAAGGCATTTTATAAATGCGTGGGGCACCGTCTTCACCAGGCTCGCCAGGTTCGCCAGGCATACGAGGAGCAACAAGATCCCCGTCCGGACCCGTAAAAGAGAATGTCCGCCCATCCATGACCCTGATCTTTCTTTTACGAACAGAAATGTCGTCGTCCTTGAAATCGGAGGCCGGTTTGCCGTCGATCAGGACCTCGCCATTCCTTATTTCAATGGTCACTTTGGCGTCCTTATCGCTTTTCCGCTTGATAATGATCTCATCATAACCACGTAAGTTATTGACAGAGGTGTCTTTATCGACTTTGTCGGGCGAGCTTTGCGCGAAACCGGATGACTGGAGCAGCAGGACCAGGGCTGCCAGTCCCGAAAGTCGGAGAAGTTGCCCCGCCCCATTAAGGTGTTTGTTCATAACTGCTGGATTGAATTATTGAATATTTGTTCTACGTCTGTCTTCGTAGATCAAATATAGGGGATTTTCTGAAATACGAAAGTTTTCGGAAATGTTAAAAATGGCGACCGCCCGGGCGGGCGGCGGGGCCAATGCTGGTGCGGGTGGGCCTATTTCTTCAACGGGTCCAGCAGCTTTTCAAGTCCATTGATCTTTATCTCATAAATGGTCGCCAGCAGCATACCCAGCTTCCCTTTTGGAAAACCTTCGCGTTGAAACCACTCCAGATAAGACACGGGGAGATTGCAAAGGAGGGTGCCTTTATATTTTCCGAAAGGCATCGGCATACTAACCAATGCCTTCAGAAGTTCGGAATCCGGTTCTTGAGGAAAGTCTTCCATTATTTTACCCCTATTTAACCAATAGCGCTTTAACCTGTTGGATCACCTGGGGCAGATTACCTGCCTCCTGTCCGCCGGCCGTAGCCAGCGTTTTCTGGCCGCCGCCACCGCCTTTGATGAGAGGAGCGACCTGCTCTTTGATAATGGCAGGGGCCTGTAAGTTGTGCGAAGCCACCAGCTGATCATCGACCAGCACGGCTACCGAGGCTTTACCTTCCACATTGGCGGCCAGCACGACCAGGAAAGGAGGTGCTCCCGGAAGGGCAGCCAGCCCCGCTTTCAGGTCAAAGGTCAATTTCTTCAGCGCATCGGCGCTGCCGACTTCCACGACCTCGCCAATAAAAGATACTCCGTTCACCGGCTCGATCTTTTGCAGCAGCTGCTGTCTGATCTCGCCCAACTGACGCGCTTCCGCCCTTTCCAGCTTCTTCTTGAGCTCGGCATTCTCTGTAACAAGGGTTTCGACAGCCTTGGGTAGTTCCCTGGGATTCTTCAGGGTTTCCCGGACATTATTGATCTCGGCCAATGCCGTATTGATATAGACTTCTGCAGCAATCCCGCTGATGGCTTCAATACGGCGAACCCCGGCGGCGACGGCGCTTTCATGGCGGATCTTGAAGAAACCCAGTTCGCCGGTAGAGCCTACATGGGTGCCACCGCAAAGCTCTACGGAATAAGCCGGATCGATGATGACAACCCGGACGGCGTCTCCATATTTTTCCCCGAACAGGGCCATGGCACCGGATTTCATAGCCTCATCCTTAGACATCTGCTTTGTGATGACGGGTATGTTTTCCCTGATCTTTTCGTTGACAAGCTTTTCGACCGCTGCAATTTCTTCTTCCGTCATCTTTGCGAAATGTGAGAAATCGAACCGAAGCTGCTCTTCATTGACCAGCGATCCTTTCTGGGCCACATGCGTGCCGAGCACTTTGCGCAGGGCGGCATGGAGAAGGTGGGTGGCTGAGTGGTGGACCTCGGCGGCCTTCCTTCTGTGGGCATCGACCTTTGCTATGACATGTCCCTTCAGATCAGACGGGAGTTTTTCCGTAAAATGGATGATAAGATCGTTCTCTTTTTTTGTATCAAGGACCTTGATGGATTCCTGACCAAAGGCCAGGGTACCGGTGTCGCCTACCTGCCCACCGCTTTCGGCATAAAAGGGAGTAGCCTCCAGCACTATCTGCCAGGACTCTTTGCCCTTTGCCTTTACTTTCCGGTATTTGGCGACGCTGGTATTGGTCTCCAGCATTTCATAGCCTACGAACTCGATCAGCGGGTTGTCGATCAGCACGACCCAGTCCTCCGTATCGATGGCGGTTGCAGCACGGGAGCGATCTTTTTGCTGTTTCATTTCGGCATCGAAGGCTACTTTGTCGATTGACAGCCCGTTCTCGGCGCCTATCAGCGCAGTGAGATCTTCGGGAAAACCATAGGTGTCATACAGCTCAAAGGCGGCAACCCCGGAAATGATCTTTAAATCAGCCTTCCGGGAAGAGGAGACGATCTCGTCTATTCTTTTCAGCCCTTTATCCAGCGTCCGTAAAAATGCCTCTTCTTCCTCCTTTATCACTTTTGCAATAAAACTTTCCTGTTGATGCAGTTCCGGAAAAACTTCCCTGAACTGCTCTGCCAATACAGGTACCAGCTGAAACAGCAGGGGCTGTTTGTATTCCAGGTAGGAGTAATAATAGCGAACAGCCCTGCGAAGGATCCGGCGGATAACATAGCCGGCATCCGTATTAGAAGGCAGCTGACCATCGGCGATGGTAAAGCAAATGGCACGGATGTGATCGGCGAGTACCCTGAAAGCGATGTCCTGTTTACTGTCCCCGGCGGTATATTTTTTTTTGACTATGTACCCAACCGTCGCAATGGTCCCGGTGAACAGGTCCGTATCGTAATTGGACGTTTTTTGCTGCAGCACGCGGACCAGCCTTTCCAGACCCATACCTGTATCTACATGTCGGGCAGGAAGCTGTTCCAGACTACGGTCTTTCAGCCGGTTGAACTGCATAAACACATTGTTCCAGATCTCGATGACCTGCGGATGATCGTTGTTCACCAGCGTGGCGCCATCCAAAGCAGCGCGTTCGTTATCCGGACGGCAATCGACATGGATTTCCGTACAGGGGCCACAGGGACCGGTATCACCCATTTCCCAGAAGTTATCCTTCTTTCCTCCCAATAATATTCTTTCGGGAACGATCCATTTTGTCCATTCTTCGTAAGCCTCGGTATCACGGGCAAGCTTATCCCCGCTGTCGCCTTCGAACACGGTGACATACAACCGGTCCTTGGGAATGCCATAAACTTCTGTCAGCAATTCCCAGCTCCAGGCGATGGCCTCTGTTTTAAAATAGCCGGCCTTTGGGTTGGCAGGGTCGCCAAAGCTCCAGTTGCCTAGCATTTCGAACATCGTATGATGATAGGTGTCTACCCCGACCTCTTCCAGATCGTTGTGCTTTCCGCTGACACGAAGACATTTTTGAGTATCGGCCGCCCGCGACCAGGGCGCTTTTCCATTGCCCAAAAAATAATCTTTGAATTGATTCATCCCCGCATTCGTGAACTTCAGGGTCGGGTCATTCTTTATTACAATGGGGGCTGAGGGCACGATGGTATGTCCCTTCGATACAAAAAATTCGAGGAATTTCTTTCTGATTTCGGCACTTGTCATCATAAAACGGAACAATCTTTGGTTGATATTTGGTCCGCACCAATTATATTTGTGCGCCCAGCTTCAATAATACTCCACGGCGTTTTGGCCAAGGCCTGTCGTTAGCGATATTATTGAGCGGTGCAAAGGTACACCAAATCAGCCTGTTTTACCGTTCTTACCTTGTGGAATGGTCTGCATTGAATGCCGGATGAAGAAGATCAAATACTACTATAACACGAATACTCTCCGCTATGAAAAGCTGGAGACACCGCTGCGGGTGACCCTGCTGCGCGTGTTAGGCTTCCTGTCTGCAGCCGTCGTGACCGCACTGATCCTGGTTTCCATCGCATATAAATACTTTCCTTCGGCCAATGAAAAGCGACTGATGCAGCGCAATGAAGGCCTGCAGGACAATTATTACACCCTTAATGACAAGGTGAAGAAACTGCAGGAACAGATGGGCGAGCTGGAAAAAAGGGACAACAACGTCTACCGGGCCATCTTCGAGGCCGCCCCCATTCCGGACAGCGCCAGGGCTAAAGCCGCCCAGCAGGAGCAGGAAATGAAGCTCGTGCAGGGTATGGACCAGGAAAATCTCTATACTTCCGTTGCCACCACCCTCGGTCAATTGGAGGCCAGAATAACCAACCAGTCAAAATCCTATGTCCAGATAGACGGGTTTATAAAAAATAAAGAACAGCTGCTGGCCTGCACTCCGGCCATTCAGCCTGTCAGTAATAAAGACCTCAGCCGCATCGCCTCGGGCTTTGGCTACCGGATCGATCCCGTTTATAAGACGACCAAGTTTCACGCCGGACTCGATTTCGCCGCCCCTCAGGGAACCCCCATCTATGCTACGGCCAACGGGACCGTTGAAGTCGCGGGCAATACGGGTAACGGTTACGGCAATCACGTCGTGATCAACCATGGCTATGGCTATGGCACCCTTTATGGACATATGTTCCGGGTGAAAGTGAAGTCAGGTGAAAAAGTCAAGAGGGGAGAGATCATCGGCTGGGTAGGAAGTACGGGCAAAAGCACCGGCCCTCACTGCCACTATGAGGTACACCGCAATGGTGATCCCGTGGATCCAGTCTTTTACTTCTACAACGATATTACGCCGGAACAGTACGACCGTCTGCTGAAGCTGGCGGCTTCCAGCAATCAAAGTTTTGACTAAACCTGCTTATCTTCACGCTTGGACCCCAGGCGAAGATTGCCTCCGAATTCACGAACAGGAACGATTTTTGAGCCGAAACCCGAAAATGAGCAATAGACTAACCCAAATAGCGCTAGATTTTGGTCCGGAGCATATGGCTCCTACCACACCTTCCGGTGTGGAGACCGGGTCAGCCAGCCAGCCGCCGTTAAGGCAGTATATAGAGGCGGCGGGTGTAGTCGTGCGTTTCAAGTCTTATAAGAGTGCTCACAAGCCACAATCTGATACGGATACAGCTCCCGAAAAAATAGCAGCGCCGCCTGTTGTAAAATTGCCGGCTGCCGAACCCGAAAACCAATTGCAGATCTTTGGCAATGAGCCTGCGTCACCCGCGGAACCGGAACAACCCATCGCCGACCCGCAACCCACCTCAGATCCGCAACCCATCGCGGAGCCGCAACACTCCCGCACGGAGCCCCAGCCCTGGCTAGAGGCCCAGCCCCGGCTAGACCGACGCCGCGCCGCAACGCCAAAGCCGGCGACCCCAAAAGCTCCGTCCAAACGCGGCCGCAAATCTTTAAAACAAGTCACCGCCGAAGCCGACCTGATCGAAGTCCCTGCCGACGAGGTCTTATTCAGCAAACAATATTATACAATGGGAGAGGTCTCGGAGATGTTTCGGGTCAACCAATCCCTGCTCCGCTTCTGGGAGACCGAATTCGACATCCTCCAGCCACGTAAGAATAAAAAGGGAGATCGTTATTTCCGGCCGGTAGACATCAAAAACCTCCACCTGATCTACCATCTGCTGCGGCAAAAGAAATATACCATCGAAGGAGCCAAGGAATTCCTTAAAAAAAATAAAAAAGCGGACGAGCGGTTTGAAGTTATCCAACGTCTTCAGGAAATTAGGACCTTCCTTCTGGAATGGAAGGCGCAACTGTGATCTAATCTTTATCAGATATATGAAACATTTATTCCTTATCGCTATCATTATTGGAGTCGGCATTCTCACAAAGGCTCAATCCGAGTACGAAGTATCTACCGACGGCCCAAACAAACTCCTGAAAGGACTCATCAGCCGCGACATGCTGGAGAACGACACCGCCTTTCGCTGGTTTCATCAGAACCAGGCTGGTTATACCCCCAATGCTGAAACAGTGGCTGTATTAAAGGCTAAAGGACCACAGCTGCAGTTCATGGTTTTTGGCGGCACCTGGTGCGAAGACACACAAGCCCTGCTCCCAAAATTCTATCTGCTGCTGGACGCGGCCTCCATTACCAATGACCAGGTTTCTGTTATCATGGTCGACCGGCATAAAAAGGCGATCGGGCACCTGCCCGAAGACATGCATCTCGTCAGCACACCCACTTTTATCGTTCTAAAAGGCGGAAAGGAGGTTGGCCGGGTCGTGGAATATGGGAAGAATGGACAATGGGAAAAAGAGATCGGCGAGATCGTCAGCACTAAGTTTTAGGGACGGACATCAGCCTGGTTGCCGGAGTCCGGCACTTGCACGGACATCAGATTCGTAACCCGGACATCAGTACTTGACCCCGCAATGCTCAACCCCATTTTTTCCATCAACCCCAGCACATCCAGATTGACCTGCTGCCTGATCAAATTGAACTCATCCTGCGTAATAGGCGCCGTAAAATAATCTGCACTGACCAGGAAGGCCCTCCCCGTAATATCATTCAGAAAGGCTGTACTATCCTCCACTTTATCTTTCAACAGGACTTCTTTTATTCCGGCTATCAGTTCAGCCAGCTGACCCGAGGGGGTCGACAAGCCCAGCTCCAGCCGCAGCTCCCCTTTCCGCTGGGTTCTCAGCGTAAGATTATCGACGATGCTATCCACCATTTGCTTATTCGGAACAGTGACATAAGTCTTTTGGTCAGTGCGGATGCGGGTGCTGCGCAATCCTATCTTTTCGACTGTCCCCGAAATGTTGTTTACTTTCAGATAGTCCCCGGCATTAAAGGGCTTGTCAAAAAAGATCACAAAAGAAGCGATGAGGTTTTCGATGCTTTCCTTTGCAGCCAGGGCGATCGCGGCACCGGCCAGTCCAAGAGAGGCGAGGATGCTGGAGACATCCACTTTGAACGCCGAGTTGAGGATCATGAGGACGCCGATGATGCCAAGCACCGCCTTGAGGAAATCCCGGATAAAAACGATCATCTGATTGTCCCGGGGACCGCCGCCGCTGCGGGCCTTGTTCCTCAGGACCATTGCGACAAAATCCACCAGGCGCAGCAGCAGCCAGAAAAAGCTGACTATGATAATGATTACCGCCAGTGCCTGCACGATGGCCTTCGATTTGACCTCATAGATGTCAAAATCCAGCTCTTCCGGGAAATGCAGCTTTTCAATAGAAGACATGGATACAAAGACGACCAGGAAGATCCCGATGGGTCCGACTACCAGGTCGAGAAAAGCCGTCTTATCCAGACCGGAACCCATGCGCCGCACGAATCGGAAGATCAGCCGGGCGATGAGCCGCGAGATCACCCGCTTCATGGCAATGACGAAGAGAATGGTGACAATGACCAGGATATAACTTTTCAGCGGGTTGCTCAGGACAGTCAGGTTCCAGAGATCGTGCATAAACAAAGAAACTTTGGGACAAAGGTAGGACGTCCACCGTTATCTGCGCGAGTAGATCTCCAGACCGGCGGTTTTCAGTACATATATGATCCCGGGAGTAATGCGGATGCGGCTTGCCCCCTGATAAGCCGCTGGGATAGGCTCTTCCTTCATGTCCAGCGTGCCCAGCTGATACCGGTAGAATTTTTTGTCATCCCTGCCCAGCAGGCTCTTGTCGACGACGTCAAAATCCAGCCATCCGGATAGATCGATATGGGTCTTCAGCATGCCATAATGATCAAATACATAAACGCCCTTTACGACATCATACAGGTAGACCAATCCGCCCTGATCCCTGAGCACAGCAGGGTCGGGAGCTGCATCGAAAAGCTGGCGGAAGTCGGTGGTCTGGTCCACGAGAGAGCCATCATCTGCGATACGTTTGAGCCTGGCGTCTTGCTGATCGTATACCCAGACATTATTGTCATAGGAAAGACCCACTGCTTTCGCCTGAAGGATATTCTGTTTTCGCAGATCGATCACGTTGATCATATTCAGAAAACGGTCCAGCTCGATGATCGTCGTGAACTCCGCGTAATAGACCAATATCTTTAGCGGATTGGTGGCATCGATCGTTGCGATCTTCCCGTAGCGGCGGACATCGTTGAAGACCGCCAGCGAGTCGCCGTTGGGACTCAGCTTTTTTAGCTGGTTGTCCTCTGTCAGGACATAGATATTCCCAAGATTGTCGACCGTGAAGTCAAGGATATTGACAGGCCCCACCCTCCGGACCAGTTGAAAGGAGGAAACACCTCCACCCGAAGCCGGCGCGATCGGATTCGACTGACCCAAAGCCGGCGTCTGTTGCGGTGGAAGCTGCCGGCCCGAATCGGGACGTATCTGCGCGAAAACGCTTCTCTCCATAAGAAGAGCGAAACAAAGACAAACGATATGGAGGGTCAGTATTCTCATCTGCGGACAATCCTGTCAGCCGTTTCGGGAGTATAGCTTAGCAGAGCCAGCGTCACCCCGTCAAAAACTGCGTATGTATTATAACGTATCCAGTCACCCAGATTGATATACCGGCTGCCGGCTTCGTTCAAAGAAAAGTCGATGGGCAGGTGACGATGACCAAAGATCAGATAGTCATAGTGCTGTGACTTCAGTACTTCCCTGGAATAAATGATCAGCCATTCTTTGTCTTCGCCAAGGAATTGCGCATCCGAAGCTCCCGTAACAGCCCTGCTGCGACGGCTGAGCCAGCCGGCGACACCGACGCCAACGGCAGGCGGCAGGATGCCGAACAACCATTGACAGAGCTTATTGCGGAAGATCTTTTTCATGAACTTATACCCATGGTCGCCAGGACCCAGTCCATCGCCATGGCCGACAAGCAGCTTCTTCCCATTGTATTCAAAAACGGTTGGCTCGTGGTAGACAGGGATATTCAGCTCCTCTTCAAAATAACCGCTCATCCACATATCGTGGTTACCGGTAAAAAAATGAATGGGTATGCCGGAATCTGTTATCTCTGCCATTTTCCCAAGGATACGGGTAAAACCCCTGGGGACCACGGTCCGGTATTCGTACCAGAAGTCGAAAAGGTCGCCGACAATAAAGATCACGGCTGCATCCTGGCGGATCTTCTCGAGAAAGACAACAATACGCCGTTCGCGCTCCAGGCTGGAAGCATGATCGGGGGCACCCAGGTGAAAATCGGAAAGGAAGTAGATTTTTTTTCCGGGAGGGATTTGCATGCGCAAAATTATTGACTATCGACGAGAAAAAGATATACCTGTTTTGGTCCATGCACGCCTACCACAAGCGTCTTTTCAATATCGGCCGTACGGCTGGGACCTGTTGCGAACGTCATCAGCGAAGGTAGCTGCTGATTGTATTTCTCTTTTAACGCTATCAATCCATCCCGGACATCATAGACCAGCTGATTGGTATAGGCGATGCAAATATGGATGGGAGCATAGACGCTTACCGTGCGACCGCTGGGGCTCGCCGAACTAAGGATAATGCTGCCGGTACGGGCAACCAGTCCTTCACAGCCGGTGACTGCTGCATCACAGTCGCCCAGCTCGGTGGAGGTGAAGCTATCAAAAGCATGTGCTTTCAGGACAGTACGGATCTTCTCTTCGCGGCAGTATAATTTCTTCCAGCCCTGGCTGATGACGAGTGCATTCAACTGAGCCACCAGCTCGTGATGATCGGCGCAGAAAACAAATTTGCCGAGCAGCTTGGTGAACTGCTCGGCGAATTCGATGCCAAGGTCCTGGCTGGAAGGTTGGAAAACAGAGGCGTTTCCCTCACTTTGAGGAAAAGGAATAGGCGTTGAGTCACTCAACGCCTTCCTGATCTTTTTTAATATATTTTCTTTTGCGCTGGAGACATTCATGAGAATGTTCATTCTATTTTACTTCTTCGGTAGCAGGAGGAATGATCACTGCCGGTGGCACGCCATTGCTCTCGCCATGTTCGGTGACATCCAGTGCCCGCTTTTCTTCATAAGGGCGCTTTCCGATAAGCAGCTCGACGTCACTCTGGAAAAGGACCTCTTTTGTCAGCAGCGCTTCCGCCAGCAATATGACCTCCCGGGTCTTCAGCGTCAGCAGATGTTTGGTCGCCTCGTAAGCCTTGTCGATCAGTTTCCTTACCTCTTCATCGATGATCTTCGAAGTCTCTTCCGAATAAGGCTTAGTAAAAGTGTTTTCCGTCTGGGGATCATAAAAGCTTACATTCCCGACCTTATCGTTCATACCGTACACCGTCACCATGGAATAAGCGATCCGGGTGATCTGCTGAAGGTCGTTTTGGGCGCCCGTCGAGATCTTTCCGAAGTGAAGCTCTTCGCTGGCCCGGCCTCCCAGTGTCATACAGATCTGGTCGAAAAGCTGGTCCGTATTGTACAGATATTGTTCTTTAGGCGTGTATTGCGCATACCCGAGAGCAGCAACGCCGCGGGGAACGATCGTAACCTTTAGTAAAGGATATGCGTGTTCCAGGTACCAGCCGCAGATAGCATGACCCGCCTCATGATAGGCAATGATCTTCTTTTCTTCGGGAGAGATGATCTTGTTCTTCTTTTCCAGTCCGCCGATGACCCTGTCGACCGCATCCTGGAAATCTTCCATTTCCACATTGTCTTTTCCCTTACGGGCGGCAATTAGGGCGGCTTCGTTACAAACATTGGCGATGTCGGCGCCGGCAAAGCCTGGCGTCTGTTCGGCCAGCTTATGGATATCCAGCTTGCTGGAGATCTTTATCGGTTTGAGATGTACTTTGAAAATAGCTTCGCGGCCTTTCAGATCAGGCTTGTCTATGGAGATCTGACGGTCGAAACGGCCGGGACGCAGCAGGGCTGTATCCAGTACGTCAGGACGGTTGGTCGCAGCCAGTACAATGATACCGCTGTCACCGCCAAAACCATCCATTTCCACAAGCAGCTGATTGAGGGTGCTTTCCCTTTCGTCATTGCTCATTATGGCATTCTTGCCGCGGGCACGACCAATGGCGTCGATCTCATCGATGAAGATGACACAAGGTGCTTTTTCACGAGCTTGCTTGAACAGGTCACGGACGCGGCTGGCGCCTACTCCCACGAACAGCTCGACAAAGTCAGAACCGCTCATTGAGAAGAAAGGTACCTGGGCTTCCCCTGCCATGGCTTTTGCAAGCAGCGTCTTACCGGTTCCGGGAGGACCGACCAGCAGGGCGCCTTTAGGGATTTTCCCGCCCAGCGCAGTATACTTCTTTGGATTCTTTAAGAAGTCCACGATCTCCATCACTTCCACTTTTGCTTCATCCAATCCCGCAACGTCATTGAAAGTAATAGTAACCTTGGTTCCCTTATCGAATAAGGTGGCTTTGGATTTACCTATGTTAAAGATCCCTCCGGGTCCGCCGGCGCCGGCCTGACCACCCATCTTCCGCATGAGCATCACCCATATGAGAACGATGATCAGCAGCGGCAACAGGAAGTTAAGGAGAGGACCGAACCATTCGCCTTCCGGCTTGGAGACGAGGGGTATTTCCATCTGCGGATTCCTTGCGAAATATTCCCGCAGCATTTTTTCATAATCCTTTACATCTGTAACCCGAAACTCGAACTGAGGACCCTCTTTACCAATACCACCGGGCCAGGAATTCTTGCTGTTGTATTTGGCGTAAATAGGTTTGGCAAGGCTATCTTTCTTGATATAGACCCTTACTAATTGTTTGTTTGATATCAGGTCGATCTTTTCGACGTCACCATTGGCTAACATGTTCTTCCGGAACTCCAGCTCATCAATTTGGTGCGCATCGGGCGAAAATGATCCGAATAAGTTAAAACCGATCAATACAGCCGCAATTATACCCCAGATCCAATAGATGCTGAATTTGGGTCCCTTTTTCGAACCATTATCATCATCTCCCCTGGGTCTGAAGCGGGGAAAGTTGTTCTTATCGTTTTGTTTCAAATCGTCTTGTGGCATTTTTTATTTATCCGTGTTGTTTTTCAATAATTAATAATAAAACTTATAAAGGTAAAAATGTTCGGAAAAACACCAGAAACGGCAAAATATACTGTTAAATTGTCGGTTCCGGACGATTTCTATCCTTCATGCTTTTCCTGAGGAGCGTCGCTCCACATCTCTTCCAGCTTGTAAAAACGGCGATTTTCCGGCAGCATGACGTGGACAACCACATTCACATAATCGATCAGTACCCATTGAAGGGTTTGTCTGCCTTCGTGCTTATAGGGGAGTTCATCGCAATTCTTCCTCACTTCTTCTTCTATTGAATCGGCTATTGCTTTTACCTGGGTGGTACTGCCAGCCTCACACACAACAAAAAAGTCCGAAACGGCCTCTGGTATCTTACGTAAGTCGAGTGAAACAATATCCTCACCTTTCTTTTCCTGTATAGCTTTGATGATGGTTTTAAAAATTTTCGAATTCCTCGTTAATCGGACTACACTACTTCGTTTACGGGTAGCTAATATAGACAGCTGTTCCAATAATCAAAACGTTTTTGTGATAAATTATATTAATCGAAAGCAAATCAAAATATTGTGAGAAACCGGGTTTAATTTTGCATTCTACCAAAAATAGTAATCTTTTGGCTATCGGTCACGCTTTTATTGAATTACAATCGGTGGATAGCACCAACAACTATGCCATGGCACAGGCATCGGAAGGAAGAGCGGGACACGGCACCCTCTTTTTTGCCTACGAGCAATGGGCCGGCAAGGGGCAGCGAGGCCGCTTCTGGACCAGCACACCGGGCGAAAACATCGTCCTCAGCGCTGTATTAGAGCCACTTGCATTACAACCCTCACAGGCTTTTTCTCTCAGCGTTTGTGTGGCACTGGCCTGTCACGACCTTTTCAGCCGATATGCAGGACCCGAATCCACGTCGATCAAATGGCCCAATGACCTGTATTGGAATGACAGAAAGGCAGGAGGGATCCTTATCGAGAATCACTTCCAGGGCGATCGCTGGCCGCTGGCTATCGCAGGAATAGGGATCAATATCAACCAGGTGGAGTTTCCGGCATCGGCGCGAAATCCGGTTTCCCTGCGTCAGATCACTGGCCGCACCTTTCGCGCAGCCGAACTCGCCCGGGAGTTGGGGAGCTGTCTTGACCAGCGCTACTCCGCCCTGATCGGAGCCGGCGGCGCAACCCCCACAGGCGCCGCAGCCCAGCTGCAAGAGTACAACACCCTGCTTTACCGGCGCGGACAGACAGTAAGGCTGAAGAAGGACAGCGCCGTCTTCGAAACCATAGTACAGGGCGTATCCCCCCAGGGACAGCTAATGACCCGGGATGTGATGGACCGGGAGTTTAGCTTTGGCGAAGTGGAATGGGTCATCCCGGAGTCGCCCCGGTCGTGAGCCAGGCGGCCTATTGAGCCCAGGCTCGTACGATCTCTTCCGCATGTTGCTTACTCTTCGGCTTTAGAAATATCTTACGGATCACCCCTTTTTCATCGATGACAAAAGTGGTCCGGTGCAGCCCCATATACTTGCGGCCATAAAGCTGTTTCTCTCCCCAGACGCCGTATTTGTCGATGATGACATGTTCGGGATCGGCTACAAGAGGAAAAGGCAGGTCAAATTTTGTTTCAAACTTTTTATGGCTCTTCTCATCATCGGGACTGATCCCGACGACAGCAAATCCTTCCTTTTTGAGCAGCGCGATATTATCCCGGAGATTACAGGCCTGGACCGTACATGTCGGTGTATTGTCCTGCGGATAGAAATAGAGTACCAGCTTTTTTCCTTTGTAGTCGGCAAGCGCGATCTTCTTTCCATTGGCATCCTTCCCGGTAAAAGCCGGGGCCTTGTCTCCTTCCTGCAGATGGGTCATGTGTTTCTATTGATGGTCCGGCGGACGCGGGTGTCCGCTAGCGGGTGAAATGATATTCCTTTACCGTTCTGTTCCCGGCTACATCCTCTACGGACACCCGTAGAGTATGCCTGCCCGGAGGGCAATGCTGGTCGAATTTATAGATATAGGCCAGTCCCTTGTCATTGGTAAAACAAAGCCAGGCTCCATCCAGTTCGGCCCGGAAGTTTCGAAGGGCACCAAGATTGTCTTTTATGGAAAAAGCGATCCTCGTCGCCTTGCTTAGATCGGCTTCATCCAGCGATCCGAGAGGCATCACAACAGGTGCTATCGTATCCAGTACCAGCTGGAAATTCCCGAATTCGCGGAAACGGGCGGAAGCCCAGCCGTTCTGCCACTCGGGTAGCTGTGCTTCCTTTTGTGCTCCCTGGAAGCGGACCATGACGATACCCGCCGTCCCGGATGAACCTGCACCTCCCTTATGCGCTGACCATACAACTGATGTCCGGGCCCCTGCCGTTGCCGGCGCTCCCGCCGAGTCGTTCAGCACCGGGTGCATAGGTCGCAAACGAACCAGGACGGGTTGCAGCAGGGGTATCCACGCAGCGCCGATGACATGGGCCGCCGAGACAGCCCCCGGCAGCGAGAGACCCGATCCCGGATAGCCTGCTACGGTAGTAGCGATCGTGACAGAGTCATAGAGGCTTTTCTCGCCAAGATAGAAGGCGCAGTCTTCCGTCTCCACCCCATCCACCATTCCGGGATAGAATTTCTTGCCGGCAGGCACCGCAGGAGGAAGCATCGCAGCCGCTGAAGGCTGATACCGCAGACTGAACGACAAGGCCGACGTATTGCCATAAGTGTCCTTTATCACGATGCGGATGACATGCGTCTGACCATCGCTGAGATCGATCACTCCATTGGAAGGCTGCCCCGCCGGTGAAGCATAGATGGTCGGCGGCGGATACCCCGGCAGCAGCGAGAGATGCTGCAGGAAAGGGCCACCCGTCGCACGTGTCCGGTAATCGATATGTGCATTGAGATTGCGGGTATTGTCGTAGCTGATATTATTCATCTGGAAGCCGATGATCGCCTGCTCATCCTTATACAGTGCCGCTTCAAAGATGCCGTTGGGATTGACCGATCCGCTTTGCGTGTCGAAGGCGGAGATGGCAAAGCTGACGCGGCTGGTTGGAACAGTAAGCGACGACGAAAGAATGGTCCAGGCAACTGTTGCCTGATCATCAGGCGTTTTCGACAAATATAAATGTGCCGGGTCCCTGCGAACCGGCAGTATATGCGGAGACTGCTCATAAATGCCCTGGTTCCGGTCATACCAGGCCAAACGGACAAATGAAGGTGATGTATTATCCGGCACCGGCAGTCCAAAGAGCAGCGGGTTTTGGTTTACGTCTCCGGTCGTACGCCGGATCTCGAAATGAAGATGCGGCCCCTGTGAGCCGCCGGTATTCCCGCTGTAAGCAATGAGATCGCCTTTTCTCACCGGGAAAAGCGTGGAAGGCAGCTCCAGGTCTATCTGCCAGGACTCGCGCTTGTATTGCTGCTCACTGATATAGGCGGCCAGTGCAGGAAAGAATTGATTGAGATGCCCATAGACCGTAGTATATCCATTGGGATGCCGGATATAGATGGCCTGACCAAAGCCTGCCGGTTGGATCTGTACCCGCGTTACATATCCGTCGGCGGCAGCAAAGACCGGAAGGTTTTCACGGTGCTGGGTGCGGATGTCAAGCCCCATGTGGTAGTGATTGGGACGAAGCTCGCCGAAGTTCGCCGCCAGTGTTATCGGGATTTCCAGCGGATCGCGGAAATAATCACGCGGGTAAGTGACAGGCGGAAAGAGAGGAGCGGAAGACTGCGCCCGGGAAAGCAGAGAACTGAGCAAACAGGCTGCTGCGAAGCATTTTCTCATTCGTTGCGATTGTATTTTTTACCGACCCATTGGTATTAACCAACGTTGACGGCCGTCAAGATTAATTCGGGATTAAATTATGTTCAGCATGCAAATGTAAATTATTCCCATTGTGAGTCAACTATTCCGATTTTGACACAGAAGGATGCTCCGCTGGCAGAATCCAGAACAAACATTTTACCGTACATCAGCATGAAAAATGTTAAGCGATTTGTTAATAAAAGATTCTGGATCAGCGATCCAATCCCCCTTAACAAAAAAATACTACTAAAAGGGTAGGTTTTTTTTAAAGTTTGGTACAGCTTTTGGCTAACTATAGATGTCTTAATAACAGGTGGGCTTCACCATCACAAATTGGAAAGCTATGAAAGGAATTAAAAACAAAATGGTCGTTTTTCTGGCAGTGAGTGTCGGAGGAATGATAGGAATTATTAAAGGCGAAGAAGCTAAACAGAAATGGGTATTTCGATTAAAAAGCAAGGTTGAAAATCGCAGGTTGATGGCAGAAAGGAAGTCTATTGCCCGCAAAGGAGGAGTGTTGCTGGATGACATAGAGCTCGCGGCATATCACAACAACTGAACAAATGCGATTGCGGACGGCAGTAAAAATGCCGCCCACTACCAATTTGACTAAATTGTTTTCCCCGTAAAGTTTTAGTTTATACAAGTCCTGGTCGCCGAGACCAGGACTTTTTTTATTTAAACCGGGAAAATCTACCTCACTGCCTTACCTTTGCACAATTTATTTTTTTTCAACATGCCCAAAGATTCCTCCATTCGTAGCGTCCTGATCATCGGTTCAGGCCCCATTATTATAGGTCAAGCCTGTGAATTCGATTATTCAGGCACCCAGGCTGCCCGTAGTCTGCGGGAAGAAGGTATAGAAGTTATCCTGATCAATAGTAATCCGGCTACCATAATGACCGACCCGATGATGGCGGACAAGGTTTATTTGCTGCCACTGACGGCCGAAAGCATCGAGCAGATCCTGGAAGAGAATACCATCGATGCCGTATTGCCTACAATGGGCGGTCAGACAGCCTTAAACCTGGCAAAAGAAGCCGAGGACCTCGGTATCTGGGAAAAATATGGGGTTCGGCTGATCGGCGTAGATATAAAGGCCATCGACAAAGCCGAAGACCGCGAGAAATTCCGTCAATGGATGATCCAGCTTGGCGTTCCGGTAGCTACTGCCAAAACGGCCAACTCCTACCTCGAAGGGAAAGAGTTCGCACAGGATATCGGTTTTCCGCTGGTTATCCGGCCGTCCTTTACGCTTGGCGGAACAGGAGGTGGTTTCGTACATGGAAAAGAAGACCTCGACGAAGCTCTTAACAGGGGCCTACAGGCCTCTCCCATCCACGAAGTGCTGGTAGAGCAGGCAGTGCTGGGCTGGAAGGAATTCGAGCTGGAGCTGCTTCGCGATGCTAATGATAACGTCGTGATCATCTGTACCGTCGAGAATTTCGATCCGATGGGCGTACATACCGGTGATTCCATCACAGTAGCGCCGGCCATGACCCTTAGCGATTCGGCCTTTCAGCTGATGCGCAACACCGCCATCATGATGATGCGCGACCTGGGCAATTTCGCCGGTGGCTGCAACGTACAGTTTGCCCTGAACCCAAAAACAGAAGAGATCATCGCCATCGAGATAAATCCCCGGGTAAGCCGCTCGTCGGCCCTGGCGTCAAAGGCAACTGGTTATCCCATTGCCAAGATAGCTGCCAAGCTGGCCATCGGTTATAATCTCGACGAGCTGAAAAATCAGATCACAAAGACCACCTCGGCCTATTTTGAGCCGGTGCAGGATTATGTGATCGTGAAAATACCCCGCTGGAATTTTGACAAGTTTAAAGGCGCCAATGATACGCTGGGCCTGCAGATGAAGAGTGTTGGAGAAGTGATGGCCATCGGCAGAAGTTTTACCGAAGCCGTTCAGAAGGCCTGTCAGAGTCTCGAGAACAATGCAGTCGGCCTGGGTTATTATGGCAAAAGCCTCATGCACGCAGAAGAGCTTCTGGAATATATCAAGACGCCAAAGTGGGACCGCATCTTTCGTATCAAGGATGCATTGATGGCCGGTATCTCCGTAGGCACCATCTCGAAGGCAACCAATGGTATCGATCGCTGGTTCCTCTATGAGATCCAGAAGATCTGTAACATGGAGAAAGACCTGGCAAAATACAAGTTCGAGACCCTGCCGCTGGACTTGCTGAAGGAAGCCAAACGGCTTGGGTTCAGCGATGAGCAGATCGTCAAGATCATAAATTCCGGTACCGAAGACGAAATGTATGAAAAGCGGAAAGCCGCCGGCATTACCCGCGTATATAAAATGGTAGATACCTGCTCGGCCGAGTTCGAAGCAAAAACTCCCTATTTCTATTCCACTTTTGAAGGCGGTCATGCCAACGAAAGCAAAATATCCGATAAAAAGAAGATCATCGTTCTCGGATCAGGTCCCAACCGCATCGGACAGGGCATCGAATTCGACTACTGCTGTGTACATGGACTCCTGGCCATTAAAGAATGTGGTTATGAAGCCATCATGGTCAACTGTAACCCCGAAACAGTGTCTACCGACTTCGACATTGCGGACAAGCTTTATTTCGAGCCTGTCTACTGGGAGCATCTCTGGGAGATCATCGAGCTCGAGAAACCCGAAGGCGTCATCGTACAGCTGGGAGGCCAGACAGCGCTGAAACTGGCAGAACGGCTGCATGCCAAAGGAATCAAAATCATCGGTACTTCCTATGACAGCATGGACATCGCCGAAGACCGCGGTCGTTTCAGCGACATGCTAAAAGAGCTGAACATTCCCTATCCCAATTACGGGACGGCCTTTGACGTGGACGAGGCCATCCAGGTAGCTAACCGGGTGGGTTATCCGGTGCTGGTACGCCCCAGCTATGTGCTGGGCGGACAAAGGATGCGTATCGTCATCAATGACGATGAGGTTGAAGCCGCCGTAGTAAGCCTGCTGAAACATATTCCCGGAAATAAGATCCTCGTCGACCATTTTCTCGACCGCTGCCAGGAAGCAGAAGTGGATGCCATTTTCGACGGTGAGAACTTTCATGTGATGGGTGTGATGGAACATATCGAGCCCGCCGGTATCCACAGCGGCGATAGCCATGCCGTCCTGCCTGCCTTCAATCTTACGCCGATGGTAATAACAACGATGGAATATTATTCTGAAAAAATTGCCCGGGCCCTGAACATAAAAGGACTGATCAATATCCAGTTTGCCATCAAGGACGGAAAGGTCTTTGTCATCGAAGCCAATCCAAGAGCCTCACGAACTACGCCTTTTATTGCCAAAGCCTATCAGATCCCCTATCTCAACGTAGCTACCAAGGTCATGATCGGCGACAAAAAACTCACAGACTTTACCTTCGAGAAAAAGCTGGATGGTTTTGCCATCAAGGAGCCGGTATTTAGCTTCAATAAGTTCCCGGGTGTGAAGATCGAGCTGGGTCCCGAAATGAAGTCCACCGGCGAGGCCATCCGGTTCATCAAAAACCTGCGGGACCCTTATTTCCGGCAGCTGTATAAAGACAGGAGCATGTATTTAAGCAAATAATCATTTTTTTAAAATAAGACGGGCCGGAAGACTATTCTTCCGGCCCGTTGTTTGCAGGTGTAAGGGAGTTAAAAGTTAATACTTATGAAACCAGGTCTAACGAAACGAACCCTTCTGATAACCCTCTTTATGAGCTTTTTATCCGTCAGCATGGCTCAGCTGAAAGCCAAAGTAAAATGCCCCGATCTCTACGTGGACATCCTCAACGGCACCGTCAATGACATCAAGCCAAGCTATACTCCAAACGAAATAAAGGAAAAGTTCCCCTGCTTTACCAGCGCAGAAGATGAAGGCGAAAGCGTAAAATGCGGCGGCGGCATTTATTTCAAGGACAAGGACCTTTACTTTTATACCCGGCGGGATTATGTAGAAGTGGGACCGAAATTCCTTGGTAAAACAAGCTTCCCGCTCCTGGGCACCAAACGAAATAGCCTTTTCAAAACACTGGGGAACCCAAAGATAAAGGATGATCTTTGGGACGCCTTTGATATGCAATATGGCACGCTGGTCTTACATTACGATGTAGCCGGTCCCGCGGGTAAGGTCAAATTCTTCCAGTTCAGTACTCTGGGGTCAGACCAGCTGAATCTTTGCGAGTGATCAGCTTCTTACAGTCAGCCATATCCGCAATCTCAGAAATTCACCTTTTCACATACCAGCGGAAAAGCAAGATGGAACCAACTGGTGAATTTATGCGGTTCCAGTTCAAGACAAGCACGGATCCCGTCGAGTGACCGGAAACCATAGTCACTTACTTCCATCGGATTGGGATGGATAACCCCATCATATTTGCCGGTGTAAACGTGATCGAATTCGAATTCGGTTAGTCCGTTGTCAAATTCCGACCTATACGTGAAATCGAAAATCTTTTCCAGGGGAGCGATAAAACCCAACTCTTCATAAAGCCGGCGTTTGGCGGCTTCGCAGGTGTCCTCCCCCGGCCGGGGATGACTGCAGCAGGCATTGGTCCATAAGCCGGCGCTGTGGTATTTTTCGGGCGCACGTTGCTGTAACAGCATTTCACCCCTGCTATTGAATATAAATACGCTGAAAGCCCTGTGTAAAAGAGCTTTCCGGTGGGCTTCCATCTTTTCCATCGTGCCCAGCGAAATATCGTTTTCATTGACCAATATCACTTCTTCCCGTTGCAGCATAATTAGATCGGATTCGGTATCCCACTGGTTTTAACATAAAAGTGGCGGCCGGCAGTCCGGCGAAGCCACTTCCAATGACAATGTATTTTTTGGCGCCAGCTAAAAACGCTGGATCTGGGTTTTTAACAACTTACGGGCAAAGTGTATACGACTCTTGATCGTTCCCAGCGGCTCCTGTAACATTTCGGCTATTTCATGGTATTTAAAGCCATCGAAATAAAGCAGGAACGGATTACGAAAGATTTCCGGCAGCTTATGAACGGCGGCCTGAATGTCTTTTACCCGCAGATTGCTTTCAACAGTCCCCGGAATTGCCATTTGCGCAGAATTGAGCAGGAATTCGTTGGGAGTGCTATCAAAGATGGTATTTTGTTTAGCTTTCCGGCGGTAATTATTGATGAAAATATTCCGCATGATGGTATAAAGCCATGCCTTGATATTTGTGCCTACATTATATTTATCCTTATTGGCTAAGGCGCGGAAAAGGGTCTCTTGGAAAAGGTCTTTGGCTGCTTCAGAATCACGGGTAAGCGTGATAGCGAACGGCTTTAAGAACTCTGCGTTGTTGACCAGCAGTTGGTTGAATTCTAGTGTAGCCATAGTGTAAAAATTGTTTAATGAATTCCAATGCAAATTTAAACATTCAAGAAGTTCGATTCAAATTATGTGATCTGCGGTTCTGTTAAAAAACGAAAGATCAGATAATCAATCGATTGCATCTTTTTGAGCTTTGATTCGTGTGCCATACTATTATTCTTTTTTTTCTATACATGCAAAAAAGGGGCCTGCCATAAATTGGCGCCAGAAAGACAGAATGGAGGGAAAGTTGGCAGAGATATGCCAAAGAGACGGGGCTGGCAGCCTTTAAAGGCTTTCATTGCGGATAAGGCCCGCATCAACCAATTGGTTTACCGTCCGGAATAATCGGGAAGAAGAGCCCAATAATTCCAGGTGCCTGTCATGATGCATATCCGTACCGAGGAAGTCGACGTATTTCTTTTTTATCAGCCAGTCCGCCAGTTGCTGGGATTCCGGACCATAATGCCCACGAAATGACAGCAGATTAAGCTGAAACAGGCATCCGGCATCTCGGATCTGGTCATACCAGCCTTTGTTGGCACCGAAATAAAGATATCTTTCGGGGTGCGCCAGAACTGGCTGATAGCCTTTCAGCTGCATATCGAACAGTATCTCTTTCAGATTAATGGCGGGTACAGCAAAGGAAAGCTCTACCAATACCAAATTGTCTTTCAGGGTGAGCAAGGGCTGTCCCTCCTCTAACAATCGCATGAAATGATCGTCCATCAGGTATTCCGCTGCTGCATGAAAGCTCACCTCCAGCTGAAGCCGTTGCAATTCGGCCAAAACAGCGGCCTGGCCGGCGCGGATGATCTCGGGCGTATTAGGAAAAATATCTGCATTGATATGCGGTGTGGTAATGATCTTCTTATAGCCCAGATCAATCAATCCCCGGATCAACCGGATGGATGATTCCATGTCTCCTACACCATCATCGATCCCGGGTATCAGATGAGAGTGCATGTCGGAGACAAGGCGGGCAAGGCTCTCAGGATTGTCGGCCTGCCGTTTTTTAAAAAAAGAGAACAAGTTATTAATTGGCTTTTTTGAATTCCTCGTAAACGCTGCGAAGCCCCTCTTCGAGACTTATCCTGGCCTTCCAGCCAAAGCTATGCAATTTAGAGACATCCATCAATTTCCTCGGAGTTCCATCCGGTTTTGTCAGGTCATGCCGAATTTCCCCGCTGTATCCCACAATTTTCCCGATCAAAACAGCTAATTCCTTGATCTCCAGATCTTCCCCTACGCCAACATTAACCAGGCCCGGCTCATTATAGTTCTGCATCAGGAAATAACAGGCGTCGGCCAGGTCGTCCGCATGAAGAAATTCCCGGCGCGGTTTGCCCGAACCCCATAAAACGACCGATGTAGAATTGTCTTTCTTGGCCTCATGGAATTTCCGGATCAAAGCCGGCAGCACATGGCTGCTGTTGAGGTCGTAATTATCATTCGGGCCATACAGGTTGGTAGGCATGACAGAAATAAAATTAGCCCCATATTGTGAACGATAAGCGTCACATAATTTGATCCCCGCGATCTTGGCGATAGCATAAGGTTCGTTGGTCTCTTCAAGCGGCCCGGTCAGCAGATAATCCTCCTTCAGAGGCTGTGGTGCAAGTTTCGGATAGATACAGGAAGAACCCAGGAACATCAGCTTTTTTACGCCGCAACGATAAGCTGCGTCGATGGTATTGCTTTGGATCATGAGGTTGTCGTACAGAAACTCGCCCCTGTAAATATTATTAGCCATGATACCGCCAACCTTTGCCGCAGCAAGAAACACGTAATCCGGTCTTTCCTTTTCAAAAAAGGCCTGCACGGCCGCCTGATTTTTCAGATCCAGTTCGGAAGAGGTCCTGGTCAAAAAATTGGTAAATCCTTCCTTCTGCAGCTTGCGCGTAATAGCAGAACCGACCATCCCACGATGGCCGGCAATATATATCTTATCTCCTGGTTGCATACTTATTCGTACTGGTTCTTTATATAAAATCCTGAATCTTTTAATACTTTTTCCTTTCTGAAAAGCTGAACGTCCGAGTCGACCATTTCCTTCACCAGCATCGGTAAGTCATAGGTTGGCTTCCAGCCTAATTTCTGCTGCGCCTTGGTCGGGTCGCCGATAAGCAGGTCGACCTCTGTAGGACGATAATACCGGGCATCCACGGCTACCACTTCCTTGCCGACCTCAACGATGAAATCGGGGTTGGTGCTGGCGGCAACGATACCTATTTCTTTTTCGGCCTTGCCCTTAAATTCCACCTCGATACCCAATTCGGCAAAAGCCATGCGAACGAATTCGCGGACCGGTGTCGTTACGCCGGTAGCAATGACATAGTCTTCGGGCTCCGGCTGCTGCAGGATCCGCCACATGGCTTCTACATAGTCCTTGGCATGTCCCCAGTCGCGTCTTGCATCCAGGTTCCCAAGGTATATTTTGTCCTGTAGTCCAAGTCCGATTTTAGCCACCCCACGGGTAATCTTGCGGGTGACGAATGTTTCACCCCGCAGCGGTGATTCATGATTGAAAAGGATCCCGTTGGTCGCATACATGCCATAAGCTTCGCGGTAGTTGACGGTGATCCAATAGCCATATAATTTGGCTACCGCATAAGGCGACCTGGGATAAAAAGGCGTCGTCTCGCTCTGGGGAACTGCCTGCACAAGACCATACAGCTCGGAGGTCGAAGCCTGGTAAATCTTTGTTTTCTTCGTCAGACCAAGCAGGCGGACTGCTTCCAGGATACGGAGGGTGCCAATTCCATCGGCATTGGCCGTATATTCTGGCTCTTCAAAGCTTACTTGTACATGACTCATCGCAGCCAGGTTATAAATTTCGTCGGGCTGAGTTTCCTGGATGATACGAATAAGATTGGTAGAATCGGTCAGGTCCCCATAATGTAGATGAAATTTCACACTGGTCTCATGCGGATCCTGATAGAGATGGTCGATCCGGTCCGTATTAAAGAGAGAGCTGCGTCTTTTGATGCCATGGACGATATACCCTTTTTTCAACAATAACTCACTCAAATAGGCCCCGTCCTGCCCGGTGACGCCCGTGATCAGTGCTACTTTTGCCATAAATCGGATTACTTAATTATAAATTGATGAATTTTTCGCAATGGTTTCAGGTGCAAAGTAAAAAAATATGGCTTTAGGTTATTCAACTTCCATGCCAGACGATCTTCTTTGTTGGCGCGGAGTCGGTTTCCAAGGCTGGAATTGCTCATCCCGCCGGCCCGCATCTTTACAATGACCCGGGGAAGATAATATGCCGGCATCCCCATTTTCACCAGAACCCTGAGCATCAGCTCATAGTCGGCTGCCGAACGGAGATCGACATTGAACAGTCCGCCCTGTTCGTACACTTCTCTCCTGACAAAAAAGGTAGGATGAGGGGGCATCCAGCCATAATAAAAGTTCCTCTTCCTGAAACCTCCCGATCTCCAGGTACGCTGGATACGATTGAGGTCATCCGGATAGACATATTGCAGATCAGCATAAACTGTCATCACGGCCGGGTCCTGAAACGCCTTTGCTATATCCGACAATACGGCAGGGTCGGTATAGATATCGTCGGAATTGAGGATCCCGATGACTTCACCGGTAGCGAGGCCAATGCCTTTATTCATGGCATCATAGATCCCTTTATCTTTTCCGGAAACGATTTTAGCTACATGGGAAAAACGGCCAACGATGTCTAGCGTATTGTCTGTCGAGCCACCGTCAATTATGATGTGTTCGATATCTTTATGATCCTGCCCGCTGATGCAGGTAAGCGTGTCCGTAACAGTAGCGCTGCTATTGTATGTGGCCGTGATGATCGAGATCTTCATTTTATGATCTTCTTAATGGAATAAAGCGATCAGTAAAGCCATTACAGAAAGCAATAATGCCAGCCAGCTTATCCAGGAGCCCGATGAGGTCTTTTGATCAGCCGGACCATTCTGCAATGATATGGTAGCCTGTGGCACGGACCCTGCCGTTGACAGTCCGGCGAACGCAGCAACTGCCAGGGCCATTCCGCCGGCATGGGAAATGGAGAGCGAATAGTCCGGATGCAGCGGTTTGCCCTCGGGAGAATGATCTATTTCCAGGGTATTAAAAGTTTTGTTTCTATTTGCCCCATCCGCTTTTATCATCGCCTCCTTTGCCGCGAAAAGTCCGGCAAAAGAAGCATAGGGATCAGGCTGCAGGATGCAGTATGCAATCTCCCCCGGCGTAAAATTCATCTTATAAAATTCTTCTTTTCTAAAATCCGTTGTCTGCGGCAGAGCTGCAATTTCTTCAATATCGATCCCTATACCCGCCGGTTTAGCTCCCCCGGTATAATTATTAACAAAGACAACGGGAGTGGCGGCTCCGTTGATGGCCGCGGAGTTTTCACTATCCGTACGGCCGGCAGAAGACCGGAGCAAATCCCCGAATACCTTGATGCCTGCATAATTTTCGACCACCAATCCTTCTTCCGCCAGCCGGGCATACATCCTGTGAAGAAGAATGGAGCTCTGAACCGCCGATCGATCGATAGGAGTGGCGGGTCCGACCTGGTCAGCCGGAATCTTGATAAACAACGCTACTATGTCTCTTATTTTTTCTTCCATGATACTAAAAGCCCTTTAAGCAACTCTGACAAATATATCCATCCTTGCCTTCCGGAGTGATGCAGCGGGCAAAACCGGTTCCGGCCAGGTCTTCCTTTAACGCTTTATAACATTTGAAGCAGCTAATATCCTGCCGTCCCGGCAGACCCTTCGGCCTGTAGGATTCAATCCTTTCCTTCAGTTCCTGAAGGAAACGGGCGGCCAGCTTCCCTTCCGTCATGCGATGGTCGAAGGTAAGGCTCAGCGTGCAGCGCTGAAGCTTCTCATCGATGGCAGAGATACCAAGTATGGAGCTGTTCATCTTATTGATCAGCGGGCGGAAGAAGGCAACTCCTTCCGAAGAAAGATCGGTGATCGTAAAAGTAATATCTGTCAGCTGTTCGATCTGAAGGGTATCGTCCAGATACTGGCCTGACAACTGCAATATCTCTGATTCGATGTCGCCAATGCTTTTTTCTCCCGCACCTGCAATCTTCAATACTTTCAATCCTTTATCGATGTCGATGGCAAAACCCGGATTGACCTCTTTATATAAAGCCGCAGCCTCGCCGGTGAAATAGCCGTTTAACAACGGATAGTCGGCCAGCAGGCGCCCGGTCTCGTAAATGATGACCGGCAACAGGGAATCTTTCAGATAACGAAGTCCCCGGTTGATAAACGTGAAGATGCCTTCCGTATCGACATAGGTATTGATCGTGCTGGTCAGCCCGGTCGACTGTACGTCACTGAGGTATTCTATCTCTCTTTTCTTTGCAGAAGCCAGCTTTTCGACCACCACCCTGGCCGGGTCAACGGGTAAAATGGCAGGCACCGGTCGGGAAGTTGACCTTTGGGCCGGGGTCGGCGCGGACGCATGACTGACCGGGGTCAGGAAATCCCGCACATCAGCGCCAGTAATAAAGTCTTTGCCGGCAAAAGCCGCCTTTTCAAGGCCCGCCGTTGCCATCAGCCGGGTAGCTTCCCTGGAAAAGATAGTTTCTCCTTCCCAGAAACGGGTGGGGGCCTGGGCTGCCCGAAGGGCAGCAGGTTGATTTACACGTATCTGCTGCCGGTCTGCAGCAACTACGGCCGGGCTAAAGGTGGTAACAGACCGCGGAGGCGCCGCCGCTTCAGCAGCCTCACTATAAATAAACGCAATAGGTGTATTTACCTCGTAATCGCGCCCTGCTTCACATAAGTATTGTATATATCCGTCCGCTCCGGCCTCTACGTCATAAGTCGTCTTGGACGTTTCTAATATCATGACCACGTCACCTTTTTTAACCTTTGTGCCAGTAGCATATGACAATTCCGCCACGGTGAGGATGGTATCGTTGACAGCCAGCAACGGAACTTGTATTTCCTGTAATAAAGCCATTAGGGAAAGCTTGCTTTTATTTCGTCCAATATCCTTTTCTTATCTGGCAAAACACTGTTTTCCAATGATTTGACCGAAGGAATAGGCACGGGATGGGCGGCCACCCGCCGCGTTATGATCTTTAATGCCGTAATTTCCACCACGGCTGCTATCAGTTCGCTGCCAATGCCGGCAAAACCGGAACCTTCTTCAACAACCAGCAGACGGCCGGTATAACTGACCGAATCAGCGACCAGGTCTACCGGTAAATCAGAGATAAGGGAAGGAATGATCAGTTCGGGTTTATGATCCGCTTCCATAAAGATCTCCTCCAGCAGACCAGCCATCATGTCTGCCATCCCACCATAAGCTACGATTGTCAGGGTAGGCGTGGAAACTGCCGGCCGGATCCGAACGACCGGATAAGCATCTCCGTTAAACTCGCTGATAAAATTGGTCAGCTTATGCTGGGCGATCTTTTTCCCATAATCCGTCTTGTTCTCTATCACGATAACAGGATGCTGTTCGGCATGAACGGACCGGTAGACGATGGCAGGGTCCAGCAATGTATTGAGGGCAACAGTCTTTACATTGTCTATTCCGACCAGGAATTTATCCAACGTCTGCGAATGAGTAGGGCCATATCCTCTGCGTCCGCCCATCGGGGTACGGACGACGACAGGGCAAGTCACCTTCTTGTTGAACATGTGGTGGAATTTCGACGCATGATTAACGATCTGGTCGAAAGCCAGTGTCATGAAATCCCCGAACATGATCTCCGTAAAAGGTTTAAAGCCATTCAGAGCAAGTCCGTTGGAGATCCCGGTGATAGCAGACTCGGATATGGGCGAGGAAAATACTCTTTCCGGACGGAGAAATGACAGCTCGCGAGTGACTTTAAATGCCCCGCCATAGGGGGAATGGATGTCTTCGCCCAGAAAGACCGTGCGTTCGTCTGCAACGATCTGCTCCCGGAAAAAGGCGTTGAGTAATTCCACCTGTCTTTTGTTGATGGGAGCCAGCGGAGTCCAGTTAGTAGCTGAAACCTTCTCCTGGTGTTCGTAATATTTTTCCAACGCCAGGTCTTCTTCCTGAAGGATCTCTTCCACCAGCCCGTTGATCTCCTCGTCCAGGGTATCGTTATACATCTGGTAATACGAAGGCGAATCGTTGCGGAAGTTGTTGAGGAAATCTTTGTCCCTGTAAGATGCCAGTTCGGCGGGGTCTCGATCGTCGTCGCCTTTTGAGTGGGCGTTCAGCCGATAAGTCTCGACCAGGAAGAAGCATGGTTTTGTTTCGTTGCGAACATAGTCGATGGCTTCCTGGGCCTTGTGCATCAGACCTTCAGGAGACCAGGTGTCTCCACGCCCTGTGCGTATGCCAAAGGCTTCCGCCCGCGCGAGGATGTCTCCGGCCAGGTTAGTCTGCTGGGGAGTAGACTGGGCATAAAAGTTATTTTCACAGACGATGAGTAAGGGTATCTCCCATTTGGAGATGATATTCATCGTCTCATAAAGGGTGCCCTCACCAAGGGTACCATCACCAATAAAAACAACCCCTATTCCCCCGTTTTGCTTCAGCTTGTTCCCCAGGGCATAACCGGCTGCAACGGGCACTATCCCACCCTGGATGCCATTGGAAAAAAAATTATTGTGACAAAGGTGCTGGCTGCTTCCGATCCCGCCGCAGGTGCCGGAAGCTTTCCCCAACAATTCGGCCAGGAGACCGCGTGTATCTCCGGTGAAAGCTATGTAATGGCCATGACAGCGGTGATTGGAGAAAACAAAGTCCTTTTTCTTGAGCTGACCGGCAAAGGCAATCGCAGAGAATTCCTGGCCTACACAGGTATGGACTGTGCCATTCAGCTTGCCGAGGGAGAAAAGTTCCATGAACTTTTCCTCTACTTTCCGGATGCGAAGGGCATCCTTTAGTACTTTATGATTGATCGTTCTGATATCCGTGTTCAAAATATGGTTCTTATTAAAACAGGCACTGCCGGGTTGCCCTTATAAATAGTATACGGTTCCAGATCCTTTTCTGCAACGGAATTAACCCCCAGGATGCTGTGTGATCCACAGGTAATTCCTCCTGTGACAACGGCTTTCGCCCCGATCCACACCCCATCCTGGAGAACGATCGGCTGGTCCAGGTAGTCGAAGCTGGTCCGGGTATGATCATGGCCCCCGGTCAGCAAGAGACATCCCTGGGAAAGGGTGACATTCCTACCGATGATGACGTCGGACAAATTGTCGATCCATACTTCTTCACCGATCCAGGAATGGTCGCCAATCTTGAGTTTCCATGGGTATTTGATATTTACGGCGGGTTTTACTACCACCCCCTGGCCGAGACTGGCCCCGAAAAGCTTCAGTAAAGATACCTTTACTGAAGAAAGTATATTAAACGAATTTTTGAAGAAAATAATATTGACAAAGTACCAAACTGTTTGTTTTAGCCGGGATGCTCTGATCTCGATGGTCGTTCGGTAAGCGGAATTGTCTACCTGTTTCCTTTGATGGGGCATCATGCGAACAGTTTAAGATATTGGCTTTTGAGCCCGGGATTGTTAATAAACTTATGGGCATATGACCAGGCCGCCTGTGACCATTTGTCGAATTCGGTCTGATCCCAACCCGCCGCTTCTTCTAAAGCACGGGTAAAAGCCTCGGTATCGCTCAGCGGAAGATCCCAGCCTGTCATCTTCTCCCTCATCCCCATCCAGGGGGTCTGATCGCTGATGAGGATTGGACGGCCAGCCAAAAGGGCTTCAAAGATGGAATGACCGAAATTCTCTCCCGTCGTAGGTAATATGAACAGGTGGTGTTGACTGAGAACAGCCATTAACTCATCATTGCGCCTGGGCCCAAGGTATTGGACTTTTATATTGGCCGGTAATTGTGCTATTTTTTGCTGGCATTCCTCCCAATAATGTTTGTCCTCCGCCGGTCCTATCACAGTCAGCTCAATCCTGCTTTTTGTACTTTCCAGGGTTGTCAGGAGGAACAGGAGGTTCTTGATTGGAACAACCCTCGCAATAAAAACGCATTTCAGGGATCCGGGTTGTTTTGGGTGGCTTTGAAAGACCGGTTGATTGGAATTGGGCAGATTATCCGCGATGAGGATTTGACTGCCGGGAAAAAAGCGCTCAATAGCCTCTTTTTCCCGCTGATTGGTAGCGTGGAAGAGTATCTTTTTATGGATCCTGAGGAAGCGGAATAAAATTAAAAATGGGGTCTTTTTCCAGGTCTTGACGGAAAGCGCGCTATCATATAAGGCACCCCTTGGGCACAATACGATCTGGCTTTTCAGCCGGCCAGTATATTTCAGCCAAAGGGGGTACACAACAAAAAAGGGTGAAAAAAGGTGGTTCAGATACACAAAGTCGGCATCCTCTTGTAATATTTCCTTCTTCAGCCCCGCAAAACCAAGGCCGGCTTTTTTCAGATACTTTACTTTAAATCCCGGATAAAGATCCGTTAGCCATTGGCCGGAAGGTATCCCCTCATAGGGGGCTGTCTCGCCATGATCCGTATCCGTTGTAAGCACATGGATATCGAATTCGTCTTTAAGGGAATGGGCAAAGTTTACACAGGATTGTATCGGGCCGCCCGCCTTATAACCGGGGGCAAACCAATCTACCAGGACGAAAACCTTCTTTTTGTGACCTTTGCTCATGACACCTGATTTTGTTCCAGCCAGTGCTCCAGGACAACGAAGATCCAGATATCGGCCCAGCGGATACTCGATTGAAATTTGAGATATTTGTTCCAATATTGCAATAGCTCCCCTCCGTCAAAGTATTCTCTTTCTGCAAACTGCCTGAGTTTTTTTTCGCAAAATTGCTTTAGCTCATTTCGCATCCAGATGTCATAGGGCAGAACAAATCCCTGTTTTTTCCTAAATACGATCTCCGGCGGCAGGAGGTCTCCCAGTGACTCCACCAATAGCTTTTTGGGGTACGAAGGGAATTTAAACTTATCCGGGATATTAAGCACATATTCAACAAGATCATTATCAAAAAAAGGCTCTCTCAGCTCGAGGGAAGAGGCCATGCTCATCTGATCGGCGTCTTTCAATAAGACCGATTGGGTATACCCCAGGTAGTCGGCAATGGATACCTGGCTAAAAAGATCGAACTCCTCAATGGCTTTTTGTTTTTCCTGAAGTTTTTTCTCCAGCGTGTTGGCTTGTTCCAGCTGTGATCTTTTGCCAACGAGCTTACGTAGGGTGCCCGGATTCTGGATCTGGCGGAATATGGGATAAAAGTCTGCTATATCGGAAGCCGGAGTTTCCAACAGGCTTTTGATCCTCATCATTTTCTGGTTGGAGGATGGGAGAAAGGAAGAAACCAGTTTCCGCATTCCGAAGGAATGGTCAAAAAGGCCTCTCCTCTTCTTTACGTTATAGAATTGCCTGAAAAAAGGATATCCTGCGAAGAGTTCATCTCCGCCGATGCCGGACAGCGCCACGGTAATGCCGCTCTTACGAATGGATTGTGAGACCAGGTAGGTATTCAGGCCATCGCCACTGGGGGTATCCATTGCATTTAACGCCTGCGGCAGATTATCGAGAAAATCCTGCGGTTTCAAAAGTATGCTGGTGTGGTTGACCTTGTATTTACGGGCAACCAGTTCTGCATAAGGTAATTCATTGTATTTTTCTTCCCCAAATCCAATCGTGAAAGCGTTGGTTGCGCTCCGGTTGACCTGGGACATGATGGCTACCACGGCGCTCGAATCAATGCCCCCGGAAAGAAATGCGCCGAGGGGAACATCGCTGACCAGCCTGCGTTCGACGGATTGGAATAATAGCTCTTTTATCCGTTTGTGCATCACATGGATATCGTTTTCCTGCAGGTCGTCTCTCTGACTGGTGATATCCCAATAGACTTTTTCTTCGAGGCTGTCATCCTTGAGGATCATATAAGTTCCTGCGGGGACCTCAAAAATATTTTTGATGATCGTTATGGGTGAAATAAAGGCCTGGTATTTCAGGTAGTCCGTGAGGGCCGGCTTGTTAAGGTTACGGGGAATCCAGCCGGAGGCCAGGAGCGCTCTTATTTCCGAGGCAAACAGGAAACGGCCGTCTTGCTTGTAATAATACAGCGGTTTTACACCGAAACGATCCCTTGCCAGAAAGAGGGAGTGATCGGCTCTGTCCCATATGGCCAGGGCAAACATTCCTCTCAACATATCCAGGCAGGCGGGGCCGAATTTTGCAAATGCAGCAATAACGACTTCTGTATCTCCGGAGGTTTTAAAGGGGTACTCAGGTAGCTTTGCCCTGATCTCGGAAAAGTTGTAGATCTCTCCATTGAACACCATTACGTATCTCCCCGTTGCATCTGTGAACGGCTGATTAGCCGCAGATGAAAGGTCAAGGATAGATAATCTGCGATGGCCGAACGCTAAGGGTCCTTCTACCAGGAAGCCGTCTGCATCGGGTCCTCTGTGCGCCATAGCGCCATTTATCCTTTCTATCACAGACGATAAAGATGCTGAATCCTTTTTGCTGATTATTCCCGATATCCCGCACATATTTAATTCTTTTTTTCTTTCAGTTCGCGGTATAACTGTACATACTGAAGCACCACTGAGTCGAGGCTATATCGGTTTGCATTGACAAACCCTGTTTCGACCAATTCCCGGCGATAACTTTCATCGTTGATCATCCGAAGCAGCCCTTGCCTGATGGAGTCAACCTGGTAAGGATCTACCAGGCAGGCACCCGCGCCCGCAACATCCCGCATAGGTGAGAGATTACTGGTCAACACAGGCCGGCCTATTGCCTGCCCCTCTATCACCGGAAGACCGAAACCTTCAAAGGTGGAAGGGAAGGCCACCAGGTCACATTCCCTGTAATGGCGGAGCAATTCTTCCCGTGAAAGGTTCGAAGACTGGCGAAAATCGATATTATGATTCTTAAGGCAGTCAATCTGGTCACTATTCAATACGCCTATAACATCCAGCTCTGCGGGCAGACCTTCCATCGCCTGTGCAAGGCGAGCGAGGTTCTTATTGGCTGTGGTCCCGATAAAAAGGATCAGCGGACGTTGCCTGAATGTATCCGGAGGCGCCGGCTTAAAGGACGGGTCGATAAAATTAGGTATCACACGAATCTTATCAGGAGGGCATTTTACAAATCGTAACAGATCCTGTTTGGTATTTTCAGAGATCACTGTTACGCCATCTGCCTTGCGGATGGGCCATTCATGCCATAACCATTTGATAACCCAGTAACGGGGATCGGATCTGGAAAATTTATTCAAGAGGACGCAATCATGGATGGTCAGTACATTGATGTTTTTCCTGCTGAAGCCAAGCATGGCATAATGGATATCCCCGGTAATATGATTCACAGGCAGCTGCGATCTGCGGGCAAAGAGGATGTTCGGAATAAGATTGTACAGCTTGTTTTTAAAAGGTAACGACAGCTGCTGTACGGGGAATTCCTTATTGTAATTCTCCGACAACCGTTCGGCTATTCGGCCAAAGACCTGCTCGATGCTGAAAAAAAGGGGATTTTTTTTCCGGTAAAAATAGGCGACAGTGATCATAAGTTATTGAAGTCCTCTCCTGGCCACGTTGGGGTTATCTAACAAAGCAGGATGGACAGGAGACTGCTTCCTGCCCCTGTTTACCCGCAGTTCGAAAAGATCCGGTTTTATTTTGTATAAGAGCCATATAAAAAAGGCCGATTTAATGAGGAAATTCATGATCTGAAGGGTATCCGTCTCCGCCGAATAAGTTACCTGGTAAAACAATACCGGCAGCCAAAATAAAACCAACGGTATCCTGGAAGCAACGACAAACAGGTATCTGTAGGCAAGCCGGATGAAAAAGCCCAGCAAGGCCATAAAAACTATCCCTCCCCCAGGTCCGAAACTTCCATAGGCCTCGCCCAGAGGGCCTACGTTGGTAGACCATCCGACAAGAGTTATTCCCACATAGTATTTCATGTTGTACTTGCCGCCGGCTTCGGGCTTATCAGGCCACAGAAACCTCGGCACAAAAGCAGATGCCAGGGACAACATCAAGTTGGAGCCATGGTCGAAATCCCGCAGTTTCGGGAACCTGCGCATAACAAGAGAAACATTGAATCCCTGGTTAGTCCGGTAATAGATCGGGAAAAAAACGTCTGCCGATTCTACGTTGAAATTGGTTAACTTTTCTACAAACAATGTTCCGAAGAGCGTCGCTTTATTACCCTGATATGTTTTTCCCCAGGTTTGAGCCCTGTAGGCCGGCTTTACCAATTGCACGACCAGGAGCAGGAAAATACCGGCAAAGAAAAAAAGAAGTTTTTTCCAAAGTCTTGCCTTTTTCCCCAGAAAGAAGAAAGAAAAAAGGGTCAGGCCCATGTACGCAATGATTGTGAACATCCCGCTGTTCAGCGTATTGACAAGAATAGAGATCACAAAACAGGCTATAACCAATTTTCTGTACTTAAAATTCTTTGAATAATAGACATATAAGAAACCTGCAAAACTTGCGAAATAGAAAAGCAGGAAGAAGAATTGCAGAGAGGTAGGCAGATAATTGGATACCTGGAAGATGACCGTTCCGGAAACAAGCAGGATAACTCCCAACCGGGTCTTATGTTGAACCACATTCCTTGCCTTTTCCAATATCTTTTGCAGAGCAATACCATTGTCACTATGTTTAGCGCTGGACAAGGGCCAGCAAAGCATAACGACAAAACCGGCCATCGCGGGGAGGGTAAAACCAAAATATTCATGCTCGGGAATAGGCATGAAGCGAACCCATAAACGTGCCATCGGGTTTTCCCGTGTAAAAAAAGTATAGCCGACCAGGGGCATAACCAGACAAACGAAACAGGAGTGAAGAGCGATTATTTCCCGTAGAACAACACCTTTGCCAAGGTTATCCAGCATAAGTACAACGATTGACAGGAAAAGTATCAGTACCAGACCGGAATACCAGTCTGAAAAAAAGGAGAGCACGAACACTCCCAGTTGTATTAATGCCAGTATGCCGAATCTATTCTGCATTGACTACTTTCATTTGGACTAATAAGCTCTTTAAAATGGACAGATACTCAAATTCGCCTTTGGTCACCCGCAGAAAACCTTTTTGCGTCAACTTCTCCAGGTACATGGGATCCTTCAATGCAAAGTCCGCTTTTTCGATCAATTCCCTGGAGTCATTGTAAAGCAATGCTTCTTCTTCGCTGAAAATGGAGAGCGTGTCCTCATTCCGTTCGCTTGCCAGGGCAGTCCCGCAGGCGGGTATCTCCAACGTCCGGGTGGTGTGCCTTTCCGGAAACCATTTGGATAAGAGCCCAAGCCCCAACTGACCCTTTGAGATCAAACTTCCATATTCGTTCCCATAAACGCCTTTTCCGATGTAAGATAAGTAATTATCCGTCCTGTATTTCCTGGCAAATTTCTCCCAATTGGAGCCTGCCAACTTAACTTTTACCTTTCTTTCCAAAAACTTCGTCAAAATATATTCCCGTTCCTCTTCATAATGGCCGACGAATACAATTCCTTCTTTTTCATGAAAAGGGTGATAGGGATGGTGAATAGCGCTATCATATCCCTGGGTGCAGAATAGAACTTCTTTGGCTCCTTTTTTTTTAAATGCTTCGATTTCAAACGATTTGGTAGTGATACAGTAGTTGTACCAGGGAATGGACTCAAAAAAAGGCCGGGATTGATTGAATATGATGGCCGTATCCGGTGTATAATGCACTTTGATGTCAGCCTTTATTGCCGACACGAGGCTGGCGCCTAAAAAAATTCCTTTATCAACCCATACCAGGTCGTAGTGGCCATTTATCCTGTTCCTTATATGAGTCTCTATATTCCCGATAAGGGGTCCGCTTTTATACCGCCATCCGAAGGATCTGAACAGCCGGTTTGTCTGGCAAATCGGTTCATCTACGTCTATCACTTCAAAGGAAGCCGCGCCGAGCAACGTTTGCAGGCTTTCCCCTCGCATACGGGAGGTACTTCCGGCGCTATACTGACCTATGTACAAAACTCTCATAGATGGATCAATTTATCGATCTGTTTAACATACGCCGGCAGATCAAACCTTTCTGCAGCTTTTCCTCTTGCCTCTCTGACCACGGCAGCGAATTGATCATATTCTTTTTCCAGCCTGTCCATTTTAACAGCCATTTGTTCTTTCCAGTCCTTTTCGGGATCGATGAGTAATTCTTCCAGCCCGGTCAATTGACCGATCTCCGCGATACCAGCCGCATTAAATCCCATAAAGGGTTTCCCATAATCTATCGCTTCAAAAAAAATGCGGCCCAAAGGTTCCATGACACTTAAATGTAAAATACAATCCATCCCACAATAAATTTCGTCTTTAGATTCCTGAAACCCTTCCAGTTTTACATTAGACAGACTCCTTAAGCAGGCTATTGCCTCCCGGTCCTCTTCCTTCTCAGAGACCCCGCCATATAAATGGAAGATAAATCTGCCGGGGGTGTCATTGTCCAGATAATCGATGAGTTCCAATAACTTACCCAATCCTTTGGTAGCCGTAACCCGGCCTACAACCCCGATCAGCAGTTTGTCAGGCTCTTTTTTTACAGAGATAACAGCCTTTTCGGTAAATTGGTAGGCATCATACATCAACTCCGACGGAAAGGGTAGTTTTTGTTCAATATACCGGGAAATACTGATTACTTCCACATTAGGGGCTTTTTGCGGGAGCCACCGGGCAGATTCCGTGTCCTCAAGTATCCTGACATGAATGACAAATTTTTTTTTCGGAAAGAATGCCGCTAGGATCTGAATAAATTTATTATGTCCGGCCTCATTCAAATAGACAGTTCCTATCCCTTTCAGCAACAGGAAAAAAAAGATCCGGCAATAAAACAGGGGAAGACGACCGGGTTCGAAGGTCTTTATTATATGCCGGGAATTTTGCTTTACCAGCCGCTGAAGCAGCAGGCTGCGGGCTGGAACAAAAACAATATAGGTTCCTTCCGAATGGAATAAGAAATCCCATAAGACCTGTTCGCTGCCGTAAAAATTACCCGATGGGCTTATTATAATAGTCTTACTCATGTTGGTATCTGATGGCTGCCGCCCATTTTTTTGCAGGGATCTCTATAAAACGATAGAGCAGATAGCTAAACAGGAGTGTCGCAGCAACGGCCAATGATACAAAGAAACACTTCTGGTAAATATTTTTTGTGAACCGGACACCAAGATTAATGATAGCAAAGGCTATCAGTGTATGTGACAGGTATAAGGAATACGAGACGTTTCCAAGAAAATGCAATAGACGGCTCCTTATCTGTGGCTCGAAATAAATGGCCAATACGGCAATAATGGCAAAAATGACCGTCACCCATCCCAGATCATGGAAGACAACAGCTGACAGCAACGCGATTGTGACCCAATATTCGAGGTTATTCACCTTTTTCATTTTAAACAGCGCCGTATGAATTCCCATCAGAAATATAGGCGACCAGCAAAAGAAAAAGCCGCCATTTGGAACCACTATACTCGCGATGATCAATACAAGGTAAAGACCCCGTCTCGGCCAGGGACCCCGCACAAAAAGAGGGAATGTCAGGGAAAAAAGCAGGTAGAATTGAAATTCAATGGCCAATGTCCAGAACACGATACTCATCCAGCGATAACCGGAGAGAGGGATCAGATATCCGATATGCAACAATATCTGTGGCCAGGTGGGCAATTCCATACTTCCCCTGTCAAAACCGAATACCGACCGGAAATACAGGAAACACACCGTTAAAAAGACGACACACAGATAGGGAGGTTCGATACGAATGATCCGTTTCTGGAAGAACCTGGGAAAATCCCTGAGCTGGTATCCCGCCTTCATCATGGAGTAGGGGATGACAAAACCGGAAATGACAAAAAAGAACTGGACGCCATACTTTCCGTAAAAAAAGACGGAATGCAGCGTTGCCCCTGAAATATACCCTCCCGAGACACAAACCAGGTGAAAGAGGAATACGAGGGTTGCGGCGATCCCTCTTAACAGGGTAATGATTTCTATCTGCCCTGACTGTTGAGCCGCGCCACCCTGAAGTCCATTTATTTTAATTGGCACCCGGCAATATTTTTAGCACCTTCAGGAAGGCATTTTCAAAATTCAATTCCCTTGTAAACTGGTCATAGGCGGAATCCGACAGGGCCTGATAATTCTCCACTAAATAAGCCAGGCTTCTCGAAATACTTTCCATAGTCAATTCAACGGGAATAGCCCATTTAAAATTGCTATAAATCTCAAACGTATTTTTACTGTTGTATAATACCGGTAAACCCATTGCACAGCACTCGAAAAACTTATTTGAAGCAGTTCCCATGGAATGGTCGAGGCTGGAATCCATCCCATAATAAACCCATCCTATGTTGACATCATCCATAGCATCGGCAAGCTTTCCATAGGGAACCGCGGCGTTGAGCCTGACGATGCCCTGGTCTTTCAGGCCGCCAATCCTGTTGTTCAGGGAATCCCAATAGCTTTCACTATAACAAAAACCGGTGATCGAGAATACGATGTTCTTTCCTTTTGCTTCCATCGGCAACAGGGATATAAATTCCTCAAGCCCCCGTCCGGAACATATTGATCCCTGAAAGCCCACTACTATATCTCCTCCAACCTGCCGGTGCGGTTTCCTTGAAAAGACCTTTCTGGAAGGGAAATTGGGTATCGTAAAATACCTGCTCTTCAGCCGGCTAAGATCGAAATAGGCTTTCCGTTCCACAGCAGGGAGAGTAAACAGATCGATCCTTCCCAATAATGCTTTTTCAGCCGCTGATAATATTCTGCACATTCTATTTTTCCTTATGTCTTCCGGCTCGATGATATCATGATTATGATACCATAAGAATGGTCTTATCCCGGCAGTAAAAGGGCGTATCAAACTGTAGAATAAAACAGGATAGGGGTCGTATAACAACAGTATTTCCGGCCGGAGCTTCCACAAAAGAAGGAGGAATCGAAGGGCGAAGGCAAAATGCGCCATCATCCTTTTCCAGAAAGGGCTGTTCATGAACGCCCTGGTTGCAATTTCTTTTCCCACCGGGTGCAGGTGCACGTTCTCCGGCCATTCCCATTCGTCCTTCTTATGCTGCTTATAAAGAACATGAACATCTTCATAATGGTCCGCAAGGCTGCTCACGGCATTCAATGTCGGAGGATAAAGCTCCGGATGGGAGTACAGTACGACCAATATCTTTCCGTCCTTTTTCATTGTACCTGTTTCTGCTATTTCGAGTGTAGGCGTTGATCGAGTATACCTTCGATCCTTTCGATTTGTCGTCTGTAGCTATTATCCTTTGCGAACGAAATCCTTTTTCGAATGGATTCCGGGGAGTTGAAATGATCCAGCCTGCTCATTATATTTCTAAATAACACAGGCAGATCCCTGTTATGTTCCCGGCTATCTACCATCCGGACCAGTTCCGGCAGGGCAGCATAGGTAGTGACATTATTCGAGATGATCACCTTTCCTGTACTGATATATTCCATGATCTTGTGGTAATTCGTCCCGCCGCTCTGGTCCTTTTTTATATCATAACAAATGAGAAAACCATCCATATTACGTATCTCCTTTGCCAGCCTGTCCGTGGGAACAGGCCCATGCAGGATCACGTTGGGTTGTTGAAGCAGCTCTGTGATGAATTGCCGGGTGTCGGCATCCGATGCGCCGCCGATATTCGATTGGTTGTCTTTGTAACTTCCCCAGCATTCAAAATAAATATCCGGGTTCTCCCGGATGATCCGCAGAAATATTTCACGGTCGAGGTCGTTGCGC
>Ga0193716_1000154_pt1 | contig 40672 bp, 40 predicted proteins | sample U2c1metaG_FD_145901 | JGI IMG/M metagenome (GOLD analysis project Ga0193716, IMG submission 145901) | Soil microbial communities from a riparian zone of the East river system, Colorado, United States - U2c1 | ecosystem: Environmental > Terrestrial > Soil > Riparian zone | place: USA: East River...
AAGCATAGCCGCGGTAAAGGAAACCACCGAGCCGCTCTTAAGCATGGTCACGGGCGTGTCGGCGCAAGCAACGCAAGCTGAAGCAGCCCTGCGCACTGTGATACAATGGGCAAGCTGGCGGCTGCTAAGCTGGATGCTTGCGGTGGTCGCTGGACTGGCGCTGCTCTGGTGGCTCGCAAACTGTGCGGTGCTTTGGTGGGATACCAGCGCGATTGGCGCGGCTCAGGTACACAAAGCGGAGCTTCAATCCCAGATTGCCGAACTCAGAGCCAACCACAAACTTTGGGCAGAGACAGGAGCCCTGGCCAAATTGGACAGGTGCGGACCTAAAAAACGCCTTTGCATTCGCGTGGACGAAAGCGCGGGCGCCTTCGGGGCGCGGAACGATTATCGCGTCATTCGCGACTATTAGTATGAGCTCGCCATCGGTTCCGATAACAATCCAAGGATGACCCAGCAGCGCCTTCGACCAAGCTGATCCCGGCCAGTCTATACAGTATGTGGTCGCCACATGGATATGGTCCTGCGCTTTTTGCAAACCCCGATCATTCCTGGCCGTGCTGTTGAAAATCCGCTGCTGATAAAAGTGGACGTTGGCACTGAACGAAGCACGTAGGTGTGCAGCGGTTTATGCGGACACCGCCACAAGAATCAGCTTGCAGCGTTGCGGAGGTTTTGGGTGGCGCTGCCAGGTAAGCCCCGTCAAGGGTGATCGGGCGCATAATCGCAGCCGGTTGAGCCGGAGGATACGTTTTAAGGTGTGGACAACATCTCGAACGCTTTGCGCATCGGCAGGTCAACCACGCAGCCTCTTTGGTGACGGCGCAAGCGAGACAGGCACCGTTGTGGGACGGAGCGTAGGATCGTGCGCACATAGGCAGCGGACCGCGTTGCGGCTTGATTTATCATATCGATCCTGCAGGCACTAAAGCAGCATGTCGACCGGACGGGGATGCGCGTCGCCGCCTATCGTCCGCGCAGGAGGCCGCGAGACGATTCTGTCGGAACGCCCTGACCTGTTGAACACCGGGCTTACCGGTAGACGTCAAGTTCGTGAACCAGCAGGCCGAGAACCTCGGTTGGTCCGCCGCCGGTGGTGCGATGAGCTTGCGTCGGCCGTGGGCCGATCGTCGCGCGCTCGACCAACCGCTGGGCGGCCATCGCCTCAGTGCCGCACGCCGTGCTCATTGCAACATCGACGACGAGATCCGCCATGGCAACCGACCGCCGAACTGCATGACGGATGGAAAGGCGGCGGCCTATGCGCGCTTCCTTCGCTGCATCCTAGATGGTCGTTCTTCCCGACACCTACCAGTTTGCATGAAGGTCACCCGCAATCGACGCTGCTGACGGTGCCAAATTCATCATCACGATCCGTAATATGATCATGACGATTGGGAGTTTCTCCTTCGAACCGGAGAGACGCACACTCGCCGCGATTTCTCAAACCTCGGAGCACGTCGGATGCCTAGGCATAAGATATCGCCCCGCATGAATATGACAACCGCCAAAATAGAGCGAAGTTTATGCGTAATAATGTAAGGAATGCTTTGCCATCAGGGCAATATGACGAACAAAAACAGAAATCCAGCGGAGAGGATTACAAAATTGTCAGTATTCGGCTTCGCTCAGCGGAGTTCGATACATTCTTTAAACAGGCGGAAGCCATTGGCATAACCAGCAATCTGGCGTTGCGTATTGCTGCACGACGGATAGGGGGATTCCTGGAGATCGATCGCCAGGTTCGAGAGCAACTTGAAGCAACTTTGCTAGCCATTGGCGAGATTTCTCGAAATATTGGGCTTCTGCACGCTGCCTACTCTGACAGCGGTGAGGTCGATACTGACAATCTCGCGCTGCAGCGGGCTGCTTTTGGCCAGGAGTTTGCAAAGCTCGATGCCTTGCTGCGATCCATCCTCAATGTCGCCCGGCGTCGGTCCGACGGCCGGCAGTTGCTTGAGGGCGCGCTAGCGATCGATTCATTGATAGATTCAGATCTCTAATGCTCGAGCCTCCACAAGCCATAATCCGGATTGTCCCTAGCGGTGGCGCTAAAACGATCTCGCAGATCTACAATCAGTGGATGTATCTTTCTCGAGACGGTGAGCTGCAGCTTCAGCGTTCGAACCGATATCTCGGCGTCATGCTGCCGAGCAAACACTTCAAAGACGTAGCACAAAGCTGGGCATTGCAAACTGGAAACTACCAACTCGGCCAGCCCGAAAGAGACAGTAAGCAGGACCTTACAACTCATATAATTGTTAGTTTCCCACCCGGAACAGACATGGAAGCTGCATTCTCGGCGGGCCGGGCATGGGCAGAGGAGATGTTCGGATCCGGCAGAAACGGCGGAACATTCGATTACCTTACAGCCTGTCATTCCGATCGCGCGCACCCGCATGTCCACCTTGTCATCAACCGCCGTGCTCTCGAAGGCCACTGGCTCAAGATTTCGCGGAGGCACGCTTTTCTCAGTTACGAAAAGCTGCGCCTGGCTTTGGTCGACGTCGCCCAGCATCACGGGATTACCCTCGAGGCGACGTCACGATCGGAGCGGGGAATTATCGAACCACCAATCACCTATGCAGAATATCGTCGGCGATCGCGACGTACGACGGTGCCCGGTGAGGGGGACGAGCGCCCCGCTGCCGCCGCTGATGCGCAGCCATTTTCGACGTCGATATCGGCGCGCGCGCGCTCTCCGATCTCGAAACAATCGTGAAGGAGGCATCATGGCTTCTGATCATCTCTCCATATCTCGGCTGCTATTCATATTTATCTTGTCACTTATCGCCGGCTTGGTGTTCGCCAGCGTCTACACAAGTTTTCAGAGTGGACTAAACCGCGAAAGCCTGACCCATTTCAGTTTTTTCTCGTTTTTTTACGAATCGCCGATTTACCGCGGCTATGCGACGCCTGTTTTCTATAAAGGCTTGGCGATCACAGGTTTGACTGCCGTCCTGCTCGTTGGCATCTCGGCCATCCTCCAAGCCGGAAACCAGAGTCATCACGGAACGGCACGCTGGGCTGGGTTTGAGGAAATGCGGCGGGCGGGGTTTCTTAAGCGCCATAACCGTGTGACTGGCCCACTTTTTGGCAAGACGTCTGGCCCACGCTGGTTTGGTAGCTATTTGAGTAATGGCGAGCATGCGCATAGCCTTGTGGTTGCTCCCACGCGCGCCGGTAAGGGCGTCGGTGTAGTCGTCCCAACATTGTTGACATTTCAGGGGTCCGTCCTCGCACTGGATGTCAAGGGGGAGTTATTTGAATTAACATCGCGTGCGCGCAAAGCGCAGGGTCACGCCATCTATAAATTCGCGCCATTCGACTCTTCGGGGCGCAGCCACAGCTATAATCCCGTCCTCGACATTGTTTCAATGCCTCCGGATCGTTGGTTCTCCGAAACACGCCGGCTTGCTGTCAACCTGATCGCGGCTAAGGGCAAGGGTGCGGAGGGATTTCTCGCGGGTGCGCGAGATCTTTTTGCTGCTGGTATTCTTGTATGTATCGAACAGGGCACGCCAACGATTGGTGCCGTTTATGACCTTTTCTCCCAGCCCGGGGAAAAATATAAACTATTTGCTAAGCTAGCGGAGGAAACAAAAATTCCTGAAGCGCAGCGCATATTTGACAACATGGCCGCAAACGATACAAAGATTCTTACCTCATACACCTCTGTGCTTGGAGACGGCGGCTTAAATCTTTGGGCAGACCCGTTAATAAAGGCTGCGACCAGCAAGTCAGACTTTTCGATTTACGATTTGCGTCGGTCGCAAAGTACGATTTATCTGTGCGTTAGCCCGAACGATATCGAGGTAATAGCCCCTTTGATGAGATTATTCTTTCAACAGGTGGTTTCCATCCTGCAGCGCTCATTACCTGGTGATGACGAGAGGCATGAGGTGCTGTTCCTGTTGGATGAGTTTAAACATCTCGGAAAGTTGGAGTCCATCGAAACGGCCATCACAACAATTGCTGGCTACAATGGCCGCTTCATGTTTATAATTCAGAGCCTGTCTGCGCTTTCGGGAGCGTACGGCCAGGAAGGAAAAGAAAACTTTCTCAGTAACACTGGTGTACAGGTGTTCATGGCGACGGCTGATGACGAGACGCCAAATTATATTTCGAAGGCAATTGGCGACTATACCTATAGAGCTAAGTCTATTTCTTATAATGAAAATAAGAGATTTGATAAGAACGTGCAACTTTCGTACCAAGGTGCTAATTTGATCAGGCCGGAACAGGTCAGACTGTTGGAGGATGCGGCTGAAATAATCCTGATTAAGGGTAGGCCGCCGCTTAAGCTTAAAAAAATTAAATATTATCAAGATAGAATATTAAGGCGAATTTTCGAAGGTCAGGCCGGGCCTCTTCCCGAGCCCGAGTCCCTCACGCCGGTATATGCGATGAGCCAAAGCGAGGAAGGCTTGCGTTCGCCGCCTGTGGGACCTGAGCCCCTCACGCCGGCGGATGCGGTGAGCCAAAGCGAGGATGGCTTGCGTTCGCCGCCGGTAGGAGCAGAGCCACCGTCGTTGCCATAATCGAGCTTTGCTGGTGGCGCCTGATGCGCGCGCGATCCGCGCCTATGAGGCGCCCGGGAGAGCAGTTTCGGTTATCGGTGCGAGTCCGTCCTCGTTCCGATCGGGCCGCCGAACAATGCCGAGCGCACCTCCTTGAGCGGCGAGACGTCCTGCGGACGCGGGGCTGCAGTCACAGGAGGGCTGGAACGTGATGCCGCAATTGCATGCATGGGAGCCCGGCGAACCGGCGCTCGACCTGGTTGATCCGCACTGCCGACGCTGGTGTGCGTGTTGGCACAGGTGAACGGGATAGTGTGACCAACGGGCGAGCCATGCTCGAACCAGATATCCAGATATACGGTCGCGGGCGCCCTTGTTCGGCAGGCGGCGGGATTGCTGGCGGAATCGCGGACTGCGCCGGACAGGCCAGCGCGCTAAATGGCTCAAAAATCACTTTTGGGAGGAATCGCTGTGCACAGCGCACGCTGCCGTTTCGGCGATGGCCCGGCTCGGATGATTACGCCCCGTCCCGGCGCAGGTTGGCAGGTGTGTGCTCAACACGCGTCTTGCATATCTCGCGAACTATCTTAGTGTTTTCCAGCGCTACGCAGACGTGGCGCCGAGGCGTGAGAACCTCGCTTGATTGAAATTACCCCCGCATCGAGGCGGCCGGGTGGCTGACGCGTATGTCCAAGCCGTTCGCGGCTAAAGGCGTCGGCGCAAGGCTGATCAAGCTTGTTCTCAACACCCGGCTTTCGCCGGCTTCGCCTCGCGAGCGGAGCGGTCGAAATGGTCGAGACTTGTACCGAGCGTAAGACGCAGCCAAAATCGGGCCGGTGCGATGGCAACTGAGCACCGCAGGATAGCAGCGCTGCGCGAAGACGACCCGCTTCCGCCTGAGGATCACCTGCCTGTCCCGGCCAATACCACCGTTGCCGCCCTCTATCGTGCGCATGGCTCGACCTTGACCCGGTTCATCCGGCGCCAGCTCAATGGCGAGCGCGCACCCGACCTGTTGCATCATCTTTTCGCCCGCTTTCTGAATCTCGCTCCGGACAAGCGCGCTGCGATCGTCTCGCCGGAGGCATATCTCAAGCGTTCCGCACGCAATCTCGTGCGCGACGAGCGCAAGGCGTCACAGCGGCATGGTGCCGCTCTGCACATTCCGGACGAAGACGTAGCATTGACGGCGCCGTGCCAGATCGCTGCGCTTGAAGCCCGTGACATGCTGAACCGCATCGAGCACGCGATTCAGAAATTGAAACCGATCACGCGCGAGATTTTCCTCGCACACCGACTGGATGGCTATAGCTATGCCGAGATTGCCGACCAGACTGGACTGAGCGTGAAAGGCGTTGAAAAACATATGAGCCGCGCGATCGCGCACATCGATCGGACTCTGAGCCCAGGATGAGCCCGACCGAAGATTTCGGGGCGATCCCCGAGCGGGCGCGCCGCCAAGCGGCCGACTGGTTCGCGCGCATGCACGGACCGGGCGCGGAGGCTTGGCGCGACGCGTTCGAGGCCTGGCTTGCTAATCGAGGCAATGCCCGCGCCTATGATCAACTGACTGGCCGCTGGGAGCAGAGCGCGTTCATTGGTGCAACCGAGTTGGGCCGCGAGCGCGGTCTCAGGCGAGCCTCCTTTGTGGCCAGATATCCCGCTTTGGCGGCCGCGGCGGCCCTGATAGTGCTTGTCGGCGGTACCGGCCTGTATTTCGCTGAGCGGGGGCATGACGCAAAGACTAAGGTCGCCGCGTCTTCCCGATCGCAGCGGTTCGAGACCGGGGCCGCGCTCCGCGAAGTCGCGTTGAGCGATGGATCGCGCGTGACCCTGGATCGAATGAGCCTCGTGCTGGTATCTTATTCACCCGAGCGCCGCGAACTCCAGCTCGAGCGGGGCAGGGCGCGGTTCGAGGTGGCCCATGACGCGAGGCGGCCGTTTGTCGTTGACGCGGGGGTCGGCGAGGTTACGGCGCACGGCACCTTGTTCGACGTGACGCTGCGCGGGAATGCTGTGACCGTTACTTTGCTCACTGGCGCAATCACGGTCCGGCCACGCGCCGCGGCAACTTCAGGACGGCTGCTGCATGCCGGCCAGCAGATCCTCGTCCCCGCGCATCGGCCTTTGCCGGACCCTGTAGCCGCACCTGCCGACGCCGATGCCTGGCTGCCGCGAATGATTGCGTTCGACGGCACGCCGCTGGCGGACGCCGCGGCCAGGCTGGACCAAGGGAGGCCGCATCTCCTGTTCGCCGACGATATCGGCTCGCTCCGCATCACGGGCGCGTTCAAGGCGGGCGATATCGAGGCCTTGGCGCAGGCCGCAGCCGCGATGTTCGACCTTAAGCTCGAACGTAAGGCGACGGGCGACCTGCTTCTTACGCGACCAGCTCAAGCCGCCGCCAAAAAAAGCGGAGGGTAAGGCCGCCGCGCGTCGTCTGACCTCCCTGCGAACGCCCGCGAAAGGGCGCTGCAGGGAGACGGACAATGGGGGCAATCGCTAGACAATCGCTGGTCCTGGCCAGCATATCGATCATGTCGCTGACGGCCACATGGGTAGAGGCCGGGCGGCCCGGAACGATAACATTCAACCTGCCAAGCCAGACGCTCGGCGCTTCGCTGCGGGCGGTGGCCGCGCGCACGCGGCTCAACATTGCGGCGCCGTCCGAACGTGTGGATCGCCGCCAGGCGCCGGCTCTGTCAGGCGACTATACCGCGTCCGAAGCGCTCGCCCGCTTACTCAAAGGCACCGGCCTCCATGCTGAGCAGGTTGGCGGGACCATCATTGTTCGCACCGACACTGGCGTGGCGGCCAGCGACGATGCAGCCAGCGCGTCGATTTCCGATGAAATTCTTGTCACGGGAAGTCGGATTCGCGGGGCTTTGATCGCATCACCCGTCATCAGGATGTCGCAGGCGGAGATCCGTGACACCGGACGGACCGACCTCGCACAAGTCATCCGGGAAATCCCGCAGAATTTCGGCGGAGGGCAGAATCCGGGGATCGGCCAGGGCGTACCGAACGCGAGTGGTGCGGACATTGGCGGCGGCTCGGCGCTCGACCTGCGCGGCTTGGGAAGCGACGCGACCCTCACGCTCCTCGACGGTCACCGCTTGGCCTACACTGCGGTTTTCCAAAGCGTCGACATTTCCGCCATCCCGATCGATATTCTGGATCACATTGATATCGTTCCGGACGGCGCTTCCGCGATCTACGGGTCGGATGCGGTCGCCGGCGTCGCCAACGTCATCCTCAAGCGCGATTTCGACGGCCTCCAGCTGAGCTCAAGCCTCGGCGAGGCGACCGACGGCGGTGATTTCGACCAGCGCTACGGCATTTTGGCCGGGCGGAAATGGGCGACCGGCGGCCTGGTTGGCGCGTTCGAGTACGGCCACAATAGCCAAGTGCGATCCGATCAACGATCCTATGCCGACGATCAGCCGGGCCTGACCCTTTTCCCGCCCATGCGGCACGACAGCGCGGTCATTACCGGCCACCAGGCGATCGGGTCGCAATTCTCGTTTTCGTTCGATGCGCTCTACAATCACCGAACGAGCAGCAACGATTTTCCGCTCGTTGCGCCCGGCGACCCTTCGGATAGCCACGGGACATGGCGCAGCACCGATCGCTCGCTTGCGGTCGCGCCAACGCTGGAATGGACGGGGGCGCGCTGGCGGGCGCAGTTCGTTACCTCCTATGGCCGGGAAAAGGTCGATTATTCTCAGACCGAGTGCGACTTCGGGAGCTGCGGGCCGACCGGGAGTGGTTTCTACCGCAATCGCGAATATTCCGCGGAGCTGGGCGGCGACGGCGATCTGTTCTCGTTGGCAGGCGGCACCGCCAAACTTGCGCTGGGCGGTGGATATCGCAGCATCGCGTTTGAGCGCTACAATGGCCCGGCCGCGGTCAACCTCAACACGCGCCATCAGCAGGACAGCTACTTTGCCTATGGCGAACTGAGCCTGCCATTGGTCGGTCCCGAGAATGCGACATCGTTCCTGTATCGCGCTTCGGTGAGCGCGGCCGCACGCTATGAGCGCTATCCCGGGATCGGCCAGATCGTTCGTCCCAAGTTCGGCATCGTCGCGGGTCCGACCCCCGACTTCGATCTCAAGCTGAGCTGGGGCAAATCCTTCAGGGCGCCAACGCAGTACGAGCAATATCAGCCGCGATCGGTCTATCTGTTCCCGCCCTCTTTTGTCGGTGGCTCGGCCGCTTCCCCGAATGCGACCACTTTGATCGCGCTTGGCGGCAATCGCGACCTCAAGCCGGAACGGGCCACAACCCTGTCGGCAACCTTCGATCTCCATCCGCGCGACAGCCGCTTTGACCTCGCCGCCACTTACTACAGCGTCGCATATCGCGACCGGATCGTTGCCCCGATCCAATATCTCGGCAGCGCTCTCAGCGAGCCGGCCTATGCGGTGCAGGTCACCCGTAATCCCACTCCGGATCAAGTCGCCGCGACGATTGCGAGCGGGCCGACCTTTCTCAATTATTCCGGGGCCGCGTTCGACCCCGCGGCGGTCGTCGCAATCGTCGATGGCAGCAACGTCAATGCCGGCCGGGTCAACGCGCGCGGACTGGACGTGATGGCGCGCTATGGGATTCCGGTCGGGCGCCATGAAATGATATTCGGGGCCGATGTCGGCTATCTCGACAGCACGCGGCGGGTTTCCGTGAGCTCACCCCTCGAAATCCTCGCAGGCACGATCTTCAATCCGCCGCATTGGCGCGGGCGCGGCACGGCCTCGTGGCGTGCGGGCGCGCTGACGCTGACCGGGGACCTCAATTATACCGGCGGCGTGCGCGACGTCCGCGCCGCCCAGAAATTCGCGATCGGCGGAATGACGACGACCGGGCTGACCGCGCGCTGGGTCGTCAACAATGGCCCGCGCTGGCTCGATGGTTTCGATCTGTCCGTCTCCGCGCAAAATCTGCTCGACGCGAAGCCGCATACGATCCTGCGGACAACGACCGGGGACACGCCTTACGATTCCACCAACTATTCGGCGATCGGCCGTTTCCTCAGCATCGCGGTGCGCAAGGCATGGTGAGCCGCCCGCTGCTTCGTCTCGCACGGCTGCTGGTGCTGTCCGCCGCGCTGGCGTCGGCGACCGCGGCACGGGCCGCCTGCGGATCGGTGCTTCCGCCCACCTCGCCAATCCCGGCGACGGGACGCGGTGTGACCGCCGCGGACCTCATTCAAATGCGCGACGTGGGCGATACCGAGGGGGCGTCGTTCGCCGACCCAAGTCCGTTTGGCGTCGCGCCCGGCGGGACGCGTATCGCCTTCTACATCACGCAACCGAGCGTGGCGGAGAACGCAATCTGCCGCGCGCTGGTTCTGCTCGACCTGCGCAAGAAGGCGCCGCTCAGGATCCTCGATCAGGGCGGCGAGAATATTCTGATCGACGATCCGAAGTTCGGGCTGCTGATCAAGCCCGGCGCGCCCGCCGTGGTCACGCCGGTGTGGTCGCCCGACGGCAGGTCCATAGCGTATCTGCGCCGCGACCATGGCACGACCCGCGCCTGGGTCGTGGACCTCGACGGCGCACACGCCCGCAGCGTCAGCCCCGCTGGCCTCGATATCGACCAGCTCGGTTGGACCGGCGACGGCAACGGGCTGATCGTGACCGCACGGCCCGGTCTCGCGCAATCGCGCGATGCGATCGAAACAGAGGGGCGCTCCGGCTGGCTCTTCGACAGCCGTTTCTGGCCGAATATTGCCGCACGGCCAATGGTGCCAGCGGACGCGACAACCGCATATTCGGTCATCGCCATCGCGTCGGGCACGATGCGGCCCGCGACGAAAGAGGAAGCGGCGGGCGGGCAGGTGCAGCCGGCTGCAGGCCTGCCTGAGCCGGTTGCCGAGCAGGCCGGGCAGCGCGCCTTCACCGTGCGCGAGGCGCCGTCGCCGCTCAGCCCCGGTCGCTTGCACGCGGCCCTTGCCGGCGGGGTCGAGACGGCCTGTCCGGACCCAGCCTGCACCGGCGGCATTGTCGGCCTATGGTGGCGGCGCGGCGCTATCTACTTCCTCAGACGGGAAGGGTGGGACCTCGAGATGATGGCGATGTACCGTTGGCCCCCCGGCCAGCACAGCGCCACGCGTCTATGGGGCACCACCGATGTCCTGCGCGGGTGCGTCCAATCCGCTACGGGCCTGATCTGCACGCGTGAGAACAGCACCACGCCGCCCTCGCTGGTCCGCCTGAATTCGAAGAGCGGCCGCTCAGAATCGCTGGTGAGGCTCAATCCCGAATTCGATGCCATCAAACTGCCCGAGGTTCGGCGCCTGCGATGGAAAAATGATCGCGGTCTCGCGGCCTGGGGCGATCTGGTTCTTCCGCCCGACTACCGCCCGGGGCAGCGTGTGCCGCTCGTCGTCACGCAATATCATAGTCTCGGCTTCCTGCGCGGCGGCACCGGCGACGAATATCCGATCTTCCTGTTCGCCGAACGCGGCATGGCGGTGCTAAGCGTCGAGCGCCCGCCCGATATCATGCACCTGGCGCCGCAGCTTTCGAGCTGGACCGACCTGATCGCGTTCCGGCAGAAAGACTGGGCCGAACGCCGGAGCATGCTGTCCGCGCTCCTGAAAGGGGTCGATCTCGCGATCGAGCAGGGCGTGGCCGATCCCGCGCGTCTCGGCCTAACCGGGCTCAGCGATGGCGCGACCTCGGTTTCGTTCGCGCTGGTCAACAGCCACCGATTTGCCGCCGCGGCATCGAGCACCTGCTGCATCGACCCGAACACGGTCACGACCTACGGCGGTATCGGCTGGTCGGACTTCATGCAGCAGACCGGCTATCCGCCGGCGACGCGGCCCGACCCAAGTTTCTGGGCACCGATGTCGATCGCGCAGAATGCGCGCACTATCACGACGCCATTGCTCCTGCAGTCAGCTGATAGCGAATATCTTCTCGCGCTCGAAACATTCGAAGCCCTGCGCGAGCTCAAACGGCCGGTCGAACTCTACGTATTTCCAAACGAACTGCACAACAAGATCGAGCCGGTGCATCGCGCCGCCGCGTTCGAACGCAGCCTCGACTGGTTCGATTTCTGGCTGCGCGGTCATGCAGATCCGGCGCCGGCGAAAGCCGCTCAATATCGGCGATGGGACAAGATGCGCGACGCGCAAACCCCATCGGCGGCGCGCTAAGCGCGGGCTCGCGCCCAGGCTTCGGCGTCGACCAGTTCAAGTATGCGGGAGAAATCATACCCCTTGGCCGGCGCCGGATCGTCGAGCACGGCCTTGAGTCTCGCTCGATCGAGCAGACCGTGCTCGGCCAGCAAGCCGTCGAGCAGGATCGACCGGATATCCCGTTTGCGGCGCTCGAAAATCGACGCCACGAAGGCATCGGGCGAGCCCTTGGACCGTCGATCGATGACCTCGTTCGGCAATGCGGCGGCATAGGCCGATCGGGCTATCGCGCGATTCCAGCCGGGCGCAAACCACAGATCGGTCGGCATGGCGAGGCAGGTCTCGACCAAAGGCTGCGTCATCAGCACCGCCACATTCGGGATGGGACGCAGCGGGTCCACCGTCTCGATCAACGATTGCGTCGGCGCCAGCAGCGCAACATGCGATGCCTTGCCGGGAAGAATGCCGGCCGGGGCGTCGTTCCAGGCGTGCAGTTCGGTTGGCGTCATGGTCGAATCCGACAGGAACTGCGTGCGCAGGCTTTCTGAATTCGCGGGCCCGCGCCTGCGCAGGGCGCGGCGCATCGCCATCCACATCACCCGCCACGCGCTCGTGCCGGTGAGATCGGCGAGCGCTCGGGCGCTCGATCGGACACGGCCGTTGCCGGTGAGCAGACAATCGGCGATCGGCGCGACCGACGGATTGGCGTAGAAGAGATTGTCTCCACCGCCGCCGTGGAAGATCGCTTTGGCTTGAACATGCTGGGCGAGCGCAACCGCGAGACGATCATATTCCTGATAGAATAAGCGTTCGTTCGGCCGGGGCAAATGGCTGGAGGCCGAGCGAAGCAACGCGACGCCATCCGGGTCAGGCCGAACCTCATGCCAGGCTATTGCGAGATGCTCGGCGACGGCGCGCGCATAGCGACTCTCGTCTCCGCCGGCGCCGTCGGGCCGAAAGGTCAGGCAGTCGAAATGTCGCCCGGCGCGCTTCAGGCTCGCGGCAACGACCGAGGAGTCCAACCCGCCCGACAGCATCAGGATTGCGCGGTCGTAGAGCGCGCTCATCGCCGACACACTCAGGTCGACCGCGCCCCGCAGACGCAAAGCAGCGTCCGCCGGCGGAATGTCGGCCCGCTGCGCAAAGGTCCAAGGGGACCATGTTGGCTCGACCGCGACTGTGCCGGATCCGGCGGTAAGCCGGGACCCGCCTTGCAGTTCGCTTATGCTGATCAGGCACGTCTGGCTGCGCCGCAACTCAGGCTGGAGCAAATGGATCCGGAGCGCAGTCCAGTCGATCGGCGGCCTGACGAGGCCCGCTTGCTCGAGGATCGGCAGGTCCGAGGCCAGCCAGATGATGCCGTCCTGCTCCATCCACAGACATGGCAGCATGCCGAACGGCGCACGCAGTATATGCCAGGTCCGACCGGACGGATCGGGGAGGAACGCGACGTAGCTGCCCCAGCATGTATCCGCCAGAAATGCACCGCGCGTACCGACGCAGGCTGCCTGCTTCGTATCATCCAGGGCGCGGCAGGGCGCGGTTTGACCGCGAAGGAACAGCGCGCCCAGCACCACGCCCGCCTCGGCCTTGAGATGCGGAAGCGCGGGATCGGCGAACAAGATAAGCGCATCCTGATCGAGCAGTGCGGTCAGCGTGCCGAGCGATCTTATACGCGCCGCAACCGCCGCCCGCGATGAGCGGTCCCCGCACAAGGCAATGAAGCGACCAGGCATCAGATCACGCGGATCGGTATATAGTCGCGAACATTGTCGATGCTGTCGTTCACGACAGCCTCGTGGAACTGAACCCAGCAATGTGCGCCGAACGGCCGCGTGCGGACCCCAAGGACCAGATCGGCGGGGACATTGCGCGTGAACAGGGCATTTGCGACCGCGAGCGAGTGCGGCAGGCAATAATTGCGCGTGGTGGCGAGCATTGCGGCGCGACGGAAATCCCCGGCGACGGCGTCGGCCATCGCCTGTGCGTCGGGTCGCGCCGCGATGCGGCTTTTCCGTGCTTCGAGTGACCGGAGGCTGGCGGCCAGACCGCAATAGCGCAGCTTCCAGCGCGCCGAGAGGTATCCGGCAAGCGCGCGCAGGGTGGGAAAAAACCGCGAATTTGCCGGAGCCTCGTACAAACTGCGCCGCGGCATTACCGTTCTTGGGCATGGCGTCGGTGATGGCGCATGCTCGGACGTATGCAGGACGCCCCTGGCGACCAAGCCGTCAAGATTGCGCATATCCTGCGCCGCGAGGCTGCTGCCGTCGACCAGGCGCGAGAAGCTCCGATCGGCGGCGTCGCTCAGGCAAAAGTAAAGATCGCGGTTCGTATCAAGGAAGATCCGCCGATCGTCCGCAGTGCAGAAGGATAGCGCCGGGGCGAGCCCATAGCCCATGGTAATGCCGGACGCGGCGCGCGGCGTGCCGCCGCGCGCCGGGCTCCGCTCAATCCTCGATGAGGTCGAACGGGAGCGAACCGAGCTGCACATCGATCGGGGGGCCGGTCCGGCCCTTGGTCTCGATCGTGGCGGCTCCCAGTTCGATCAGATCGTCGGTGCGTTCCATGATGAACTCCTTTCTCGCCGCGGTGATTGCGGCAGGGGAGATTCTAAAATGGGGCTCGAGCGATACGAACTTTATACGATGAATATATCGCGATTGTTTGGGCTATGGGCGCCGCACGCCCGCCGACGGGGGTGCGCACGAGGCGATCACGCATGGCGGTAGAGCAGCCGCACCAGTTCGGGCGCGACCCGCCGCCTTCGGCGGTGGTAGCGATCGATCAGGGCGCGCAGGCCCGCAGCGCCGGGCTCCTGCAATGCCGTTTCGATCTGGTCGAGCTCGGCTTCGCGATCCGGAAACAGATCGTCTTCCACCAGTCGGACAGCGTGCAGCCGCGCGTTGGCCGAACGGATCGCGCGTTGATGTTCCTGATTGCGCGACCGCCGCGCGATTTCCTTGAACGCCAGCCCGATGCCGACTGCGGGCGTCGCCGGCGGCTGTGCTGTGTAGGCCGCATGCTTCGCTGCGTCCCAATCCTGAAGCGCGAGGCGCAGGATCTGCCGATTCCAACCGAGCAGGTCCTGGATCTGCGGCAAATTGACATGCGGGATGCGGAAACCCTCGCTCAAGGCGGTCTCGACCAGGTTTTCGCCGACGAGGCGGTGAAGCGCATCGCGCACCGGCGTGACGCTGCTGGCGAGGCCTTCCGCCAGCGAGGCCGGGTCGAGCCGGTCACCCGGTCGAAAGTCATGTTCGACGATACGTGTGCGCAATGCGTCATAAACGCGTTCAGAGGTATGACCGGCGTTCACTGCATCCGGCGCTGATCTTCGGCAAAAGCATCCACCATCGCGACCTGGTCCGGACGGAGCGCGTCGATCGCGCCCAGCGGAGCGTCGATCGTCCCATGAAGAACAACCGATGGGCACTGACCTTCGTAATTGCCCAAGTTCGGCCGGTGCTGACGGTAGCCGACCAGCGCGGCAAGCTCGGGTGAGAAGCTGCGCGCGACCTCGGGCGGATACGCCAGGAACTGGTTCTCGTAGGTCTTAAGCCAGCCCAGCGAATAGCCGATCACACAGCCGCGCCGGACCTCGTTCGTCCGGTTCGCGCCGGCGCCATGCGCGGTCGATCCGAGGAACAGCAGCGCGTCGCCGGGCGCCATCTCGGCCACGATCGGTGCGCCGGAGAGCTCGGTCGACTGGGCGTTCGGCCCGTGCGTGCCGGGCCACACCAGGGTGGCGCCGTTGGCGGCGGTGAAGCGCGTGAACGGCCAAATCACATTAACCAGATATTCGGTTTCGCCCGGGCCGATCCGCCACATGTCGTGATCGCGGTGCGGCATCTGCTGCAAGGAGCCCGGATGGACGGCGATCGCCTGCGCGACATTGAGCTGGATCACATCGCAACGCGGCAGGAGAATCGGCTCGACGATGCTGCGGATAATGGGATGCAGCACCAGCTGCTGGGCGAAGCCGGAGCGCGCAAGCAGGCGCCCGAACCGCTTGGTACGCGGACCGTAGAAGCTGCCCTCGCCGAACGGTGTTTCCTCGAATGCCCGCGCGAGGTCGGCGTCGAGCGCTTCGATCACGGGGTAGGGCAAGGCGGCGCGCACGATCACATAGCCGTCCGACCGGAGCTGGTCGGCAAGCCTGTCATGCATGCGTTCGAGTTGCGCTGCGGTCATGCCGCCGCGCGCTCACGCGTGCCGCCCAGCATCTCGTCCGGAGCAAGCCCGGCGGCGCGCAGCCGGCGCGGTGTATCGTGATCGATCGCGATCGAAAGCGCCGCCAGCAGGCGCGACCCTTCGCGCCGCTCCGGCCCCAGCATTTTCGTCCGCCAGCCGAAGCCGCGAATCTGTTCCACCCAGCGCCGCTCGGCGATCGCGCTATAAGCGCGAATGCCGCGCTCGAGCGCATGATTGGCCAGCGCGCAGACCAGTGTATCGCGCGCGCGGCGGCGGTCGTGGGTCTGGAGATCGCGCTCGAGACAAAAGCGCGTAATTTCGAAAATGTCGGGGCCCTTCGGCGCGGCGCCGTCGCACAGATGCGGATAGAGGCTGTCAAGGATGTGCGGCCGCTCTGTCGGCAGGAGGCGGGCAGATGCGAGATGGTGGCCCGCCGCGTCGGTCAGCACAAGATAGGTGCAATGGTGGGTATCATATTGGTCGACCTCGTATCGGCCGTCGATGACGGGCACTTTCCATCCCAGCAGGTCGACGAACACCCGCCGGCGCGCCTCGAACATGCCCCGGAGTGCCTGTGCGCCATAGGGTGGCTCCGCAGTCGACAAGATATGCAGCATGGGCCTGCTCCGCTCTGGTTCGAGAGGAGCATCGGCCGCGGCAGGGGGCCGGGCATATTCCCAGAAAGGGGTATTTCAGCGCTTGAAAATATCAGTGAAGCTCAAGGTTCCGTCGAACAGCGCGCGGATCGCGAGTAATGTACGCTTCTCCACCCCATAGCGCTCGCGTGCCAGCTTCATATGGCGGGTGACCGTCTCTTCGCTCACGCCGAGGATGCGGCCAATCTCCCAGTCGCTCTTTCCGCGCGCCGCCCACAGCAAGCAGTCACGCTGGCGGTCGGTCAGCGTCGGCAAGGGCGCGTCCCGCTCGTCCTCGCGCACGTGCCAGAGCCGGCGCGCGGCCTCGAACGCGAACGCGCCCGCCAATTGGGCAAGCGGCAACATCGCTTCCCCGACCGACCGTCCCTCTTGATTGGCAAAGGAACAGGACCCGAACGACTCGCCCGGCACGTTGGTGGGTACGGTGAAGCCATCGCCAATGCCCTCCGCGCGCCCGCGATCGAGCATCTGCCGGTCCCGCGGCGTAAGCCGGACCAGAGACGGAATGCGCGACCAGCGAAAGCCCACGCTGGATTTATGGCTGGCGCGATGGACCGGGTCGCAGACGCCCAGGCCGTTGGCTTCGTAATAGTCGGCCCACTGCGGCGGGTAATTGTGCAGCCGGATCGCGGTAGCGCCCGCGGCCGTCAGATCGATATGATGCGCCAGCGCGAAATATTCGAAGCCAAGATCGGCCGCTATCGCCGACATAGCGTCCGCCAGATCGTCCGCGTTCGCAACCGCGCCCACCAGACGAATAAACGCCTCTACTGTACCCAGGCCCATCGGCCGACTCGGCCGCGGGCGGCGGATCAAGGCGCCGGTGGTCCCGCGATCGTCCTTTCACGCTTCAGGCTGGCTGACGGGGTCTCAGGCCGGCGGCCAACTGCACTCGAAGCGCCCCGATATGGTCGCAATGTGACTTTCGTCACGCGCGAAAGATACCGTTTCGGTCATAATCTCCGCCATTTGGGAGGAGCGTGACCCATGTCGGCTTTGCCCGACGGGACCCGCGCCGCGGATTATGCCTGTCTGCGCGAGGTCGATCGCGCGGGCCTGATGTGGGAATGGCTGCGCCGCGATCCCGATTACATCAGCTGGTACGGCAAAGCGTCCACCGCCACCCGCGGCGCGCGCCAGCCGCCGTCGCGCTGGAGCTTGCTGTTTCGCGAAAATCCCGACCGGATCGCGCCCAAGGCTCTGATCGTGTGGCGCGCTGATATCGATCCCGGCACGCTCCGGGTGATTGCCGCACCGACCCGTTCGCGCGACCCTGACGGCCTTCCCCTCCACAGCCTGCGCCGCTGGATTTCGCTGGTGCCGGGCATGGATGGACGCGAGCATGCGGTGCTGTCAGACGGCTTGCACCATCTCCGTCTCGACGTGGAGCAGGGCACGCTCGCTGGCGGGCCGGTCGTGCTCCATTATCTCCTCCACGGCACGCGCGATGCCCGACCCAAATTACGCACGCTGCGTCGTTTGACGGCGATCAGTCTTGAGCGCCGTTTCACGCCATCGCTGTTTCCCGCCGATCCAAGACAAGACCATTGGCTCTGGGCGCTTCGCGTCGGCGACGCGCTCCGTGAAGGCGCGAGCCAGCGCGAAATTGCCGAAATCCTCTATGGCCCCGCCCGGACCCGCGGTGAATGGCAGGGGCATTCGGACTCGCTGCGTTCGCGCGTACGGCGGCTGGTTGGAGAAGCCAGGCGGCTCGCTTCGGGCGACTATCGCAAGCTGATGCGGCCCGAATGATATTCGGCTGAACGTTGGCGGACCCGGTCTCAAGGGACATAGTGCGGAGTCCATATTTTGATCCATTCTGGGCGCAGACTCATTGACAAGCCCACGCCTGGCGGACGACCTTCTCCTGCTCGATTTCGGGCGGGGGAAGCCGAAATGACGCCGAACACCGGCCGCAACATCGTCGTGCTCTGCGACGGCACGTCCAACCAATTCGCGCAGGACCGGACGAGCGTCGCCAAGCTGGCTTATGCGCTGGTCAAGGACCCAGCGCGTCAGGCGGTCTATTACCATCCGGGCATCGGCACCAAGGCCCCACCCGGCTTCCCGATGCCGGTTGGCAATTTGCTGGCCCGTGGCGCCGGGCTGGCGGTCGCTTATGGTCTCCAGGACGATATTCGCGACGCCTATCTTTTCATCATGAACAATTGGCGTCCGGGCGATCAGCTCTACCTGTTCGGCTTCAGCCGGGGCGCTTATACCGCACGTGTCGTCGCGGCCCTGGTCTACATGTACGGCATGGCGATGGCCGGCAACGATCCGCTCATCCTCTATGCGGTCGATATGTTGTGGAAGCTGCATGGCGTGCCGCAGGCGGAATTGAACGCTGCCTTCAATCTCGCCAAACAGTTCAAGCTCAGCCTGGGGGCGGCCCCCTGCCACCCGCATTTTGTCGGGGTTTGGGATACGGTCAGCTCGGTTGGTTGGTTCGGCAGTCCGGTTTCGATTCCGGGAGCGACCACCAATCCCGATATCGTGACGTTTCGGCACGCAATCTCGATCGACGAACGGCGCGCCTTTTTCCGTCCCAACAAGTTCAATCCGGGCCCCGGGCAGGACGTCAAGCAGGTCTGGTTTCCCGGCGATCATTGCGACGTCGGCGGCGGACATAAGGAAGCGGAAAGCGGGATGTCGAAATATCCGCTCGAATGGATGGCGAAGGAGGCGATGGTTGTGGGTTTGCTGGTCGATCCTGGTCGTCTCGACGAGATTCTCGGCAAAGCCCCGAGCCAGTTGCCGGGGATAGCCTTCGCCGAAGCCGAACCGACGGCAAAACTGCACGATTCCATGGCCTGGTATTGGCGACCGGCGGAATTCGTTCCCAAACCGCATTGGGACGCGAAAACCCGAACCCGGTCCTTGCGCGCGAACCTGTTTGCCCGTCGCGACATGGGCGTAAGCCCGTTAGTCCATCCGGTCGCCTGGCAAATTCCAAGCTATAGCGCGTGCCTGCCGCCGGGTGCCACGCCTGCCTGACCGGGTGCGTGCGTGCGACTTCGCGGCGTCGATGGTGCGTGCCCTGTTAGTCTGCCTGCGCAGCGAGGGAGTTGCGCAGGCAGACTAACAGGGCGTGAAGTTTCCGGCTTTGGACAGGCAGAAATCGACCTCGGTTACGATATTTTTCCTGGTTCCGGTGGTGACGCCGGCGCCGGTCAGGCCCGGATGGATGGCCACGAAGGCCGGCTTGAGTGCGTGCATGTCAGGCGCCGGCAGCACCGCGCCTGCGCCGGAGGGCGACGGGACAACGACACGGCCCACCTCCGCGCCGGGCGGGGTGAAATAGTCCGTCGCGAATAGGCTGGAGCATGGGCCATGCTTGGGCCCCTCATGGTCGGTCAGCGAAGGGCCCGCATAGATGTGGGCGAACCTGCCGCGCGCGTCCGCACCACGCGCCGGGCCATCGCAAAAGCTCGGATATTGATCGCCTTCGAGCTGCGGCGACAATCCGTGCAATGCGAAGCCCTTGGGGGTCTTCCATTCACGCATGTGTTCTGGCGTTGTGACGCAGAAGCCGGGCTTCCACGACGGCGCCAGCAGACAATAATCGAACGCGCCGGGAGGGCGCTCGCTGACGTCCCGCGCGGCCGAGGCGATTTCGGCCGGGAAGCCCAATCCCGGGATTGCGAGGATCAGCAACAGCGCGCGGACGGGCGCGAACGCAGCGGGACAATTTTGGGTCATGATCCACCTCCTCTAACGCTTCGAACGCGGCCGCCTGCGGGCCGGCTGACCCTTCCCTTGTGCACGCGTTCCGCGCGGCGGCGGGCATGCGCGATTGTCATTTCGGCTTAGAAACCACCCGACCCAGGAGGTGGGAATGGCGACAGGGTGCCAAAATGTCCGTCAAACTGGTTTCAAAACATTCTCCCGGACCCGGTTTTGTCCCAACCGACAATTGACTCTCGGGCCGTCAACAATAATCTCTCGAGCGGCTTCGCTGCGGATGTGACTTCAAGGTCGCGCCCATTGGGGCCGAGGGGGTTTTTCCATGATTGCTTCGAAGAGCTGGGCCTTCGCTGCATTGCCGTTGATCGCGGCAATCATCCTGCTGATCGGCGCGCCGATCTACTGGCCCGACCTGCGCGGCCCGATGTTCCTTGCCGTGATGGCGCTGATGTTCGGCGAATTCATGCTGATCGGCTGGCTGATCAACGGCCGTCCGGCGGGCGCGTTCATCGACAACCGCAACCGGATCAGCCTCTCCAAGCTGCAGGCGGCGGCCTGGACGGTGGTTGTCCTGGCAGGGTTCGCGACGGCGGCCGCATTCAACATCGCCACCGCCATGTATGAGGACAATTCGATTTCCGCGCTGGCGATCGTGATCCCCAACGAATTGCTGCTCGCGATGGGCATTTCCGCGACCTCGCTCGTCGCGGCCCCGGCCTTGCTGACGCTGAAGTCGCAGCAGCCAGAGGTCCAGGGCGCGCTTGCGATCGCCAAGGACAAGATGGGTACTGCGATCACCAGCAACGGCAAGCTCGTGCTCAGGGATGCACCGAAGGATGCCTCCTGGAGCGATGTCGTCACCGGTGAGGAGGTCGGCAATGCGGGCTCGCCCGATCTCGGCAAGATCCAGCAGGCTGCAATCACATTGCTGCTGCTCGGTTGCTACGTCGCTTATGTCTATGCCGACCTCGCCGGCTCGCAGGAGACGGTGACCAGCCTGCCGACGCTCGACAAGTCGTTCGTCTGGCTGCTCGGCATCAGCCACGCCTCGTATCTCGCGTACAAAGCCGCACCCCATACGACATAGGCAGGTAGTCATGGCTGAAGCCCCCGTCCGGAAGAAAAGGGCCGCGAAACCGGCCAGCGCGAAGCCCGCCGGCAAGATGTCGACAGCGGTCCGTGCGGGCTGGCCGCTGGCGGCGATCGCGGCACTGTCGCTCGCCGCCGGCACGCTGGGCGACAAGGGGGCGTCGGCCGCCGACACGCAGGCCCCGGTCGCGACCGTCGCGAGCGTGACACCGAGCCCGCAGCCGGTGCCGCTGGTGGCAACGGGCAAGCCGGTCCAATGGTGGTTCGCCTACAAATTCAGTTCGCAATCCTTCCCGTCGAACCCGACCGACCCCGCGCGCGGTTGCGCCTTCGGCGGCACGCTCCGGCGCGATGGTAATAATTTCAGTCAGCATTATGCGCTCGCGAGCAGCGCCAATCCCGTGCTCACCGACGGTCCCGGGCTGATCGGCACCAGCGGCGGCGACCCGCTCGGCGCGACCTTTGGCGAGATCTACAACGGCCATTATTATTTCGTGGTCTGGAACGATCAATTCTACGGCGATCCGCCGCGCGACGGTCCGGAATGCGACGCCAAGCAATGCGGCAAGCCCTGGGGCCATTCCAAGGGCATCCTCGCCTGGGACCAGAACGGGAATGGCGTGATCATCCAGGTCACGACGCCGTCCTGGCCTGCGGCGGGCGGCGCCGCCATGCCGCGCAAGGACGGCAACACGCTCGGCTGCGTCAGCGACGACAATAATATCTCGAACGCGCAGGACTTCTTCGCGCTGCAGCTCAACCGCGACGACGTGAAGACCGTATTGCGCGCGCTCGCGGTGGCGAGCGTGTCGACTGACGTCAACAATCCGCAGATCGTAAACCGCCGGCTCAACGGCGTGGCGCCGCCCGCCGACATCGATCAGCTCGTCGCCCTGCTCGGCCAGCAGTCGCGCGACAAGACCTATCTCGACCAGACTTTGTCATCCGGCGTGCGGCTGATCACCAAGCCGTCCGCGCTGCATGTCCCGTCGTGGCAATTCGTGTCGTCGGTGCTGGGCGGCGAGAATCTGCTGACCGCGACCTGGTGGGCGTCGCCCAAGATCCCGTCGACCCGATCTGCGGCCGACGTCCATTGCTGGGATCCTTTGCTGCCGACGCCGCCCGGTCGGGTCGACATCGCGGTGTCGGCCAATTGGGAGGGCACGCCGGTCGCGTTCACGGGCGGACCCAATCATGCCAAGATCGGGGTGTCGCTCGCCGGGGGGCATCATTATGCGATTTTCAGCGACCTCAATCAGCAGGGGCAGTTGGGCGATCCCACCAGTCCGAATGGCGCCAATTGCGGCAGCAGCCAAAATGGGCGCGGGGGCATGTTCTTCGTCCTGACCAATCCGACGTTGCAGAGCGGCATCTCGAAGCTGATCGCCGGAAAGATCGCCGCCTATCCTCAATAGGAGCGGCGGGCGAACATGGCGCGTCGCTGGTTGCGGCGCCGCCTGCGGCGTTACGCGATCCGCGGCTGCGCGGCATAGGACACGCGGAGCACCCCCTTGCGGGGAGCTTGGATAAGCCGCTTATCCGACATCATCCCAGGCATCATGTTTTGGCGCCTTGCGCATGATCGCGTCCGCGGCGCAGTCGCGCACAAACGCCGCGATGGCATGACCCGGACGCTTCTCGTCGAAGATGTCGGGACCGAACATATCTTCCACGCGCTCCCGCGCGCCGAGAGAGCCGCCCACGAAATAGTGATGTGGTCCCTGGCTGATCCTCACGCAGGTGGCAAACCGGCTCGTGCCAGATGCCGCTTCGTCCAACGCGAGGTTGACCGCCGCCAGCTCATCCAAGCTTGCTTCATTGACCGCGTCCCAGACTGCCTCGACGCAATCCGTATCGATCGGCGCCTCCTGGTCGATCAACAGAAACAGGCGGAAATCCTTTGCCTTTTTCTCCATGGTCACTTCCAGTCCGTGCACAGAAGGTAGGTGAATTTCGCGTCACGAAACTTGCACAAGTCGGCGCTGCTGACCTTGGCAAGGTCGGTCAGATCCACCGGCGAAATCCTGATGTCGTTGCGCACGACCTGACGCAGCGCATCGAGCAGGGCCGTGGCGGGCTTCGATTTTGTGCGCTTGAGCATCTTGTCGACGAAATCGAGTGCGATCGCGCGCTCTTCAGGGGTCGTCTGACGGCGCCACGCAGAATCGACGAATCCGCTGGCTTCGGATGAAAGCGCGCCAAGCGTCCGATGAGCCTCATGGTGCCGGCGGCGCTTGCGTACCAGATCGAGAAAATTGTGCTTCAGCGCTACCTTGCCGTGGCCGATCGCCCGGCGGCGCAGTTCGTCGATCGCAATGGCGGGGTCGGCGGCGCGGATCTTGCCGACAAAAAGGTACAGGTCCGCCATCGTCGATTGGGCCAGATCCTCGTGATCCGCGCTATCCATCATGTCGCATTTGGCCACGATCAGGCGCGCGGCCGTGCGGATGCGCACGTCGAGATCCGACCACAAGGCATCCAGTTCGTCCCGCCGTTTCGCCATCGCGGCCTCCGCCAAGCAAATCCCTGTGGATATAGGCGCGCGACCCACCCCGATTTTACCCTCGATGAAAAATAATATTTCGATGGCGAAATGGTGCGCCGTCGCGCGCCCTTGGGGTCAGGCGATCGGGGAGACGATTTCATGCCCAGACACCGGAGACCTGCCGTGCATCAAGCCTGCCATCTCATGCTCGCATTCGCTTATGCGCTGGCGGGGGTCGCTTACCTGATGCTGGTGATCGGCGGTGACGAGCCGTCGGGCCCTGCGCAGCCACCCTACAGTCCGTCGAACGGTGCCAATGAGGTTCGCATAGTGTCTCCGCGGCCGGGCCAGCTGCCACCGCACGGCGGGAAGTTCGGACCGAGGGTCGAGCAACCCGGGGCAGAGCGACCCTTCGTTTCATCCTTGCGCCTCGCGCGCCGTAGGCGCGCGACCGCGCTCTAGGGCTCGACGTCGTCGTCTTCGCCCCCGAGCCGGCCACGGCCGTCTCGGCCAAAGGTGACGATCGGCTGGCGCGGCGAGCGGACGCCGCGCTCGCGCGCGGCGGCGCTTTGAGCCGGGCCCGCCGGACAGCGGGGGTGGGCGCCGCTCCCGTCTAGGCGCGTCGCCGGCGCGGCAAGCCGGCCTCTGCGAGGACCGGCTCCTCCATTGCATTGCGGCCCGGCGGTGACGGCCTGCGCCCGCCGCCTTGGGTGCCTTCGCCGGCTCGAGCCGCGCCTGTCCGATCGCTGGCTGCCGCCCACCCCCGCTTCCGGGGGCCATGTTCGGATTGGGTTGGCGAGGAGGCGAGCATGTCCCGAGCCCCAAGCCGGTCCGCCCGGCCGCACGCGCAGCGCAAGGCGCCGCGTTCGCGCGCCGAAACGGTGCGGCCCGGCCTCTATGACGAGGTCACCCAGCGCATCGTCGGCGAACTGGAAGCTGGGCGGGTGCCGTGGGTGCAGCCATGGGGCACAAGCGGGTGCGGCAATGCCGGGCTGCCGCGTAACGCCGTTAGCCGCCGCCCTTATTCCGGCATCAACGTCCTGATCCTGTGGAGCGCGGTGATCGACCGGGCCTATCCGTCGCAGGACTGGCTCACGTTCAACCAAGCGCAGAAACTCGGTGGGACCGTCCGCAAGGGCGAGCGCGGCGTGACGGTGGTCTATGCCGACCGGTTCACGCCTGAGGACGAGACGGCGCGGACCAAGGGGGAACATGAACCCCGCTCCATCCCGTTCCTCAAGCGCTTCACTGTCTTCAACGTCGCGCAATGCGATGGCTTAAGCGCATTCGTCGCCGATCCGGCGCCATTGGCCGAATGCGAGACTCTCCCACTTGCCGAAGCGGTAATCCGGGCGAGCGGTGTCGAATATCGGATCGGCGGCAATGAGGCTTTTTACGCGCCGATCTTCGACTTCGTGCAGGTGCCGCCGCCGCCCGCTTTCTTCGCTCCGGTCGATTATTACCGCACCGCGCTCCACGAACTGACCCACGCCACCGGCCATGCGTCACGCGTCGGGCGCGACCTCACGCATTGCTTCGGCAGCGACGGTTATGCGCGCGAGGAACTGGTCGCCGAACTGGGGTCGGCCTTTCTGTGCGCGGTGCTCGGCATCGCGCCGAGCCTGCGCCATGCCGATTATCTCGCGCACTGGCTGGCGGTGCTCAAGGCCGACAATCGCGCGATCTTCCGCGCCGCCAGTGCTGCCAGCAAGGCCGCCGACTGGCTGGTGGCGCGGAGCGCCGCCACCGCCGACGAGGCAGCGGCATGAACGCGGCCCCGCCCGCCATACCCGCCGTCGAGGAGACCGAGGCCGGGCTGCAATGCCTGATCGGAGGGATCGCCCCGATCCGCCTGATCGACCGGCTGGCGCAGCGTGCCGCCGCGCCGCTGGAACCGACCAAGCCGCAGCGTCCGTGCGATCTCGGCCTGTTCGACCTCAATGCCCGTAATCAGCTCGATCTGTTCTCGAAGCTTCCGCCCGGCGCGCCGGACGGCTGACGCGCGGCGCGTCTCGCCGCATTAAGCCGGTCCCGCGAACAGCCTTTAGGAGAGGGAGGAACACGGGACCGGCACTCACGATGGAGTGTCGACCATGAAACTCGCTTTTATCGCTTTGGACAAGCTGTCCATCAGCCGCGCGAACATGCGCGACGGGAAAAAGGACCCCGACGTCACCGATCTGCTGCCGACGGTGCGCGCACGCGGCATCCTGCAGAGCCTAATCGTGCGGCCCGCGCCCGAACCCGATCAGTTTGAGATCGTCGCCGGTCGCCGCCGCTTCCATGCCGCCAAGATGGTCGCCGAGGATAGCGGCCATGCCGAGCCGGTGCCGTGCGCGATCCTCGACAGCGGCGACGATGCGGCCGCGCTCGAGGCGTCGCTGATCGAGAATGTCGCGCGGCTCGACCCCGACGAGGTCAGCCAGTGGGAGACGTTCGTCCGCCTGATCAAGGAGGGCCGCAAGCCCGACGAGATCGGCCTGACCTTCGGCCTGCCCGAACTGGCGGTGCGCCGCATCCTCGCGCTCGGCAATCTGCTGCCGCGCATCCGCACCCTCTACCGCGACGGTGACCTCGACATGGTCAGCGTCCGCCATCTGACGATGGCGAGCAAGAGCCAGCAGAGGGACTGGCTTGCGGCCTATGACGATCCCGACACCTATGCGCCGATGGGGCATGGCCTCAAGGCGTGGCTGTTCGGGGGGCAGTCGATCTCGGCGATGTTCGCCTTGTTCAACATCCGCGAAAGTGGACTCGACACGGTCGCGGACCTGTTCGGCGAGGATCGCTATTTTAGCGACATCGCCGGTTTCTGGACGGCGCAGAATGCCGCCATCGCCGACAAGCGCGAGGCCCTGCTGGCGGACGGGTGGGGCGAGGTCGTGATCGTGCCGCCGACCGAGCATTTCCAGACTTGGGAATATGAGAAGCGCGCCAAGCGCAAAGGTGGGCGGGTCTATCTCGACGTGCGCGCCAATGGCGAGGTGATCGCGCATGAAGGCTATGTCAGCCGCCGCGAGGCCGAGCGTCAGGCCAAGGCCGGGGCGATCGGGCAGGACCCCAAGCCGACGCGCGGCGAACTGACCAGCGCGCTCGCCACCTATGTCGATTTGCACCGCCATGCGGCGGCGCGCGCCAAGCTGCTCGATCATCCCCAGATGGCGCTGCGCCTGCTCGCCGCGCATCTGATCACGGGATCGCATCTGGTGGCGGTTCAGCCCGACCCGCGTACGGCGCGCGACGCGGCGACCGCCCAGAGCGTCCATGGCAGTTGGGCCGAGGCGGTGTTCGCCGAGCGCCGCGCGCAGGCGCTCAAGACGCTCGGCCTGGACGCGGATGACCCGACTTTGCTCGGCCATCGCCGCGAGCGGCACGGGATCGTCGGCCTGTTCCTGCGGCTGCTCGACGTGACCGACGCGGATGTGGTCGCGATCATGGCGGTGGCGATGGGCGAGTGCCTCGCGGTCGGCTCGATCGCGGTCGAAGCGGTCGGCCTGACCTTGGGCGTGGACATGGCGCAATATTGGGAAGCCGACGAGGCCTTCTTCGCGCTCAACCGCGACAAGGAGGTGCTCGGCGCGCTGCTGAGCGAGGTCGCGGGCAAGAAGGTGGCCAAGGCCAATGCAAGCGAGAAAGGCGCAACGATGAAGACGATCATCCGCAACCATCTCGATGGGGCGGAAGGTCGCCCGCAGGTCGAGCATTGGGTGCCGAAATGGATGGCCTTCCCGCCTGCCGCTTACACCAAGCGCGGCGGGGTGGGGCCGGTCGGCGCCAACGGGCAGTTGGCCGAGGCCAAAGCTGCGGAGGTGGCGGCAGCGGAGGCCGAAGCGGCGGAGCCGGACGCCAACGCGATTGAGCCCGCCGCCACTCCGGTGCCACCCGAAGCGGGAGAGCGGGACGCTTCGGACATCCCGCTCGCCGCCTGATCGGAACGGGGTGAGACTGGCCCGCGCGGCGACGCCCCGCGCGGGCTTTTTGTGGTCATCAGGTGGGGAGGGGGTGAGGCTGAAATCCGGCCGCGCGCCTCGCGCCCTGGCGGGCGCTCGGCGCGCGGATTGGGGGGTTCAAGTCCCTATACCGCTACCATCCGAAACACCCGAGTGCCGCAGCGGTGTTGTTGCCTAAGGCGAGGCGACGCATCCGCGCCCTTCCTGACCCCAATACGGGGGTTCAATTCGCTTAAGCGCTACCGTCAGCAACCCTCAGGGTGCGGCTGGCCGGCGCGCGCCTCGCGCCCTGCCAGGCGCTCGGCGCGCCGAAACACAAACAGGAATAGCGACCGATCCGGCGGCAAAACCAGGAATTTCCTCTTCATCGTGTCGCTATTGTTGATATCGTCTCCCGAAATCGTGTTCGGGGGGACATAATGGCTACACGCTTTGGAACTTTGTTACCGTTCGGCGCGCTCGCGCTCGCCGGTTGCGTTGGAACACCACACCTACTGCGTGAGGCATCAGCCGGTACAGACCGCGCCTCGCCCAGCATCGACGATGTGAAGACCGAAATTGTGTGCGAACTCGCGAAATATCGGCACGATCAATTCGTCGGCCAGCGCGATCGCAAGATTCCGAACGCGCATTTCCAAGGCTCCTACCTGGTTACCGCCACGCTATCGCTTCAGGTCGACGATTATTTAGACGTAACGCCCTCGATCAAAATCATCCATCCGCTGCCCCAGGCGTCGAGTGATAACCGCACCGTGCTCGCGTCGGCCGACATCGGCGGCCAGCGTGAACGGACCTATACTGAGACCTTCTATCTCGACTCCGATTTGATCCCGACGGCGAAGAAGAGTGCGGACACCAAAAAAGACGATGCCGACTTCAAGGCAATGATGGACGTCTCCTGCAACGCGGACCGCGTGTTCCAAGGTGGCAAATATTCGCTCCGCGGCGATCTCAAGCTCAATGAGATTATCGACAATGGTGAGAAGTCGATTGCGTTCAGCGGGCTCTATAGCGGCCCACCATCGGCTGCCACCAATCCCAGCTTCGGATCGACCGTTGAATTCATCGTCACCCGCGCGCTGACCGGGCTCGGCGTCCAATGGACCTTCGTCCACTTTAATGGGCCGTCCGGGAGCAATGGGCTTATCAATGGCAAGAAGGTCGCAACCGACAAACTGGTGATCGCCTTCGCCAAGAAGCTGGCGTCACCGCCATCCGACAATGCCCAGTTAATCGCGGCCCTGCAGGCGCAAACTGACGCGACCAAACAAGAGACCGATGCGCAACTCGCTGTCGCAAAGGCTGAACGCGAGCATCGACAGGCCACGACCGATTTGTCCCACCTGGAAGTGCCGTTCCAGGCGCAACTGCGCCTGCGGCCGGGCGCGCTTCCACGACCAGAACTGAAAAGCGCGCGAGTTAGAGCTGACCTTGTTGGCAATGCGCTCACCCTGGCACAGCAGAACGCCGCGACGGCAACGCGAAACCGGCAAAATGCGGATGATGCCGTGCAAAGTGCCAGAACTGCGACGGCGGCCACAGCGGCGCGCACCGCGACCGACGCTGCCGCTATCGCGAATCTCAACTTGCAGACGACGATGATCCTTCAAAGCTTGAACCTTCAGCCACACTGAAGGATCTCGCTACGCCTCACCTCAGGGCAGGGCGGTTCGGCCCACTCATTTGGTTTTGCGGCGATTGGCCACGACCAGGATGGCAAGGACGCCGACGACCGCGATCCCGCCGACAAGTGCGGCCTTGGCAGCGGGCCGGCTTATGGCCATCTTGGGCTGCAGCACGGGCCCGAGGATCGCCCGGCCTCTACGGCGCTGCCACACTGCCCACAACCACCGGGCGGTGACCAGGCCCAGGCCGTAGACCGTAACGATCAGGGCCGAGAACAGCGCCAGGGGCCAGTGCCGCACATCCATGCCGAAATGATCGACATAAAGCTGCCCCGCGCGCACGCAGCCGATCGCCACGAGATGCTCGCTCACGCGTGCGACGGGCGCTGCCAACAGGCTATGTTGCGTCATGGCAACCCCCCGCCGCCGATGCGCTCGGCGTCGCAAGAGGCTCGTAACTGGGACGACCCGGCTTAGCCGCCGGGTCACCAACAAGAATACAGTGCATCGACATCGCTCGCTCCTTTCCGTTCGCCGACAGACGGCAAGTCAGAGGAGCCCGGCGCTTGCGACAGACACGGTCGTGCCCTATGATCGAGCACGAAGGCGGGTACGCGAACGCCGGCCCATCTTCACCCGAGCGGCGGGAAGTTGACGTGTGGAAGCTGAGACTTCTCGTCGCTCAATTTTGGCATGATGCACCCGCCAACGTTGAACAAGCGGTATCTCGTCTCCCCTGTTTCGCAGAGCACCGGTGATTGTGCATCGGAATCGCTTCGCCACAATATCTGGTATTTTTCCTGACGGGTTGGAAGCGCTGTAACCGGTTAGCCCGGCGTCTGAGTTCGTAGTTGCGCCGTAGCCAACTCAAACCTGTATCCCACTGAATATATTCAGTTTTCAGTCGGCGATTGAGCGCACGCCGAGGCGGAGCCGCGATCATTCGTGAACGTGCGTTTGCTGCGGTTTAGACAGGCGCGAGGGGCTAATATCGCCGCCAGGACATGGTACAAGGCTCGCAGCAAATTGCGGGGCGCAGCCAGTGCAATCGACTGAATCTTTTGTTGGTTTCGACGATGCGGTCCCCAAAATGGCCGCATTCGAAAAGGTTCTCGAGGCGGGCCGCTCTCGCAAATATTTCACTCAGCGAATCGAACGCGACCTGTTCGGGCATTGGTCGATTTGCATCGAGAAAGGGCGCATCGGGGAAAGCCAACGCTCGGTCAGCCGCGCGTTCGAGAACGAGCGTCTGGCTCATGAGGAATTTCTTCGGCTTGCACGCGAGCGCTTCATACACGGCTATAATTTAGTGGCACATGAAGTCCCCGCGCCGATTGAAATGCTGCTGCTCGAAATGCGCGATCATGCCGGCCGGTCGGGCGACGGACCACGCGAGCTAGACTTTGCATTGTACGAGGCCTTGCGCCGATTGGTGGAACTGCTGCCGAGCAATGCCGAAACTCTCGACGACATGCCCTATCTGAAGCGGCTCTTGGCTGAACTCGATCCGCAGCTGCGCGAGACCTCCGGACAGGTTCGCCGCGACTGTGCGCAGCCCGGCTTGTTCGCGCTACGGGACGATGTCGGCGAGGACAGCCGGCGGCGCACGTTGCGGTTTCTTGCAGACCTCTTACTGCGGGACGATCCATGGGCCCGTTCGGGCGTCGCCCGCGCGCTGAGCGTGCCCCGCCGGATCGATGCCGGACAGGTCTCCTTCCTGGAAGCGCGGTCGCAAAGCCCTTCGCTGCATCGCCTCCAGGTCAGCGAGATTTGCGACGTCGCCCCCGAGCTCGGGCCGCTGGCGGATCGCTTGATCGATGATGGGATTGAGGACTTGCATGCCCTGCTAGCCGTCGGCGAGGACGTGCTTATCGAGCGGTTTCGCTGCAGCGACCGCGAATTGCGTGCGCTGGAAACCGCGCTCGGCAACCGCGGGCTACGCTTGGGGTCGCTCGTCCCTCAGCGCCGGAATCCAAGACAAGGAGCGTACTCGACGCTTTGCTGATATTCCCGCTTCGCAGGCTCGCTAAAGGGCTTGCAAGTCTGGCGCATCGACTTCGTCTCATCCGGTTTGACCGTCGTTGCGTTGACCCAGAAATTCTCAGGCAAGGTGCTGTTGACGACAGCGACGGCTGCCTGAACCGTCTCGAACTTCGCGGGGGCGCCTTTCAAGATATAAAACAGTGCGCCCGCTTGTTGTCCGGACGCGTTCATGAACCGCTTGACCAACGGATCGTCGCGCATGATCTGCGCGCTCTGATAATCGGCGGGCAAGTTGCTCAGCACATAATGTATGGGCTCGAACCACATCCAATCCCAGATCATGTCCGCCGTAAATCCTTGCGTCCGCGTATAGGCCTCGATGCGGGCGCGTGTGTCGTGCTTACGGGGTAGGCGATAGGAAAGCGCCGCTTCGGCAAGGGTGATGATCTCGATTGCCTTGCGCAGGCGGAGGGGATGCTTCGCTCGCATTTCAAGGGCGGCCTTAGCCCGTTCTGCGGGGCTTCGGTTTGCCTCCCGGCCGGTTGCCGTGCCGGCCCGTGCCTTGGGCGAATTCTTGAAGAACTCGTCCAGCGCCCCCATCCCGATCAAGTCGTCGTCATGATGTTCCTTGCCGGCGAGCCGGGTCAGAATCGGGCGCCAGCCGCGTTCCTCGATCAGGCTCATGCCGTCCGCGCGGGTGAGAGGATCCTTAAGCCACTCCGCAACAACGCCGGCTTCAATTAGGAAATTGAAGTTTCCTAAGACAACTAGCTTCTCGGTCCCCAGAAAGACGTTATTGCGCTTCTCCGCCTGGGCAACCGTCCTGTCACCCGACGCTCCTGGCGGCACGGGAAGCTGCCAGTCCGCGAGCCCCGGCATCTTAGTGCCATCGGCGTTGAGATAGAGCGGGCGAGACACCGCGCACAGCGGATTGGCACGGATCTGAGCTGCATCACCTGCGCTACCGCTGAGGGCCTGGATTGCCGCATCCCGTGCCATACCGACGCTCGATCACCTTCCAAGAATGGGCCTGGGCCAGTGAATGTAAGGACAAGTGACCCAAGTCAATAGGACGTTAACCGGTGAATAGCATTGGCACCGGTGAGAATCACTTCATGGGCTCCCCTGAACCAGTTGACTCAATTTCCTGAAAGCGGCTTTTTGCTGCGCGCGATTCATGCAGGAACCGCGTTATTGTTGGCCTAAATATTCGGAATCGTGCCGTTTTATGCGTTTGTGTCGCTGCCTCTAGAGTAGCGCCGTATTTTTGAGCGCCGTCTCTTGTCCGATGTCCGACATGAATTGCGAGATAGCGACCGGACTGGGTGGCATTTTTGCTCCGGCCGCAGCGGCTTCGCACGATTATTCAGCGGCGCTACTCAGCGCGAGCCAATCGATCCGCTAAGGGCAGCGCTTCGATGCCCGGTCGCAGTGGCGCCGGCTTAGTCGTCGGGCATGGCGCAGCAAGGACGCCCCGAATATCCGTTGCGGTGAGCGCACTGAGGTCGGTTGCCACTCTGATCCTCGGCTGTAGCGCGTGCGGCGCGGCAACGGTATCGACGGAGCAAGGATCAACCGCAGGGGCATTTGAGCGGCCCCCAAAAATGGTCGGTCACTGCGACGGAAAAATCCGATCGGGCAGTCCGTGCGCGCGCCTGAGCATGTCGATTACCAACGCGAGCCGCGCGAGCGAAGCGAGCTCCGCTCCATCCTCCAACAGCCGTTCGGCGACTTCCAGATGCGCCATGCACGTATTGAGTGCCGTACGATCCATTGTTTGGCCCCCCATCCCTTTATCGTCGTCCGGTCAGACGCCGGGCGCGAAGCCTTCCCCCGGAACATTGGTCAAAACGGCAGGAAGGGCATCGCCACCGGATTGTCCGCGCCTTGGCTTGACCAACTCCCGCGGCGCTTGCGGCACCCCTCCATCTAACACTCGCCGGTTCTGGTTCCGTCGGATTGGCACGCTCCTGAACCGGGCGCGCGGACGCGTAACCATCGCGCACGCTTATTTCCCCGCCGGTTGCACCGGCTCCTCGCGGCCGCTTTGCTGCAAATAAGCGCCACGCTCCGGTCCTTCGCTGACGCTGCGGCCCTGCGGGTTCGCCTCCGCTTGACTGGCCCGGATCTCCCCGCGGCGATCGTCCGGAAACAGGTCCGGGCGACTTCGAGGAGACGAAAAATGCCCGCAATCGGATATGTCAGCCGCCATCAGAACGGCTTCAAGGGACAGCTCAAGACGCTGTCGATCCGGGCCGATATCGAAATCGTTCCGGCCAACAAAGCCAGCGATGCGCAACCGGACTATCGCGTCGTCACCAACGGCGTCGAGGTCGGAGCCGGCTGGGTTCGACGTGGTGAGACGTCCGGCAAGGATTATGTCTCGCTTAGCCTCGCGGCGCCCGAATTCGGACCCCGGCGGCTCTACGCCAACCTGGGTCGCGCCGCTGGCCAGGAGGATGACGACACGTTCGCCATCATCTGGAATCCGGCCGACTGACGGCTTCGGTCCCGCGCCCTTCCCGGGCGCGGGACTTGCCCCTTTTTGGGAAGGTCGTTTCCCGGGATCGCGATTCCGACCCTCCCCGAGCCGAGTTTTTGGCGGAATCTCAGAGCGTCACGGCGCGATCCTGCAATGCCGTGCGGAAAGACCGACCATGTTGTTCCAGTCCATTGCCGACCGCGCGCAGTCGGCGCGAAAAATCTGCCCGTTCCTGACGACCAAACAGACCGCATTCCATCTCGGACTCGGCGTCGGCACGCTGAGGAAGATGCGCGCCGACGGGCGCGGTCCGCGCTGTCGTTTGCATGGCCGGACGTGGCGATATCATATCGAAGATATCGAGGCCTGGTCATCCGCGCGCACGCGGGGCGGCTGCGATGCCTGACCCATTCTCGGGCAGCCGGCGCACTGCGCGGCCGGCTCTATCGCGGCGAATGGCGGCACCATTTCTGATCGGTGGCGCCGCCGCACTCGCCCTGCTGGCACCGTTCCAGCGGCGGCCGCGCCTCGTCTGGAACGCGACCGCGAGCGTGCCGATCGGCCTCTATTCGGTGTCGCCGGCGACGCGCATTGGGGCGGGCGATCTGGTGATTGCGCGGCCGCCGGCCGCTGTCACTGCGCTCGCCGCGCAGCGTCGCTACCTGCCGGCCGGCGTGCCGTTGGTGAAGCGCGTGACCGCACTGCCGGGCGATCGCGTCTGCGCCGTCGGCGACAGGCTTTTCACGCCCCATGGACCGGTGGCGCATCGGCTGCGGCACGACGGCGCGGGCCGGTGGCTGCCCTGGTGGAGCGGCTGCGGCCGGCTTGCCGCCGGCCGTTATTTGCTGATGTCGGACGTGCCGGGCTCGTTCGATGGGCGCTATTTCGGACCATCGGATCGGTCCGAGATCATCGGCAAGGCGCGTCCGTTGTGGCTGCGCTGATCCTCGCGCTCGCTGCGGCCGCCAGTGCGCGCGCGGCGCCGCCGGGCGGCCGTGATCCGATCGATCGATGGAGCGCCTATATCCGCGAGGCCGCGGTGCGCGCGAGCCTGCCAGAGCTGTGGATCCGGCGGGTGATGCGGGCCGAAAGCGGTGGCCAGACGATGGTCGGCGGCCGGCCGATCAAGAGCGCGGCGGGGGCAATGGGGCTGATGCAATTGATGCCGGCGACATGGTCGGAGATGCGGGTCAGGCTTAGTCTCGGCAGCGATCCGTTCGATCCGCACGACAATATCCTCGCGGGCGCCGCATTCCTGCGGATGATGTATGACCGCTTCGGATATCCGGGGCTGTTCGGGGCCTATAATGCCGGTCCGAGGCGCTATGCGGCGCATCTCGCGGGCGTGGCCCTACCCGCCGAAACCGTCGGCTATCTAGCCAAGGTCGCGGGCGATGCGCCGGTGCGGATGGCGGCGTTACCGCCGGCGATGCCGTCGCTGTTCGTCACCGCGCACCCGTCCGAAAACGCGCTTGGAAACAAGGGCGGCTCGACGGGATTGTTTGCAATCCGCCACGATGTGCCTGCTGAAGACGCAGAGCAACCGACCCTGGCCGGAGGGGAATAGGGGGCAATCAGTCGTCCCAGTGTGACGGGCACCGGACCGCTTCTCAAGGCCGGCGGCCCCTCCAATTTGCTGCGCAAATCGGTTCCTCCGCCGCCGCTGCGCGGCGCCTCCGCTGCGCTCCGGCGGCCCTGACAAGCAGCCCGGCGCCCGTCGCGAAATTTGCGTCTTCGCCGATGAAGACCATCTTTCGAGGAGCTTTGTCATGACCGATTTTGCGACAATCACCGCCGATGCGCACGACCCGCTGCCGGGCCTGCTCGCGAGCTTGCAGCTGGAGTTCGACGGTGCCGCCGATGCGAGGATGGCGCGGGACGTGATCATGTTCGAGGCGGTCGACTTCCATTGGGCCGCGCGGGTGGAAAGCGAACGGATCGGTCCGTTCGAGGCGCTGGAAGAGGGCGCCGAGCCGGTCGATATCTGGTCAATGCTGGGCATGTTGGCGGGCTGTTGGTTCGTGGCGCGCGTGGCGATCGATGAGGCTGGCCGTCCGCGCGATCTGCTCGAAGTGCGGCGCTTCGACAGCGCGTGGGACGCGTACGAAGCCTATGACCAATAGAAGCGTGTGGGAGCGGCGCGGGCGGGGTGTCCGTGCCGCTCTTTTTTGTGAGCCGATGTGGGCGGCAGTCGGAAAGAAGGGGGCAGGCGGCGTAAGGCAAGATAAAAGCTGCGGCACCGGTGGTGTCGTAAGTGATTGTCTGCACATCCTTATTTTTGGTTTCTGGCGGCACTGTCGCGCACTGGACGACACCGTTCCGGCACTGCTCCGTGCGGTTTGCGCATTGCGCCGCCGCCGTGCGTAATTCTCTTATCATTTAAGCCGCAAAATCAAGGCCGTCAGTCGAACGGCGGCGTTACCGCAGCAATGTCCACGCCGCATTCCCGCAATACGGACCCCTGAAACGCGGCGATGGCCGCCTCATTGTCCAAGCGGAGCGCTTGTGTGAAGTGCTCCGCCAGCTGAAACGAAAATGGGGGGTGCCCCGTCTCCGCTGGCGCGAGGATCGCCGCGCGCAGAAACAGCAGTCCGCGGCACAAGCTATTCATAACCAGTGAGTCGTATAGTCCCGCGTCGAGGCCGGCCTCCTGGAGAATGATCACAGAGGATGCCCAGGCCTGCGTGCCCTCGATTGCCTCGACCCGCAGCGCTCCGGCGACCGCGATCGCCGTGAGACGGCGTGTAAAATAGGGCCGGTTCGGCGTCGCTCCGCGGAAGATCATGGGAAGTCTCCGCTCGACCGCGTCCACCGAGAGAATGCGTCGATCGCCGTTGATCCCGGTCATGATGCCCGCCCCGCCCGATCGCGCGCAGCCAAACTCAGTCGCTGTGCCTTTGCGATCAGGCGCTTCACCGATCGCTCGATCACGTCATCAGAAGTCGACAAGGCTTCCTCAAATCCGAGGACCCAAAAGTCGTCGCTCTCGTCCCCGCCGGAGACCGATGGCCGCAGGTGCGGCACGGCGAACACATATCGATAATCGGCATGGAGATGGCGGGGCCGTGCGGCGCTCGCGGGTATATCCTGCAAGTCGACGCCCACTGGCGTGCGTTCCCGCATGAATGATGTCAGTAGCGCCAGGTCGGCAATACCGCTTTCCTCCCGAGCTTCGCGGCGGGCCACGCTGAGCATGTCGAGCTCGAAGTCGGGATGGCCGCCAAACTGAAACCAGCGGTTGAGCTTGCGGTGCCGATGGAGGAGCACGGCGCCTTCCTCAATATTGACGATCAAAGCCGAGCCGGTCACGTGGCCCGTCTCGCACCCGACCGTCGGGAAGTCGGGATGCGTCATTAGCAATTCCGTGATCTTGGCGATGTCGGACGCTTCGGCCTCGTCAGCAGGAACGGCATGCCGCAGATCCTCGAGCAGGGCTGCGCGTCCGGGCTCCAATAGCGTTGCGAATTGAGCGAGCAGATCCAGCCGATATGCCTCGCACCATTGGGCATGAGCCGGAGTCCCTCGCCGGGTCGGGCTTCCGCCGAGGCGAGCCGAAAAAGCGGCAAGGTTTATGGCCATGTCGGTCACGGCCATCTGCTTTTGAAGCAGATCTTTCGAAGCCCAAACCGGCGTCGATGCATGATGCGGCGCGGAGATCTCGAATGCCATATTCACCTCCCCAATGACGCGTAGTGAGACACAAGCGGGGCGATGACCGCTGCGGCTGGGCAGGCTCGCACTGCGATGCCGTAGAGCCGCCGGACTGGCCCTTCGCGCCGGAGCACAAGGATGTTCTGCTCGTAGATCAAATTCAGCCGGGCTTGCGCGCCGCAAAAGGCCACGATCTCTTCGATCGTACCGCCTCGATGTGCGGCTATGTAATCGCCCCAATTATGGACAAGAATCTTGAGAAAGCGGCTGTTCGGAATCACTGTGCCGTCAGCTTCTACAAGCGCGATCTCGCTGAATGCCCGGGCCACCTGGAGCCTCGAGAAGTCCTCAGCGATCCAAGCTTGCAGGTCCTCGACGATGGCCGCCTGGATACCGAGCAGATCCTCCAATACCAACATCCGCTCGGCAAGCGCGACGTTGATCGACTGGACGGCCTCGGCGCTGTCGATCCGCTCCTGGATCGTCTGGTAAGTTATCAGCGATTGGAGGCTGGCCGAACCGATCGCAATGCCGCGGTCCGAACCGAACGCATTCGGCGCGCGCCACCCGTTGTTCGGATGTCGTTGGCTGGCGAGCCGGTCGAGCTGCGAAACAAGCTGGAGCTCGCCAACGCCTTCTTCCGCCGTAATGTCAGCCCATTGATGCCCGATCGCCGCCATCACGGAACGAGCGGCCAGTCTGTGCGACCGGACTCGCAGCCTGCTATGGCGATGCGCGCCGAGCAGGGAACGGGCCGTCAGTGAATCTGCCTCGCTCAGTCTGTCCACGAGCGCCTCGGCGTTTCGACTTTCATCGAGTGGATAAATCTCGCTGAATCGAGCTGGCGCGCTTTCATGGATCAGCCTGGCGCGCGCACCGATGTCTTCGAAGGAATCAAGCGAGCGCCGCTGCCACTGTGTGCTGGATTGGCTGGCAAAGGCCTGGAAGCTGCGCAGTGCGTGGCTGATTTGCCGGTCGGCATTGCTCGCGTCGCGCAGATCCGGGCAATTGACCTCGCTCGACATGTGCTTCGCCGAAGACTCTGCGCCGAAGGGGCAGCGATTACCGAGCAGGTCGTTTGCGAGGGCCGCCATCGTCTACTCCACCGTTAGCGGAGCCGCCGACGTGACTGGCATACCGAGTCGGTTAGCCAGCCTGTCGCAACGGTCAATCCGCGGTGACACGTACTTTCAACCGGCGGATGGACTCGCATGACTAATGCCGCACCGCCCGTCTGCACCTTGGATCACGAACGGTTAGTAGTCAAACAAAAAGTATAGATTCTACGAAATGATTGTCACGGAGTAGGTGAGTCATCGTCATCCAGCAGCGCGACCATCCCTTCGATCGGATCACGCCCCAGCCGAATGAGCGTGTCGCGCAGCGTCTGCTTGGACTCTTTCATACGAAAGAAGGACAGCGCATGCTCCGTTTGCTCAGGAAGCACTATTTTGAAGCGCCGGATCAGGGCATCGGTTTCCGCACGGCTGACGGTCACAGAATCGATCGCGTCGTGCATCGCCTGACGCAGCCCCGACGATACGCTGATATCTTCGCTGCCTTTCGAAAAATCCTTCAGCAGCGTCGAAACGACGTTGTCCTGAACGTCCTCAAGACTGCTGCCGACGAAGGTTTCCTCAAAATGGCCTGAGGACGCCTTGAACTCGCCGCGCGCGAGCGCCTTGTATTCGAACATCGCCTTGATCTGGTCGTAGAGGCGCATCGAGAGGCTGCGGATACTGCGTTCAATATCCGCGTGATAAGCCTTTTCTGGCGGTCGATGCAGGCGCCGGATCGCGAGACTTGCCAGCTTCTGTCCGAGCGTAAGGGTAAGTGGCCTCGCGCCGATGTTCAGCGCCGTAAAAACCATGGCGCCGACGTAACCCGGGTCGATCTGGAATCCATGGTTTACGAAAAGACCATTGATCGCATTGCGCGCGGTGCCGCCGACATCGGCCAAGTGGTATTTATCGAACTGCACGATTTCACGTGCGATTATGACGGCCGGCTTCAGGGGGCCTATCGTGACCGACTGGGCTTGCGAGCCTGGGCTCGGAAGAAACGACAGGTCCGCGGTGGTTTCGAGCAATTGCGCGATGCGCTCGCGGTCGCGCGGGGAGAGCGTCTCACGCTCATGCACATATCGGAGGACGCTGACCCAGTCATATTCGGAAAGATTGTGGAAGCCTTCCGTAACGATGATGCCCATCGTAAGATCGTAGGATGCTGGCTCGACCTGGCGAAGATCGAACGGGTTGATGCTGACTCCGGATTCCGGACGTTCCAGTAACGCGACGATTTCGCGGTCGATCAATATGCCATCTGACCGTTCCGCCGGCTTCGCGAACAGCTGCATTTCGATGACGTTGCTGGTTTCGCCCCCGGCCTTGGAGCGCTTTACGGGCTTTGTCGCCAGGCTCGCATCGACCGGTGTCAGTTCAATCGTGTCGGAAAGCCACACATCCACCTGCTCAACAAACCGGCGGGCAAGCTTGGCGGCCAGCTTGGATGAGATAGGGCGCTTCCCGGTGGTGACGTTGTAGATCGTCTGGACATGGACATCGATCTCCGCAGCAAGCGTCGCCGCCGTCAGGCCGTAAAACGCCATCTTGCGCTTGAGAAACTCGCCCGGCGTCACACGCGCCGCTGGCCCCGCATTCTCAACGACCTGTGCCACGCTTCCCCCTGGCGGCTGTTTGATTTCCTATATTACCTGTTTGATTACTATAAACAACGCGGGATTTGGAACCATAGCGGTCAATTTTGCAGCGGGTACCAAACATTTGATTTCAGGCGAGTCCGGCGCTGTCCACGGAGAATCTCACGGCTGCAGCACCGTCCTCGATGCATATCGGCGGCTTTTTTGCGCTTTTTTTGGCACCGGTTTTCAATGGCGTTCCAAGCGCGCAGATCGGTGTGGATTTCAACGGCGTGGAGCGCGGCAAATGCGCAACGACGAGGAGTTCCGACCGCATCTGGGCCGGATGCGCGCGCGCGGGCGCGGTCGCGCACGCAAATATCTGTCCCGTGTGATTGCCGCGGCAAACCTGGCGCGCGGCGCCGGATGGTCGGGAAGATCGGCGCGGGCAGGGGGCGCGTTTGGGCGGGCTCGCGGTGTCGGCCGGGCATTAGCCGCGCTCCACGCGAGTCCGTGGGCGCGGCGTGTAATGATCAAGGCGCGGATCGTTCGCCTCGGTGGCACGGGC
>Ga0193716_1000155_pt1 | contig 40498 bp, 42 predicted proteins | sample U2c1metaG_FD_145901 | JGI IMG/M metagenome (GOLD analysis project Ga0193716, IMG submission 145901) | Soil microbial communities from a riparian zone of the East river system, Colorado, United States - U2c1 | ecosystem: Environmental > Terrestrial > Soil > Riparian zone | place: USA: East River...
TACCTGGCAGCTTTGCCGCCTGTATACGCAGGCATGGGGCTTACAATGCTGGGCACGCCTGCCATGGCCTTCTTGACGCCGGAAGAAATCCACGACGTTCCTCACCACGCCAACGATCCGGGCCGCGCCCGATATACCAACGCAATGCTTGATCAGCTCTGTAGATACGTAGCGTGCCGCGAATAGGTCTAGTTGTAGTGTCCCTCAGGGGCGCGGCACGTATGTTGACCGCACCATCGAGCGGCGGCTCCAGACGGCAATGTGTTCAACAATTATTCGACCCGTGGGTGCACCTCAACGCCGTGGGCCCATTGATCGCGGCATAGACGCCGGGGCCGACCATCTTCAACACCAATGGCGAGGGCGGGGCCGGCGGCGTCTGGGCGGCGGCCGGTATGGCCAACAGATAAATGGCAGCCAAGGCCGCGCTCAGTCCCTTGTTCAGAGCCATGACCCCCCCGGTTTTGGAAAAAACCTAGCATAGCTGGGGCGCAGAGACAGGGGCGGCAACATCCACTTGTAACCACGCCCGCACCCCGCCATTTTTACCCTATGACCACGCCCGCCCTAACTCCCCGCCAGATCGAGCTCGTCGCCAAGGCCCTGGCCGAACCGCGCCGGATGGATATCCTGCGCCAGATCGGGAGTTGCGACGGCACCACGCCCTGCGGGGCGCTGCAGGCCGGTCAGGATGTGACCGCCGCCACCCTCTCCCACCACATGAAGGAATTGGAGAATGCGGGCCTGATCGAGGTCAGCCGCGAGGGCAAGTTCGCGCATCTGAAGCTGAACCGGCCGGTGCTGGAGGCCTATCTGGCGCAGCTCGCCAAAATCTGAGTCAGGCTGCCGCCGCGGTCACGTGTTCCACCAGGGGTAGGGAAAAGCAAAAGCTGGCGCCGCCCGAAGTATTTTGCGACAGCCAGATCCGCCCGCCATTTTGCTCGACAATCGACCGGCATATCGCAAGGCCAACGCCCATGCCCGCGCTCTTGGTGGTGGAAAAGGGCTGGAAAAGCTGCCGGGCAATCCTGTCGGGCAGACCGGGCCCGGTGTCCTGAACCGTGATGTCGGCAAATCCCGAAGCGCCCGGGCTGGTGCTCAGCAAAAGTTCGCGCGTCGCAGACAAGGCCATCGCCTCTATGCTGTTGCGGATCAAGTTCATCAGCACCTGTTCAACCTGGATTCGGTCCACCAGCACAGACGCCAGCCGTGGATCCAGTTGCAGCACGACCTTGACGTTGGTGTCGGCGGCACTGACAAAGGCAAGCGCGAGCGCCTCCGTGATTATTCTTTCAAGATGTTCCGGCTTGCGCTCGATCTCGCGCTTTTCCACATAGTCGCGAAGACTTTGCAGGATCTTGCCGGCACGCAGCGTCTGGCCCGTGGCCTTGTCGAGCATGTCTCGGGCCTTGTCGGCAATTGCCGGGGTGACTGTTTGCGAATCCAGCGTACGCCTGGCGGCACTCACATAATTGGACGCCGCCGCGAAGGGCTGATTGAGTTCGTGAATGATCGTGGCGGCGATCTGCCCCATGGAATTCAACCGCGACACATGCAGCAACTCGGCCTGAAGCTGTTCCAGCCGCTGCGCGGTTCCCTGCCGCCGGGTGAGGTCCCTGACAAAGCAGACGAAAAACCGCTTTTCCTGCTCGGTCGCCTGGCCCAGGGATATTTCCATCGGGAAGGTGCTGCCATCGCGGCGTTTGCCGACAACGATATGACTGTCACTGGTAGCGGGTGGCCTGTTGTCGCCGAACAGGCCGCCTGCATTTTCAGTGTTTTGATCGCGATAGGGCGACGGCATCAGCATATTGACGGTCTTGCCGATCACCTCGCTCGCCTGATAGCCGAAGAAGTTGGATGCGGTGTGATTGAAGGACAGGATCGCGCCGCCCTCATTGATCGTGATGATCGCGTCGGGAACCGTATCAAGGACGGAGCGCAGGCCTGCTTCGCGCTTCCTCAACGCCTCATCCAATTTGCGGTTGGTCAGGCCGTGAACGATCCCGACCAGAATCTCCCGCCCCTCAAACTGCCCCCGCCCTATCGACAGGCACATGGGAAAGATGGACTTGTTCTTGTGCACGCCAACCACTTCGTGGCTGGAGCCCGTGATCCATTTTTCTCCTTCGCGGATCGGCACAGGGCCGACCTCCGCGTCCTGGTTTGGCAGGGGAATCAACAGGGTGATGTTCTGGCCGACAATCTCCGCAGCAGTGTATCCGAACAGGGCTTCACAGGCTGGATTGTAGGTCTGGATCAGCCCCCCGGCATCGAAAACCAGCAGGCCTTCCACGGCTGCCGACTGGACCGCCTGAAACAGGTCGCCGCCGGGATGCAAAATATTCTGCTGTGTCTGTTCCATTGGCCTCGAAGTGACGCGTGGGAAGGCTCGCGCGGCGCTAATGCGACACGCGAAAACAGCGTCACGAATACAAAATTTGGGAAACGAAAATAATGGCGATGAGCTTTGGCTTCTGCCCATCCTTAATTATACAACGGCTGTTGGTACGCTTTCGTTCCAACGCTGCGCAGTCAACTGCCGCGCGCGATCCGCACCCTGCCGGCGGTGGTGATGCGCAGGCTTCCCAGCAGGTTGTAGATGAGGTGAAGGTCCATCAGCCTCAGGCAGTGACTTTCGGGAATGGCATCGTGATGGAAGCCCGTTCCGACCTCCTGAAGAGAGGCGAATTCCGTCACGGAAAGATATGAGCTCGCTGACATACAGAGTTAACTCGCAAAACAGCAAAAGGCCCAGAGGCTTGGTAGTCCTACCTGGGCTTGCCGTGATGTGATCGCAGCATTGGGCGCGAAAATCCGCCACCGCTAAGGCGTCGTCGTCACGCTTTGCGAATTGGGCTGGGCATTGCTGTTGTTGTTGCCGCCGCCGCTGGTACTCGCCGCCACCACCACGATGGCGATGATGGCGCCGGCGCTGACCAGGGCCATTCCGGCGCGCGCCTGTTGCGCGGCATGGATGCCAGCGGACTTTCCTGCTGCAAGTGGGCCAGGCTTGAGCGGATCGGTCTTGGCGGCGGTGCGCGTGCCGGCTGCCTCTGCCGCCAAAGCCGGAGTCGCCATCAGCGCCAGCCCAGCCACCATCCCCGTCAAAAATCGCATCCTGCCCGCTCTCTTCCTAAGCGCTTATTCCATATTGGAAATCTGACAAAATTGCGACACCCCTTGAAAGGTCGGTCCATCGTTATGATGTTTATCTAACTGTCGAAACATAGGAGATATCGATGAGCAAACTTCAAGGCAAGGTGGCGGTGGTGACCGGGGCCTCCAAGGGCATTGGCGCAGGGATCGCCAAGGCGCTGGGCGCGGCGGGCGCTTCCGTGGTGGTCAACTACGCCGGTGACAAGGTGGGCGCGGAAAAAGCCGTGGCCGACATCAAGGCCAAGGGCGGCAAGGCCATCGCCGTCCAGGGCGATGTTTCCAAATCCGCCGACATCAAGCGGCTGTTCGCCGAAACCAAGCAGGCCTTCGGCAAACTGGACGTGCTGGTGAACAATGCCGGGGTATTCCAATTCGCGCCCATCGGCGAATTCGACGAAAGCGAATTCCATCGCCAGTTCAACATCAATGTGCTGGGGACGCTGCTGTCCACCAGCGAAGCGTCCAAGTATTTCGGTCCCGAAGGCGGCAGCGTGATCAACCTGTCCAGTGTCGTCAGCCTGGCGGCGGTGCCGAACTCCTCGACCTATTCGGCGACCAAAGGCGCGGTGGATGCCATCAGCCGCGTCCTCGCCGCGGAATTGGGGCCGCGCAAGATCCGCGTCAACACCATTGCGCCGGGCGGCGTGGAAACCGAAGGCACCCACACCATGGGCATGATCGGCAGCGATTTCGAAAAGCAGATCGTGGCGGGCACGCCGCTGGGCCGCATCGGCCAGCCCGACGATATCGCCAAGGTGGCCGTCTTCCTGGCCAGCGACGACTCCGCCTGGCTGACCGGCGAACGGATTACCGCATCGGGCGGCTTTCGCTAACCGTTGAGTGTGCCCCGTCATTTGGCTATGACGGGGCATGAATTTTTCCGGCAAGCATGTGGTGGTGACGGGCGCGGCCTCCGGGCTGGGATTGGCGATAGCCGAGGCCGCCCAGAAAGCAGGGGCGTCCATCACCGCCCTCGACCGCGTAGCGGCGCCTTTCGTGGACAGCCGCATTTGCGACATTGCCGACGAGGACCAGGTCAAGGGCGCCTTGTCCGGCCTGCCGCGCATTGACGCGGTGGTCAACAGCGCCGGCATCGCGCGGCGCGCCAAGGTCGATGAGACCGACATGGCCGATTTTGATGCGGTGATGGCGGTGAATGTGCGCGGCGCCTTCCTGGTGTCGAAATACGCCCTGCCCCAGCTGCGCAAACAGGGCGGCGCGATCCTGCATCTGTCGTCGGGGGTCGCGACCACCGGCACCCGCAACCGTGCCGCCTATACCGCCAGCAAGGGCGCCATCCTGTCGCTGACCCTGAACATGGCGCTGGATTACGCGACCGACAAGGTACGGGTGAACTGCCTGTGCCCCGGCTTCGTCAATACGCCGCTGCTCGCCAGCATGCCGCCCGAGCGCCGCGCCCGGCTGGCGGCGCTGCATCCGCTGGGCCGCATGGGCGAGGCCGAAGACCTCGTCCCCATGGCGCTGCTGCTGATTTCGGATCAGGCGCGCTGGATCACCGGCCAGGCCATCGCCGTGGACGGCGGCTATAATATCGGCCACATGGACGACATTTAGCCCGCATCCGTTTCGACACATTTAGGACAAGACCTTTTTCCGCCCCCAGCGTTACAATCGCCTGTTTTCACGGATGCTCCGTTCTTGACCGCCTTTATTGATGCCCGCACGCTCCCCACTGGCACGGTATTGACGCCCGATATCGCCATCATCGGCGGCGGGCCCGCCGGGATTTCGCTGGCCCTGTCCCTGGCCCACAGCAAGCTGAACGTGCTGCTCTTGGAATCGGGCGGCATGAATTTCGATCCCACTATTCAGAAGATGTATTCCGGCGCGCAAACCGGGGTGCCCTATGAGCCGCTGGATGTGGGCCGGCTGCGTCAGTTGGGCGGCGGCACCAATCACTGGGGCGGCTGGTGCCGTCCGATGGATGAGATTGATTTCGAGCGGCGCGACTGGGTGCCCCATTCCGGCTGGCCCTTCTCGCGCAAGGCGATGCAGCCCTATTACGCACGGGCCCAGGATCTGGTCGAAGCGGGCCCCTGGAGCTCCGACCAGAAGGGCGACGCCAGCAACGCCGGTGAAGGTTCGGTCCTGCCCCTGAACGGCGGCGGCCTCTACACCAGCTGGTTCCAGTTCTCCAAAATGCGCGGCGACATCCTGCCGACCCAGTTCGGCAATCGCTACCGGGACGACCTGAAGCACGCGGCCAACATCAAGCCGCTGCTGCATGCCAACGTGACCGCCATTCGCCTGACACCGGGCGCGCAGCAGGTTGATCGCCTGGATGTGGCAACCTTGACGGGAAAGCATTTCACCGTGAAGCCGCGTATCACGGTGCTGGCCTGTGGCGGCATCGAGAATGTGCGCCTGCTGCTGGCGTCCAACGATGTCATGCCGGCCGGCATTGGCAACCAGAACGATCTGGTTGGACGTTTCTTCGCTGACAATCCGATTCCGCGCGACGTCGCCACCCTGGTGTCCTTCGCCGGCCCGCTGGCGCCCTTCTATGGCAGCAACCAGACCCTTGCCGACGGCACGATCATGCGCGCCACCTTCGCCACCACGGCCGCTTTCTGCCGCGCCGGCAAGGTGGGCGGCTCGCTCAGCACGATCGAGCAGCCGGTGGAACTGGAAGATGCCGGCAAGGCGGCCGTCATCACCACCGCGCTGGCGCTGGGCGTGGATGCGTCAAACGCCAAAGCCTATTCGCTGGGCTGCGGCATGGAGTTGATGCCCGACCCCGACCGCCGCCTGACCCTGAGCGGGGAGAAGGATGCGCTGGGCCTGCCGCGCCTGAAGCTGGAGATGCGCATCGCCGACGAGGATTTCGCGCGCTTCCGCCGCACCCTGACGGAACTGGGCCGCCAGCTGCTGGCCAGCAAGGCCGGCCTGCTGCGGATCAATTGCAGCCACCGCGAGGATTGGCTGAAGAATATGGGCTGGGGCCATCATCACCTGGGCACGACCAGGATGAACGATGATCCCAAACAGGGCGTGGTCAATGCCGACGGCCTGGTGCATGGCTTGGGCAACCTCTACATCGCCGGCAGCAGCGTGTTCCCCAGCTACAGTGCCTCCAACCCTACGCTGAACCTGATCGCGCTGACCCTGCGGCTGGGCGATCACCTGAAAAAGGTGGTGGCATGAAGCGCCGGGATGCCATCGCCGGTGTGGTGGCGGCCGCCGCGGCGGCGACCGCGGGCCTGTACCGTTTCACCAATCTGTTCGTGAAACATTATGCTCCCACACCCTATGACGATGTGCTGGCACAGTTGGTGGACCGTGAACAGGCGGCCAGACTGGGCGCCGGCATCCCTGGCACGCTGAACCCGGCCACCCTGGCGGCGCGGTTGCGCAGCGGCCTGAAGCCGGGCCTGGCGGCGGCGGCCGAGGCCGATGTCGCGGCCGGCCGAATGACGGAAGTGGATGGCTGGGTGCTCCCCGAGAGCGTGGCGCTGCTGGCGGCGCTGGCGTCTAGAGTCTGACGCCCGGGATCAGCCCGCGCAACGAATTGCCGAAATAGACTTCACCTGCCAGATCGTCCGGTGTCAGCACGGCTTCGCGCGCCTTGCCGTCCGCGATCAGTTCAGCGCGCAGCCGCCCGTCCAGCACACCAGCATCCAGCGGCGGGGTCAGCAGAATGTCGCCGCGCCTGACAAAGATATTGCTGCGCGCGCCTTCGGTGAGTTCGCCGCGCTGGTTGCAGAACACCACTTCATCGGCGCCCAGGCGCGCAACTTCGCCTTCGTACACGTCGCGCCAGCTGGTCTTGTGGCGCAGCAGGAGATCGCTGCTGTCGGTGTGCTGGGGGGAAACGGCATAGCGCCATAGTGCGGGATTTGGCGGCAGGTCATGGGCGGTGGCGTGATGGACGCCGCTTTCATCCAAGGTCAGCCGCACCCGTAATGCGCCCGCCCTGCCCGCCACCGCCGCGCCCAGCGCGGCCCGGGCCGCGGCGGCGTCGAAGGCCAGGCCAAAGACCGCCGCGGAATCCTGCATCCGCGAAAGGTGATTTTCCAGCCGCCTGAAACTGCTTTCCCAACGCAAGGTCTCGATCAATTCCAGTGGCTGGCGCTCGGCTTCGAAGAAGCGCGCCTTCAGGAGACACTCGGCATATTCGGATTCAACCCCTGAGTCCTGTACCACCCCGCCGCCGATGCCGAGCTCACCCTGCCCGCCCTGGATCGTCAAAGTACGAATGGCGACATTGAAGCGTGCAGAGCCATCGGGCGCGAAATGACCGATGGCGCCGCAATAGGCGCCGCGCCGGCTTGTCTCCAGCGCGCGCAGGATTTCCATGGCGCGAATCTTGGGTGCGCCAGTGATCGAGCCGCAGGGAAACAGCGCGCGCAGGATATCGGCCACGCCCGCATCGCGGCGCTTCGTCGCCGTCACGGTGGAGACCATGGCATGCAGGGTGGGATAGGTCTCGACCTTGAACAGGTCGCTGACCGTGACGCTGCCGGTCCCGGCCACCCGCGACAGGTCGTTGCGGATCAGATCCACGATCATCAGGTTTTCGGCGCGGTCCTTGATGCTGGCGGCCAGCCGGGCGCACTCCGCTTCGTCGTCGCCGCCGCGCCGCGCCAGCGTTCCTTTCATCGGCCGCACTGTCAGGGTGCCATCCACCGCAAGATCGAAGAACAGTTCCGGCGACAGGCTTGCGATCTGCTGCAACCCGTCATCAACGAAGGCGCAATGGGCCGCGCCGCTTTCGGCTCGCAATTTCTCGTACAAGGCGCGCGGCTCGCCGGCGAAGGCGAAGCCGGCGCGGAAGCTCAGATTGGCCTGATAGATGTCACCTGCCGCGATATAGTCCTTCACGGCAGCGAAGCGAGCGGCATAGCCCCCCTCATCCCACTGCAACTCGAGTGGTCCGGCATAGGCGCGGCCCCCCGCCGCCGGCGCTTCGCCGGCCGGGGCGCCGAACACCCCCAGGCACAGCAGCGGACCTTCACCGGATCCCGCTGCATCCAGCCGGGGCTCCAGCGCATAGCCCAGCTCATAGCCCAGCCAGCCCGCCACGTGCCGGCCCCGGCCCAGCGCCGTCTCGACAGCCGCCAGGGCTCCCGGCACCTCGGCGGCGCTGTCGGCCCGGATGACCGCCAGAGGCGCAGAAAAAACACGGCGGGCGCCGTCGTCCAAGATGACCAGCATGGGGGCCTTGTGCCCCTCCAGGCGCCCCGGTTCAACCGGGGAACCTGCACAACCCCAGATTGTTCCCTTGCCCGCAGCCACGTCTTGAATGGCGGCGGCGGCACCCCATTTTTGTTCTATCGGTCGCCCATTCCGGGGACCGGTCAGCCGCTCAAAGGAGGGCTGGACATGAACAGGCAAATGACCTTCTCAAGCCCGTATCTGCTGGGCTTCGAGCATCTGGAAAGGCTGCTGGAACGCACCGCCCGCACGGCCGGTGATTCCTATCCGCCCTACAATATCGAAGAGCTGCAGGACGGTGGCATCCACATCACCCTCGCCGTTGCGGGCTTCTCGAAAGACGAGCTCAGCGTCACCGAAGAGGACCGCCAACTGGTGGTCCGCGGACGGCAGGCGGAGGCAGACGGCAAAACGTTCCTTCACCGGGGCATTGCGGCGCGACAATTTTTGCGCAGCTTCGTCCTGGCCGACGGCATCGAAGTTATCGCTGCCGCGTTGGAAAACGGATTGCTGAAGATCGATTTGGCCCGGCGGCAGGTCCAGCCCAGCGTGCGGGTCGTAGACATCAAGACTGGAGGCTTATCATGACGGACAGATTTGAAAGCGATGAGATTGAAGACCGCCAGTTCCTGGCCGGCCGCCTCACCTACATTAAACCCACAGGCAGCGACGAGGCACACCGCCTTGGTCTGATCCCGGCCAATATTGACCTGCCCGATGGCGTGAAGCTGTATGTGCTGCATGCCGAGGATGGCAGCGTGCTGGGCTTCACCGATGGCTATGCCAGCGCCTATGGCGCGGCGGTGCAGAACGAACTCACCCCCGTTAGCCTGCATTAAGCTCAGCCTGCACTAGGCACGTCTCCCGAAAAACAGAAAGCCGCAGGACTCACGTCCTGCGGCTTTTTTGTTTAGAGTGCGGCCATGCGCCAGATATATATCCCCCTCGCCGCCCTCCTCCTGTTGTTCGCCGCGCCCGCACTGGCGCAGAACGAGACCCAGCAGCCCCCGCCCGCCGATGCCGCGCCGGTACCGCAGGCGGTGACGCAGGCCCCGGTCAACCCGCCCATGACCGGGCCGCGTATCTTGATCTCCACCTCGATGGGCGACATTACCCTGCAGCTGGATTCAGCGCGCGCGCCCAAAAGCGTCGCCACCATCCTGCGCTATGTGAAGGAAAAGCATTACGACAACACGGCCTTCTACCGCGTCGCCAAGGGCTTCGTGATCCAGATGGGCAGCTGGGACGCGGCGGGCAAGCCGCGCGGCATCCATCCCGGCCCCGTGCCGCTGGAGGCCAATAACGGGCTTTCCAACCTGCGTGGCGCCGTGGCCCTGGCGCGGGCGGCAGAACCCGACAGCGCCACGGCCGAATTTTTCATCAACCTGGTGGACAATGTCAGGCTCGATCACGCGGCGGAGGATCCCGGCAACGCCAGCGGCTATGCGGTGTTCGGCCAGGTGACGTCGGGCATGGATGTGGTGGATGCGATTGGCCAGGTGGAAACCGGCGACAATGGGCCGATGCCGGGACAAGCCCCGGTGACACCGATCGTCGTGAAGAGGGTCTCGCTACTCAAATAAGGCGCGAGGGATTTTGTGGCCTGAGCAGGAGCGAAGAGCGATGTGGGCTTAAGCCCATGAGCGATGAGCGACGCACTCAGGACGCAAAAGAACCGCGCCTCAGGCGGCGACGATGCCGGCGCCGTTCTTATCGCCAGTCAGGATCGAATAGAGCGCCTCGGACGTCTTGGCGGCGCGCAGCTTCTCGCACACGGCCTTGTCGCGCAGCAGGCGCGAGACCCGCGCCAGGGCCTTGAGATGATCGGCGCCGGCATTTTCCGGGGCCAGCAGCATGAACACCAGATCCACCGGCTGACTGTCCACGGCTTCATATTCGATGGAATTTTCCAGCCGCGCGAAGATGCCGGTGATCGCCTTGGCTTCGGCCATGCGGCCGTGCGGGATGGCGATGCCGGCGCCCACGCCGGTGGTGCCAAGCCGTTCGCGCTCGACCAGGGTTTCGAAAATGCGCCGCTCCGACAGATGGGTCAGGGCATGGGCGCGCGTCGCCAGTTCCTGCAGCAGCTGTTTTTTGGACTGCGCTTTCAGCCCTGCCAGAACGGCATCAGGCGCAAGCAAATCGGCGATGTTCATCCAGAATCCCGGTGACGTGACACGGAAAGGTTTTGCCCCACATCCCAAGGGGCCAGCCCGAAAGCGGCGGGTTCATAGGCCGCTGTCCGGGCAATGTCAATCTTGACTTAAACGCAGGGAATTAAAGGGCGCTTGGGCGCGTTCAGCGATAGCCCGCGGCCTGGGGAACATCGCCGGCCTTGAGTCTGCGGCGTTCCACCGAAGAGGGGATTCGCAGGGCCTCGCGGTACTTGGCCACGGTGCGCCGCGCGATGTTCACGCCGTCGGCGGTGAGCAGCGAGACGATGCGGTCGTCGGACAGGATTTCGCGGGGTTCCTCATTCTCGATCATCTCGCGGATGCGGTCGCGCACGGCTTCGGCGCTGTGCGCTTCGGCGCCGTTCATCGACTGGATCGAGGCGGTGAAGAAATACTTCAGTTCGAACAGCCCACGCGGGGTGGAGATGTATTTGTTGGAGGTGACGCGGCTGACCGTGGATTCATGCATCGAGATCGCATCGGCGATGATGCGCAGGTTTAGCGGCCGCAAATGGCGCACGCCATGGGTGAGGAAGGCGTCCTGGTGGCGCACGATCTCGCTGGCCACTTTCAGGATGGTGCGGGCTGGTTGTTGACCAGGAGGCGCGGCAGGGTGTCGGAGTTCAGTTCGATCAGCCAGCCGCCGTCCGGACCGACCCTGACGAAGACATCGGGCACCACCGGGGTCACCGGCTCGGTGCCGAAGGCCAGCCCCGGCTTGGGATTGAGCTGGCGGATTTCGGAAATCATGTCGGAAATATCTTCGGCGTCCACGCCGCACAGCGCCGTCAACTGGCCCATGTCGCGGCGGGCGACCAGGTCCAGGCGCGTCATCAGCGTTTCCATGGCCGGATCCAGCCGGTCCTTGGCCTTGAGCTGCAACGACAGACATTCGGCCAGGTCGCGGGCGCCCACGCCGACGGGATCGAAACCCTGCAGCACGCCCAGCACGGCCTGCACATCTTCGATTTCGCAGCCCAGGCGGGTGGCGGTTTCCATCAGGTCGGCGCGCAGGTAACCGGCCTCGTCCACCGCATCGATCAGCGCCAACAGGATCATGCGGTCTTCGGGCAGCAGGGCGGCGATGGAAAGCTGGCTTTCCAGGTGATCCTTCAGCGAGGCATCGGCGGCGACGGAGGATTCGAGGCCATCCTCGCCTTCATAGGCGTTGCCAGATTTCACCGTGGTCCAGTCGGTCAGCGAACCGGACTGCGGCCCTTCGGCGATGCGGCTGGGCGCGATCTCGCCGTCATACATATTGTCGTGCGCCGCCTGGTCCATGTCGGCGGTCTTGGAGAAGTCGTCGCGGGACAGGGCCTCGTCGGCACGCTCGCCGATCGTGTCGGCTGCCAGGCCTTCCGCGTCACCGGTGACGGCGGCGGCGGCGTCATCGCGCTCCAGCAGCGGATTCTTTTCCAGCTCGGATTCGCAATATTCGGCCAGTTCGACATTGGACAATTGCAGCAGCTTGATGGCCTGCTGCAATTGCGGCGTCATGACCAGCGACTGGCCCTGACGCATTTCCAATCTTTGACCAACCCCAGCCATGATGCCCTACAGCGTGAATTTTTCCCCGAGATAGACGCGCCGCACATCGCGGTCGCTGACAATCTCGGCGGGCGGGCCTTCTTTCAGCACCTGCCCGTCGTGCAGGATATAGGCGCGGTCGATCACATCCAGCGCATCGCGGACATTGTGATCGGTGATCAGGACGCCGATGCCGCGATCCTTGAGATGGCGCACCAGGTCGCGGATTTCGCCCACCGCGATGGGATCGATGCCGGCAAAGGGTTCGTCCAGCAAAATGTAGGAGGGATGCGTCGCCAGGCAGCGCGCAATCTCGACGCGGCGGCGTTCGCCGCCCGACAGCGCCACGGCGGGGGTGTTGCGGATATGGGTGATGCCGAATTCGGCCAGCAGCGCCTCGACCATGGCTTCCAGCCGCGCGCCATCGGGCTCCAGCAGTTCGGCGGTGGCGCGGATATTCTGTTCGGCGGTGAGGCCGCGGAAGATTGAGGCTTCCTGCGGCAGATAACCGATGCCCAGGCGGGCGCGGCGGTACATGGGCAGTTTGGTGACGTCATGGCCGTCCACCTCGATCGAGCCGGTGTCGGCGGCGATCAGGCCGGTGATCATGTAGAAACAGGTGGTCTTGCCGGCGCCGTTGGGGCCGAGCAGGCCGACCGCCTCGCCCCGCTTTAACGAAAGAGAAACCGATCGCACCACGGGGCGCTTGTTGAAGCTTTTTCCGATGCGCGAAACCACCAGCCCCTTGCCGCCCTCGACCAGGCGCAGGCCGTCCTCGGCGAATTCGCCGTCATTCTGCTGGTTTTCTGTGCTTTTCTCGGTCATTGGCAAAAACCATGCCTGTTTGTGTTTAAGGAACGATGAAAATCAATTGGAATTGGGCGTGAACACGCCCTGCACGCGGCCACCCGATACACCCGGCGTCTTGGCGCCGCCGCCCAGAACCGCCTGGCCGGTGTTGACATTGACCGTGAGCTGGGCGCCGCGCATCACATCCTTGCCCTTCTTCAACACCACATTGCCGTTCATCACCACGATGCGCGGGACAACCGAATAGACGCCCGTCTCTCCGGTGATGGTGCCGGATTTGGGCGAATCCACCACCACATTGCCGTTGGCCATCACCTTGTCGGCATTGCCGTTGACGGTGGTCACCCGCACGCTGTTGGCGCGCAGCTTCATGTCGCCCTGAACGAGCACGACATTGCCCGACCAGGTGCCGGTCTTGCCGTTGAGATCGGCCTGGAACGTGTCCGACGAGATGTTGATCGGCGTCTTGCTGTCGTGCGGGACGATGGGCTTGGCCGCGGATGCGGGCTGCGGGCCGGCGGGGGCCGCAAAAGCGGACGCCGGAGCGGTGGCGGCAATCGCGGCGAGAAAAATCAGTGTGTGTTTCATTTCTTGGTTCCAAACAGCGTCATCTGAACATGGCCGCTCAAGGTGAGGATATCGGTCTCGCGGTCGGCATGAAATTCATCGGCGCGCAGGGTGCCTTGGGGCCCCTGCCCGGTTACCGGGTCATGGCCATGGATCACATTCTGCTTGAGGTTGGCCGAGGCGCTTTTGCTGTGCAGCTCATAGCCGGTGGCGGTGAAGACGTCGATGCCGCCGTTCAATTCCAGCTGGCCGGTCGTCATGTCCACCATGCCGGTGCGGGCGCGGGCATTGAGCCAGTTGTGATTGTCCAACGTGAGGTCGGCTTCCAGATTCTTCAGGCTGGCCTTCTTGGCATTGTGGGCATCCTGCACCGCGGTGTCGGCGGTGATGACGAAGGGATTGCCCTTGCTGTCGGCGCCGGTCAGCCGCGGCTTGACCATGGTGAGATCGTTCTCGAGGTGGCCCAGCCGTTCATAGGACATCTGCAACTGGCGCGGCAGGCGCTGGACAAAGAAGAAGGCCAGCACCGCGGCGATGATCAGGAAGGCGCCCAGCGACAGCACCCGCTTCATCAGGGCGACGAAGCGCGAATAGCGCAGCGCCTCCAGGGCGGTGGTGCGCACGCGCGCCGACCAGTCATAGCCGCGGGTGGGAGGATCCTGCTCAGCCGCCATGCTCATGCAATTCCCGCCCGCAGGCAGTCATGAATATGGATGACCCCCAGCGGGGCAGACGAACCCTCTGCCAACACAAAAAGCTGGGTGATCTTCATTTCGGTCATCAGCGCCAAGGCCTCGGCGGCCAGCTGGTCGGGACGGGCAATCTTGGGGCCGGTGGTCATCACCTCGGCCGCCTTGCGGTTCTCGATGCCGTCATTGAGGGCCTGGCGGCGAACGTCGCCGTCCGTGACGATACCGAGCAGGGCGCCGGATGCGTCCACGATGCCGACGCAGCCCAGCCGCCCCGACGCCATCACCAGCAGCACGTCCCGCATGGAAGCATCCTCGCGGGTCAGCGGGATTTCTGTAGCCCTGTGCATCAGGTCCGACACCCGGATCAGGGCCCGGCCCAGCGATCCGCCGGGATGAAAATCGCGATACTGGTCGGGCGAAAAGCCCTTGCGCTCCATCAGCGCCACCGCCAGGGCGTCACCCAGCGACAGCATCATGGTGGTGGAAGTGGTGGGCGCCAGGCCCATCGGGCAAGCCTCGGGCGCGCGCGGCAGCAGCAGGCTCACATCAGCCGCCTTGATCAGGGTGGAATCGGGATTGGCGCCGATGCCGACAATGGGAATGCGGTGGCGCTTGGCATAGGTGATGAGATCGGACAGCTCCGCCGTCTCCCCGCCCCAGGACAGCAGCAGCAGAACGTCCTGGCGGGTGATGGCGCCCATGTCGCCATGACTGGCCTCGGCGGGATGGACGAAATAGGCCGGCGTGCCGGTGGAAGACAGAGTGGCGGCGATCTTGCGCGCCACATGGCCGGACTTGCCCATGCCGCTGACGATGATCCTGCCCTTGGCAGCCAGCATCACGCCCACCGCGCGGGTGAAATCGCCGTCCAGCGTGTCGGCCAGGGTGATCAGCGCCTCGCCGGCGCTGGTCAGCACCCGGCGCGCGGCGGCGAGATCGCCGGCGGTGCCGGGCACGGACTGCAAGGGTGCTTTGGAAGGCGCCATATAAGCCTTTGATATTACGATACGAATAGAACGGCCGGGCCTGCTCGGCGCAGATTACGGCGCCGTTAAGCGAATTTCGTGCCAAGTTTCGCGCGAAACGGCACGTATCGCAAGGGCGAGCCACGGCCCGCGCAGCGGGTGAGCAGGTCCGGTGGACCTGCGAAAGAAGCGAGCGCTGCGAGCCTGGCGAGCGGCGGCGCCGATAGGCCCAAAATTCAGCCCCGACCGTGGCCGCCGGTGATGATCATAGGCCCCGAATCCGGCACTTCGTTGAAATACTCGATGGTTTTTATGCGGCACAGCCGGTTGGCGCCCACATCGTTGGACGAGTAGACGCTGTCGCCCCGCGACACGCAGGAATACTGGCTGGGATTGAAGGTGCTGAAGCCCAGATTGGCGTGCGGCTGCAGGCTTTCGCAAACGGCGGCGAAGTCCAGCCGGTACTGTTTGTTCTGCTTGTCGATCACCACCAGCGAACGCCGACCCTCAAGCGGATGGTATTCCGCGACATTGCCGGTCTGCAGGCAGGGCGTGCCGGTCAGCGGCGGTGTGTTCTGCGCCAGCGCCGGCGACATCATCAAAATCAGGAACAGGCAGGAACGAAGAGTCATGCCAGCCCTCTCAATGCGCGAAGATGTCCACGTCTTCCCAACCGGCCAGATCGAGCGCGGCGCGGCTGGGCAGGAAATCGAAACAGGCCTTGGCCAGATCGGTGCGCCCCTCGCGCGCCAGCATCGTGTCCAGCACCGTCTTGAGCTGGTGCAGATAGGCGACGTCGCTGGCGGCATAGGCCAGCTGTTTTTCGGTCAGGTCCTTGGCGCCCCAGTCGGAGGATTGCTGTTCCTTGGAAAGCTCTACACCCAGTATCTCGCGCACCAGGTCCTTGAGCCCATGGCGGTCGGTATAGGTGCGCACCAGCTTGGAGGCGATCTTGGTGCAATAGATCGGTTTGCAATCCACCCCCAGATATTGCCGGAACATCGCGACGTCGAAGCGGGCGAAATGAAACAGCTTGGTCACAGCCGGGTCGGTGAGCAGCTTTTTGAGATTGGGCGCGGCATACTGGCCGGCGGCGAACTGGACCGCATGGCAGACCCCGTCGCCCGCCGACAATTGCGCCAGGCAGAGCCGGTCGCGCTGGGGGTTGAGGCCCAATGTTTCGGTATCGATGGCCACGATGGACCCGAGGTCCAGGCCGTCCGGCAGGTCGCCCTGATGCAGCTTGATCTTCATGGCGTTCCAATAGCGCAGAGGCCCGTTAATTAATAGAGTAACCCCATGCAAAGCTGGGCGGAACGGCTGAGGAAGGACGGGGGGCACGGCGCCCTGCTGTCGGTATTGCTGCATGGCCTGCTGGTTCTGCTGGCCCTTTGGTACGTCGCCCATCGCCCGGCGATGCAGCCGGCCGACCTGCACATCCTTCCTGTCGAATTGGTAATCGGCGGCACCATGGGCCAGGCCGCCAGCACGGCGCCCGCCACGCGGCTGCAGGTGGCGCGGCCGCATCCCGAAAGCGCGCCGGTGGCCGAAGGCGTCAGTCCCAAGGGCACCAAACAGCCTGAAGATGAACTCTCCGCCAAGTTGCGGGCGCTGGCGCAACTGAAGACGCCGGATGCGGCCCTGCCCAACGCCGACAACAGCGCCGCGCCGGGGGGCGCGGGCAGCGGCGAAGGCGAAGGCAATTATGCGCTCAAGGATTTCATCCGGGCACAGATCCTGCGGCGCTGGCTGCCCGATCTTTCCAGCCCTGGCGCCCGCAACATGCCGGTACTGATCCGGGTGCGATTGCTGAAGAGCGGCATGATCGACGATGTGACGGTGGTGGACCAGGAGCGTTTCCACACCGACAAGATCTTCCGCGCCATGGCGCTGGCGGCGCGCGACGCTGCGTTGCTGGCTTCGCCCATCCAGATTCCCGGGACACGCTTTGAGAAAACGCAGACCCTGACGATCAATCTCGATCCCAAGGCAGTGCTGCGCTAACGGTATTCTAACGGACAAGCCCAGGGGGGATGCGTGGCTGAAGAGACGGATAACGGCGCGGAGGCGCCCGATGCAGGCGTTGACCCAGTCGTTTCGTATTTCAACAACGCGATACCGTTCGCAAAGCACATCGGCGTCAAGGTCGTGCGGGCCTCGAATGGCGAAGCCGAGGCGTCGCTACCGGATCACCCTGATTTGCTGAATCATATCGCAAGCCAGCATGCAGGGGCGCTTTTTGCCGTTGCAGAAGTTGCTTCAGGTGCAGCGATGGCAAGTGCGTTCGCCGATCTTCTCGGGTCGGCTGTCCCGCTCGTAAGAGACGCATCGATCAGCTACAAAAAAATCGCACACGGCACGATCCGCGCCAGGGCATCCACGATCGAACCCGTCGACGACATCCGCAAAAGATTTGGTGAGGCCGGCCGCGTCCTGTTCAACGTTGACGTCAAACTTTACCGTCTTGATGGGACCGAAGTGGCAGCGGCCAGTTTCAGCTGGAGTCTGCGTGGCAGATAGCCGGATAACCCGAAGCCAGCTGACCCGCATGATGCCCGCTTTTGCCGCAAGGCGTAAAATTTGGTAGGACGGGCGTGCTGGGTTTCGGGGCGGTTTTTGAGCAGGCTTGCCGGCATTCGTCCTGTGCCCGATTGGAGCCGCGCCGATAGTAGTCCTTTTTTTTGAAAGCCTCTCAATTATACAAGGGAGTTTCGCATGCCGCCCGCCATTTCCTTGCGTCAGGTCGTGAAGCGTTATCAACGGGGTAAGGAATCCGTCGAAGTCCTGCATGGACTGGACCTGGAAATTCCCGAAGGGGAATTCGTCTCCCTGATGGGGCCCTCGGGTTCGGGCAAGACCACCATTCTCAACCTGGTGGGAGGGCTCGATCATGCCAACAGCGGCGAAGTGATCGTGGGCGGCGAACATCTGGAAAACTTGTCCGGCGGCCAGCTCACCAAGTGGCGCGGCCGCCACATCGGATTCGTCTTCCAATTCTACAATCTGATGCCGATGCTGTCGGCGGCCGCGAATGTCGAACTGCCGTTGCTGCTGACCAATCTGTCCAAGGCCGACCGCGCCCGCCGCGTCGCAGCAGCCCTGGAGATCGTCAACCTGAGTGACCGCGCCAGTCACAAGCCCGGCGAGATGTCGGGCGGCCAGCAGCAGCGCGTGGGCATCGCGCGCGCCATCGTGGCCGACCCGACCATCCTTCTTTGCGACGAGCCCACCGGCGATCTGGACCGCGCCAGCGCTGACGAGATCCTGTCCTTGCTGCAGCAGCTGAACCGCCAGCAGAAAAAAACCATCGTCATGGTGACCCATGATCCCAAGGCCGCCGACCACGCCACCCGCCAGCTGGAAATGGACAAGGGCCAGCTTGTCGCCCGCGCCGGGGCGCCGGCATGAAATTCCTGCCCCTGATCTGGTCGGCGATCATGCGCAAGCCGGCCCGCGCCGTCCTCACCCTGCTGTCGGTGGTCATGGCCTTTACCCTGTTCGGGCTGACCATCGGCCTGAACGCCACCTTCAACGCGATCGAGCAGACGTCGCGGGCAGATCGCATCTTTGTCAATCCGCGCTTCGGCGAGCCTTTGCCGATCGCCATGGGCCGCCAGGTTGTCGCCATTCCGGGCGTTGCCCAAGTCGGCGCCATTGGCGCGCTGTTCGGCTATCACCAGGAAAAGAAGAACAACGTCTTCGTGATGATGGTGGACGATAACCTGCGCAAGGTGCGGCCGGACTGGCCCTTGTCGGCGGCGCAATGGGACATGATTGCCCACAACCGTACCGGCATCGTCATCAGCCGCATCACGGCCACGCGCTGGCATCTCAACACGGGCAGCGATTTCGTGCTCGCGGCGCCGTCAATTCCCAAAGCGGACGGCACCAGCAGCTGGAACCTGCATGTCTTGGCGGTGGTGGACGACCTGCCAGCCTGGGGCAACGGGTTCATGATGGGCAATTTCGATTATTTCGACAAAGCCCGCCCTGTCGCCGACCAGGGCAAGGCGGACTGGTTTGAAGCCCTGGCCAACGATCCCGATCAGGCTGCCGAAGTCGGTAAGCGCATTGTTGCGCGCTTCGCCAACTCCGCGACCCCGTTGCAGACCATAACGGAGAAGGCCGCCTACCAGTCCAGCGGGTCCGGGCTTGATCTGATGGCAGTGACACGCGGTGTCGCGGTCATCGGCCTGTGCATGATCCTGTTTCTCTCCGCCAACGTCATCGCCCAGTCGGTGCGCGAGCGTTTCGCCGAATTCGCCACCCTCAAGACCATCGGGTTTTCCGATCCCGCCGTGTTGGCACTGGTCGTGCTGGAGGCCGCGGTGCCTTGCGTTCTTGGAGCGTTGTTGGGTGTCGGCGTGGCGGCGGCTTTCGCCAAACTCATGCCCCGGCTGTTCCCACCGGGCTTCGGCATTCCCGTCCCCACCATGACGCCCATGGTGTTTGCATGGGCGCTCCTCAGCGCCATCATCGTCGCACTCGGCAGTTCCGCCCTGCCGGTGCTGCGGCTGAAGAGAATGGACATCGCAACCGCATTGGCGAGGCGCTGAGATGATCCGGCAGATTTTCATCGTCTCCGCCCTTAACTTTCGCAACCTGCGCCAGCGTTTCTGGCAATCCATGGTGATCGTGGTGGGCCTGGCCGCAACCGTCGGCGTGCTTCTTTCCATGAATTCGCTCAGCGAGGGCATGCTCAAGGGTTATCTCAAGGCGGGCGATCCGGGCCGCGCCATCGTGGTGTCGGTCGGTGCAACCAGTGAACCGGCCAGCCATATCACCCGTGACATGGCGAAGCTCATCAGCGTGGCGCCTGGTATTGCCAAGGATGCAGACGGTGCGCCGCTGGCCGATTTCGGCATTAACGCCACCCTGCCTGTCGTGCGCAACGATGGCTCAAGCTCCAACACGACCATGCGTGGTGTTGGCCCCAGGGCGCTGAAGATACGTCCCGAGATCAAGATTGTGTCCGGCCGCATGTTCCGGTCCGGCCAGCGCGAGATGGTGGTCGGGATTTCGGCCCAGGCGCAATATCGCGACATGAAGATCGGCGACAATGTCGCCATGCCTGACGGCAACTGGCCAATCGTGGGGGCTTACACGTCCGGCGACGTTCTGGAAGGTCAGGTGCTGGGCGACGCCGACACCGTGATGACTGCGACGCACAAGAAAAATTTCAACAGCGTGCTGGTGCGACTGGAGTCCTACAATTCGCTTTCTACCCTCAAGAATGCACTGACCTCCAACCCCGCCCTGGCGGTTACGGCGGAGCGCCACAATGACTGGTACAAGCGGTTCAGTGCCGGATTTAGCGGCTTTCTTACCGCCATTGCCTATGTGATTGGCGGCATTTTGGCGGTGGGCGCTTTGTTCGGCTGCCTCAACACCATGTATGCCGCCGTCAGCACGCGCGGCCGCGAGATCGCGACGTTGAGGGCGTTGGGCTTCGGCGCCTTTCCTGTGGCCGTGTCGGTGATGCTGGAAGCCATCCTGCTGTCGGTGGCGGGCGCCTTGCTGGGCGCCGCAATCGCCTGGCTGCTGTTTGACGGCCGCCAGCAGCCCTTCGGCAACAATGTCTATCACCTTACGATATCGCCGGCCGGCATTGGCCTGGGTGTTGTCTGGGCTTGTGTCGTTGCCTTGCTGGGCGGGCTGTTGCCGTCCATCCAGGCCGCGCGCCGTCCAGTGGCAGAGGCCCTGCGGGCAACTTAGAGTGCCGCATATGGAATGACCGTTGGCGCAAAGCGGACGGCTATGGCAAATCGCGCGCGACGCGAAAGCCGGTCAAGGTGGAATAATCGTAATCCTGGTCGGCGCCGTCCTGCGCAGCAGCCACCCGCGCGGCACTGCGCACGAAGATCGGCACATTGTTCCAGGCGCCGCCGCGGATGGCATGGCGGATGCAGAAACTGTCCACCCAGGCGCGGCCGTCGGCGGGCGCGCCGACATAGCTGGGATGCCAGCAGTCCGCCGTCCATTCCCAGGCATTGCCCAGCATGCCTGCGAGGCCAAACCCGTTGGTCTCGAACGCATCCACCGGACCCAGCAGCTTGTTGTCCCATTGGCTGCCGCAACCGTTGCAGTTGGCATGGCCGCCGCCGATGTCCTGGCCCCACCAGCGGCTGGTGTTGGTGCCGGCACGGGCGGCATATTCCCATTCCGCCTCGCTGGGCAGGCGGTAGGGACCCCGCGCACCGATCTCGGGATGGGCGGCGCGGGCGCGGGCATTGATCCAGGCGGTGAAGGCTTCGGCATCTTTCCAGTCCAGGCAGACGGCCGGCCAGCGCAGCGGCTCGACATCGGTGGGAGACGCGGCAAGCCCGCGATGCAGCTGGTGCCAGCCCAGTCCCAGCAACGGATTGCAGGGCTGCGGCTGGTAACCGCTGGCGCTGAGAAAGGCCAGGAACTCTTCGCTGGTAACGGGGTATTTTCCCAACGCAAAGGCCTTCACCGTCACCACATGCTGGGGCCCTTCGGAATCGAAGCGCCCCGGCTCATGCGCCGGGCTGCCCATCAGAAATTTGCCGGCGGGAATGCCCACCATCTGGGGGCATTCGGGACATTCGGTGAAGCTGCGGTCCGGTTTGGAATCGGATTTGGCTTGGCCCAATGCGGAGGGACCGGCCAGGAGCAAGGTCAGGCCCAGCAATGCGGCAATGCGGAATTTCATCCCGACATCAAACCATGTATTGAGCGGCATGAACATTCTGGTCGCCTGCGACTCCTTCAAGGACGCCCTGCCCGCCGATGCGGTCTGCCGCGCCATCGCCGCGGGGTTAAAGAAAAGCCATCCCGGCGCGACCGTGACGCAGATGCCGCTATCCGACGGCGGCGAAGGGCTGCTGGACGTGTTGGGCCAGGCGCTGGACCTGGGCTGGATCGAAAAGCAGGTCGCTGATCCCCTGGGCCGCACCGTGACCGCCCGCTATGGCCTGTCGGCTGACGGCGTGACGGCGGTGGTGGAGATGGCGCGGGCCTCGGGCCTGCAGTTGCTCAGCCAAGAGGAACGCGATCCGCGGCTGACATCCACCTTCGGCACCGGTGCGCTACTGGCCGACGCCCGCGCGCGCGGCGCGCGCCATGCCCTGCTGGCGATCGGCGGCAGCGCCACCAACGATGCCGGCATCGGAGCCGCGGCGGCGTTGGGCTGGGGCTTTCTGGATTCGAACGGCAAACCCGTGACGCTCGACGGTGGTCACGTGAAGGACATCGCCAAACTGGTATCGGCGCCGCCGCCTTTCGAGAAAATGGACGTGCTTTGCGACGTTACCAATCCGCTGTTTGGGCCCACCGGCGCCGCCTGGATCTATGGCCGCCAGAAAGGCGGCAGCGATACCGTACTGGCCGAACTGGATGATGGGTTGAAACACCTGGCCGCGCTGGTGAAGGCGCAACTGGGCCGCGATGTGGCCGACATGCCTGGCGCTGGCGCTGCGGGCGGACTGGGCTATGGCGCGGTCGCCTTCCTGGGCGCGGAGTTCCGGCGCGGCATCGAGGTGGTGCTGGATATGACCAAGTTCGACGCCGCGGCGCGCGCCGCCGACCTGATCATCACCGGCGAAGGCCATCTCGACGGCCAGAGCGCGCAGGGCAAATTGATCCAGGGCCTGTGCGGCCGCAGCAACGGTACGCCAGTGATCGCTTTTTGCGGCAAATTGTCGGCCTCGCCGCAGCAGGTCGCGGAGATCGGACTGAAGGCGGCTTATTTGATCAACACCGAGGAGCGCCCGCTGGTGGAAATGCTGGCGAACACCGCCGTCAATCTGGAAAAGACCGCCGCGGCATTGTCGATTTAAAGCGCCAGCAGATTGCTGTCTTCGATCGTGGGCGTGCGGAATGCCGCGTCCACCCGCATGTCCAGCACCATGGGATGATGGTCGCTGGGGCCCTTGTCCAGCACTTCCGACGCCGAACAGACCAGCCCGCGGGCGATACAGCGGTCCAGCCTGAGCGCGATGATGTTGCCGGCGCGGTGGGTGTTGATGCGCGGGCCGATGTCGGAGAAGCCCTGAAAGCCCACCGGGCCCACGGCATTGAAATCTCCGATGATGGCGGCAGGACCCTGCAGCTGCTCCATGATGTGACGCAACTGGAAGCGGTTGAGGAACTGGCCGTGGCTGAGATGCACATTGGCGATGGTGATGCCGCCAAAGCTGATCAACTGCGCCAGCCGCGGCGGCACCCGGCCCGGCAGGATCGAATAGGGCAGCCGGATGGCATTGGAAGGTGGAAAGGGCTGCGGGCTCCACGCCGCCAGGCCATAGATGCGCGACTGCATGGGATGGCGGAAGAAGTGTCCCCCCACCAGCGACGGCAGGCACGCGATTTCTTCCGTGCACTCCTGCAACAGCAGCAGGTCGGGATGTTGGCTTTTCACCAGCCGGGCGACATCCTCGACGCCGGCCCCTACCCGGCGCAGCAGATTCCAGCTCACCACCCGCAGGCGCGGGTCGCTGGAATGACTGGAGAATGCGGGCGCCATGATCGGCCTGTGCGGAAATACTGTAATTAAACCGGCAAATCGGGAACTGGTTTCACGTCAAATCACCTATACTCCTGTCACCATAAGAAAAAAACGGTCCCGGGCCAATGTTTCCGCTCCATGTCACATGGTTTTCGCCCATCGTACAAACCTTGGTGGGGATACTGTATGTCGTTCTGGCAAGTATCGTCACCGTCGACGTCCTGCTGAAGAAAAGCGATGTGCGCGGGGCGCTGGGCTGGATCGGCGCGGTGTGGCTGGCGCCGATCTTCGGCTCGCTGTTCTATTATCTGTTCGGCATCAACCGGGTGACGCGGCGTGCCCTGAAGATGAGCCGGCTGGACGACGCCCAGGCCAGTCCCCCGCCCCCGGCGCACAGCAATGCCGCGCCCAATATCGCGCTGCTGTCCGAGGTCAGCGGCAAAATCATCCAGGGACCGCTGACCGACGGCAATGCCCTGGTGCCGCTGGAAGGCGGCGACCAGGCCTATCCCCAGATGCTGGCGGCGATCCGCGGCGCGCGGCAGTCCCTCGCCATGAGCTCCTACATCTTCCGCAACGACGTGGTGGGCCGGGAATTTGCCGACGCCCTGATCGAAGCCGCCCAGCGCGGCGTGATGGTCCGGGTTTTGCTGGACAGTGTCGGCGTGGGCTATTTCCACCCGGAAATCTTTTATCGCATGACGCGCGGCGGCGTGATCGCGGCGCGCTTCCTGCACACCTGGTTGCCCTGGCGCATGCCGTTCCTCAATATGCGCAATCACCGCAAGCTGCTGGTGGCGGACGGCACCCTTGCCTTCCTCGGCGGCATCAATATCGGGGTGGAGAATTGCGCCAGCCTGTCGGGGGAGCGTCAGGTCAAGGACGTGCATTTCCGCGTCGAGGGGCCTGTGGTCCGCACCGTGATGGACGCCTTCGCCCGCGACTGGACCTTCACCACCAACGAACCGCTGGATGACGATTGCTGGTGGCCGAAACTGGAAGACAAGGGCGAGGTCTTCGCCCGCGGGCTGCGCTCCGGCCCCGATGCCGACATCTACAAGCTGGAACTGCTGCTGGGCGCGGCGCTGACCCTGGCGCAGAATCGGGTGCGCATCGTCACGCCCTATTTCCTGCCCGATCCGCGCCTGCAATTTGCCATTCACCAGGCAGGGCTGCGCGGCGTGACGGTGGAAATCGTGCTGCCGGGACGCAGCAACCAGCGTGTGATGGATTGGGCGATGCGCGGGCACCTGCGCTTTTTCCGCCATATCCGCGCCTGCATCATCGCCACCCCGGCGCCTTTCGATCACACCAAGCTGTGCACCGTGGACGGAGAATGGTCGCTGATCGGCAGCTCCAACTGGGACGCGCGCAGTTTCCGGCTAAATTTCGAGTTCGACCTGGAAATCACCGACGCGGCGCTGACGGCGAAGCTTGATGCCCTGATCGACGCCAGGATCACGCGCGGCAAGCAGTTGACGCCCGACATGCTGGCGGCCGAACCGGTGTGGAAGCGCCTGCGCAATGCCGCGGCGCGGCTATTGATGCCGTATCTTTAAGGCCAGCGCCCAGATCGCCAGCCCCGCCAGTGCCAGGCTGCTGCCGACCAGGCCCGTGGACGCCAGGCCTAGTCCGTGCGCGATGGCGATGCCGCCGAGCAGCGGCCCCAGCGCATTGGCGACATTGAAGGCGGAATGATTGAGCGCCGCCGCCAAGGTCTGCGCCTCGCCCGCCACATCCATCAGCCGGGTCTGCAGGATCGGCCCCAGCGCACCGCCCAGCCCGATGGCAAAGACGGCCAGGGTAATGGTCCAGAGATTGCCCACTGCGAAGCTGTAGACCGCCAGGGTGAAGGCGAACCAGAGCAGCAGCCATCCGGCCGTCGCCATCAGCCGGCCATGGGCGAAGCGCGGCACCACCACCAGGCCCGTCATCATGCCGGCGCCAAACACGGCAAAGACCAGCGGCACCAAACTGTCGCGCACATGCGTCACCGTCAGCAAGGTGCTGGCGAGATAGGTGTAGACGGTGAACAGCCCGCCGAAGCCGACGGCGCCGATGGCCAAGGTCAACAGAACATCGCGGTTGGTCAGCGCGCTGAGTTCGCGCAACGGACTGGCGCCTTCCTGCGGCGGCTGGTGCGGCGCGAACAGCGCCACCAGGGTGGCGGTCAGCAGTGACAAGGCTGCCACAATACCAAAACACCAGCGCCAACCGATCGCCTGGCCCAGCCAGTTGGCGCAAGGAACACCGATGATGGTCGCCACCGTCAATCCCATCAACACCCGCGCCGAGGCCTGGGCGCGCTGTTCGTGCGGCACCAGCGAAGCCGCCACCAGCATGGCGACACCGAAATAGGCGCCGTGCGGCAGGCCGCTGACAAAACGCAGCAGCAGCATCCAGGGATAGGACGGCACCAGCCCGGTCAGCCCATTGGCCAGGGCAAAGACCAGCATCAATCCGATCAGCAAGGTGCGCCGGGCGATGCGCGTCGCCAAAACAGCGATCAGAGGCGCGCCCAGCACCACGCCCAGCGCATAAGCGCTGATCACATGGCCCGCCGTCGGCGCGCTGATCCCCAGGTCGCGGGAAAAATAGGGCAGCAGACTCATGGTGGCGAATTCGGTGGTGCCGATGGCAAAGCCGCCGACGGCCAGCGCGAAGTGAACCAGGTCGGGATGAGACGCGCGGCTCACGGGAATGCCTTGCCGAAAACGATGGTCTACGACGCCATCCCTTGCAGAACAATGCGGCTAAAACGCTGCCACCAAACGCCGAGCATCAACCGGCATGACTCGAGGTTCCCCGAATCGCGGGACATGCTAGTTTCGCGACGTCGCGTGCCGAGGTAAAACCATGTCGCGGAAATTGTTATTGACGGCGATTGCCGCCACGCTGGCGAACGGCGCCGGTGCGCAACCGGCACCCGATCCCGACAAGCAGGCTGCCGCGCTGGTCAAACAGATGACGCCGGATGAGCGCAACCTGCTGCTGCACGGCTTTTTCTCGCGCCCCAACAACATCAACAGGCTGCCGCAGATCGGCGCGCCCTATGCCGCCGGCTATACGCCCGGCATCGCGCGGCTGGGCATTCCGCAACTGGCCGAAACCGATGCCAGCCTGGGCGTGGCCTGGATCAACGGCAGGCGCGCCAGAAACGCCACTGCCCTGCCCTCCAGCCTGGCGCTGGCCGCGACCTGGGATCTGAAGATCGCCTATGCCGGCAGCGCCGCCATCGCCCAGGATGCGCGGGCCAGCGGGCTTAACGTGCTCTTGGCCGGCGGCGTGGACCTGACGCGCGAGCCGCGCAACGGCCGCAATTTCGAATATCTGGGCGAGGACCCGCTGCTGGCGGGGATTTTGGCAGGGGAGACCATCCAGGCCATCCAGGACCAGCATGTGATGTCCACCGTCAAGCACTACGCGCTGAACGCGCAGGAGACGCAGCAGAGCAGCATCGGGGTGGACATCTCCGAAGCCGCGGCGCGGGAAAGCGACCTGCTGGCCTTCGAGATCGCCATCGAGCGCGGCAATCCGGGCGCGGTGATGTGCGCCTACAATCATTTCAACGGCCCTTTTTCCTGCGGCAGTGATTTCCTGCTGAACAAAGTGCTGAAAAAGGATTGGGGCTATCCCGGCTTTGTGATGTCGGACTGGGGCGCCAATCACGCCACCGCCGACGCCCTGGCGGGGCTGGACCGCGAATCCGGCGAGGAGTTCGATAGTCAGATATTTTTCGGCGCCCCGCTGCAGGCGCTGGACGGCAGGGACAGCGCCTATACCGCGCGCATCACCGACATGAACCAGCGCATCCTGCGCTCGATGATCGCCACGCACCTGTTCGACGATCCGCCGAAGGTCGCCGCGCCGGACATCGCGCGCGGCGAAGCGGCGGCGCGCGCCGAGGCTGCGGCCGGCACCATACTGCTGAAGAACAACGGCATCCTGCCGCTGTTGAAGACCGCCAAGAAAATCGCTGTGATCGGCGGCTATGCCAATATCGGCGTGATGTCGGGCGGCGGCTCATCCCAGGTGGCGCCACAATCGGGCCCGGCTTTGTCTATCCCCACCACCTTCGCCGCCGACGACTGGCAGGCGGTGATCCTGCATCCCGGCTCGCCGGTGAAAGCGATTGCGGCGCGCGCGCCGGCCGCACGTGTCACCTTCGACACCGGGGCCTATCCCGCCTTTGCCGCCGCGCGCGCCAAGGATGCCGACGTCGTCATCATTTTCGCCGTCCAATGGACCACCGAAGGGCTGGACGTGCCCGACCTCAGCCTGCCGAACGGGCAGGATGATCTGATCGCGGCGGTAACCGCGGCCAATCCGCATACCATCGTGGTGCTGGAAACCGGCGGGCCCGTGCTGATGCCCTGGCTGAACAAGACCGCCGCCGTGCTGGAAGCCTGGTACCCGGGCATCAAGGGCGCGGACGCGATCGCCGACATCCTGTTCGGTGACGTCAATCCGTCCGGCAAATTGCCCATCACTTTTCCCGCCTCGCTGGCGCAGACACCCCACCCGGTATTGGACGGGCTGTTCGACTATGACGGCAGGATGCACGTGAATTACGATGTCGAAGGCTCGGACGTGGGCTATCGCTGGTTTGACCGCAAGGGCCTGACGCCGCTGTTCCCCTTCGGCTTCGGCCTGTCCTACACCAGCTTTCGCTATGACGACCTGCAACTGCGCAGCGAAGGCAACACCATCCATGCCAGCTTCACCGTCACCAACACGGGCAACCGTGCCGGCCGCGATACGCCGCAGCTCTATGTCACCGCGCGGGGCAAGACCAAGGGTCAGCGCCTGATCGGCTGGAGCAATGTGGACCTCGCGCCCGGCGCCAGCATCAAGGTCAGTGTGGATGCCGACCCGCGCCTGCTGGCCGACTGGTCCACGCCCCGGCAGCGCTGGCAGATGCCGGCGGGGCGTTACGATGTGACGGTGAACGCCTCGTCCGCCGCGCCGCTGCTGAGCGGCTCAACCGGGCTCGAGACGCGGCTGCTGTCGCCGTGAGCGGATTAACCTTTCGCTAACCCTGTTTTTCGCGGATTATCGCGATGTTGCCGGCGGCCGGCCCTTAAGGCTCCCCACACCATTGCCCCGCTAGACTTGGCGTTCTGCATCGGGGCGCTGCGTGAAGCATTCGTTGGCCAAATTCCTGTCCGTTATCACCGGCCTTCTGGTCGTGGTTCTGGTATCGGCGTTCGCCCTCTTCGCCAGGATGGCGTTCGAACGCCAGCAGGATGCAAACCGGGTTGTCTCGATCGTCAACGTCAAGCGCGACATGCTGTCCTCGCAACAGGCGCTGCGCTCAGAGGGCGGCGTACTCGACCTGGTGCTGGAGCAAAAAGCGCCCGCCAGCAAATCCACATTGGACCTGGTCGTGCAGCTGCATGCCCGCACACAGCAGAATTTCTCACGCCTTCACCGCCATGCCCTTTACAAATACGCCTCGGGCTATGCGCAGATCCTGGAGAAGAGCGCCGCCTATGACCGGATGCTGCCCGGCATCCTGGCCACGGCCACATTGCCACTGGAAGCGCGTTCGCCCCGCATCATCGAAGAACGCTTGCAGCTCATCGCTACACTGCTGGGGGATTTGAACCACAAGTCCATGTCGCTGTCGCGCAGCATCTCCTCCGCCGATCCGCTGATCAACGAGATGCTGCGGGTCAGCGACGTTAGCTGGCGGGCGCGCAGCGATGCCGGCGCGGACCGGCATGCGATCATGCACGCCATCCTGCAGGGCGGCACCCCCACGCCGCAAACCCTGCAGGACTTTGCGGAAGGCGAGAGCCGGGTCGCCGCCTTCTGGGCGGTTGTCGCCGACGATTCCCGTCTTCCCGAATTCCCCGCCGCCCTGAAGGCGGCGGTGGCCCAGGCCAACTGGATTTACTTCACCGAATTCATGGCCCGGCGCAGCGAAGTCATCGCGGCATTGCAGCAGGGAAAGCCCGCGCCCCTGTCGGGCGAAGAATGGGTCCGGCTGTCCAACCGCGGCATCGGCGCGCTGATGGCGGTGCCCAACACCGCGCTGGATCTCACCGAAGGCTATGCCGTGCGGCAAGCAGGCGTCGCGCGGAACAATTTCTATATCGCCATCACCCTGATGCTGGCCTCCATCGCCCTGGCCAGCTTTGCCGCGATCTATGTGATCTGGGGTGTGATCCGGCCGCTCCGAGCGATCACCCGGACCATGCAGAAGATCGCCGGCGGCAACTTCAAAGGCGATATCCCGTTCGAAGGCCGCAGCGACGAGATCGGCCAGTTCGCTGCCGCCCTCAAGATGTTCCGCGACGGCTCGACCCAACGCATCCAACTGGAAAAGGCGTTGGTCGAAAGCCGGGTGGCGCAGGAAACGGCGGAGACCTCCAGCCGGATCAAATCGGAATTCCTGGCCAATATGAGCCACGAATTGCGCACGCCGCTGAACGCCATCATCGGCTTTTCCGACATCATGCAGCACCAGATCCGCGGGCCGTTGCCGCCGGACTATGCCGAATACGCCACCCTGATCAATGAATCGGGCAATCACCTTCTGCATCTGGTGTCCGACATCCTGGACCTGGCGAAGATCGAGGCGGGGAAATTCTCCATCGACCTGCGCGACGTGGATCTGGAGGAAACGGTGGACTATTGCCTGCGCCTGACGCACCGGCGCGCCGAGGAATGCGACATCGCGCTGGTCAAGACCATGGCGGAGGGCCCGCTGATGCTCACCGCCGATCCGCGCGCCTGCAAGCAGATCCTGCTGAACCTGCTGTCCAACGCGGTAAAGTTCACCCGCCGGGGCGGCACGGTGGAGGTCACCGCCGCCGCCAGCGGCGACCGTGTGTATCTCAGCGTCCGCGACACCGGCATCGGCATTCCGGCCCAGGTGCTGTCCCGCATCGGGGAAGCCTTTGAACAGGCCTCCAACGATCCGATGCTGGCGCGCGAGGGCACCGGGCTGGGCCTGGCGCTGGTCAAGGCGCTGGTGGGCCAGCATGGCGGAACTGTGCGCATCGAGAGCCGGGAAAATATCGGCACCGAAGTGAGTGTGGAGCTGCCCCGCGTCCAGGCGGCGCGCGTCGCCGCCTAGCAACCGCTCTTACAACGCCGGTGACGATTCCACTGTCACAACCGGAATGGCGCCCATCGCTGCCGGCCCGGTCTGGCGTGTGCTGACGATCTGTCCATTGCTGTCGACGCGTTTCTGGTGCGCGGTCAGGTCCGCCCAGTAGCGGTTGGTCAGGCAGACCTTCGGCCCGTGGCGGGTGCGGCTGGCGGTGAATTGCGCCGGCTGGCGGCAGGTGACCGCGTCGGGATTTCCCTCCCCCGTCGGATCACTCACGGTCGGGCGCAGGAAGACGCTTTTACCATCGGCGCTGAGATCCTGGCCGGTCATGGTCAGCCGCGCCCAGACGCTGTTGTGCCTGCAGACTTGCGGACCCATCGCGCCCGAACCGGTCAGCGCCTGGGGCGCGCGGCAGACAATGGCGTCGGGGTCGCCCTCGCCGCTGGGGGTTATGGGCATGACCGGGGGATTGGAAGCCTGGGCCGCCGCCAAAGCAGGCATTGCGAGGTAAACAAGAAGAGCAACAGTGAGCATGCGCATGGTGTGCACCTCTCTTATCTACTGCTGCCGGGGAGGTTACGCTTCGCGCCGGGCATTCTCAAGTCCGCAGCCCTATCCGGCAGGCCGCCGGACGGGCATAATCGGGCGGTGGCAATGCCAAGGGAGGCTGGTTTGGACAAGAATTCGCGGACCGAGCGCAAGAAGGCATCCGACTTTCCCCAGGAACTTCTTGATCTGCTGGATTCCTATGTTCACGGGGGGATCGGGCGGCGTGAGTTTTTGTCCGGCGCGCAGAAATTCGCCACCGGCGCCGTCACCGCGGCCGCCCTGGTGGAAATGCTGCGCCCCAATTACGCCTGGGCGATCCAGGTTCCCGAGGACGACAAACGACTCAAGACCGAAAACGTCTCGGTGCCCTCGCCGGACGGCACCGGCCACATCGATTGTTACCTGGTGCGGCCCGCCGCGGCGCGCGGCAAGCTGCCGGGTGTCATCGTGATCCACGAAAATCGTGGTCTCAATCCCTATATCAAGGATGTCGCCCGCCGGCTGGGGACGGCCGGCTATATGGCGCTGGCGCCCGACGGGCTGACTTCGGTGGGCGGCTATTCCGGCGATGACGAGAACGGCGCCAAGCTGTTCGGGCAGGTTGACAGGGCCAAGATGGGCGAAGACCTCTACGCAGCAGCGGTCTATCTGAAAAATCGCCCCGATTGCACCGGCAAGCTGGGCGCCATCGGTTTCTGTTTCGGCGGCGGCGTGGTCAACAATCTGGCGGTGCGCATGGGTTCGGACCTGTCGGCTGGCGTCCCCTTTTATGGCGCCCAGCCCAGCGCGGAAGATACAGCCAAGATCAAAACGCCCATCAATGCGCAATATGGCGGACTGGATGCGCGCATCACCGGCGGCTGGCCCGCCTTCGATGCCGAACTGACCCAGGCCGGTGTGCCGCATGAGGGCCATGTCTATGCGAACGCCAACCACGGCTTTCACAACGACACGACGCCTCGTTACGACGAAGCCGCCGCCAAGGAAGCCTGGCAGCACACGCTGGACTGGTTCGGCAAATATCTGAAGGCCTGAACGGCGCGCCGCTTCAGGCACGTCCCATCGCCGGATCGCTGACGCTGTTTTTGCCTGTCTCCAGCCGACCGGCAAACCGGCGGACAAATTCCGGCCCGGCCCGCAAGATGAGATCGTACCAGTTGCCGCTTGGCGACACGTCCCAGTGCTGGGATGCGGTGCCATGGGCGAGAACCGCGAGCGGTCTTGTGACGGCGGGTCCATACACCTGGGATTCCAATGAAAATTCAACGGGCCGGTCGCTGCGATTGGCGATCCGCAGTTCTATTGCGCGCTGCAATGGGCGATAGACCAGCGCGACCTCGATTCCAGACATATCGGCGTGTCCGATAAATTCGCGCACAAATCCGTTTGGTCCGATGACCCACAAATCATAGGCCCCCGCGACCGGCCAACGATCTGTCAGCGACCGGCCCGCTTCCACCGTGTAGCGGCGCGGAATCTGCTCCAGATGGGTGCGGTCATAGACGTGAAACACAGTCCCGGCCGCGGCCGCGTTGCGGAAGGACAAAGCGAGCGACCCATTTTCCAGCTCGGCCTCGGCGTGCAGCACATAGGGCACGGCGCGCGACAGCCGGCTGCCCTGCTCCTGAAACAGCTTTTGGGGCTCGTCAGGCGGCACGGGCTTGGGCCGGCCCTTTGCATCAGCCACCCGCGCAGCAGAGTCCTTCGCATCTGGCAGCGATGGCGCCGGCGCGTTGGACGAAGCAAAATCAAACGCCGAGAGCAGGTCGCCGCAGACGGCGCGGTGCCAGGGACTGATTCCGGGAATGGCAACACCGAAGCGTTTTTCCAGAAACTGGCCCACCGAGGTGTGATCGAAGGTCTGCGAACTGACCCATCCGCCCTTGCTCCAGGGCGAGATCACAACCATCGGCACCCGCGGGCCCAGACCCCAGGGCCGCACGGTGCCCGATATCGTGTCTTCGGCCAGCAGATGCTGGCGCTGCGGATCGGAGAAATACATCCCATCCAACTTCAAACTCGCGCCACCAGCCAGAGAACCGTCGAAATTGTAGGATGGCGGTGCGGGCGCGGGCACGTGATCGAACATGCCGTCATTTTCGTCGAAGGTCAGAAACAAGGCGGTGCTGCCCCAGGTCTGGGGGTTATGGGTCAGGGCGTCCAGAACACGAGAGGTGAACTCGGCGCCCTGTGCGGGACTGGAAGGACCCGGATGCTCGGACCACAACATGGGAGGAAGCACCCAGGAGACCTGGGGGAGCTGACCTTTGCGGGCATCCTCGGCAAAGCTTTCCAGGGACCAATGCCGCATGCCCTTTTCATAAAGCGGCGAGCCCGGTTTGGCGGTGCGAAAGCTCTCGAAGGCCAGGCCTCCGTGCATAGCCCCGGTCCAGTTGTCATTGGGGTCCTGATAGATGCGCCAGTTGATGCCGGCCGCTTCCAGGACATCGGGGATTGTCGGCCAGGTGAGCGAAGAACCGGCATAGCTATAGCCCGGTTCCGGCAGCGCGCCCTTGATCCAGCAGCGCAGATTGTCGGCTTCTGAATTTTCCACTGTCGCATTTTCGCCGCGCGCGCGCGCCGCGGGATCGGCATTGCTGCCGGACCAGAACATGATCCGGTTCGGATCGGTGCCGGTCGTCACCGAGCAATGATAGGCATCACAGATCGTGAAGGCGTCCGCGAGAGCAAATTGGTACGGCAAGTCCGCGCGGCGATAGTGCCCCATGGCGAACGGCGTCTTGAACTTCGGCCAGAAGCCGAACTTGCCCTGGTTCCAAGCCGCCTGGGCGTCGCGAAAACTGTGCGGCGTGCCCGGCACACGCATCGCGCTGGTCGTGGCGGTATCCAGGTGATAGGGCGCAATCTCGCGTGCGCCGTCGGACTGAAACCAGACCGGCTTGCCGCTTTCCAGCGGAACTGGGTGGCGGTCGCCGAAGCCGCGCACCCCTTTGAGGGTTCCGAAATAATGATCGAACCCGCGATTCTCCATCATCAGGATGACCACATGGCGCACATCCGGGAGCGAACCCGTGGCGCGGTTGGCAGGCAAGGACAGCGCGCGCTGGATGCTGGGCGGAAACAGGTTTGCGGCCGCCGCGCCCGCTGCCAATTTGGCGCCGTCAGTCAGCAGATCGCGGCGGTTGGACATGCGCAGGCCTCTTTCGTGCCGGTGCTAAATCCCCAACCGGGTGCGCAGCGCGGAAAGCCGCTTCGCCCAGGAGGGGCTGTCCAGAACGGCGCGATTGACGATCGTTCCGGTCGGCGCTCCGCCATCGCAATATTCCAGCACCGCCTGGATATCCAGTTCGCCCTGATGGGCGAAGCATTGATCGGTCCAGCACAAGGCGTGCGGCGTCAGAATGACATTGTCCAGCGCCAGGATGGGGTCATCCAGGTCGGGCGGCTCCTGCTCCAGCACGTCCAGGCCAGCGCCCGCGATACGGCGCTCCTGCAGCACCTTGGTAAGGGCCGTCTGGTCCACAACCGGGCCGCGCGCCGTGTTGATGAGATAGCTGGTGGGCTTCATCAGCGCTATCTTTTCGGCATTGACGATATGCCGTGTGGCATCGCCAAGAGGACAGCTGATCGAAAGGACGTCCGCGCGGCGAAACAGATCGTCGATCCCCACCAGCTCAACGCCGATTTCCGCCATCAACGCCGCATCCGCGAACGGATCATGGGCAATAAGCTTCATGTCGAAGGCTTTGGCCAGCCGGAACGCCTCGACCCCGATATTGCCCGCGCCCAACGAGCCGAAGGTTCGCCCGACAAGCCCGACGCCCATATGGGCGCCACGCTGCGAAAATCCTGCGGCTCCGGCCCGCGTCAGCTTTTCCTTGATCGTCAGCTTTCCCGTCAGCGCGAGCATCAGGGTGATGATCGACACGGCCACCGGCCGGCGTACCGATTCCGGCGTGATGACCAGGGCGATACCGGCGTCCGTGCACGCCTTCACATCCACCGTATCGTATCCAACCCCAAAACGAGCGATAACTCCCAATCGCCCGCTCTTGGGTACGCTGTTTTTATCGAAGCAGTGGGCCAGCAGGATAAGAGCATCGATATTTTCGAGTTGCCGGCCGCTCAGCACACTTTCAGGCTCGAGAAATACCGTTTCAATGCGCGGATCCGCGAGCAGCGGACCGAGATCAAAATCGCGAAAGGTCGCAGAGCCGTCCGCATTGCGGAAATCGGCTGAAAGCGCGACCCGGAATTTTTCCGCCATCGTCATGCCCCCGCTCTTTTGGAGGCGACATCCGCCCCCGAAAAAACCAGGTTGCCCCTTGTAACCGATTTCTGCAGGCACAAGGCTTCGCTGGCGCCGGCAAAGATGCGGAAATGCTCCGTCTGGAGATGGGCGTCGAATGCGGCCTTGTCGGAATAGATTTCGTAGAGCATCACGCGGTCGCCCTCACCTTCGGGCTCGAGCACATCAAATTGCAGGCATCCCGGCTCATTCCTGACCGATGCATCCGCATTGGCGTCGATCAGGCTGCGAAATTGCGATCGCGCGCCCGGTTTGAGGTGAAATTCAACGACAATCACGAAAAGCATAGTCCCCGCCCTTTTCAAGCCGCGCTCTATTTTTGCTGCTATGCGGCATTTTCTGGATCAACTGATCATACGCGCCATGTTGCCGAAAATGCCGAATTCGAGCAAGTATCGCACGCCGGCGTTATGTCGGACAGGGATCGCAAAAAAACACTCGAAGGCCCGTCACAAGGGTGCACGAGGCAATGGGGATGGCCATGAGAAAAAATCCGGTCAAGTCGGACCTGCGCGCCGGCAAGCATGTGTTCGGAACCATGGTGTTTGAGTTCTTCACGCCCGGCATGCCGCAAATCGTCAAAACCGCCGGAGCGGAATTCATCCTGTTCGACATGGAGCATTCCGGCGTCACCATAGAGACGTTGAAGGGACAGATCGCAGCCTGCCGCGGCATCGGCCTTGTGCCCATGGTCCGGGTGCCGACCCTGCAATATCACTTCATTGCGCGCTGCCTGGACATGGGCGCCATGGGCATCATGGTGCCGATGGTCGAGTCCGCGGCCCAGGCGCGCGAGATCGTCTCGGCAACCCGCTACCCACCGGCCGGCCGGCGCGGCGCGGCATTCGGTATGGCGCATGACGACTACGAAGGAGGTTCCGTCGCGGACAAGATGGCGGCGGCGAACGAGCGAACGCTTGTCATTGCCTTGGTGGAAACCGCCGTCGGTGTCGCAACCGTTGATGAAATCGCGGCTGTCGACGGGATTGACGTTGTCTGGATGGGTCATTTCGACCTGACCAATTTCATGGGCATTCCAGGCCAGTTCGAAAACCCCGATTATCTGCGCGCGGTCGACAACATCGTTCAGGCCGCCAAGCGCCACGGCAAGGTCGCGGGCATGATGGCCGCGGACGAAGGCTGGGCGCGCGATTACCTGGCCAAGGGCTTTCGCATCATCGCCTATGGCATCGACCATCTGCTTTTCCAGCGGGCGCTTGCCGAGGGACTGTCTCACGTCCGGAAGTTGGTGAAGTAGATCCTGTCCTGTTGGTCGAAATGCCGGAAGCGAGATGACCTGAATGCTCTCCTTTAGCGCGCTGATCAGAACTGTCGCGATGGCCGTGATGGCCTCGGCGCTGCTTGCCCCTTCGGCCGCGTCTGCGAAGCCGCCCTTCATCGCGGTCTCCAACGCCTACTACGGCAACAACTGGCGGCACCAGATGGTGGATGCCTTCCGCACAGCGGCCGATCAGGCCAAGAAGGACGGGCTGATATCCGATTACATCGTGCTCAATGGTGACAACTCCGTCAGCGCGCAGATATCCCAGATGATCGACCTGATCCTTAGGAAGCCGGATGTCATCCTTTTGGACGCCGCCTCTTTGACGGCCCTCAACGGCGTGGTGCAGAAAGCCTGCGCCGTCGGGATCATCGTGGTTACCTTTGACTCGATCGCCAGCGCGCCCTGCGCCACCAAGATCGATTGGGATTTCGTCAATTGGCAACAACCACTGACGGATGGCATCGCCAAACTGATGGGCGGCAAGGGAAATCTCATCATCGTGCGCGGCGTCAGGGGGTCGGCGCCCGACAGGATGATGTACGAACAGGAAACCGAGACCCTGAAACGGTATCCGAACATCAAGGTCGTCGGCACGGTTTACGGCATGGCCACCGCCGCCGTCACCCAGTCGGCCGTCAGCAATGTGTTGCCGAGCCTGCCGCCGATTGCCGGCGTCATCGGCGATGGCTCGTTTGGCGTGGCGCAGGCGTTTGAACAGTTCGGCGGCGCCTATGCCAGCAAGATGCCGGTGATATCGGGCGACGGCGATGCAAACTTCGTCCATTGGTGGATCGCGCAGAAGCGGAAAAATGGCTACAGGACGCTGTCCATGAACGCCGCTCCCAGCATCAGCCAGGCGGCGCTGTGGGTCGCGCTGGAAATCGTGAACCACCGCAAGGTGCCGAAATACATGAAGATGTCGGCCTCCACCGTCACCAATGAGACCGTCGAACAATTCTCCGGACTGAAGCCGGGCACGGCCGTGGCATCCAGTTATTCGGCAGATTGGGTGCGCCACAACCTTCTGACCCAGAAGAACTGACACAGATGACCATGGAAGGCCCCGCCTCGGTTGTGCCGGTCTTGCAACTTTCCGGCATAACAAAGACCTATGGCCCGACCCGCGCCATTGGCGGCCTCTCCTTCTCGGTGGCTGCCGGCGAGATCATTGGGTTGATCGGCGCCAATGGCGCGGGCAAAAGCACTCTGATGCGCATCCTGGCCGGTGTCACGATGCCCGATGCGGGCGGGCTGGAAATGGGCGGTGCGCCGGTTGAGCTCAGCGCTTTTTCCCCTCAAAAGGCGCGAAAGCTTGGCATTCGGATTGCGCATCAGGAACTGTCCCTGTGCGACAGCCTGTCCGTCGCCGAGAATTTCTATGTCGAGGAGCCGCAAAATGCGGAGCTGAATCTGTTCTGGCTGCGCCGCTACGAGCGCATGGCGCGGGACAGCATCCATGCGATTTTCCCCGACAGCGGCATCGATGTGCGCCGTCCCATATCAGACCTGACCTTGCCGCAGCGCCAAATGATCGAAATCGCCCGCGCGGCCTGCGACCCGTTTCTCAAGCTTCTTATTCTCGACGAACCCACATCCGCGCTGGACAGCCGGCGCAGCGAACAGCTGGCGTGCTTCATCAGGGATCGCGCCGCCGCCGGCGTGGCCGTCATTTTCATCAGCCACAAACTCAAGGAAGTCGCCGCGCTTGCTGCGCGCGTTCTCGTGCTGCGGGGCGGCATTCTGACGAGCGACACCACGAAAGACGCAATCGGCGTGCCCGATATGGTTGCCGCAATGGCGGGTGAAGCTGGTCCGGAACTCGAACGGCTTCACCGGACGACTATCGATACGGCAACCAGGACACTGGTCGAGATAGATGGGCCCTGGTCGGCGCAATCCAGTCAACTGCGGGCGGGGCAAATTGTCGGCCTGGCCGGGCTTGAAGGAAGCGGTCAGCGGGAATTTCTGCGATCACTTTACGAAGCCGCGAGGGGCGCCCGGTCCCGGGGGATCGCCTGCAAGGGAGCCGCCGCTTATGTCTCGGGAGATCGCCAGGCAGAAGGTGTGTTTCCACTTTGGAACGTGCTGAAAAACGCCACCATCGGTATCACCGCTTCAAAACCGAATATCGGCATCCTTCGTGGACAGGCGGAGAAACGCACGGCCGAACCCTGGCTCGCGGCGGTTCGCCTGCCCACGGAGCGGCTGGATTCGCCCATTCTGGAGCTGTCGGGCGGAAACCAGCAGAAGGTCCTTCTGGCGCGAGCGCTGATGACGGCTTCCGACATCATCCTGCTGGACGATCCAACCCGCGGCGTTGACGTCCAGATCAAGCGCGATTTCTACCAGCTGATCCGCCAGGCCGCCGAAGCCGGCAAGCTGGTGGTCTGGTACAGCTCGGAAACGATCGAGTTCCGGGAATGCGACTATGTTCTGCTGTTTCACGATGGCGCGATAAAACGCACCCTGACCGGCAACGATCTCACCGAGGATGCCATCGTCAGCGCCTCCTTCTCGGAAAGAACTGACACAGCCCCTTCCACTGTGTCGCAGAGCCGGGCCGGCCGGCGCCGCAATGGTTTTTCGCTCATGCCGTTTCTCACCGCCGCTCTCATGCTGGCGGTGATCGGCATCCTCAATCGCAATGCCGTGTCCCTGCTGGGACTCGATCTGCTGATGACCGCGGCGGTTCCCCTGGCCCTGATTTCCCTCGCACAGCTTTTCATCGTCGCGGGCAGCGAGATCGATCTGGGGATCGGGGCATTCGCCGGCCTGGTCAATGTGATCAGTGCGACCTTTCTGGTGACCGATCCCGCGCTCGGCTGCCTGTTTCTGGTGCTGGCCCTGGCCGGCTACACCGCATTCGGCCTGCTGATCCAGCTGCGATCAATTCCCGCCATCATTGTTACGCTCGGCGCGTCCTTCGTATGGCTGGGGATCGGCTATACGCTGCAACAAACGCCCGGAGGGAGCGCGCCGGACTGGCTCGCCGCCCTGGCCGCCTTCAACCTGTTCGGAATACCGGCTTCGGCGCTCTGTCTCCTTGCCGCGGCCGTCGCCGCCACTGCCATCAACATATCGCGCAGGGGAGTCGTGTTGCGCGGCTTTGGCGCCAATCCCCGCTGCATGGTCCAGAGCGGATGGTCGCCGATGGCGGCCGCGCTTTTGCGATACACGATTTCTGGATCGTTCGGGCTCGCCGCCGGCCTTGCCATGACCGCCATCAACACGGCATCCGACATCAATGCCGGCAGTTCCTATACCTTGCTGAGCATCGCGGCCGTTGTGATCGGCGGCTCGGCCTTGACGGGAGGCCAGATCACGCCGCTGGGAACGCTGTTCGGCGCGGTGAGCCTGTCACTGGTCGGCAGCCTGTTGGGGCTTTTGAACGTCAGCACCGATTACAATGCCCTGGTGCAGGGTGGCCTGCTGATCGGCATCATCTATCTGCGCACAATCTTTGTCCGGAGGGCGCCATGAGCGTTCTTGTCTGGATGCGGGGCAACCGCTGGAGCTTTTCCGTCCTGGGCGTCGCCATGCTTTGGGCCCTGCTGTCCGTCATCACCAGTCACTTCAACCTGAACAGCCTCTCCGGGGTGGCCGGCTCGGCGTCCTTCCTGGTGATAGTCGCCATCGGCCAGATGTTTGTGGTCTCCAGCGGCAGCGGCAATATCGATCTTTCCATACCCAGCGTCATCACGGTGTCGGCCTTCGTCACCATGATTTTGGCGCAAGGCACCAATTTCGGCCTGCTACTGGCGCTGCCGGCGGTCCTGGCGATCGGGCTGATCACAGGGG
>Ga0193716_1000156_pt1 | contig 40095 bp, 34 predicted proteins | sample U2c1metaG_FD_145901 | JGI IMG/M metagenome (GOLD analysis project Ga0193716, IMG submission 145901) | Soil microbial communities from a riparian zone of the East river system, Colorado, United States - U2c1 | ecosystem: Environmental > Terrestrial > Soil > Riparian zone | place: USA: East River...
GAGGAAAGAAGGTCCGGGTGGTGGAAAAGGGGGGCGATCGGGTTGACGGATGAGGAGGTCGGGTATTTCGGTGATAAGGATGAAGGTAAGGATATTGGTCAGGATATAGAATGCATATTTACGCCGGAAGTAAAGGCGGGGTATAAGAAGGTAGAAATTGGAGTAGAAGACGCCGAGCACCAGCATGTAAGCGATGATGTCACGCTGGGTGGGCGGGTTGGTTAAGTAGGAGTGAAGGCTTAGGGATTCCGGGGAGAAGAGTAAGGGTAAGGATAAGAAAACGACACAACCTATAAGGTGCAGAAGGATCTGTTGTGTTTTGATTGTCGGACCGGCATCATTGTTTAAGTTTCTCGAGCTTTTTGATACCATTCTTATTATCGGGGTTTAGTTGAATAGATTTTTCATAATCCTTTATAGCCAGGTCTTTTTCGCCGTTGTTGGCATAGGCTTCAGCCAGGCTGTCCCACACATTCCAGGAGTTGGGGAAATCTTCGGTGTTTTGTCTGAATACCTCGATGGCGTCTTTGAGGTGCTGTTTACTCATCAGGGTATAGCCCATTGTATTCATTTTGTCTTCGTTTATCCGCTGTGCGCTGTCCTGAATGCGTAGTTGTTTGTATTCGCTGAGAGCGGGCGTTGCGCCTTTAGCGAGGACGGCTTTGAGCAGTAAGCGGGAAGGGGAATTGTATCGTTCGTAATCCAGGTTGTTAACGGCTGGATGATCACCGCCGCCGAGGGCGTCCGCCAGGATCTCTTTTGTAAAGGCAAGTCCGTTGGAGCCGTCTGCAAAGTAGACAACGGCGTCTTTTTTCGGGAGGAAGGCAGTAACATATGCCTTTGAATCTCCATTGTCGCCCCAGTGCCAGAAGTATTTTCCTTCGTCCATAGTTTCCAGTCCCAAGCCAAGGCCCCAAGCGATGGGCGGGTATTTTGGAGTGACCCTGACTTGGGGGGTGAGCATTTGCTCCCAGGTAGATTTTTTTAGGCCTTTGCCATCCATAACGGCTATGATGAAGCGGGCATAGTCTTCGGCGGTTGTGACGAGGCTGGCAGCGGCATTGCCGGTTTCGCGGACAGGGGTGGAGGGGTGACTTGCACCGGTGGAGTCGTGACTGTCCTGTGCGCGGGCGGCGTGGAGGTCTTCGGGCTGGTTCCTGCCGGTAAACTCACCAAGGATGTCGTGGCGGTATGCCTTCAGTGTATCATAGCGATCCTGCCAGATATAACTGCTGGATGTCATGCCCAGCGGACGGAGGACCTCCTGCTGCATATAATCCTCGAAGGCGATGCCCGTGATCTTTTCCACCACTTTTGAAAGATAGACCATGCCTTCGCCGGAATAACTCCATTTTTCACCGGGGGTAAAATGGATGCGTAAGTCTTTTGAGTCGTCATTTCCCCGCCAATTGGGAAAACCGGAGGTATGGCTAAGAACGTGTCTGGCGGTGATGAGATTTATGCGGTTATCATTGATCACATCATAATTATTACCAAGGTATTTATTCAAGGGTGTGTCGAGGTTGAGCATGCCTTTATCCACCAGTTTCATAACACCGTAGGCAAAGACGGGTTTGCTTAAAGAGGCGGCTTCAAAGACGGTGGATTTGGTGACTGGTTTTTTTGTTTTTGCATTGGCAATGCCAAACGCGCCGGTCCAGACTATTTTGCCGTCATGGATAAGGGCGATGGAGAGGCCGGGCACGTCTGCCTGCTGCAGCAAACCGGGAATGTCTCTTTCAAGGTTGCTAATGGCTTGTTTTGCCGGGGGTTGTTGAGCAGATTTTTGCGCTGTCGCGCCGAGGCAAAAAAGCATTAGCAGTGCCGGACCAAATAATTTAGACATGACAAGATTAAGTTGTAAAGCGTAGATATCCAAAGATATGCCGGAATGCGATGCAATTGACCTGCAACGCAATACTTATGCGCTGGTTAGGGAATTGTCCGGTTTTGATACATTGATCGTCCGGTTTGCTGAAAATCGATTAAATTGGGTGTATGCTGCACGTTATATCTTACCAGATTGCAGACAGTATCGATGTCAAGGCATTCAGAGCGGCCTATAAGGAAGGTATCTATCATTATGATGCCGACGAATTGTTTTACAAGATGGGGGAGGAGACATTTGTATACATCTTTAAATATGGAGTAGTCTGTTTTTTGAATTGCGACGAGGTGCGGACAGACGAGTTTTTGAAGAGGATAGCCCCCTATTGCCGGAATGTGTTCGAGCTAAAGCTGAGTGAGGAATTTGAAGTAGAGACGAATGCCCGGGAGAACAAGTTTGGATATAATAAGATAGAGATCCTAAAGCCGGATATCGAAGTTCTGAGACTGATCATGTTGAATGTCAGTCAATCAGTTGCACTGGATTATTTTTTGGAGCAGACCAACCTGCTACAGGAAGAAACAAATAATCATACGCTGCGACTGGAGCAGAAAGGGCGGATGGACATGTCAGGGCGCGATCTGAAGATGTATATTGGCAAGACCCTGAATCTGAAAAACCGTATTGCGGAAAATCTCTATATTTTCGATAGCCCTCCTGAGACCTGGGAGGATGAGGATCTCAACCGGATAGACCTTGGTCTCAAGCGGACTTTTGATCTGCAGGAAAGGTTCAGGGATATCCGGGAAGGTCTGGAGATCATCAAGGAGAACCTCGAACTTTTTAAGGACCTGCTTCAATATCGCAATAGTACTTTCCTGGAATGGATCATTATTACTCTTGTTTTTTTGGAGGTGCTCAACCTCCTGATCGATAAGATCTTCAAACACGGATAACCGTTATTATGTCCTTTGTACACATTTGAAATCCCCTCCAACGAACTACAAGTCAATTATATTTTAATTTATTTAATGTGATTTCAAGAAATTGATTATCATCATCTTGCGTTTATGATTTTGGTGATCCTGGGGTATATTTCTTATACTAACCGAATATAAATTGCATTCCGCTCCGCTAGTTTTTTCCTTTGAAGGCCATATGCGATAATCTTCTATTCCTTAACATAACAATTAACTGTTTATGACTAAGCAACGATTGCTGAGCGGAATGCTTCTATGCATTTTCCTTCTCCTTTTATTTCCATTCGCCAGGGCTCAGAATAAAACCGTCACAGGAACGGTGTCAGATGATAAGGGTGGTCCTTTGTCGGGAGCGACCATAAAAGTCAAGGGTAGCTCACATGGTGTCAACTCTGACGCAGCGGGCAGGTTCAGCCTGTCTGTTCCCGCAAATGCAGGGGCCTTACAGATCTCCTATGTTGGTTACGAAACGCAGGAGGTGAGCTTAAAGAGTGGCTCCGACTTTCGGATAGCTATGCTACCCGGGCATTCTGCCATGGACGAAGTAGTTGTTGTGGGGTATGGAACGCAGAAGCGGAAGGATGTGACGGGCGCTGTAGCCTCTGTAAAAGGTGCTGCCATCAAGGATCAGCCTGTTACCAGTCTTACTGCGGCCTTGCAGGGAAGGGCTGCCGGGGTGGAGGTCATCAATAACTCGGGGCAGCCGGGCGCTTCGACACCCACTATCATTATCCGGGGTCTTTCTTCGCTGCATCAGCCGGCTCCGCTGTATATCGTCGACGGGGTGCGGGTACCGGGAGACAATATCAATATCCAGGACGTGGCGACGGTGGACATTTTGAAGGATGCGAGTGCTGCCGCCATTTACGGATCTGCTGCAGCGGGCGGGGTTATTCTGATCACGACCAAGAAAGGGTCGGGGACGAAGCCAACGATAAACTTCAATGCGCGTTATGGCATTACCAAGCCGAAGCTAGTCGACAACCTGCTGGGCAAGGCCGACTATATTAAACTCCAGAATGTCATCAACCCTTCTTATTTCAAGAATGCGGCACATACGGATACGCTGGCCAATACCGATTGGGTCCATGCCTTGTATGGCAATGCCTATGAACAGAACTATAATCTTTCGATCTCGGGGGCGTCTCCGGCCGTCAATTATCTGTTATCCGGTTTTTACAATGCGCAGAAAGGCATCTTTATCCGCAACTATTCCAATATAGGCGGGGCGAGGATCAATACCGATTACAAGCTGGGTAATATTTTCAAAGTAGGCGAGCAGATCTCTTTTTCGCAGCGTAAGACCGCACCGCTTGTCGGGGCTGAGGCTCAGTTGCATAACGCTCCATTCCGTACATCGCCCGTGATCCCCATCAAGAACGGGGATGGCACCTGGGGCACGGTCCCTCCCGGCTATGGCATTCAGTTCGGTGCGCCAAACCCGGTCGGGGCTGCGTATTCCGCGACTGCTTCGGATGTTCAGAATAATTTTCAGGGGAATATCTATGGTGAGGTAAAACTGCCGCTGCATCTCAATTTCAGGACGACGCTGGGGTATTCGTATTTCCAGGAAACACAGGATTATTACCAGGCGCCGTTTAATTTCGGGGCGGTGGTGAATTCGACGAACGCATTGAACAAGATGTATATTCAGAATGGCCAGCTGCTGAGCAATTTTGTGCTGACCTATGACCAGGAATTCGGGAAACATCATATAACCGCGGTGGCGGGGTATGAGGAGATCTCGGCGCGGTATAATAATCTGAATACGACGGTATCTGCGAATGGTCTGCCGGACTTTTCGATCATCACGACCTCACAGTCGACAACGTCGGCCACGGGTTCATACGATCCGAACAGTCTTATAAAATCGGAGTTTGGGCGGATCAACTATAGTTTCGACAGCAGGTATTATTTGTCGGGATCGATCCGGCAGGATGCAAACTTTACGGTGTTTGGTCCAAACAAACAGCGGGGAACGTTTACCGCGGCGTCAGCGGGCTGGAATATCAGTGACGAAGCTTTCTTCCAGTCTTTACAACCGACCATCAACCAGCTGAAACTTCGGGGCAGCTATGGTACACTGGGGAACAGCAATATACCTCCATACCAGTTTGCCTCATTTTATGGTCCATATTCGGGTGTAGCGGGTTTTGGCAACACGTCTGTGAATGCCGCCAATTTTGCGCCGGGTGCACCGTTGTATATCGGCACTTCGATCAATACTATTCCCAATCCGAACCTGCACTGGGAAACGGTCAAGGAAACGAATATCGGGCTGGACGGAGAGCTGCTGAAGGGGAAGGTCTATTTCAGCGTGGAGTGGTATAATAAGACGACGAAGGACATGTTGTATGCCTTGCCTCTGCCGCCCAATTCGGGTTATTCGGCGCCGTTCTTTGCCAATATCGGGAGTGTGAGCAGCAAGGGGGTTGATGTCCTGTTGGGATATAAAGACAAGGTGGGGGACTTCGGTTATGATGTGAGTGTCACAGCCGGATTCAACAAGAACAAGGTGACCAACCTGGATGGCATTGCAACGGATGCGTTGTACGATGGTTACAACTACTACAACAACGGGAATGAGGGATATGGGGTGATGGCGAATCAACCGATAACGATCACGAAGAACGGTCTTCCTTTTGGATCATTCTATGGCTACAGGGTAACAGGGATGTTTAAGACCGATGCCGAGGCTGCGGCCAGTGCGCAACCGGGAGCTCATGCCGGCGATCTGATCTTTGCTCATGACTCGAAGAATGGCACTACGCTGAGCACGGCTGATCAGCAGGTCATCGGCAATCCCAATCCAAAACTGGTCTATGGGATCAATATCCGGCTCAACTACAAAGGCTTTGATGCCGCGCTGCTCTTTAATGGCGTAGCGGGTGTAGACCTGTTCAATGGTGTAAAGGCGTATGAACAGTATCCTTTTGTCAGCGATGCGAACGTCACCACTGCGGCTTTGAAGGACTCTTATTTTGGGAGTAACGGACTGACTTCACAGCCGAGGATGGGTTTCATAAAACCGGATGGGACTTTCAGCTATGATCCCAATGGCAACTACAGCAAGGTGAATAGCTATTTTGTCGAGAGCGGCAGCTATCTGAAGCTGAAGAACCTGCAGCTAGGTTATAATTTTTCGAATTCCTTGCTGGAGAAGGTGAAGGTCAAGGGTGCGAGGATCTTTGTGATGGCGAATAATCTTTTTACGATCACGAAATATTCGGGTCTGGACCCTGAGGTTGGAAGCTCTTTTTCGCGTGCCAACATGAGTGGGTATGTAGGCAACTCTGTTGGGGTGACGACGAGGGGGCTTGATGGGGTGCCGCAGTATCCGCAGAATCGTATTTACTCGGCCGGTATTGATTTGAATTTTTAAAACTTATTATCATGTATAAGAAAATCTTTTTAATTATAATTCCTGTGCTATTGCTTGTGACAGGGTGCTCAAAGGACCCCAAGCAGGTAATCCCTACCAATCTTTATTCGCTGACCACGTATCCCAATACCATCGACGGGTTGAACAGCGTACTGGCGACGGCTTATTCCGCGATGCGGGACGCCAATATGTTCGGCTTTAACTACCTGCCGAAGGCGATGGCCAATTGTACCCATACGGCCGACGATGGCGGGTATGATGCGGGCTGGACAGAAATGTGTAAGACGGAATTTACGAATACCAACTCTTATGCTTTGGGGGTATGGCAGGTTTGTTATGCCGGGATCAAGAACGCCAATATGACTCTTCAGGCTACGGACGTCTATATGACCAAATATTCTCATGCCGGGGACGAGGGAACGGTAGGGCTTATCCGTGGTCAGGCGTATGTCCTGCGTGCCTATTATTATTTCACGCTGGAGACTTTGTTTGGGCAGGACAATGTGCCCGGCGGCGGCGCAGGGCTGGGTGTGCCGATCGACACGGTCCTATCTACTTCGCTGACCGGCTCACAGGTGCCGCGTGCTACGATAAAGCAGGTGTGGACGTTGATCGAAAGCGATCTTAACCAGGCGATAAATCTGCTGCATGGGCAGGTATGGAAGGGTAATGAACTGGGCCGGGCGAGTGAGTGGGCTGCAAAAGGTTTGTTGGGCAAGGCTTATGTGTTTACAAAAGACTATGTGAACGCAAAACAGGTATTGCTTGACGTGATAAAGAACAGTGGTAAATCGCTGATGCCTTTTTCCAAATATAAAGATGCCTTTACCGGCATCAGCGCCAATGAATACAATGAAGAATCCTTGTTCGAGCTGAATATCGACTACTCTGCACAGGGAAACTACGGCGTCTATGGCGGGGCGCCGAACTCGACGAGCATCAATGGGCTTATCTGGAGTCCCTGGGTATTGGGAACGGATGGAAAGGAAGACGATGCGATCGCATTGGGTTATGGGAACGAGCAGATCCACGATAAGAATGTGCTGCGCTTTGGTTTCCCGCTGCCGCCTTATACGCTGGTGCCTAATCCTGCCTTTAATTCAGGGCAGAAAGAGTCGCCGTCCAATCCTGCGAAGATCATGGATCCTGCGTATAAGGCAAGCTCGCTTGCGGTACGGACCAATCAGACGGCTGACCCGCGTCTTTTTGTAAATGCTTTGCAGCCCTGGGTGGACTCGGCTATCAATAGTCCGGCGGCGGGGTATACACCGGGGACAATACCTACGACGGGATTTGTGCCAGTGTCTCGGCCGGCGGGGGCGCCTGATGCGACTGTTTACAAGTGGAGCTTCCGGAAGTACGCGCCAATCTACTGTAATGTGAATAATGTTCCGGGCGGTCAGGCCGATGGGGCGAATATCTATTTGTTGCGGCTCGCTGATGTATACCTGTTGTATGCGGAGGCTTCCATCAATACGGCTGATCCTGCGACGGGGCTTGAATATATCAACAAGATCAAACGCAGGGCTTATGGTCTGCCTGTGGATGCGCCTTCCGCGGTGGACTATGCGTCGCTGACGAGTGCTACGAGTGCGGCTGCTGCGGGGGATGCGGTGCTGGGGAATAGCCCTTTGTATTATGAGCGTTGGGCGGAATTGTTCAATGAGGGGCATTGGTGGCAGGATGTATGCCGCTGGCATTTGGGGAAGTCTGAAGCGGCGTTCTATGTGAAGGATATGGCGACGAGTACGCTGAGTTTCCCGGACAAGTCTTATGCATGGCCGATCCCGTTGCTTGAGACGAATGCGAATGCGAAGATATCATCGGCGCAGCAGAACCCAGGGTATTAATTGGATAGTGTATTTAATACACATATCTTTATTTGAGAAAACTGCTTTATATGTTACCGTACAAGGTTATTGCTTGCTTTTGCTTATTGCTTTGTTTTTGTTTTGTAAAGGCTCAGGGTGGCGGAGGAGGCCGGGAGACTGTTCAGCTGGGGAAGGTCAAACTGACGGTGGGATTGGATGGGGCGGGGACTCCGGTGTATGCTGTGAGTTTTGGTGATAAGCCATTGGTTTTGTCGTCGCGGCTGGGGTTTGTATTGAAGGAAGACAGCACTTTTTACAAGGGCTTTAGCTGGAAGGGTGTGGAGCGGAAGTCGGTGGATGCGAATTGGGAGCCGGTATGGGGTGAGGTGAAGGAGATCCGCAATCACTATGAGGAATTGACGGTTCATTTACAAAAGGGGGGGACACCGGTGCGGTGGCTGGATATCGTCTTTCGGGTGTTTGAGGATGGGGTTGGGTTTCGGTATGTATTTCCCAAACAGCCGGATCTGAAATACTTTGTTGTGACGGATGAGCAGACGCAGTTCAGTCTGGCGGGCGATCACAAGACGTGGTGGATCCCGGGCGACTATGATACGAACGAATATCCCTATACGACATCGGCTTTAAGCCAGATAGACAATGCTGCGCTGGTTGCGGCTTCTACGGATATAGCGGTTAGGGTTGCGCCTGATCCACAGTCGGTGCAGACGCCGCTGATGATGAAATCGGCAGACGGCCTGTATTTGAATATTCATGAGGCGGCGCTGATCGGTTATCCTGCCATGCAGTTGCACGTGGATCGTTCGAAGTTCGTGTTGTCGGCCGAGTTGGTGCCGGATGCGGTGGGTAACAAGGCTTATCTGCATGCTCCTTTTGCGACGCCCTGGCGGACGGTGATCGTCAGTGACAAGGCGACAGAGATCCTTGCTTCGAAGCTGATCCTGAATCTGAATGAACCTTCGAAACTGGCGAGTACGGACTGGATCCATCCGATGAAGTTTGTGGGCGTATGGTGGGAGATGCAGACTGGGAAAAGTACCTGGAGCTATTCTGACTATGCGGATAGCGTTTTGGCTTCGGGGGTGGCTGGGAGTGGTGTGGTTACAGGTGCGCTGATCCCTAATGGCCGGCATGGAGGCAATACGGCGAACGTCAAACGATATATTGATTTTGCGGCTGCCAGTCATCTGGGTGGGGTGCTGGTTGAGGGATGGAATGTGGGTTGGGAAGACTGGTTTGGAAACTGGAAGGAAAATGTGTTTGACTTTGTTACTCCTTACCCGGATTTTGATGTCCGGGAGCTTACGGCTTATGCTGCGTTGAAAGGGGTGCAGCTGATCATGCACAATGAGACTTCGGGTTCGGCAACGAATTACGATCGACAGATGGATACGGCTTTCCGATATATGTCACGTTGGGGTTATCACTCTGTGAAGACGGGTTATGTGGGTAAGATCATTCCAAGGGGTGAGCATCATGACGGGCAGTGGATGGTCGAGCATTATCTGCGGGTGGCACAGAAGGCGGCGCTGTACCAGGTGATGGTGGATGCGCATGAGCCGGTGCGTCCTACGGGTCTGCAACGTACCTGGCCCAACTGGATGGCCTGCGAAGCCGGGCGGGGCAATGAATACAATGCATTCAGCAATGGGAATACGCCCGAGCATGAGACGATACTACCGTTTACCAGACTGATGGGTGGGCCTATGGATTATACACCTGGTATTTTCAAGCTGCGGGGCTATTCTTCTGTGCCCGGGCGGCAGATGCATACGACGCTGGCTAAGCAATTGGCTTTGTACATAACCTTGTATAGTCCCTTGCAGATGGCGGCGGACCTGCCGGAGAATTATTTGGCGCATTCCGATGCGTTCCAGTTTATTAAGGATGTGCCGGTAGATTGGGATGATACAAAAGTATTGGAGGCGGAGCCGGGGGACTATGTGACGATTGCGAGGAAGGAAAAGGGGAAGGGGAATTGGTATATCGGGGCTATTACGGATGAACATGGTCGGACGATGAATGTGGGGCTAGGTTTTTTGGAGAAGGGGAAGAAGTACAAGGCTATTGTCTATAAAGATGGGGTTGGGGCGGATTGGAAAGAGAATCCTGAATCATATGTTATTGAGACGCTGACGGTGGATAGTCGTTCGCAGCTGATGATGAAGCTGGCGCCGGGTGGCGGGGCCGCGGTTAGTATTACACCGTTTTGATCTCCATGACCCGTTGTTCGAACTCTTCGTTGGGGACGATGGATTTGTTTTTGATGCGGGTTTTGTAGGTATTGATCGTATTGACGGAGTATTCGAGGATGCGGGCTATTTTTTCATTTTCGTGGATGCCCATGCGGATAAGCGCGAAGATGCGCAGGTCGGTGTTGAGGAACTCATTGTCTTTCATCCGGATCTTGTCTTCTTCTCGGAAGAGGTCGTTAAAGCGTTGGATAAAGTCGGGGAAGAGTTTCAGGAATACTTTGTCGAAATTCTGCAGAAGGTCTTCTTTTTCTTTTTTAAGATTGGTATTATTGACCAGGGTTATGATATCATCCCATTTTCGGTAGGCAATCTTTTGTTCGAGTGATTTCTTGAATTTTTCGATCTTAGCGAAGAACTCGGAATCGGCGTTGAAGAAATAGCCGATATATTCTTCTTTAATTTTATTGGCTTCGGAGAGCTTGTTATTTGTTTCTACGAGGCGCTGGTTGATGGCTTGTTCCTTGACGTGGGCTTCGGTGATGATAAGCTGGGCGGTTTTCAGTCGATGGACCTGGCGCATGATGGTGATGACGAGGACGATGACCACGAGCAGGAGGAAGGTAGCGATGATGGACCAGGTGAGCAGGATGCTTTTTTGTTCTTCCACGCGGCTGACCTTTTCCCCTTCGATAAGGGGGAGGATGGCGCTGACCTGAACTTTACGTTGCCGGGCGCCATAAAAGATGGCGTCGCGGATGGCGATCTCGATATATGAGGATGCGTTGCGGACGTCTCCCTTTTTATAAAGCAGCTGTGCCAGGTTGAAGATGGCCGCGGTCTCTTTGGTTGAGGACTGGATATCTGCGATGGCGGCTCTGATGAGCAGGATGATCGCTGAATCGGTTTGTCCGCTGGTGATATAGATATCGCTAAGGGTGGAAGTGGTTACTGCCAGCTGGTGCAGGGTGAGGTCTGGCCGGCTGAGCAGTTGCCCGAAATCGGCCAGGGCTTCGGTCGGGTGATTTGTTTTGATCTCTCTGAGTCCCTTGAAATAGGAATAGTTGAATGTGCCTTTTGGAAAGAGCTGTAAGGCTGAATCCATATACAGATTGCCTTTTTGTGTATATGCCGGGGTATTGTATCTATCGTTGTCAAAGTCACCCAGGTCATAATAATAACGTCCCATGAGGGAATAGTATTCGGCCTGGAGACTGTCTGGTGCGCCGCGGATACTGATCTTGTTAAGGGAATCGTGGGTTTCCTTGAACATGCCGGATGAGAGCAGGCAGAAACCCAGCTTTAAGCGGGCGAAGGTTATCCGGTTAGGGTCACCCAGCTGCAGGGCTGTTTCCTGGAGCTGGCGGGCATAGTTAAAAGCAGAGTCATAATTATAGACCTTAAATTCTTCGTACAGGCGGTGGAGGCTGTCGAATAATTCGGTGAGGTTGTCGTTTTTTATTCCAGTCAGCGCGTTTCGGAGCTCTTCGATGGTTTTGTCTTTGGCCGCATCGTATTTCGGGTAGGCTTCGATGGCCTGGTTTAGCTGGTGAAGGAGGATGCTGGTTTTGTCCGGGTTATTTTGGCACCAGGCAGAGGATAGGGCAAGGAGCAGAATCCCAGTCAGGACATTTCTCATAATCATGGCAATGATGGGCCAAAAATATCAGAAAGAAACAGTATTTACTAACTGGGGTGGTGATTTTTATTTTTATGCTCCGGCGGACTTGGCTGCGGAAAAATTGAATTGGGAGGCCGGGACCCGGGGGGTATCGATTGGATGGGATTGGGACGGTATCGATTGGGTGGGACCTTTTGGTGGATGGGGCCTTTTGAAAAAAAAGAAGCCCAGATAGAAATCCAGGCCGTTGCTAAAATCCAATATCCTATTAAAAGCCATATTTTCTATTGCAAATTAAATTCCACATCGTTTTAAAGCGGAAAATGTCCATTTTTGTGTGGAGGTGTGTGGAGGATAATCCTCAGTAGGGGTCGTAAATTCTCAATTCAGTATTTTTACAGAATGATTACAGAAAAAGATACGGTATTTCTCAGGTTGGCTATTGAGCTGGCCAGGAGGGGCGTCGAAGAGGGGAAGGGTGGTCCGTTTGGATGTGTGATCGTAAAAGACGGGGAGGTGATAGGGAGGGGTTGTAATGGAGTGACGTCAACAAATGATCCGACGGCGCATGCGGAGGTTATGGCAATCCGTGATGCTTGCCGGCATTTGGGGGATTATCAGCTGACGGGTTGCGATGTGTATACATCCTGTGAGCCTTGTCCGATGTGCCTTGGTGCGTTGTATTGGGCGAGGCCAGACCGGGTTGTCTATGCGGCTTCAAGATTTGAGGCGGCAGAGGCGGGTTTTGATGATGCCTTTATATATACGGAGATCAATTTGCCTGATGGAGAGAGGCGAATACCGTTTGTGCATGGGGTTGTCACGGAGAGTGCGGAGGTGTTTGCTTTGTGGAGGGAGAAGGGGAATAAGAAGTTGTATTAATGTTGCGGCTTCGTTGGGAGCGGGTGGTGGTGCGGGTGTAAAAAAAACCGGCCCACCCTGGGTGGAACCGGTACACTAAAAATACTGCTGGTATTGGTTATTGTTTGTTCTTTCTGCTATAGAGATACCAGTCATCGTAGCTGTTTGCGCGGAGCGTGATGCTTGTGTCAGCGTTCTCCAGTGTTACATAGTAGCTGTTAGTTCCATCGCCGTTGAATTCGAACAGGTCGGTGATCCAGTAGTTGGCGTAGTCGCTTTTGAGGTCCAGCAGCAACTGGATAGGCAGCTGGGTGGATTTGATGTTGCGGGTTACTGCGAGCAGTTCGCCGTTGTCGGAATAGAAGGCGTAGAGCACCATGTCGTTCATTTTAAAAGTCAGCTTGTTGAAGCTGTTGTTGGCTTCTAGCCCCATCAATTCTGCTTTTTTAAAGTCTTTCCTGAAAGATGCCTTGATGACATCTGTTTTGTCTGTAGGAGTAGCGAAGCTGCTGGTTACGCCGACGGTAAGGAGCAGGGCTACTGCGATGGCTAATTTCTTACTACTGTTAAGAAGAGTTTGGCTGAGTGAGTTGGTTGAGCGTTTCATATACTTAAAATTTTATTTGGTTTTTTACTGCTTGTTGACATAACAAAGATAAGGCTTTTAATAAGTACTATACAATACATAGTACATTGAATGGCATATTACCGGTGTGAGCGGTAAAAATCCGGGGATGAGTTGCGCCGGGGTGCCCTGGAAGCCGGTTGCCGGGGTGTCGCAGAGGCTGGTCGCCGGGTTTGAGGGCCGGGTGGTGGAGCCAGGGACATGAGCGGCGAGATGGTTTTGCTGTTTCATATATCTATTATTTGGTAGCCGTTTGGGGTGTTTTGCTGCCCCGCCGGGTTGAACTGACAGATGCCAGCGGGGTGCCACAAAAGTTTGGTGTTGATATACAATGGGTTATGTTTTTTTAGTGAAATGGACCGTTCGGTTTTGATCAGACAGTGTTCGATTTTGATCGATGAACGGGGGATTGCAGGGAGTTGGTGGGGTGTTTTGAGTTGTGGGGGCGGAGGTTGGTTTAGGTTGGGGGAGCCAAAGGGATGATTTGGTGGCTCGGGGAGGGTTTGGGTTGAGTGTGGGCCGGAGGCGTGTGTATGCGTAAAGGCGGAGGCTTAAGGGTCGGTTAAAGGTAAAGCAGAGGGACTGAGGTAGAACGTTGGTAAACTTACTGTAATATGTAAACGCTTCATACTTAAAAAAATCTTAACGATAGGGAATCATGACTTTACTTTTTCGAATATGGGGCGACTGGACATGCGAAATCCGACTACGGTGGTGGTGAGCAGTTTCAGGAGGCAGATGGAGTTTGCGTATGTGTCGAACAGCGGTTTCTTGCCTTACGGCGAAGCAATGGCTATCAAGGAGAAGGCGATGGAGGTGTTGGGTGATCTTTCTTACACAGGTATTTGTGCCGGTTGATCTAAAATGATGTTCTTCAGCATTTGGTTCAATATTTCGGGCCGGCTTACTACAAAGTTATGGTCTGCTTTTTCGACGATATGTGTAGGTTTTGTTAAGCTGATCGGGAATATTTCATCCCGGGTGCCATGGATATGATATAACCGTTGCGGCACTTCTTCGTTTTCCCATTCCAATACGGCGGTAATCGCCCAGCGTATAAAGCGGTTGTCTCCTGCGCGGATGATATCAAACATGAGACGCCTGTTTGCATCGGAGTGTCTGGTGAGTGCATGTTTTGCCGTGGTAGCGGCTTTCAGGAAGGAGGGGGATACCAGTTTTCCCAGGCCTAATTTACCTGCCAGTCTGAAGTAGCCGGGAAGATGGGCCTTGACGGGGATGCTGCTGACAATGATGGTGCAGATGGGGTCGAGGCGTTTGGCTATTTCGACGGCCATCATTCCGCCGAGCGATAATCCGATGAGGATGAAGGGTTCGGATTGGTCGATCTGCCCGGAAAGACGGAAAGCGTAGTCGCTGAGTTTTTCATTATCGAAGGGGTCGACCCAGTGGACATGGGAAGGGGTGTATCCTTCGGGTAACAGGATATGCGTGAAGAGGCGGTAATCGGCGCCGATACCGGGGATAAAGTAGACTTTCAAGCTTGTAGTGTTTGTGCGCTACAATTTAGTAATATTTTTTGAATGTTGGAGGTAGCACAGGCCGGGTGATGTGGTCAGAGGCGGCGATCGGATTCCCGGATGGGGAGGTCGTTGATGCTGGCGTAGCGTTTCTGCATGAGGCCATTTTCGTCAAATTCCCAGTTCTCATTTCCGTAAGCGCGGTACCACTGACCGCTGGCGTCGCGATATTCGTATTCGAAGCGGACGGCAATACGGTTGTCAGTGAAAGCCCAGAGCTCTTTTTTCAATTTGTAGCTAAATTCTTTCTGCCATTTGCGGGTGAGAAATTCCACGACCTGCTGACGGCCGTTGAGGAATTCGGAGCGATTGCGCCATTCGGTATCGACCGTGTAAGCCAGGGATACTCTTTCGGGGTCCTGTGTGTTCCAAGCATCTTCCGCCATTTGTACTTTTTGGATAGCCGTTTCGCGGGTAAAAGGCGGCAAGGGATGTTTCTGTTCCATGAGGTAAAATTAGCCTGTCCGGTCTATAGACGGATGGTATAATTTATCGATTCTTTGGTATTAAACAAGTAAACTGTACCATAAAACAAACGACGCGTGCCGTGAATCGGTTGCCGTGGTCTGTAGCTTTGTAAGGTAATTCAAATCGTGATGTCAAAGGATCGTCATTACCACCTTGTGTATCTGAGTAAAAGGGATGTATTCATCATCTGCTTTTCGGAAGATCTTTTCCGTGGTTTCCTGCTTGATCCTGCTTATTTCGACAGATTCTCTTTTTTCAATGGGGCTGGTGGGAATGGGGTCTGCCAAATAAGGGGGGATTTCCGGCGGAGAACGGAGGGGTTGTTTGAGGAACTTATTGAGTTAAGCAATACGAAGCTGGACAGTTCGATCGATCTAATAAAGGTGGTAATGCTGCAGCTGTTAATTACAATAGAAGAGGCGAAAGAAGTATCTTAGCTCCCGGTAATTATTAAAATAATTATATATGGGCGCCCCTGTCGTATTTTACAAAAATTTGTATGATACTTATAAAAAGTTAGGATTGCCTGTGGAGAATATCGATCCATCGACAGAGTTCACGATAAATAATCTGAAAGATCTTCATCCTGAGCTGCCTTTTAAATCCCATACTTACCGGCCCAATTATTTTTCTTTTCTTTTTGTCAAGGATGCGAACGGAAGGTATACTACAGACGATCTTAGTTTTGTTTCCGAGCCGGGGACCATCTATTTTACAAATCCCGGGCATCAGAAATCCTTTGAATGGACCCGGATAGAAGATGTATTTCTAATCACTTTTACGGAGCAGTATCTCAAGGAAAATGTCCATCCTGATATCTTCCGGGAATTCCCTTTTCTACTGGCGGAGACGGTGTATCCGAAGGTGCTTCAGCCGGTGGCTTTTGCGGAGTTCGAGCACTTGTATTTACAGATCTATAAGGAATACCGGCTGGACTCGATCTATAAGAAAAAGATCATTGCCAATTTGTTTGTGGTTTTGTTGCTGAAGATTAAGGAGTATTTCTGGCAGGATTATAATCCTATTTATGAGGGCAACAGAAGTTCGCAGATCGTCAAGTTTTTTAAGAAGCACCTGGAGTCGCACTATCGTGACCTGGTGAAAGGGAAAATGGAAAAGGTATTCCGGGCGCATGATTATGCGGCATTACAAAGTTTGCATCCCAGCTATTTAAATAATGTCATTAAAAGCAAGACCGGGAAGTCCATTACCACATGGATCACCGAAAAAACGATTGCCGAGGCCCGGTCGCTTCTGCAACAGTCATCTCTTTCGATAAAGGAGATCGCTTATTTGCTTGGTTTTGCGGAGGCCACTCATTTCAGCAATTATTTTTCGAAACATACGGACACCTCGCCGACGGACTACCGGAAACAGGCGGTTAAGGATTAAGACTTGACGGGTCCAAGCTTATCCAGTATAGGTTTTTCTATACTGTGCAGTTCATCTTGTTCCGATTTGATCAACTCCAGGATCACGATTTCATTCCTGCCTTTTTTTAACCATTCAACGGGGACGTATAGTGTTTGTTGCGGGCCTATTTCCCAGTAGCGGCCAAGATGGTGACCGTTGATCCATACGCAGCCTTTTCCTAATGGTTATAAAGATATATTTTTTATACCTGATCTATGAATTTTGCATCTCTTCCTATAATTCTTGTACTTCGGAGGGGGAATGGTGGACGTAGCTTTGTGTTAACAAACTAAAATAAAACACAATGAGCACGTTAAATTCAAAAGTAGTACTGGTAACCGGAGCCTCAGGAGGCATTGGTGCCGAAGTAACCCGTCAGTTCGTCAAGGCCGGAGCAAAAGTTGTCGTTCACTATGCGGGTCGGAGAGAGCCTGCCCAGAAGCTGGCGGATGAGATCAACCAGGGTGGTGGTGAAGCTATCGTTCTGCAGGCCGATGTCAGCAAGGCGGCTGAGGTAAAAAAAATGTTTGATGACGCTATCGCGCATTATGGCAAGATCGATGTGCTGGTCAATACGGCTGGTGTCATGATCAACAGTTTGCTGAAGGACACGACGGAGGAAGCTTTTGACGCACAATTCAACGCCAATGTGAAGGGGACTTTTTTGACGATACGGGAAGCCCTGAACAAGTTGGCTGAGAATGGCAGCATCATCAATTTCTCGACGAGTGTCAACCGGCTGATGGTGCCTACTTACGGTGTATATTCTGCTACCAAGGGTGCTGTAGAACACCTCACGAGGGTTGCTTCCAAGGAAGCTGCGGCGCGTGGGATCAGGGTTAACTCCGTATCGCCTGGTCCAACTAATACAGAACTGTATACAAAGGGCAAGACTCCTGAGATGATCGCCCGTCAGGCCTCCTTGTCCGCCTTTAACCGGATAGGCGAACCCAGCGAAACTGCATCGGTAGTCGTATTCCTGGCTACGGATGAGGCTAAGTGGATCAGCGGCCAGAATATTGGTATAAATGGAGCAATGGCTTAAACTATTTCGGTCCGCGGGGCGGGCCTCATTTTTAAAACTATAATCATGAACAAGTTAAATGGTAAGGTGGCCCTTATTACAGGATCTGCAAGAGGGCTTGGAAAAGCGATCGCGGAACGTTATGCCTCTTTGGGCGCAGATATTGTCCTGAATTATTCCCGGGATAAGGCTGCGGCGGAAGAAACGGCCAGTAATATCAGAGCTATGGGTGTGAAGGTTGTGGCTATCCAGGGTGATGTGAGCAAGGTGGCGGAAATTGAAAAGCTCTTTACCGAGGCGAAGGCCACGTTTGGTAAGATCGATATCGTGGTAGCGAATGCCGGTATCGAAATGGTCGAAACTCCTGTCGTCGCCTTTACGGAGGAACAGTTCGACCGGGTGTTTTCGATCAATACGAAGGGGTCGTATTTCACCATGCAGCAAGCAGCCAAGCATGTTTCGGATAATGGGCGCATCCTTTATATCGCCAGCAGCACGACTTCCTTCCCTGTACCCGGCATGGCCGTATATGGCGGCAGCAAGACGACGCCCCGTTACCTTGTTGATATCTTATCCAAGGAAATTGGGCATCGGGGTGTGACGGTCAATTCTATTATTCCTTTTGCTGTGGATCATGCGGGGATCTTTGCTGACCCTGCTGCTTATCCAGCTTTGCGCAAGCAGTTATTGGACAGCTGTCCTATGGGCCGGCTGGCTGAAGTAGAGGATGTGGCCGATGTTGCAGAGTTTTTTGCAAGCGACTTGTCTTCCTTTGTATCGGGTCAGCATTTGCTGGTCAATGGCGGTGCCACCAATTAAATTTTGATCAGTGATAGTTATATGATAGAGAACCCGACAGTAAGAAAACCGTCGGGATGTGTTTCAGGTTATTTATTGATTTTGTTTCTCATCATAATTGAACATCCACTGAACACCGAATTTGTCGACCAGCATTCCGAAGTATCCGCCCCAGAAGGCTTTATTAAGGGGTACGAGTACGGTGCCGCCGGCAGCGAGTCCATCGAATAATTTATTGGTTTCGGCTTCGCTATCCGGATTGACGGTAATACTCAGGTTGTTACCAACCACTAGTTTCTGGCCCATGCCGTCGACCGAGTCCGTTCCCATGAGCATGTTTCCTTTTCCGACGGGCAGGGCGATGTGCATGATCATGTTTTGCTGGTCGGAGGGCATTTCTTCGCATCCCGGGCTGTCCTTGAAACGCATGATTGTCGCAAATTCGCCGCCAAGGATGGATTTGTAGAAATTGAAGGCTGCTTCAGTGTTGCCGGGGAAGTTGAGATAGATGTTAAATGCTGCCATGTTGATAGTTTTTATAGCAATAAAGCTAGGCCAAACTTTTGGGGTAGAAGGGTGGAGATTAAGACTTTAATGGGGGGAATTACGACAAACTGCCTGGATCGGACAGGCCGCCCGGCCATTTTTACTGAGAAATATTTAGTCTCGAGGACCTTTAAGGCTTAAAATCGGGAATAAGTGGTTCCAATCTGATATAGTCTTTTATTATCCTGTAAATTCAATTTATGAAAGAACAATCCTCCCACAGCAGCATAAAAGTGCCTCTCCGCCACCTGGTGAATGAATTGCTGGCGGGCCTACAGCCCGAGGCTATGAAACGAAAAAATATAATACTAAACGGCATAAGCGGGGACCTGTCGATCGAGGCGGATGAAAACCTACTGGCATATGTATTATGGAACCTCATCAACAGCGCCTTGAACAGCACGAAGAAAGAATGTATCCATATAGTAGCCCCGGATGGAGGTGACAGGATGATGATCTGCCTCAAGGATGTGGGCAGCTGTTTTTACCAAACCATTTCCGAGGAATATAGAAAGGTGCAGTATGCAGCGGAAGAACTGGGAGGAAGCATACGCATTGACAATGATGCTGTGTATGGCTCCAATATTTCTTTCAGTATTTTAAATCGCAAGATGGCGGCATAAATTAACTGACCCTCTTGATGATAAAGCCATTATTTACAGTATCCATTCCAATCTTTGGATAATATTCCATTGCCGTTGGGGCAGCCAGCAGGAGCAGCATACAGCGGTCGCCGATGGCCTCTTTGGTCAGCTGGACCAGCCGTTTGCCGATGCCTTCTTTCTGGTAATCTTTTCTGATGGCCAGGTCGGAAAGATAACAGCAGTAGTGAAAGTCCGTCAGGGCGCGGGAGACACCTACCAATAACGAACCGTCCCAGGCGGTGACGATCAGGTTGGAGTGCCGGTACATATTACTGATCCTTTCCGGGTCATCGGTGGGACGTTGCAGACCGGAGCTGTCGTAGAGGTCAATGACTTCGGCGGCGGTGGGAATCTGGTCGGTTTTGTATTGAATGTTCATATTTCTTTTCTTCAAAAATACGCATCTCAAGGACTACCTTTGTCATCCAGATATAACATATCAAGTAGTCCAGTATGCTACCCTTCGACACTCTTATTCCGACAGACAAGACATTGGCTTTGCCGGTGTACCAGCAGGTAGCCCAGGCGATGGTTCAGCATATCCGCAACGGGGTGCTCAAGCCGGGGGCTATGTTGCCCGGTACCCGTGAGCTTGCCGGCATTTTGAACCTACATCGCAAAACGGTGATTGCCGCCTATGACGAACTTTCTGCGCAGGGCTGGATAGAAGCTGTTCCCAGAAAGGGTTTTAATGTAAGCTCCAATCTGCCTGAGATCAAACCACAGCGATGGAATAAGGCTTATGCTTTTGAAAAGAAGATGGCGGCGCCGTTCTATCCGCTGACGAAGGAGGTTTCTCAACTGCCTGTTTTGATCGTGCCGCCGCCGCGGTTGATCATTGACGATGGGCATCCCGATAGCCGGCTTGCTCCTATGGATCTGCTGGTAAGGGAATACCGGAGCCGGCTGGGCAGCGCTCCGCGAAAGCAGGTATCTGCCAGCCTGGTAGCGGGTTCCCCGCGATTAAGGGAGGTCATGGTGAGCTATCTGGCGGAAACGAGGGGGATGCAGGCGGCCACCGCTAATATTCTTATCACGCATGGGGCGCAGATGAGTATCTATATCGCTGCGAGCCTGCTTGTGCGTGCGGGGGATTCGGTGATCGTTGGGGAGCCGGGTTATTATATTGCCAACCAGGTGTTGGAAAGTTTGGGGGCTAATCTGCTGCGGGTGCCGGTGGATGAACAGGGGATCGATGTCGATGCCGTGGAGAAGGTATGCAGGAAGCGCGGTATTAAAATGCTTTATCTTATTCCGCACCATCATCATCCAACGACTGTGACCCTTAGTCCTGAAAGGCGGATGCGGCTACTGGAGATAGCGGAGCAATTTAATTTTGCGATCGTGGAAGACGATTACGATTATGACTTTCATTATTCGTCTTCGCCCTATCTGCCTTTGGCCGCCAGCAGGCATAACAACCGGGTGATATACATTGGGTCGTTTTCGAAGTCACTGTCGAGCTCGATCCGGATTGGATTTATGGTTGGGCCGGAAGATTTTATCGGGCAGGCTATATATCTTAGGCGACTGATCGAACTGAGGGGGGATAATAATATGGAGGATGCGTTGGCGGCCCTGATCCGGAACGGGGATGTGGGGCGGCATCTGAAAAAGGTGAATAAGATCTATGAAGCGAGGCGGGACCGGCTGTGTCTGTTACTGGACTCGAAACTTGGGGATGTGGTAAGTTACAGCATGCCATCGGGGGGAATGGCGGTATGGGCTTCTTTTGGAAAGAAGTATCCATTGAAGACTGTTGCGGAAAAGGCGGCGAAACAGGGGGTGTATATAAGTAATGGGCAGATGTATAATACACATAATACGGTGTATAATTCGGTTCGAATGGGGTTTGCGGGGCTGACGGAAGCCGAGATGGAGGAGGCGATCGGGATTTTGGCGGGTTGTGTGTAAACTCCGTCGGGACCTCTATCCCAGCGGCGTGATCGGAAAAGCGACGACCAGTTTACAACCCTTGCCCGGTTCCGTAATGAAATTGGCCTTTCCTCTATAAAACTCTGCCCGGCTGAATATATTACTGATGCCTATACCCGGGTTCCTGACCTTTTGTTTGAGATTGAAGCCTATCCCGTTGTCAGCGATGGTAAGGGAGAATACTCTCTTCGTTTCAGACATAGTAATATGGATATCGGATGCGTTTGCGTGCTTTAGTATATTATTCAACTGTTCCTGGAAAATCCTGAGAATATTCAGCTTGAATTTTTCGCTCATTGTCTTTTCCGAAGAAGGGTTCAGCTTGAAGTGTATTTTTAAGGGATAGATCTGCATGGTGTCCCGGATGATCTTTTCAATCGCCGTGCAAAGTCCGAAATCTTTGATGGTATCGGTCATCAATCCCTTAGTCAGTTTCCTGATCTCTTCGATGGCAGCGTATGTGTACTCGGAGGAATGTAGTAAATAGATCTCACCGTTCTTTACATCCTTGCGTGCCATATCAAGATATAACATGGAAGCCCCCAATAGCTGGTTTACATTGTCATGTAGCTCTTTCCCGAGATCCGACCTTTCCAGTTCCTTGGCATCAGTAACGGCTTCTGTTATTTGGCTCCCTTTTATCCTCATTTCCCGGTCCAGATCTTCCTCTAATTTTTGCATCTTACTTATATCATGGATCACACCGATCATCCGGATCGCTTTGCCTTCAGGATTCCTTACGATGTTTGAGCGGATTATTACATGAGCCGTTGATCGATCCGGGCAAACAAATTGAAAATTGTCATCCCAGTTTTTTTTATCAGATTCGAAGATCTTTTCTATCTTTTTTTGCATGATATCTCTTTCTTCCGGCAGAAAGAAACCGATCCATTCTTCATAACGGACTTTTGGTTTTGGCAATTTATACCCAAAAACCTTTTCGTAGCTTTTTCCAAAGGTGATCAGGTTAGTGACTATATCCCAATCCCAGGTTACGTCGTATGTTGTCCGCGCTATCGATTTTATCCAGTTATTACTTTCCGCCTGGGAAAGGTCGGACTTTGACCGGGCAATAACGATATCGTTGGCTACTGACCTATTATTTTCCACGTCAATTTTCTTTTGTGCAGAGAGTCTTTCTCTCCGATCTACGATACTTGTTATGGAGTTACTAACACCAAGGTCATCCTTAAATACTACCGAGGTGATCTCACAGGGCCATAGTTTGCCGTCCTTTCTTATTATCGACAGGTCGGCTTTGGCGCTTCCGTCCGCTGTCCTTTTGAGGAGCATTGTTTTATAGCTTTTTTCGGAGATCTCGAAAATCTCATTCCTTTTCCTGTTCAGCAATTCTTTTCTCGAATAGCCGAGTAGTTTGCATGCGGCTTTATTGGCTCTTATGATCCTGCCATCTTCAACGGTAGAAATGATGTTTGGCTGAAGCGAATTTTCAAAAGCTTTCTGAAAAATATGGTCGGGGGGTAATGTCATTGGGTTTAGAGGTCGACTGCGTGCGAATTAATAAAGTTTATCAGGGATATCGTATTTTTTAAATTCAGCTTGCTGAGTATGTTATGCCGGTGCACTTCTATGGTTTTCACAGCTATTCCTAATTCAGCAGCGATCTCTTTAGAAGATCCGCCCGCACTCAACAAGCCCAGAACCTGTAGCTCTCTTCCCGAAAGTGAATTTATGCCCTGATCTTTTGGGCCATCCTTAACCGTCAGTTCAGCAAGCGATTTTTTTAGTTCCTGACAAACATAGCTATTTCCATTACTCACTTCGTTGATCGCTTCCAGCATTTCGGTGCGGGGGGAATTCTTGGTCACATATCCTTTTGCTCCTAAGCGAAGCATTTTTTTTGCATACGCGGGTTCGGAACGCATTGATAGAATTATGATCTTTGAAGCGGGAGAGAGCTTGCGGATCTTTTTTAAAACTTCAAAGCCGTTGACCGGCTCCATATTAATGTCCAGTAGCACTATATCGGGCCTTATATTTTTTGCCATTTCAATGGCGAGTTGCCCATCTCCGCATTCTGCTACTATTTCGAAGTTTGGGACGGTACTCAGCAAAAAAGACCAGGTTTCCCGGATAAGGGTGTGATCGTCAACGATCATTATGGAGGTTTTATTCAAGGGATTATATTAAGGTGGCTAAAGGTTAATGTCAAAGAATACCATGTCTTTGCGCAGTCAGACAGGTGAGGTTATTGGGGTTATATATGGAATTATTGTTTAAGGTAGGTGTTTATTTTGATTTACGTAGTTAAATCCTTACAGACACACCAACAAAAGGTTGACATATCTGGATTTATCCCCAAATACCCCTTTATCGGCAGCGCATCGTTAAAAACTTAGTATCAGGTCGTTAGATAATGGGCTGATCCTAAGTACAGATCCATTGGCCGGTTTTGAGAAAGCTCCTTTTTCGGCCTTTACCTGGTATCTCATATTCTCAAAGCTGCAGGTTATGGTTTTTGTGCTGATGGTATCAAAGGGTAGCTGAACTTTCTCAGCAGTATTCAGGTCAAAGAACCAGCTGACGGGTTTTGTGGCCGATAATTTCATTTTAACCTGTTTTTCGCTGAGGTCGATCTCGAAAGTCCCGTCTACTGTTGTCAGCGGCCAGGAGATATGCATTTCTGATGTTCCGGTTTTTATGAATTTCGGGTCTTTGCCTTCGAGGGCGACCTCTTTGCCGTCGAGGATCGCTTTTAAGCGCAAGCCGGCGATCTGGTTGGGTTTACTCCAGATATATCCGTCGACGAAGGGTAGGGTGAAAAAGCTGCATTCGTTGGAGGTTGCGACTTGTGTCTCGTAAATGGAGGGAAAGGTCTCGTTAAAGAGGTGGATGTCGCGAATCCTTAGTGTCCCATTTTCCCAGAGGATGTTCATCCTGTAGAAGCGGCTGTCGAACCAGAGTGTTTTGAGGTTGCTGCCGGCGATGTCGTTGTCGATGGAAAAGGTGGTGGTGGGTGTCAGGGAATATTTTTCCCGGAACCAACGTCCGGATGCTTCCAGTGTCTCGACCCTGAGCAGGTGTTGGTCGCGCAGGCGGGCGATGAGGGGCATCTGGATGTCAAAGCCTTTTGCCATGGCATCCCAGGTAAAGGAATTTTCCTGTCCGGCCTGTGTGTAGTTGAATCCCAGGGAGGGATCGTTTGAGAAGGAATTAAAGAACCAATTGACCCATGCCGAATCACCGCCGCCGAATTTATATACGGGTTCGAGTGTGACAACGCCCTGTCTTGTTGTTCCCAGGCCATTGTCATATTGTCTGACGGGGTCACTTCCCAGCATTCTGAAGATGGGTACGGGTATCTGGTTTTGCGCGTTCTGAGCGGGCATGTAGGAATTTGTTTTGCTTGGATAATAAGCCTGGTTCCAGTAGCCGCCCCACAGGGTATATCCGTCTGTTCCGTATTGGTCTTTGCAGTTGGCGGATGCGACGATGTTATACTTTTTGTACATATAGTTGAGGCTATAGGCGTCGATAAACCAGGATGCCACGGATCTGGGGTAGTAGCCAAAGATCTTTTTAAAGTCTGCCATATAAACGTCGATGAGCTTTTCGCGTTCATTTGGCGTATAACCGGTGGAGAAGCCGATATTTGCCCGCCAGTCCCAGGGATATCTGCCGCGCCATTTCAGGCCGGCTTTTTCGACAAGGGGTTGGGGAATCTCCCACCAGGCGCCAATCTCAAATGAATCTTTTGGCAGGCCTTTTAATAGTTGCTGATATTTTGGGTCGAGCAGGGCGTCGTATTGTAGCAGGAAGGTTCCGCCAAGCTTGTATTTTTTCATGATCGCAACCTGTTTGACGACGGTCTGGTAGAGGACTTCCTGTGTGATAGCGGAGTCTCTTGGTTCGAGGAGGCGGATGAAGTTGACGATGTTGACGATCTTTGGCGCAGGGTCAGTCGGGGGAGTGGTAAAGAAAATCGCGAGGAGAACCCCAAGGCTGGAGCGTAGCTGAGATTTCATTGGAAGCAAATTATATCAAATTATATAAAGTTAAGAGATGAAAAACAGACGGTTGAAACCGGATGCTGTCTATTTGCTTTTTGTTATGAAAATTAAGATACTGAGCCCGCTGTGGGGACGCGGTCCAAATGCTGCGGTGAGTGGTTTGTTTTTTGACCAATTCGAAAGATGAACAGGATAACCGATAACATGACCAGGAACAACAGCATCGTAAAACATAAGCCGATCCGGAGGCCAACGCTATCGGCCAGGTAACCAATTGCCGGGGGGCCGACAAAAAAACCGCTGTATCCGATGGTGCTGGCGATGGCGATGCCGGCTGCCGGTTCAATCCCCTTTATATTACCTGCTGTTGAATAGGTGAGGGGTACCACATTGGACAAGCCGGCTCCTACGAGGAAAAGCCCGATCAACACGGCGGAGGCATTGACAAAAAGCAGGACGATGGCCAGACCGGCGATTGCCGCAAAGCAGCTACAAAATAAAATTGTCTTTTTTCCCATAGCATCGATGAGCCGGTCACCGAAGATGCGGCCGATCGTCATGGCGGTAGCGAAGGAGCCGACGGCTAACGCGCTGAAGGCTTTTGTTTTGCCGACGACGGTATGCATGTATATAGCGGACCAGTCGACCATGGAGCCTTCCCCGGTCATCCCGCAAAAGCCTATAATGGCGATGAGCCAGATCAGAATGGGAGTTTTTTGCCGATGGCCCTTCCCTGTTTGTTGTTTTGTCGAAATGGGCTGATCTCGCAGGATGACGGGTGCTACGATGGCCAGTGCGATAAAACCTGCGATGGCTATCACCAGCAATTGAGGACGAAGTGGAGTATGGTAATTGGCAAACAAGGCCCCCGAGCCTGCGCCCAGGGCCATGCCGATGCTGTAGGCGGCATGAAAGGAAGACATAATGGTCTTTTTGTATGCTCTTTCCACGAACACGGCCTGTCCATTCATCGTGATGTCCATGGCGCCTGAAAAGAAACCGGTCATCAGAAATCCGATCCTGCCGACCCAGATATTGGAGGAGACAGGGATAAAAGGAATGACACAGCAAAACAAAAGCCCCGAACAGATGGTCAGCTTTCCGCTGTTAAAGCGGGTTGTCAGCCAGCCGGTGAGCGGCATTGCGACCAATGCCCCGATGGCTGTCATGAAAAGCATCGTCCCCAATAGGCTGTTGGAAACTCCGAAGAAATCCTTCAACTCCGGTAGTCGGCCGGTACAGTTGGCGTAAACGAAGCCGTTAACAAAAAAGTAAGTGATAATGGCTATTCTATATTGAAGGTGTTTGTTCATGCGGTCATTTATTGTTTGACAAAGGTCCTTGTCGGAGGGCTGTATTTATTTCACCTGTTTTTCCAATAATTGCACTAAATTGTCCTTTGAGGAAGATAGCAGGACAAACAAATACATGAAAAAAGCAAATCTTGAGAAGATAGAACCGATAGAAGGCTCCTCTTTCTTTATGGCTTACAATAAGGAGCCGCTGTTATGTCATGAGGATTTCTGGCATTTTCATCCCGAATTCGAGATCGTGTATGTCCCGCATGGGAGCGGCAGGCGTTTTGTCGGCAATAAGGTAAGCCGGTTTGAGGATGGGGACCTGGTCCTGCTGGGGCCGAACATTCCTCACAATGCGTTTAATTTCGGATTTGAATCAACGGGGTACGAGGAATATGTCATTCAATTTAAAATCGATCAGATCGAAAAAATGGCGGAGATCTTCCCGGAGTTTGCGCGTGTCGTATACTTGCTGGTGAAGGCCAGATCCGGTATCAGCTTCAACGGTGAAAACAAACACCGTATCGGTGGGATGATAAAAGAGATGTATGTTCTCTGCGGGTTTCAACGTCTGATCCAGTTGTTTGTCGTGCTGCGGGAGATGTCGCTGTTAACGGGTTTTGAGGATCTCGAAACAAGGAAATTCCTTTCTGTCAACACTGCCTATGTCAAGCGCATCGAGCGGGTCTATCAGATCATACAAAAAGGATATCAGAATGATCTTTCCACGCGGGAGATGGCGTTGGAATTGCGATGACGGAAAGTTCGTTTTGCCGTTTTTTCAAAAACGCTACGGGGAAGACTTTTAAGGAGGCGCTGACGGAAGTGAGAATTGAGAAAGCCAGCGCCCTGTTGCTGCATTCCGATCTGGCTGTGGCCAGTATTGCGTCCCAGTGCGGATTCAATAATGTTTCACTCTTTAACCGGTTTTTTAAAGAGCTTACGGAATTGACACCCAATAGCTACCGTCGATCGATCCGCAGTATGATAAATATGGAATAAATGAATAATTTGAATCCGTTAGAAGAAGTAATTGGGTCCACGGATATTTATCTCGTGGATCAGATCATGAAAGGCCGGTATAGAAAGGAGGACACCGTTTTGGATGCTGGTTGCGGGTCCGGCAGGAATCTGCATTGGTTCATCCGGAATAAGATCTCCATTTACGGTATTGATCAGGATGAGGAAGTTATCTATCAGGTGTTGGACCGGTATCCTGTGATGGCGGAAAGGTTCCGTCAGTCGGCGGTAGAAAAGATGCCTTTTGAGAATGATCGTTTCGATCACCTTATCAGTAGTGCGGTATTACATTTTGCAAATGATACCGATCAGTTTAAAAGAATGATGGCGGAGATGGTGCGGGTCTTAAAACCTGGCGGTTCGTTGTTTATCCGAATGACGTCAGATATTGGTATTGAGGATAGGGTGCAGATGGTATCTCACGGTGTGTATAGGATACCTGACGGATCGAGCCGGTTTCTGCTGAGCAGGACTTTGCTGGGGGATGTTATGCGAAAGAACGGCCTATCTTTTTTGGAACCGCTGAAAACGGTGAATGTGAATGATGTGCGTTGTATGAGTACGGTGGTCCTGGTTAAAGGGGAGACGGGTGAGGATAGTAGGAAGTTGTGACGGATCCTCCGCGTTCTGTTCGGCGAGGAATAGGTGTGATTCTTTCGCTTTTGCTTGCTGGCTGATCGGCCTTAATGCCGTGAAAAGCCAGTATAGCGGAAATGATGACGTGAATGGCGTGATGTGGCTGATTCAATAAATAAGAAAATATCAGATAGTATGAAGCGTTTTTGGATCGTATTTCTGCTAGTTAGCAGTAGTATCGCGGGTTATTCTCAATCAGTCCCCAAAGTGGTATTCGTGATTGCGGACGGTATTCCGGAGGACGTTGTTGAAAAATTGAATCTGCCGCATTTCGATACGATAGCGCGGCAGGGAGGTTTCACGAGGGCCCATGTAGGAGGCGAAAAGGGCGGATATTCACAGACACCGACCATTTCGGCGGTGGGATATAACAGCCTGTTGACCGGCACCTGGGTAAATAAACACAATGTCTGGGACAACGATATCAAAGCACCCAACTATAATTACCGGACTATATTCCGATTTTTTAAAGAACAGTATCCGGAGAAGAAAATCGCGGTATTTTCCAGCTGGCTGGATAACCGGACGAAGCTGGTAGGCGAAGGTCTGGCTGCTACGGGGGGCATCCGGCTTGACCGGCACTATGATGGTCTGGAGAATGACACGGTGAATTATCCGCACGACAAGTCCAGTGATTATATGCATCGTTATTACTACTGATCATGGCAGGGGGGCTGCTGACGGAAAGGGTCATGGAGGACAATCGGAGAGGGAAAGAAACACGTGGATAGTGACGAATGCGAAGGGACTGAATGGGTTTTTCAAAAATGGCAATCCGGGAATAGTCGATATTATGCCTACCATGGCCAACATATTGGGTGTGAAGATACCGCGGGAAGATGGGATGGAAATAGACGGGATTTCCCTCACCGGAGCTTTGTCTGCGACGGACCCGAATGCGGTGTTGAAGGACGGGAAACTGGTTGTTAGCTGGAAAGCTGTTTCGGGTAAGGGAAAGGCTAAGATCTGGATGTCTACGACCAACCGGTTCAAAGAGGGGGGCAAGGATGATTATCAGCTGATGGCTACGGTGCCTGTTGACAAGCAGGAGGCTGTGATAGATGTGTCGGGTAAGTCCGCTGCCTTTTATAAGATAGTTATTGAGACTCCCGATAATTTTCTTAACCGGTGGGTAGTTGTTAAAAATTAGACTTTTAGCGAGCCACGGAACCCTCTGGCGGCGTAGTATGATTCTGCACCGTTGTGATACACGAAGACAGTGCCGTAGCGGTAATCGGCAAAGATGGCCCCGCCGAGTTTTCTAATATCGGAAGGTGTCAATAGCCAGCTTGACGTTTTTGTATCGAAGTTTCCAAGTTTCTGCAACTCCCGGTATTGTTCTTCTGATAAAAGTTCAACGCCCATGGTCTTTGCCAGATCAACAGCGTTGTTTTTTGGCTTTGCTTCTTTTCTTGATTCAAGCGCTTCACGGTCGTAGCAAAGGCTTCTGCGGTCTTTTGGACTTTCCGGGGAACAATCATAAAAAATGTATTCGCCTGTTTTTTTATCATGATCAACAACATCCGGTTCGCCGCCGGTGTTTTCCATTTCATTGAGTGACCAGAGTTTCTCAGTATTGGCGTTGAGTTTTGCTTCTACTTTGGCCCAGTCAAGATCTTTATGGCGGTGCATGTTTTTCTCAAAACGGGTTTTTAATGTTTTGAGTAGTTGTTCATGTCGTTCGGGTGGCAGGGTCTTTTTGGTGTTGTTCATATGATGTTATTTTTGAGGTTTGAATTGTTCCTATTTTCAGCCCGGTCAATCGCTGGTAGAGTTGGTGGGTGCGGTAGATGCGAATGGCGTTCTCTTCCTGAATGGCGGCGGGGTAGAGCGTTCCGCCGTTGAGTCGACGGAAGGTCTGGTCGAGCAGCGGTTCCGTGGCCATGAGGGCGCGAAGGCGGCCGGCATAGTTTTGATATTCCCGGATAGAATTGGCGGCATTGGCGGCGGCTTCGATGTTTATATAAGTAAGATAGTATACGCGGATATCCGCCATGAGACGGTAGTGCCCGAATTCCATTTGATTTTTCCCGGGGTTTAGGGTGTGCATGGTTTGGGCGGCCTCGCGGGCGCTATCCAGCAGTGCAGCCAAATTGATCCCGGATGGGGAGATGACTTTCCCGTTGATGACTTTATACGGAGCGTTGAAAAGGGCTTTTTGAAAACGACGGGCGGCGGCTTCGTTGAGACCGTAGCGGTTCTGGCACCAGGTCGTGATAAAGTGTTCCGGTTCGAATTTTTCCTCATTATGCAGGGCCCGGGTATAGGCGGAGATGAGCAGGTTGAAGCCGGCCAGCGGATAGACGTGTCGGACCGGGTAGAGTTCGGCGAGTTCATCGTCGGCGTTGAACAGCGGATTGTAGACACCTGAGGTAGACCAGGAGGTCATGATGACGCCTTTGTAGCCGAGTTGGCGGCACTGTGGGATGAATTGACTGATATTGCCGAGATGGTGTTGCCAGCGGGTCAGGTAATAGTTGTCGGGTTCGCTGCGGAGGGCTGGTGAGCCCCAGATCTCATAGCCGCTGCCGGCCAGTTTGCTATGGTCTCCAAATCTGTCGAGATCCCAACCGTAGTTCCAGTCGATCAGTATCGTCTGTTTGGGCAGGAGCTGGAGGTATTCCGGGTGTTTGAGCGCGATATCGGCCCAGAGTACCGGTCGCTTTCCCAGGCTGATCACGATATCGCAGAGCATTTTGACGTGATCGAAATAGAGTTTTGACAGTCCTTCTTCTGCGGCCAGTTTCTGGCATCGGGGGCAATGTCCCAGCAGATGGGTCTCGTCGCAGCCGATATGGATATAGGGTGAGGAATGGGTAGCGGCCAGGTCCTGGTATAAACGGGTGAACAGCTGCTTATTCAATTCCTTTTGTGCCGGGCATAACTGGGAGAGATCGTGTTCGTCTTCACGAAGGCCGGCGAATTTGTAATTCCGGAGGATATATTCCACATGACCGAAGCTTTGTTGTAAGGGAATGACGTCGATGTTTAACTTATGACAACACCGGATAAAATCGTTGATCTCAGCACGGGAGTAAGTGTAGCGGTTTGCTATTTGAGGTTCTTCCTGGAAGGGATAGGAGGCTTCCCATTCCATAAGCAGGGTATTGATACCTTGTTGGTGGAGGTCCCGGGCCAGGGCTTTCAGGGCTGGCATTTTCATGATTTGGATACGGAGGTCGAGATGGAAGCCCTTGATGGGAAAATCTTTTTGGGTTGGGGATTGTGCGTTGGCGGATAATGTGATGAAGAAGAGGAGGAGAGTGTGGAGATATGTTTTCATGCTGAGACTGCTGTATTGGTGTATTGGTAGAAGCGGGCCTTCCAATTTATGGTAAAATTGTCAAATTCGTAGTTTTTTGCAATCGGGTGGGATGGGACCTGGAATGGCAAGTTTCAGCCGGCGGGCGAGAATGGGCAAAAATATTTGTATAAAAAATAGTATTTTAAGGAGTGGAGGAAGCCCGTTTTTGGGTGTCTTCCCCCTACGAATGAAGTATGTAGCGATCACCTTTCTGCTTGTTATCGGATATTTTACGAGTGCCCAGACTTGTAATGGAGGATTAGGGGATCCTATTGTCAATATTACCTTTGGCGCCGGTTCTAATTTCGGGCCTGCCCTTGCACCAGGAATAACTGATTTGCAGTATTTTCCGGGATCCTGCCCGGCAGACGGTCAATATACGATCGCGAACGGGGCCAGTAATTGTTATAACGGGGGTTGGTTTGATATCGTCGGCGATCATACGGGGGATAGCCTTGGGTATTTTATGCTGATCAACGCTTCCTATGATCCCAGTGATTTTTATGTGCAGACGGTCACCGGGCTTTGTGAAGGGACCAGTTACCAATTTGCCGCCTGGGTTTTGAATATGTTAGCGTCGCCCGGTGAGATACTTCCGAACATTACCTTCACGATCGAGAAACTGGACGGAACCTTACTTGGATCCGTATCCGTCGTTATACCAGACGCGACACCCCCTGCCTGGAAGCAGTATGAATTCTTCTTCACTACCCCACCCGGAGCTACCAGTGTGATCATCCGGATGACCAATAATGCACCCGGGGGTGTCGGGAACGACGTGGCCCTGGACGATATCACTTTTAGGCCGATCGGCCCGGCTGTCGCTTTGCAGGTAGCTGCCCATTCAACTAATACCATACCGGTCTGTGTGGATGATCCGAGCGCTCTATCTTTTACTTCGACGGTCGAGAGTTGTTATGCTTCCACTGAACACCAGTGGCAGCGAAGCACGGATGGGGGTATGACCTGGGCCGATATACCTGGTGCGGTTAGTACTACCTATAGCCGGCCCCCGACTCCGGCCGGCACTTATTTATACCGACTGAAGGCGGCCCAGGCGGGATATATCGGCGCCACCTGCAGCGTTGTCAGCGAGCCGATAACTGTGGTGGTCAAAGAGATTCCCGTGCCGGCCGTGGCGATCACTCCTTCTGTGACCCGGCTTTGTGCGGACTCATCCGCTTATTTTACGGCTGCCCCGGTGAATGGAGGCGACGATCCTGTTTATCAATGGATGTTGAACGGGGCCGATGTTGGAACGAACAGTCCCTCCTATACGAACAATTCGTGGTCTGAAGGGGATGTCGTCAGTTGTCGGATGACCAGCAATGCATTCTGTGTGGCTAATCCAACCGTCTCCTCCAATACTATTGCCATGATCGTGTACCCTCTTCCCGTTATCCAGTTGACGTCGGATACGGTTATTACTGCGGGAAGCAGGATCCGGCTCACACCTATTATCACGGGGAACATTGCCATTTTTCAGTGGACTCCTCCGGCGGGATTGGATAATGCGTCGCTGGAGAACCCGTTGGCGTTGCCGGTCACTAGTACTACATATACGCTGCGAGTGGTCAGCCAGGATGGGTGCCAGGCCTCGGCTAAAGAGATGGTGAATGTCTTTTATGAACTGTTGATACCGGGCGGCTTTAGCCCCAATGGGGATGGGAAGAATGATGTATTCCGGATACCGCCATCTGTTCCCGTGAAGGTGCTGCACTTTTATGTATATAACCGCTGGGGCGAACAAGTGTTTGCTACTACCAGCAGCAGTGGCGGATGGGATGGCAACCTGAATGGGAGGCTGCAGCCGGCCGGCGCATATGTGTGGCAGATCGAATATTTCGACCCGATCAGGAAGAAGCCGGTTATCCGGACGGGGATGGTAACCCTGGTACGGTAATGAAAAGGAGTTATTTTATGCCATCCCGTCTCCGGCTTTTATTTAATGCCCAATGCCTGACAGACCGAATGGCGTCGTACAAAACACCGGCCTCACCTCTGAAATCTCCGGATCCTTTTGGCTCGCCGGTACGCACGTCGTACCATTCAAAAAAGCCGTGATGGCTGATGACCCTTTCGATCATAGGATCCAGTTCCTTCCAGGCATCAGCCGCATAACCATAGGATAGCAGGGCGTTTATCATTCTTCCGCCAAACCATGTCCAATCGCCGCCATTCTGATAGTTATAAGGATGCATATTTGGATAGGCATCGGCGGGGTATGGAGGATAAACGGTGATACCTATGGTGGCGAATTTTTCCTTTGCCGCGGCGTTTACTAGTTGACGATTGATCTCATATACTTCCGATCTGGTATTAAAACCGGCAAGGATAGCGCACACAGAACCACCCGAATAAAGTATTGCCGATTCATTGAACGAAGCCGGAAAAGGACTGCCGTCAATATAAATATGTGGTTTATACTTTTTCGCCGATGCATCCCAGAGATGCCTCCTGACGCTGGCACGAAGGTTTAACGCTACCTGTTTCCAGTCACGGCTTGTTTGATAATTATGAGGTTTCAATTTCTGAAAATCGTTAACCGCAATGGCAAACATGGCATTGTCATAAATATCGATAGCCCATTTGGTGTGGTCATTGATAGCGACACCCCAGCCGTTTTCAGGCTGAACATCCCCCCAATCAATGGTTGTCGCCCCGATGACAAGCCCGTATTTTTCAGACCACCTGTCGTGCACAATGTAATTGAGTGCTGCCTCCATCCGACTTAAAACAGTAGTTCCGCCTACATTCTTTAAAAGGAATGCAGTATCGCCTGTCAGATCCACATACTTTTTTACGGCCTGGATGAGTGAGGATTCCTGGTCCGTTTCGACTGTGTTCTTATGAGCAGCCCAACCGGGAAGTAGTGTACTATACCTATATTTATAGCCGACATTCGCCTTCGCGCTATCTACAAGACCATCAACAATGTTTCCATCAGCTCCCTGGCTTTTAAAAAACATCAGCAGCATGTCCTGAACTTCCTCTTTCGGATGAACTTTTAATGAACCGGCTATGAAGGTGTTAAAATCCCGGATCCAGACTTCGCTGTAAGATGTGCCCGCAGAAAAACCGCTCAGTAACGCAAGCGCGCGGCTCTGCACCGTATCCAGCCTGGAATCATTTATAATAGCGGATGCTAATTTACCGTCACCAGCGGCCTGACCCAGACAGTTGAAAACACTTAAAGTACAGTAAACAGCAAATAAAAAGTTTCGCATATGTACAAACATAATTTTCTTTTATTATTTTGCAAAACATATGGCCATTAAAATTCGCTTTTTTTGTATAGTTATTAACAGGATGTAACATTATTGCACCAATGAAAATTGCAATTGATCACAAAAGCCCTGTGCCTCTTCATATCCAGGCAGAGAATTTGTTAAGGGAACTGATAAAAGACCCCGAATATCAAAATGGTAAGATCTTTCCAAATGAAGTTGACCTGGCAAAAAAACTGGCTATTTCAAGAACGACGCTTCGAATGGCGATTAACAAACTGGTTTTCGAGGAGCTGCTGATAAGGAAAAAAAAGATAGGTACCAAGGTAGCGCAATCGAAAATGAGTTCGAAGTCAAAGAACTGGCTAAGCTTTTCCCAGGAAATGCAGGCGCGGGGTATTACTATCAGAAACTATGAGCTGCACGTGAGCTGGGTTCGTCCGGATGCAGCTTTGGCAAATTTTTTTGATATCAGCATAGAAAAAAAGGTGCTTAAACTTGAGCGCGTAAGAGGTAATGCACAGGAGCCTTTTGTTTATTTTGTATCATACTTTCATCCCCGTATAGGGCTCACCGGTGATGAAGATTTCAAAATGCCGCTTTATGAAATGCTTGAACAGCAGCATTTTGTAATTGCTGATCTTTCTAAAGAAGAGATCAGCGCCAAGGCGGCAGATAAAACAATTGCCCGTAAGTTGGAAGTAGATGTGGGTAGTCCGCTTCTTTTCAGAAAGCGCTTTGTTTATGATCAGGCCGAGCGGGCAATAGAGTACAACCTGGGTTATTACAAAGCCGAAAGTTTTATATACACAATAGAAAGCCGACGCCATAGCTGATGATACGGCTAAATAATTAATGCCCGGCACTTATTGACTTTGTAATTTATGTCAAATATTATATGTTTGTACATAATAACAAATAAATTATTTCAACTTCAATAATGATATAAAATGATAAAGTTTAGCAGCTTACTGTCGTTTATGTTATTCACTGTAACCTGCTGCTTTGCGCAGCAAAATCATCAGCAATTTGACGCGGTCACCCTGCAACCGACAATTGCCTATATGAAATATGACGGTGAGAACAGGCGTATGGCCAGGTTGCTGTTCGAAAATGGAAAAAGTTTTGAAGGAGCTGACGCTCAAATCTTATTCAACGGAAAAACAGCTGATGTCAGAATACCTGCGTCCAAAGATGGGCTTGATGTTTTCGAATTACCATTGCCAGGTGGCCCGGTTTCCAAAGCGACACAGGCAACCGTTAGCATCCGTCTGAAAGGCCAGACATATGTGGCCCGTTGCATTGTAGACCCGGCGCGCGAAAATTGGAGCGTTTATGTTCTCCCGCACTCACATGTGGATATCGGCTACACCAACACGCAGTCTAAAGTGCTGAAGCTTCACATGCAAAACATTGATGAATCGATAGATCTGGCAAAAAAGACAGCCGACTATCCAAAAGAAGCAAGGTTCAAATGGACCACAGAGGCTATCTGGGTGGTCGACAATTACTTAGCGCTGGCAGATTATGCTAAAAAAGAACGTTTTTGGGATGCGGTAAAAAAAGGATGGATCTGCCTGGATGGCGCGTACGGCAATATCAATACCAGCCTGACCGATTCGCGCCAGTTGATGGAGATGTTTGCAAAATCGAGGAAGCTTGCGAAAGCACATGGTATAGAAATCAATTCGATGTTTCAGGGCGATGTTCCCGGAGCTTCATGGGGGCTTTCCGCACAGGCTGAGCAAACCGGAATAAAGTATTTTTTATCGGGTCCGAATGCTTCGGACCGTATCGGTAACCTTGCCAAATGGCAGGATAAACCATTTTATTGGGTTTCACCCTCCCGCAAACAGAAATTACTTTTTTGGCAATGCCAGCCTTATTCCCTTGGTTACAAACTTAAGGGCGATAAGATACCTAACTTTTTTACTATCGAGGATCCCAAACCTTATTACACCGGGCATCCGTCAGACAACTTTCTAAACCCTTATCTTTTCCAATACCTGGCAGGTCTGGAACAAAATAGCTTTCCGTATGACATGACAATTCTCACCTGGGCAATGAGTGATAATGCCCCTATTGACCCTGAATTACCTGATGCCGTGAAAGCCTGGAACGAGCGGTATTCATCACCTAAGCTGATCATCACGTCCGTACAACAGTTCTTCAATGACTTTGAAGCAAAATATAAAGATGGAATTCCTTCTTTCGAGGGCGATTACACAGAGTACTGGACCGACGGCGTATCCTCGGCGGCAAAAGAGACTGCACTTAGCCGCGAAACATCAGACAAACTTAAACAAGCGGAAGCAATTTGGGTCATCAAAGGAAAGGCCGGCTATCCTGCAGAAAGCGTAGATGAGGTCTGGAAAAATCTGTTGCTTTACAATGAACACACCTGGGGTGCATATAACAGTGTTGACAAGCCCGAAGACGAAAAGGTTAAAAGTCAGTGGGCCGTTAAAAAAGGCTATGTCATAACCGCCCATGAGCTCACAGATTCTTTGACGAAGCTGGTGCTGAAATCCGCTTCACTCCAGTCAAACGAAATTGACGTATATAACACGCTATCCTGGCCTCGTACCGAAGCAGCTTATATTCCGGCAGCGTTGAGCAAAGCCGGCGACCTTATTAAGGATGACAAAGGAAACAAGGTCCCTTCTCAACGACTAAGCTCGGGCGAATTGGCTTTTGTTGCGCATGCAGTTCCTGCTTATGGCAAAAGAACATATTCTGTTACTGCGGGTAAGGCCTATAGGAATGGTTTGTCAACTGTTGCGCTCAACAACCTGTCAAACGGGATCTATTCGATCAGCATCGATACCAAAACGGGAGATATCAATAAAATTACGCGAACTTTAAATGAAAAGACACAAGTATTGGTTGACACTGCAGGGTTCAATCAATATTCTTATATGCCGGGCGATTCCCTGCAAAATATCGAAACAAGCGGGCCGGCTGTTATCAGTATAAAGGAAAATGGCCCTCTGCTGGTGAGTTTGCTCATAAAGTCCGCTGCGCCCGGCGCTGATGCCCTATCCAGAGAGATCAGACTGGTAAGCGGCATGGACAAGGTAGAACTGATCAACACGATTGATAAGATTGCTATCCGAAAAAAGGAAAGCGTTCATTTTAGCTTCCCTTTTAAGGTTGACGGAGCGCAGGTGAGATACAGCATCCCCTGGGGCAGCATCATTGCCGAATCTGACCAATTGCCTGATGCCAACCGGAACTGGTACACGATGCAGCGATGGGTGGATATATCGAACGAGTCTTACGGAGTTACCTGGTCCAGCCCGGATGCCCCTTTGTTTGAAATTGGAAATATTACGACTGCAGACCTTTTGGGAGGACTACATCACGCCAGGCAATGGTTAAGCTATACACCGCAATCATCACGCATTTTTTCATGGGTAATGAACAACCTTTGGCACACTAATTTCAGGGTTGAGCAAGAAGAAGGCCCCGCCACCTTTCATTATTTCATCCAGGGACATGACAAAGCATATGATGGCTTCGCAGCCAATCAGGCGGGTCTGAATGACCATCAGCCGTTAGTTGTTGCCGCGGCGGATCATACCGGCAATCAAGTCTTTTTTAAGATCCAGGGAAATAATATTTACGTGGAATCGCTGAAACCCGCCGATGACGGGAAAGGCGTCATTGCGCAAATTGTCAACTGCAGCGACACCGACAGCCAGGTAAGGGTTGCGCCGCAAACAGCCGGCAGCATTGAAATATGGGAAAGTAACCTGATGGAAGAAAAAAATGCATCGCTAAACACCGCCTTTATAGTTCCGGGCAGGGGGATTACCACTATAAGGATTGAAAAGAAATAAGCGAAAAAAAATGCCGCTTCTTTTTGAAGCGGCATTTTTAACGGGTGGAGAATATCGGAGTCGAACCGACGACCTCTTGCATGCCATGCAAGCGCTCTAGCCAACTGAGCTAATTCCCCTTCGGTGAATGCTTCGCATTTGGGAGTGCAAATATAGAGGATTTTGGATTAAACAATTCAAAATTTCCGGGTGTTATTAGTATAGATTGCAAGTCAATCAGATATTATGGGGATAGGAAGACAAATAGCTGAATATTTCTTTCTCAAAAAGAGGGACCCGAATGCGCCGCATACAGGGGCTATGAGGTTTATGCATGGGGTCAACCGGCTTTCATTTTTTATGTTTTTGTTGGCGATAATTGTGATTATCGTAAAGCTGGTTTTTTTCAAACACCATTAGGGGGATTTTGCGCTGGTGCCCGATGGCGGGGTTGCGGCAATGGGGCAGGGTTTGCGGCTCAGGCGGGCTTGTGGCCGGAGGATTGTTCGCGCATGAAGCGGAGGATGCTTTTGGCGGCATTGGCGGAGGCGTGGCCGCCCTGGCTGAGGAGCTCTTTGAGGTTGAGGTAATCGATCCGGAGCTGTTGCTGGCGGCCAGTGTTGCAGAGGATGTCGTTGAGTTCGCGGCGGAGGTTTTCGGGGGTGAGCTCGTCCTGGATCAGTTCCTTTACGACCAGCTTGTCCATGATCAGGTTGACGAGGGAGATGTATTTTACTTTGATCAGGCGTCGGGCTATCTGATAAGAGATGGAGCTGCCTTTGTAGCAGACGACTTCGGGTACTCCGAAGAGCGCGGTCTCGAGCGTGGCGGTGCCGGAGGTGACGCAGGCTGCCTGTGCGGTAAGGAGCAGGGAATAGGTTTGGTTGCGGACAGAGGAGACATTGGGGTAGGGGGCCAGAAGATTTTCGTAAAATGACGGGTCCTGGCCGGGGGCCTGGGCTACGACGAATTGATGGTCGGGGAAGGAACGGCTGGTCTCAAGCATGACGGGCAGCTTTTTGAGGATCTCCTGTTTGCGGCTGCCGGGGAGGAGGGCGATGATGGGTTTGGGGGGGGCGGCGGCCGACTTTGCGGCGTCGATCACTTCAACGAGGGGATGGCCCACGTATT
>Ga0193716_1000158_pt1 | contig 39883 bp, 41 predicted proteins | sample U2c1metaG_FD_145901 | JGI IMG/M metagenome (GOLD analysis project Ga0193716, IMG submission 145901) | Soil microbial communities from a riparian zone of the East river system, Colorado, United States - U2c1 | ecosystem: Environmental > Terrestrial > Soil > Riparian zone | place: USA: East River...
TAGCGCAACCGCAGAACCGAGTACCTCCGCGAGATCGCAGGCAACGATGGCGATTTCGCAGACGATCCAGAGAAACATAGAGGTGCGGCGGGAGTAATGTTCGCGGCAGGCTTGTGCCAGGTCGCGGCCGGTGGCAATGCCAAGTTTTGCGGAGAGCGCCTGCAGAAACATCGCCATGAGATTGCTGATGAGAATGACGCTGAGCAGCGCGTACCCGAATTTAGCGCCGCCTGCGATGTCCGTGGCCCAGTTGCCGGGATCCATATAACCGACGGCGACCAGGTAACCGGGGCCGGCGAAAGCGAGAATTTTGCGAAACCAGGTAGCGCCGGAGTTGAAGGGTACAGAACGGTGCGATTCGGGCAGCGACGGCAAGGCTTCCCCGCCCCGCGAGGCTGGTGTAGACCAGAGGCGGGGCGCAGATGAAGGGCCAACAGGCGGTTCAGTCTCGAATTGGGGAGGAAGGGATGGCGCCATGGTTTTAGTTAACTATGTTAAATACTCCATCTAAACTACACTTAACACATAAAACTGTCAATACATCTGTGCCAAGGAGCTCACTAGGCGCCGTCGTAGTTTGCCAAGTTGCTTTTTATTGGCCGGGGGACAGGCCATCGCGCGGCGCTTGTGGTAACGTCAAGAAGTTATTCCGGGAGAGAAATGCCATGGACCAACAACAGCCGCCACAGCAAGGGCAGGTGCAGATTAAAGCGGATGAGAAGGAACTGCAGGGCCAATACTGCAATCTGGTGATGATCCACCACAATCTGGAAGAGTTTACGCTGAACTTTATTTATATTTTTCCGAACGGGGCGCAGGGAAAATTGATGAATAGCACGATCGTAAGTCCAGGGCATGCAAAGAGGATTTGGCGCGCACTGGGAGAAAATCTCGCGCGCTATGAGGCTCAGTTTGGGCCGATCAAGGAAGCGCCGGAAGGCAGCGGTCCGACGCCGAATGTGGGTTTTGTGCAGTAGGGTTCATTCCCAGTCGACAGTTGAGATCTGGAGGCCGGAAACCGGAGCAAATTTTTTAAAGCAGGAGTTTTGCGGGGCCTGCTTCGCATGCTAGAATTTGAAGGTTGTTCTTCCGCACGATTGGGCCTGTAGCTCAGGTGGCTAGAGCGCGCCCCTGATAAGGGCGAGGTCGGTGGTTCAAGTCCACCCAGGCCCACCACTCAAATCACCGGTGAATACGCGGCTATTCTCACTTTTCCCCTTTCAGAGAATATCCGTCAAAAAACCAATTTGCCAACTATTTGCCAACTTTAGGATTCACCGGATGGCACCACACTCAGTGCGTAAGACCTTCGAGTGAAGGCCGAACGGCTAGCATCGATTAGGCTATGTCGAGAATGCTGCCTGCCATGTCGAAGGACGTGCAAGGCAGTGCACGGCGGTGGATGGAGCGGGAAGTCATTTTTAGTCAGTTTGCGGGGCGTAGTTCAGTTGGTTAGAACGCCTGCCTGTCACGCAGGAGGTCGCTCAGACCTAAACCCTTTTGGCTGTCAAAAAGTGACCTCTTGGATTACTTGCGCTATGCCGACGTCCCATTACTAATCGCGGTAAGCCAGCATCAGATCACTTCCGGTTAGCAGACCGGCAGTTAATCGGCTCGCAAACTGGTGTGGACCTTGTCTCCCCTGTAGAATGTCGCCGCAAGAAGCCACACGGTGGGGGAGAACTGAGATGAAAAGACTTTGCGTCGTGTTGTCTGGAATGTTGATGATTTCCGGCGTGTTGGGCGTCGCTCGATACCCTTTGGCTGCGCAAATTCACGAAACTCCCAATGTACAGGTGCAGTTTGTGGGCACCTGGAAATTGATATCCACCGAGGAAAAATTAAAGGATGGGAGTTCGCGCCCGTACCAAGACGTGGGACGGCGCGGCATAGGTTATTTGATATACACCACTGATGGACACATGTGCGCTGAAATCGATCTTAGTTGTGTGTCTGCGGCGCGGCCGTCAGCAACAGTTTGATAGCCTCACTGATGCGGTGGCTACGATAATCGGCAATTTTCTTGCCAATCGTGGCTGATGCCTTGTCGAATGGAAGGCCTCCCATGCCATTGGGATTCTTGGTTGGGTCGCCTGAGGTGATTGCCTTAAAGAACTGGGAGGACGGCGCCTCGGTCAGCAGTTCGCAGCCAGGCATCACCATTTCCGGGTAGTAGTGCAACATCAGACTTACCTCCCAGCCGTCCGCGTGCGCGCTTGCGGCCGGCTCTGTCCCTGGGCCGAGCAATTCAGCCAGCATGGGAAAGTTCAGCCCTCTTTCGATCGGAACTAAGGTCGCGCTTGGTTTGAGCCCCAATCGCTCGGCTCTTTCACTGTCAATAAGAGCATAGACTTTCATTCCTTCTATTTGGCGGCTAGCTTCCTCTGCAATACGTGCCATCGCCATCAGATGCCGGCCGCCAAGGTGCCCGCTGACTAGGAATACGTGGCGTAGCCCGTTGTCGTGTAGAGAACGCAAGAGGTCCACGTATAACCTCACAAACGTGTCGGCACTGACTGTGAGACTACCTGGGTACACATAAGTCCCATCGCGCATCCAGTCACCAGCCTCGTTGGTAATGCCGATGTTGAGCGGCGGGCCGACGATTGTTTCAATTCTGGCAATTCGCAAATAGTGTTGAACATCGATAAGTTGTGCGACCGCGAGAATCGAATCGGTCGCGAAGGGCACGTTGGGACCAGGCTCTTCAATCGAGCCGATCGGAAGAAGTGCAATGTCAGTTTTCGCTGTTGCCACGGCAAATTCGGGGAAGGTAGCACGCTCGCGACTTTGCTTCCCACACTGCTTATGTAGCGGGAAATGCCATCCAATTCAGGGGTACTTCCGAGCGCGGCCTGTTTTTCGTATTCACGAGCCAACCTTTCGCCCAGGGCCGACCAAGTTCAAGGAGCTTTCGCCGCGGTTCGACATGGGGATGGAATCGCATTCTTCCCTAAGTACGTCGACCGCCGCTATTCCGAGGACAACGGCCCCACTCGAATCGTGGGGAGTCCATAGGGTGCGCCGTCCAAGCCTTGCTTCGACGGGGAATTTGATTTTGGCTATCGGTGTGTGTCGTCCGGCTCGGGAGCGAGTTTGGGCGCGGTGCGAAGAAACTTCATGAGTCCTTCGCCGGTGGCCTTGCCTGCCCGCTTCCTGAAAAAGTCGGCCGCGGTTTCCACCACTCCAACTTTTTCGGCGACCGCTGCCGCGATCCATTGGTTCAATGACACGCCATCTTCTTTCGCGAGCCGCTGGGCAGCCTTCTTGATGGAGAGGGGAAGCTTCAATGGGTAGGTAGCTTTGCTCATGGTTTCACCTTCTTTAACAGGTCGCCCGGACGCAGCACAGAAATCCTAAACCGCTCCGCGGGCCCGGCAAAGTCTGCGACGTTGTAAGTCACAAGCGCATCCGCCCGGCCATTGATCGCGGCCTCGAGCACCATCTCGTCATTCGGGTCTCGGGACTGCGGCCGCCACTGAAAATGAACTTCGACCGGCTCGATCAACGCGGCTAACTCCGCCAGAAATTCTTCAATCGCCTCGGTCGCCAGGCCATGCGCTAGCCGATGCTCGGGACGCTTCAACACGTCCTCATACTCCAAAAAAAGAGGCGGCGTCGCCAAAGCTACCAGCCGCCGCGTAGCGACCAACCGCAGAACAGCGTTTCCCGCACCCAGTTGGGTGCGAAGTCCGGCGACCACCACCGAGGTGTCGAGAACGATCCTTTTCATGTAACATCACATAGGATGTCACATCGTATGGGATATTTCAACTTCAAATGGTAGGTGTACTCGGCCAATGCTACCCGGCGGACCTACGACCGCAATACTGATAAGGGCGAGGTCGGTGGTTCAAGTCCACCCAGGCCCACCATTCAAATCAGGTCCGGCCCGGGGACATGGGTGACACAACGTACCTAAGACATAGGTAACACTTTTGGGCCGAACGGATTTTCAAGCGGTTCGAGCACTCGAGTCTCCAGATCGAAGTAACCCAAATCATAGTCCATAAAGCTGACCAGCCAGATGTCGTCGTGAATTTCTTTGATGCCGACGGCCTGACCGGCGAACACTGTGCTGAAATTGATTTTTTTCTTACCCAGACAGATACGTCCGCAACGGGTGACCACGATGGTCTTATCGTGCAGGGGATAGTCGATGTCCGGCAAGCCAGTGTAGGCACGAGTAGAGGGTTGATAGACCTCCGCGGGATATTTCATGTCCAGAGCTTCGTGGGGACGTTCGCTGTTGAAGACCTCAGCAAATTTATCAAAACGGGCCTGCTGTTGTAGAAAGTTTACAGCGGCGGGTTTGGTCGCTTCTTTTTTCAACGTGAGATGCATGCGTTCGTGACGGCCGTTCTGCTGCGGATGGCCAGGCTTGATCCGTTCGATGCCGATGCCGAGACGCAGCCACCACACGGCGAGCTTGCTCAAGTTAAACAAGGCGTGAGCGGAAGCGAAGGGCACGCCATTATCGCTGCGCATGTTGGAAGGCAAGCCGCGCTCCCTAAAAAGCCTCTCAAATACCGTAAAAGCGTAGTCTTCTCGGGTGGAGGAAAGCGCTTCACAGGTGAGCAGAAAACGGCTGGTGGTCGGTAACCGTCAGCGGGTAGCAGTATTGGTGATTTCCCAGCAGGAACTCGCCTTTGTATTCGTTGCACCACAGCTCGTTGGGCCGCTGCCCTGAGGAGAGAGCAGTTCCTTGCGCACGATGACGCACCCGGCCGCGCCGCTCGACCAAGCCGTGGCGATCGAGTACCGCATGAATGGTGCTTTTGGCAGGGATGGAGATACCGGAAAATCTGCGGATCACGCGCTCGCGGATTTTCCGAGCACCCCAGCTGGGGTGCTCGCGCTTCACATTCAAATCAAAGTTTTCCACCTGGAAAGGAAGTTGGTTGGCGTAGCGGTACGGACGGCGGCTCCTGTCGGTGAGCCCCTGAATGCCACAATCCTGATAGCGATCGAAGATCTTGTAACCGGTCTTGCGTGAAATGCCGAACTCCCTGCAGAGTTCCGCCATCGGCTCGCCAGCTAGCCGGCGAGCCACAAACTGCAGCCTCTCGTCCATCGCCGAACACTCCTTCCAAGGCATAGGCTTCCTCCCCTAATCAGGGAGAAGTGTCACCTATGTGATTGCATAACAGTGTCGGCAGCGTGTTGGCTTGATGACCGCAGAAAAGTCGGCTCCTTAACCCGAGTAGACTGTGGATTATCGACGACCGCAGGCTCGGGGAAAGGAGCCGAACATGATGATTATAGGCGTAGATTACCATCCGAGCTTTCAGACGATTGCATTTTTAGTGGAAGAGACGGGTGAGTGTGGTGAGCAGGAACTGAACCACAGTGATGGACAAGCCGAGAAATTCTATCGAGACCTGAAGCAGCGAGGAATCTGCGTGCGGATAGGAATGGAGGCTACCGGATATTCGCGTTGGTTCGAGCGGCTACTGGCTGAATTAGGTTTCGAGCTGTGGATCGGCGATCCTGCGGAGATTAAGACCAGACGAGTGAAGAAGCAAAAGACCGACCGCAAGGACGCGCAGCTCCTACTCCGGCTGATGCGGGAAAATAACTTTCCGCAAATTTGGGTACCGAGCCCGGAGAATCGGGATCTGCGACAACTGTTGTGGCATCGGCATCGGTTGGTGCAGATGCGCACGCGGATCATGAATCAACTGCAGGCGTTGGCGATGAACGAAGGCTATCGCTGGAAGAAAAAACTGTTCAGCGAACAGGGGCGAGCGCAATTAGAGAAGCTCTCGTTGGCCCCCTGGGCCAGTCGACGCCGGCAAGAGTTGTTGGAACTGCTCGACCGCATAAATCCGACGATTCAGGAGTTAACCGCAGCCGTCGAGCGGGAAGCCCGGAAGCGACCCGACGTAATGCGGCTGATGAACCATCCCGGTGTTGGCCCGCTTACGGCACTCGCCTACGTGTTGATCATTGGAACTCCGACTCGGTTTCAACGCGGCAAGCAGATCGGCACCTACGTGGGGATGATTCCGAGTGAGGACTCCAGTGGCCACAAGCAACGGCTGGGACACATCAGCAAGCAAGGCAGTTCCTTGTTGCGCTTCTTGTTGGTGGAGGCGGCCCAGGCGGCAGCGCGTCACCATCCTGGCTGGAGACGTCGGTACATTCACCTGGCGATGCGTCGACACAAGAGCATTGCCAAGGTAGCGATGGGACGCAGGCTGGCGATTCGCTTGTACTGGATGTGGCGGAATGGTTGTGAGTATTCACCGTCGTTAGAGTTCGGTTCGTACGCGGGACAGCTCGGTACCGGACATGGTGTGAAGTAAAACACCGCCCATGTGATGGGGCATCCCGCTCCCTGAAAAGGGAGTTCGAAAAAGTAATCCTGGTCGAGGTTTTGATCGAAGAGATGTTTGGGTCGGACTGAAGCCGACCGAAAGACTACGAGCGAGCCGTGGTTGTCGATGCAGAGGTCAACAAAGAACAAGGAAGACCACTCTTCGGAGTGAGCGGAGTAGTGTGCTAAAAAACGGTTTGACAGGGCCGACATTGTTAGAGATGTCCGGTACGATGTGTTACCTATGTCTCAGGCCGCTCACAGTAAACAGTATTCTCACCTTTCACAGTTCCGCGAATCTCCTCTAAGAACCATTCTGTCAATGACGCCCGCGAGACGTCACGATGGAAAGATGGAGAAGGGAGTGGGCCTCTGACGTAACCTTGCCTATCACCGGTTACCTTGTCTGGCGTACGATAGCTCGAAGGAGCTTGTTATGGCGGCGCTGGATTGGTCACAATGCCCGGCTGTCGAGCGCATACCCGGAAAGGTAATCGGGGCGTGGGTCTTCCGAGGTACACGGATGCCGGTCGCTACGGTTTTCGAGAATCTCGAAGCGGGAGCCAGCATAGAAGAGATCGTCGAAGGGTTCGACCTGACCCCCGAACAAGTCACGGCGGTGCTGGACTTTGCTGCGCGCAGTTTGGAAACTCCAGCGCACCGCGTACCCGCGATCGCTGCCTCCAAGCCGGGTACCTATACGGAGGTAGAAATCCCTGATCAGGGTTAGCATCCTGCTGGAAAGGGAAGAAAATCCGAAAAATTACCAAAGGACCTTGAGACCTTTGTACAGGCTGAATTTCTCATCGCAAGTCATCACCGGGATCTCTTCCGACAAAGCCTGGGCGATGATTTGACGGTCGAAGGGATCCGCGTGCAGAAGCGGCAGATCGAAAAGAGAGAATGCATGGTTCGCAGTGTACGGCAGTACGCGAAGGTCCAGGTCCTCAAGTGCACGGCGCGTGTCCGCTGCAGAAAATTTTAACTTGCCGCGGGCTGCTTTGATGGCGATTTCGGAAAGAGAAATTGCGCTCAGTTCAAGGATGTTTTCTGTATTCTGCAAAATGGTGGTGGCGCGCTTGGTGAACCGTTCCGGTGACTCAACAGCGAAAATCAATGCGACCGTGTCCAGGAGCAACCGCACCTAGTCTCGCCCTTCTACAAAGGCGTCAGCTTCGTCGTCCGACATAGGTTTCCACCAGTCGATATCGAGAATCTGAATTTTGCCCTTCAGCGTCCCGAGCTTCCGCTTTTTGCGACTAGGCTTTTTTGTTCGGATGATATCCACGGCAGGCACACCCCGGCGGTAGATGGTCACTGATTCGCCATCCTCGACCGCCTTGATTAGCTCGGAAAGCTTGTTCTTGGCGTCCGCCACGCTAACTTTCATATTCTCGATGATAGCTATCTAATATAGCTATGTCAACCGCAGGCTCGCTCTCCGGGCGACGCGCACGTTTCGTTTGAGGAGACCTGCGGTCGCCGCCTTTGTCGACCTATCCCGGTGTCTCGACTCAACCAACTGCGCCGTTGCAACGGAACACTCTGTGGCCCAAAGCATCTTCTTCAGTAATGCGATCAGACCGGAATTTGTCGAGTCGCTTATGTCCAAGGACATCCTCCAGCCGCTGACCGAGAGCGGAGCCAACTCCCGGTAGAGTGGGCGTATTGGATATTCTAAATTGACGCTATATCTCCGATGACTGCGTTTATCATGGAAGAACTCGACCATACTTGGGCACTGACTCAAATCAAACCGGGAAGTTTCTCAGTCTCCAACTCCCAACTTGCGAATCCGATCGAGGCTAGTGATCGACCAACGAGAATGGTGTCGCGTGCGGCGACGACTGCTCCCTCGATTGGGAAGCTACAGCGCTGGTTCGCACGTTGGCCTCGTCGAGTTGCTTGCGCGTCATCACTTGAGCGAGCAGTTTGCGCCGATCCGCGGCAGCTTGATTTCCCGCATCCATCGCCCGGGAATACCAGGCGTACGCGGATACGTAGTCGAGTGGCACGCCTTGGCCTTGCTCATAGAGATACGCGAGGCTGGTCTCGGCCCCGGGAAGGCCCTGTTGTGCAGCGAGTCGAGCAAGCCTGGCTGCTTCGGCGTAGTCACGCTGCACCACCACGCCAGAAAAATAAAAATAGGCCAGGCTGTTTTGCGCCTCGGCTAATCCAGCGTCCGCGGAAGCACGAAGCCAGCGGACCGCTTCGCCATAGTTCCGCGAGGTACCTGACCCGCTATAGTAGAGATTCGCGAGGTTGATCTGGCCAACGGGATCTCCGTGTTGCGCGGATGCAAGATACCAAGTGAAAGCTTTTGTGGCGTCCTTGGCAACGCCGTGTCCGCCTAGGTACAGCACGCCAAGATTGTTCTCCGCAGGTGGATAGTGAACCTGAGCAGCGGCTTGATAGTTTTCAAACGCAAGTGCGTAGTCTTGCGCAACGAACTGGCCATGTTCGTAGAGATATCCGAGATAAAATTCCGCGCTGGGGTTACCTTGCGCAACGGAGTTGTGGAGCAACTTGAGCGCGAATTGAACATCGTCCGCTCCTGGATGATGGCCAAGAATGGCTTTCGCAGACCGGTATTGGGCCCCGGAATCACCATGCTGAGCCGCTTCCCGGACGTCGGATGTCGTAGCCTCGCGGGGCGACTGAGGCGCGGACTGGCTGAACGAAACAGGCGCCAGCCACGGCGTTAGGCATACAAACAGCAGCGCCAATTTCGAGAAGAAGAAAACAATTTCGTATTGTCGTAGGTTCACGTTAGTCTCCTACGGCGAGGGTCGCTTTTCTGCGAACTTTCCACAATCCTCTGCGGCGCACAAAGCGGTAACATTTGTATCGCAGCCTAACACCCTCAAAAATAGCGGGTTGCATCCTCGGCGCAACCCTACTTTCTAGACCTCGCCGAACCCCTGTGCTAGGCTGTGCAATTAAGGAAGTGGATACCGGTAAGCAAGGAGCCCCACACGCTTATCCCCTTCGGCCCATTTGAAGCGGACCTCCCTTCGCAGGAACTTAGGAAGCTGGGTGTCCGCCTGCGCTTGCCCAAACAGTCTTTTCAAATTCTCAAAGTCCTTTTGGATCATCCCGGCGAATTGGTCAGCCGCGAGGAGCTGCGCCAGATTCTCTGGCCCGCCGACACTTTCGTGGACTTTGAGCATGGGCTGAACGCGGCCGTCAACCGCTTGCGAGATGCTCTGGGAGACGACGCCGAAAGTCCTTGTTATATCGAAACGCTTCCCAAACGAGGCTACCGGTTCATCGGCAAAATGAAGGCGGCACCGAGGGTAGTATTGGCCGCTTCGGAGACCCTGGCATCCGTGGAACTCGCGCCGGTTCGCGCAGCAAAAGCGTGGCCCAGCCGGAACAGGATCCTTGGCTTGGCGGCAGTAGCGGCCGTTGTGGTGGCCGGGATTCTATTCGCCTGGTCGTCTGGCAAATTTGTGAATTCCAAGCTCGATTTCCAGCCCATGACCGCTGTTCCCTTCACTTCCTACCCCGGGAGGGAAACGACCCCGTCTTTTTCCCCGGATGGCTCGCGCATAGCTTTCTCTTGGGATAACGGCACGAGCAGCACCGGCAAGCTGGGATACAACTTGTATGTAAAAGCAATTGGCAGTGAAACGGTGCTCCAGTTGACCAACCATCCTTCTGATTGGATTAGTTCGACCTGGTCGCCCGACGGCTCGCAGATTGCGTTTCATCGCCTAGCTGGGGATGACACTGGTATCTATGTTGTGCCAGCATTGGGAGGGCCGGAACGCAAGCTGGTTTCGACTCACGCACCCCACGGGGTCGCTGCTCCGCTCAGTTGGTCGCCCGACGGAAAATGGATCGCATATGCCGATACGGAAAGCGGCCAACCCGGCAACCGCGCCTTCCTGCTGAACGTTGCGACTCTGGAAAGCCACAAATTTCCGCACGATCCGTCCTGCCAGCACGAGGAATTCCTGACTTTTTCGCACAGCGGGCAGGATCTGGCCATTGTCTGCAACCACAACACGATCGGCTTCGAGGTTATGGTTACCAATCTCGAGGGCAAGTCCAGACGGTCGCTGACCACGTTTAGCCGTTTTATCTTGGGACTGGCTTGGAGTGCGGACGATCAGTCCCTGATCGTCTCGGAAGAGGTTCTAGATGGTGCGGACGGCAGCGAATTCGATGAAATCCGGGTGCATGGCGGCGACGTGCACAAACTTTCGGTAACAGCAGGATCTTGGCAAGCGATTTCCGACGATGGGCACAAACTGGCTTTCAGCAAGGTCGAAACCCATCTTGGCATCTGGAGAAAAGACCTGCAAAATTCCGAAGCTCCCGCAGTTCAGATGTATGACTCCACGCGGCCTCAAAACAATAGCCAATATTCGCCGGACGGCCAGCATGTAGCGTTCGATTCGGATCGATCTGGAACCTGGAGTGTTTGGGTGGCGGAAATCGATGGAAGCAACCTGGTACAGATCTCGCATGGAGAACCCGCTGGTTTTCCCCGCTGGTCGCCAGATTCGAAGAAGATTGCGTTCTCGACGCGGGATCCTGACGGTCTCGAAAGTGTGTACACGGCGGACCTATCGGATCGTGTGGCCCGCAAGCTTCGGACCAATATTCGTCAGCAATCCATTCCCTATTGGTCGCACGATGGAAAGTGGATCTATTTTCTCGGATACGAAGGGAATAGCCATCAGCTTTACCGTTGTCCCGCAGGAGGAGGTGACGCAACTCTTCTGGTGGGGTCGTTGGAATTGACGATGGCGATCGAGTCGGCCGACGGCAAGGTGCTGTACTTTTCATCAAGGTTTATCGACGCGAATATCATGATGCTGGCCCTGGACCGACCCGGTGCGACGCCGCAAGCAATACCGCAAATGGCCAAAATCTTCACTGCAGCCCACTGGGCCGTGGTGCCCGCTGGCATCTACTTCAGCCCCCATGACAATCCGCGAAGCGTCTGTTTTTACGATTTCGCCACGAAACACACGAGGGAAACATTCAGAGCGGACAAGGACCTTAATGAGGGCATGTCTGTTTCTCCAGACGGGCGCTACATGCTCTACTCCCAAATGGATGAAAGCAACGCCGACATCATGCTCGTCAATCATTTCCGTTAAGAATCCCCGTTCTGATAGCAGCGGGACCAACGACCTCAATACTGATAAGGGCGAGGTCGGTGGTTCAAGTCCACCCAGGCCCACCATTCAAATCACCAGTAAATACGCGTCGATTCTCACTTTTCCCCTTTTCGGGCTCTCCCTCAAAAGACCGTTTTGTCAGCCGTTTGTCAACTTCACGATTGGCCGGATGGCACTACACTCAGGGCGTTAAGACCCTTCGGGTGACGCCCGAACGGCTAGCATCGACTAGGCTATGTCGAGAACGATGCCCTGTCACGTCGAAGGACGTGGAAGGCAGTGCAAGACACTGCAAGACTGCGCAAGGAGCGGGAAGTCATTTTTAGTGAATTTGCGGGGGCTTAGTTCAGTTGGTTAGAACGCCTGCATGTCACGCAGGAGGTCGCCTGTTCGACGGCTTGAGCGAACGCGCGCAGAGCACCGTGCCTGCTTTTACGGTATCCGCGAAAACGCGCGTCCAATTAAGCGCTAGCGTTAGTCAGGACTTATGAACCGCCTGGCGGAAGAGTGGACGGATTGCAACTTGGAGTATGCCAACGACGGTGCACTCCACGAATAAGACTTTACTCCACTGAAACCCTGGCGTATGGTCCACCACACGGCGATCCCGGGAACCTCGACGCATTGAAGTGAGCCACACGCATCGCACTTACCCCTGGGCTCTGAGTAGTCCTAGGGAGCTTGCCCGGCCAGCACTACTAAGCGACAGAGGCCTCTGAAGATGATTCCTGCGGGAGCGACTTTGCCGGGCTCCTACGATCCGTTTATCGTCGCTCTTTCTGCTGTGATTGCGGTTGCGTCTTCTTATGCCGCCCTCGATCTTGCGGGACGCGTAACTGCCAGCAAAGGTCGAGCCTTCGCGGCATGGTTGACCTGCGGCTCGGTCGTCATGGGAATTGGAATTTGGTCCATGCATTTCACCGCCATGCTGGGGTTTAAGCTGCCGGTTCCGGTGAGCTACGATTGGCGGAAGGTTTTGCAGTCCTTTTTCGTAGCGGTACTTGCTTCTTCCCTGGCCCTCTATCTGGTAAGCCGCAAGAAAATGAGCAACGCCCGCGCGATAGGCGGCGGCGTCATGATGGGGTTCGGAATTGCTCCCTTACATTACCTGGACATGTTGGCGATGCGGATGAGGGCGGATTGCCACTATAATTTCATGTTGGTGGCCTTGTCCGTTGTGTTTGCCATCGCGTTTTCCTATTCCGCGTTGCGCATTGCCTTTTACTTTCGAGACGCAACGGCAGAGGCCATGAGAAAAATCGGGGGCGCTTTTTTCATGGCCTCTGCGATTTGTGCGATGCATTACACCGGCATGGCAGCAACAACTTTCATCGCTTCCGGGGTCGAGCCGGATCTGGCGCAATCCGTGAGCGTTTCAGCACTCGGAACTACAGGCATCATCATCGTTACGCTGCTCATCCTCGGTCTTGCCATGCTGTCTTCGCTCGTGGATCGCCGCTACGAAGCCCAGGCATTCCAATTAGCTTTGGCGCAAGCAAATGTGGAGCTCGTTTACCTGGGTCGAGCCGCATCCCTCGGGGAGCTAGCAATGTCCATTGCGCATGAGATCAATCAACCTCTTGGCGCGGTGGTCAATAGTGCCAGTGCTGCCTTGCGCTGGCTTGCGAACCAGCCACCAAATCTCCAGGAAGCGCGGGAAGCCGCAACCCAGACAGTTCGCGAGGCCAATCGCGCTGGTGAGGTAATCGCCAGAATTCGCGCATTGGTGAAGAAAGAAACGCCTCGAATGGAGCGCCTCGATCTGAATGAAGTGATCCGGGAGGCGTTGGCGCTGGCCGGCAATGAAATTGCAAAATGTCGCGTCGTTGTGAAAAGTGATTTGAGTGCCACTGCTCCTGCTGTTTCGGGAGATCGCGTGCAACTCCAGCAAGTGCTATTTAATTTGATCATCAATGCCATCGAAGCCGTGCATGCGGTAAAGGATGGCCCAAGGGAGTTGCGCATCACATCGACAACGGATTCCAGTGTCGTCCAAGTTTCTGTTGAAGACACCGGCGTCGGGCTGGGTCAAGAAGACCTGGACCGTATATTTCATCCTTTTTACACAACCAAGCGAGATGGGATTGGAATGGGACTTTCCATCAGCCGTTCGATCATTGAAGCTCATGGAGGTCAATTGTGGGTTGGGTCGCGTTCCCCGCGCGGCGCGGTCTTCCAGTTCAGGCTCCCTAAGGCCGACGGTGCCGAATGACGGAACGGCAATCATTGGTTTTCGTCATCGATGACGACACTTCGACGCGTGAGACCCTTAGCAGCTTGATTCGCTCCGTTGGGTTGCGCGTTCAGCTGTTTGCTTCCGCGGAGGAATTTCTAAGGTGCGAGCGACCCGATACGGACAGTTGCCTTGTCCTTGACATCAGGCTGCGCGGTATGAGCGGGCTGGATTTTCAAGGCAAGTTGGCCGACAGCGGCATCTCCGTTCCAATTGTCTTCATCACCGGGCATGGTGACATCCAGATGTCCGTCCGCGCCATGAAGGCAGGAGCCATCGAATTCCTGACCAAGCCATTCCGCGATCAGGACCTACTTGACGCGATTTACGTCGCATTGGAAAAGGACGGCGAGAGCCGCCAGCGAGGCGCAGAAGTTGCGCAGTTAGAAACCAGGTTTGCTTCGCTGACGCCTCGTGAACGCCAGGTGCTCCCCCTGGTGGTCTCCGGCTTGCCTAACAAACAAATCGCCGCCGAACTTGGAATCAGTGAGGCCGTCACCAAGGTCCACCGCAGTCAACTCATGCGCAAAATGCGAGCGGATTCCTTGCCTGATTTAGTCCGGATGGCTGGGAAGATAGGATTCCCGTCCCGCAGCAATCGTAAAAACTAACTAAAGTAAAGATCGCACTCACCAACGCACAATAGATTCACCTCGCCAACCGGTGGTACGTTCGCCTCGATGGAGTATTCCATCGAGAGAGGAACTACCGATGCCCAACTCAAGGTTGGAAGTGCAACACCATAGCGACCTTCGGCCCCACTTGGAAAAGATCCTCAGTTGCGTAAAGTCCCTGCACGTCACCCTCAGCGCCGTCATGGCTGACGTTGCGGCCATCCGTAAAACAATTTTCGAGGACCCGGAAAAAATCGACACCTACCGAAATCATTTGAAGCAGACAATCGCGACCACCAAGCCCCTAGTCGACGAGGCCATGCTTTCCTACGATTTTCTAATGCAGGAAATTTCCGACTCCCAGCAATGGACGAACTGAGCCTGCCGCATAAGCTCGCGGGCGCACGTCTCCTCAGTATTGGGACCCTCTATGGAAGCCCAAAGACTACGCCACAGCTCCATAGCCAACAAACCACGTGCCGTGAGAGGAGCACTAGGCAATGACAAGTGGACTTAGGAGGCCCGCCCCAGCCAAAGCTTGGATTGAGACCGAAGAACTGGCAAGGATCTTGGACTCCACGGCAGAGGCGATCTATGGGCTAGACATGCTGGGCAACTGCATGTTTTGCAATTCTGCGTGTCTGCGATTTCTGGGATACAAGGACCCGGCAGAACTCATCGGTAAGAAGATGCACACCATGATGCACCATTCTCGCCCCGATGGAACACCTTACCCCAGCGAAGAATGTCGTATTTACTCAGCTTTTCGTCGAGGCGAGGGTAGCCACGTGGACGATGAAGTCGTGTGGCGTGCCGACGGAACGAGCTTCCCAGTTGAGTATTGGTCCTACCCGATACGTAAGGACAACGAATTGATGGGTGTCGTAGTAACTTTCGTCGACATCACTGAGCGCAGGAGAGCACAGTACGCCCTACAGCAAAGTGAGGAAATGTTTCGACAGTTGGCGGAAAATATCCGCGAAGTCTTTTTCATCATGACGCCAGATCCACCGAGAATGGCTTATATCAGCCCGGCTTACGAGGAAGTTTCCGGAAGACCCCGTCAGGATCTTTACGACCGTGTCGATGCTTGGATCGACTTGGTTCATCAGGAAGATCGCCAGCAGGTAGTAGACGTTTTTGAACAGTCCCTGCGAGGCATTGCAACGGCCATGGAGTACCGGATGCGTCGGCCTGATGGATCAGTCCGTTGGATTCACGCACGTAGCTTTCCCGTTCGGGACTCGCAGGGCAAGTTGGGCCGCATTGTTGGTATTGCTGAAGACATTACCGACCGCAAGAAAGCGCTGGAAGAGTTGAAACTCGCCAAGGCAGCCGCAGAAACTGCAAATCGGACAAAGAGCGAATTCCTCGCGAACATCAGTCACGAAATCCGAACGCCAATGAACGGCATTATTGGGATAACCGACCTCCTGCTCGATACGCAAATGACCACAGAGCAAACCGAATACCTCCAGATGGTAAAAACCTCTGCTGACTCGCTCTTGATGATTATCAACGACATGCTAGATTTTTCAAAGATCGAGGCCGGCAAATTGGAACTGGAGTCCATCACTTTCGATTTACGAGAGAGCCTTGAAGGGGTGATAAAACTACTAGCGATTAAGGCTCATAACAAGGGCCTTGAGCTCCTCTTGAAAGTTCGCCCTAGCGTGCCCACGTTGGTGGTAGGTGATCCTGCTCGATTACGACAGATTCTAATTAATTTGGTGGGAAACGCCCTTAAGTTTACAGAGCGGGGAGAAGTTGTAGTCGACGCGCGAAAAGAGACGGAAAGGGATGATTGCACGACCTTTCATTTTAGTGTCCGAGATACAGGGATTGGAATTCCAAATGACAAACAAGAGTTGATCTTCGATGCATTTTCGCAAGCAGATTCGTCATCTACGCGCAAGTTTGGGGGCACCGGACTCGGCCTTACCATTTCAGATCGACTTGTTAACTTGATGGGTGGGCGAATCTGGGTCGAGAGCAAACTTGGACGCGGTTCTACATTCCACTTCACCGTTCGGTTGGAGCTCGGATCATAGCGAGAGCCCTGCCTCAATCGTCTCTCATTCCGTCCATGCCCGGCCAGACCCTGAAACGCCGACATTGTTAGAGATCGATCTGAAATCGGCGTGTTGATTCGACTACCACGCGATAACTCCTGTATGGCAACTCGGAGCACCTTGGCACGACAAATGCAGCAAGAGGCAAAAGCGCTGAAAATTCCTTCCGTGTTGATGACCCGGCGGACCTACGATCGCAATACTGATAAGGGCGAGGTTGGTGGTTCAAGTCCACCCAGGCCCACCATTATTTTAGGCTTATCGGGTATCTCCACAGAAACCTCAACCCACAATCCAACCCACACCTTGACTGACTCCATTGCATCAGCTGAGTAACAGATCGAGCATCGTCTGAAACATTCCTGCGCCCGGAGCCGGCTTGGCTCTTCGCTTCAGTTCGTTCTATTTAAAAGCAGGTTTGTCCTATTTCAGCGTTGTCTTGATAGTCAGTTTATGGGCCTAGAAGGAAAAGGTGCCCGTCGAGGGCCATGAGTTGAATATCAAAGGTCGTTTCGCTCCTCAACGCGCCGCGAAGAGAGCGGCCACCGCGCAATTTCACCGTAGCTGCTGTATAAGAAATGGGTGCAGCAGTAAGACCTTCGCCACCTCGGTGGCGTCCACCCGCTCCCGCCTCCGGAGGAAGTGAGCCCGGATCGAGCAGCGTATGCTTGAGGAGCTCAGCCGTACGCGTGCGTCCAACACACTTTAGTCGAAGGCTTTGCAAACCGTTGCCACCTCCGTCCGCGCTTTCGGGAATATCTCTCAAAAGAGCAATTTGCCAACTATGGATAGTTTCCGTACGGCCAACAACTCGTCCGCAGTTGGCCAAAGCGGGTTCTGACTACTTCGCTGGAGAATTCTGAATCAATACCAGATCCGAAGGAGAATCTCCGCGCACCAGGGCCAGGCTCTTGCGATCGGGCGACCATTGATAAGAGTAGATTTTGAGGGAACTGAAGTTCGTCAATTGTCGGCCGGTGCCGCCGTCCAGCGGTTGCAGCCACAAATTGTCCACTCCCTTTTCACGGACAGGGTAGACGATACCTTTGCCGTCGGGGCTGAAGCGGGGTTGCGGTTGATGCCGCGGGTCATACTCGAACATTCGCAGGACCTGGCCGGAATCAAGAGAAACCAAGGAAATCGTTGGCCTCTGGGCTTTGAAATCGTAAATGCCCAGCACAACCGTCTTTCCGTCGCGGGCAACGTCAAAACCGGCGCTATATTCCGCAAAATCCTTTGTAACTCGTTCCGGCTGACCTCCGTCGATGGACACTTTCATATAGGCAGGAACGGTCATGTCCATATAAAAGATGCTTTTGGCGTCCGGGGAGCACATCGGAAACATATCTCTCTTGCCGTCGGTGAGACGGTGCAATCCGGTGCCGTCCGCTTCACTGCGCCAAATGTTCACCGAGAGGGTTTTCAACATCCTGCGCGCGAAAACAAGGTGGCCGTCGCTGCAGCCGTTAGGCTGCATCGCCGCAGACTCCTTTTCGGAAGCGATCTCCCCCTTGCGTTCGCCGTTCGGGCTGATCTCCCGAATGGATGACCCCTGCTCCGTCAGCAGATTGCCATCTCTCGCCCATGCGACCACCGGCACGGCGTCTCCCGAACTAACCTGCCTAACGTCGGAGTAATCGTCCTTTAGGCCTGAACTCACATAGACGTCGCGCACTGGCTGGCGCATGACAGTGGCAATGGTCGCGCCGTTGGAGGAGACACTCAAGTTGGCATAGTCATTCGTGTCGGCGGTAATTGGACGAAACTTGCCATCCGGATAACTGATCAGCCCAACCTGCTGTCGGCTAAAGTTTGTTTCCATGCTGGAGTAGATTACTGCCAAGGCTCTTCCATCGGGCAGCCAAGACACATTGGTTAGCGCTGTGTATGGCGGCCTGGATATCGTCCTCTGGGCGCCCGTGTCCGGATCAATCGAAATCACTGCGCTTATGCTGTCTTCCCCCTGATCGAAGATCGTACCGACGATCGCCTTTCCATCCGGCGACCAGGCTGAATCCGACACCACATTGGCCATTGGACCGGAGAAAATGCTCTTTTCGTTGCTGCCGTCGGCATTTGCGATGAGGAGGTGGTACTTGCCAGGGTCGGGATCGTTGGCGCGTATGAAAGCGAAGCGCCGCCCGTCGGAAGAAAAACTTGGATTCGTGTCTACATCCTTGACCAGAAGTTGTGGAGTTCCACCCAGCACGGGGATGCGGTATAGATCGTATTCCTGAGACGCAGGACCGCTGACCAATTGGGTATGCGAAAAGTAAATGTGGCTTCCATCGGGAGAGAAGCGCAGGGCCGAGTATTGCACATGCTCTGGCGGAATGATCTGCACGTTGCTTTCGCTCGTCAGATGGCGCAGCCACAATGATTCATTACTCTCGCTATTCAACACGTAGGCCATGTAGTTTCCGTCGGGAGACATGGTCCCGATCCGCGCATTGTGAGTGCCGCTGATCTTGGTGATCTTGATGCTCAGGAAAGGCTGGCTACGGGCGAAGAAAAACAAGCTGTATATGCCGAATGCAGCCGCGGTGATCAGTAGCAGTACGGCGGCAACCATGACTCCAACGCCGGCTTTGTGCTGGCGCGCGGCAGCGACCAGGGCCGCACCACTGGAGCCGCGCTCGGCTCCTGCAACGGGCACGTTTGCACTCGAAACGCGAACGGCCGCGGAATCCTGAACCTGGCGCTTCCCCGATTCGGTGTCGCGCTTGAGCCGCTTGAGATCGCTTCTAAGTTCGGGCGCGGCTTGATAGCGCAGTTCGCGATCCTTCTCCAGCAGCTTGCTGATAATGTCTTCCAGCTTGGGTGGTAATGTCGGATTCAACCGTATGGGCGGCAGCGGAGTTCGATTGAGGATGCCGTCGAAGACGGTTGCTGAAGTTTCTCCCGGGAAAGGCAAGGCTCCTGTGGCCATCTCATACAGCACTGTTCCGAAGGAAAATAAATCGGTGCGGGCATCGAGATCCTTGCCCTTGGCCTGCTCCGGGGACATGTACGCGACGGTGCCAACCGCCGCGCCGGGGCTTGTCAGCAGCTCATGGCTGTCGGCGGTGGTGGCCGCTGTGGGCCCTACCGACTGCGCTTTCGGCAGGAGGGCAACTTTGGCCAACCCAAAGTCCAGGATCTTGGCGTGCCCTCGTCTGGTGATAAAGATATTAGCGGGCTTAATATCGCGATGAACAATGCCTCCGGTGTGTGCGGCGTCCAGCGCATCCGCCACCTCGATGGCTACCTCCACCAGCGTCTCAGTCTCTAATGGTCGTCCCGCGATGCGGTGCCTGAGTGTGACTCCATCCAGAAACTCCATCACGATGCACGTCTGCCCATCCTGCTCGTTGATTTCATGAATTGTGCAAATGTTGGGATGGTTCAGAGCAGAAGCGGCCTTTGCTTCGCGGCGAAAGCGGCCCAAGACTTGTGCATCTTTGGCCACTTCGTCGGGCAAAAACTTCAACGCAACAAAGCGATCGAGTTTGGTGTCCTCGGCTTTGAATACTACGCCCATTCCGCCGGCGCCCAGCTTCTCGATGATGCGATAGTGCAAGATGGTTTGGCCGATCATGGGAGACGGGTGTCGCCAGAGCATTCATCTTAAGGACGGGGTCGAGGCGAGTCAACGTGTTCACAGTTCTGGGCGAAGCGCGCCGAGAGTATATTTGCGTTTAACGATAAATCCGTAAACTGATTCGGGCCGGAAGTCGGCTTCTGGGAAGTCAGCGACGCAAATAGTCAACGAGTAGATATCACATCGGGGGGATAACACTCTTAGACCGGACGGATTTTCAAGCGGGGGGCCGGATGTTGCACCAAAACAATCCAACCCACACTTACCTGCGTTCACCGCGCGAGCGGCGTAGCGACTCCTGGCGCGGTGATATATTCTACTCAGGCCGCCGCACTCACCTTGAACCGAAGCGAATCACCGAGCGGGCTCCTAGGCGCAGATTGTCTTGGTAATCTTCCAGGGCGTTGCTGAAGACTGGCGGCGGTTTGCAAATTTTTCCTGCCCTGTTCGTACACACCACGCTTCATTCGGTGCCCATCTTGGATTACTTCTGTATAGCCGACCATCCGCCCGGAATCAGCGTGAGCTACCGGGCGAACACAAACAATTCATTGGAAATGGCAACTCCTCGGCTCATCACTTAGGTGAACAATACTTCTTCGGCTTGATCTGCAATCGGACGGGTCACCGCATTTTCTAAGAGTGCCACAGAAAAAACCGATGTATCATTCGACATCTAGCCCGCGTGCGTCACGTTCACCATGCGAAGAATTATCGGGGCCGAGGCGCGGAACTTCCAAGATTGGGCCATCCGCAAGTACAGGAAATCCCATGGCAGATTGGCAAATGCGAGAAAAGCAGCCACTCCGAGGACCTCGGCCGGAGCCAGCAGGGCCGCCGCTCAAGAACTACATCACGCCCGCCGGATTGCAGCGGTTGAAAGACGAGCATGTGTTCCTGCTGAGGCGGGAGCGGCCCGCGGTGGTAGAGGTCGTAGCGTGGGCTGCTAGTAATGGGGACCGCAGTGAAAACGCCGACTACCTCTACGGCAAGCGACGGCTAGGCCAGATTGATTCGCGGATTCGCTTTCTCACGAAACGCATCGACGCTGCCGTGGTCACCGATCCCGCCGCTGCGCGGCAGGGGTCAGCCGCAACGCGCATCTTCTTCGGCGCAACCGTGACCTACAAGGACGCCGCCGGCCTGGAACACGTTGTCTCGATCGTCGGCATCGACGAGGTGGACCTCAACCGCGGCTACATCAGCTGGCGCTCGCCTCTCGCTAATGCGCTGATGAAGGCGAGTCCCGGCGACCGGGTGGAACTGCGCGCGCCAGCGAAGACCGAGCATCTCGAGATCATCGAGGTCGAGTACGCGCCGATTCCGATGGATCCTTTCTGCGAACCGCTAGGAGCTCAGTCGACGCCCAAGGCCGAACGTTCCTAGACCAAGCCGCCCTACTTTGAGCGTTCCCCGATATGGTTGGAACCCAGGGTATTACCGAGAATGAGAATGTGGATTGCCACAAACGTCATGGACTTTTTCTAACCCACAATCCAACCTTCACCATACGATGCCTTGCTCGATTTTCGCGCATTTTGGCAATCCCCGCGGACTCCCCACAATCGGAGGCAATCGCCAAGCTTCACAGTTTGAGCCCTCAATGATTCAATTGAACGGCGACCTGAGGTCACCATGTCGGGGCCAGATTGCCCGGCGGCTGCGTCAACTCACTTCTGTGCTGGGTTAGAGCCGAATCATTGTCGGGGGAGATCCATCAGCACCACATCCGAACGCTCCTGCACTCGTTCGAACACCACTTCGCCGCCGTCGGATGAGATGTCGAAGTCATGAACGTCGAAGTCGGCAGGGAGATTGGTTAGCTGCCGCTCGGCGCCCGTCTCCAGGTTTATCAGATAGAGATTCTTATGTTGGATCTCTCCTCGCAGGAGCACGAGTCCACGTTCCCCGGCGAGGAAGGCCAGATGACGGGCTCCGCGGGTCAGCGTCAGTACCGGAAGGGGATGCGCGGTAGCCGCGGCCGTGACGGCCTTCACCGAAAATGTGGTTCCGATGTCGGGGCCCGAGTAGATCACGAACTTGCCATTCGGAGCCCATGCAGGATCGACCGAGTACTCCCGGACAAAAAGAACGGGCGGGCGACCATCGACGGGCACCCGGAAAAGTTGAGGGACGCCTTGAACGTCCGCCGCCGAGGTAATCGATTTGCCGTCGGGCTCCCACACAGGAGCACCCTGCAAGTTGAGTGAATCGGCCACAATCCGCGCGTCGGTGCCGTCGGACCGCATCACGTACAAGAGCGTCTGCCCGCGTTGCCGCACTGAGAAGGCTATAGATCGTCCATCAGGAGAGATTGCCGGGCCACCAAAGACTCGCGCTCCTTGACCGCTCCACAACTCCGTTCCAGTTCCGTTAGCGAATTTCCAGACGCTTTCGCTCGTGCCGCTCGCAGAAACATACAGGAGATAGTCGGGACCGAGTCGCGGGGCAAATCCAGTGCTGGTCGTCAGTGGAACTCGAACCGGGGCCGACACCTGGGTGAGTGGATCAGCGATCCGCAAGCGCCACAGTGATCGCTTCGAGCTCGCAATCGTAAATAGTAGACGGCGACCGTCAGCGCTGACCGCCAGGGAAGAGTACCGGTCAAGGCCTGAGCTCAACCGGTGTGGAATGCGCCGCTCGATATCCATGCCATAAAGCCAAGGTCCTGCACCGTCGGAATCCCTCGCGAGGTAAAGCAACGTCCGGCGATCCAGGAAAACCGGATAAGTCACTTGCCCATTATGCGCGGTGATGCGTTCCGTGGTGCCGCCAGTTGGCTTGATGCGCCAGATGTCCAATTTATCCGGCAGGGTACCCTCGACGAAGTAGATAAAGGCCGAGTCGGGGGACCACAATGGAAAGTGTGAGTGGAGGCCGGCAGACGCAGTGAAGATGGGCGCACCGTCGGATCGCCTGCTGCCGTCCGAGACGAACAATGGATCACCAGGGCCGGGCGTGTGAAATGCGAGTCGTGAGCCATCGTGAGACCAGTCGAATTCCGCCACCCCCTCAAGGTATGGCTTCGGCTGTCCTCCCAACATTGGCACTGCCCAGATGTTGATATCACTGCTGCGGGAGCTATCGTGCTTGCGAACCCAAAATGTCACGAGAGAGTCATCGTGCGAGAAACCGAGCGTCCGTATCGATGGATTGACGAGTTCCGGAACGCTTGCGCGGGTCAAATTGTGAAATTCTCCCGAACCGACCTGGGTGACCCAGACGTCTGTCTGTCCATCCCGGTCTGACAGAAACGCCACGAAGTGACCGTCGTGTGACACCGCTGCGGAGAGTCCCTTTCCCTCGAATTCGGTGACGGTCTGAAATTGCGCGCCAGCGATGGGGTTTTTCCAAAAATACTCCGTTTTCTGCAACCAGAGCCTTCCTCCAATTGCCAGGACCGCGCCCACCGCTATTAGAAGCACAACGAACTTGAAGAGATTTGCAGAGGTCGCTACCGCCGAGCGCGGTAGCGCTCCATCAGGATTGGGCGAGGGGGTATCGTTCCCACTGTCCTGCGCTGCTCGAAGATTCCGGCTGCGCGCCCAGTCTTCCAGTTCCGCCCGAAAAGCGTATACCGAGCCCATCCTGTCATGCAGGTGTCGGTGAACGGGCATCCCCTCCCGCTTTTCCCAGCGCTGCACCGTCGTCACATCGCGTTTGAGGTATGCCGATATTTCCTTCCAGGAATTCAGCCGGTCATCGATAGGTTTTTCGGAACGTGGCGTGTTTGGGGTTGCTTCACCCATCGTGTTCTCCGAACCGATCCGCGTTCCCGCGAGGTACGTAACTTTATTGTATCTCCGCCGCTCGGTACGTTAAAAGACGGCATTTGACAGCAAATGGACTCTACCGCACCTTGCCGTTTGACAACATCTGTTCAGGTATCTGATCGTGTCCGCAGGTCTGCGGGGCGGAATCAGCGAAATTCGTTTCTCCGTTCGTGACTCCCTCGCGAAGCCCTAATGCCCATGGGTCCCGAGCGGCTTTCGGCGACCAAGGCAGGGATCTCAATTCTGGAGGTGTTTCATGAACGGCAAACGCTTGCGGTCGATTGCACGAATCTTCGCGGCTCTAACACTGGCGGTAAGTAGCGGCGCTTTGGCTTGGGCCCCAACGCCCGAGCACTTTAGGGGTACTATCAGCGATTACACCCCCCTGAATTCCGGCGCTAGTCCGACCGGTCCATATGAAATGCGTGGTCATTGGTCGCTGGACCTGAAGCGAGGCGCCAAGGCTGATTTTTCAGCGTTGATGACCCTGCAACGGTCCGACTACTGGCTTTGGTTCTCGAATTCGGATCCCAGCAATCCGGACATCCGGGGTGCCCATACCCACCACATCACCATGACCGATGCTACCGTCACCTACCAAGCGACTGGTTGTCCCGCCGATAACCCTACCACCACAACGCGTTTCATGGTCAGCGGCCCAGCGACGTTCATCACCGGCAATGGGAAGCCGGGGCCTTTTGAGGCAAAGGGTCCAACGACGCTGCATGTCTGCATTACCGGAGGGTCAGACGTTACGTACTCGAATATGACGATGGAGCTCATCGGACCCGCCACCGGACATTTCGGCACCCAAGCTATCCACGGCGTCGTTCGCTTTCTGCACAAGGATGATGACGATAAGCATGACGATCGACATTAAAGATCGCCGACCCTGTAAAACCAATGCACGCTACGCTGATAAGGGCGAGGTCGGTGGTTCAAGTCACCCAGGCCCACCATTCAAATCAGGGGCTTTTTCAGTAGTCGAGGGATTGTGCCCAGTTTTGTGTCCCGCCCGGTTCAGAGACGGCCTTTGCAATGGCGAACTCCTTATGGGCTGACACGCGGTACGGCGAATACTACTGGATTGATAAGATTGGTGATCGGCGAGGCATTCGCCTGCTCGTTCAGACACGGATGAAATTCTTGCCCACCACAGCTCCGTCGAATCAAAAGAGCTCGACGAGTGCCACATGGCCCGTAACAGAAGCGAGTCGGGCATCCCTCGTAAGTAATGTAGCTCCGAGCTTCTCGGCAAGCACGACGTAGGCGGCATCATAGGCAGAAAAATTGTGACGGAGTTGCCAAACGCGTGGCATGAGCACGAGATGAGGATACCGAGTAACACGAAGATCGAGCAGATCCCGGACCGCCTCATCTGCACGATGTGCAGAGACCACTCTTTGCAGTGAAAGACGCCTCAGTACCTGCGTGGCCTCAAGATCTAGGAGGTGAGGCGCGTGCAGGGTTTCGTTACTCGAATAAATACGCCTCTCGATGCTCTGCCCCGCAGATGTCTGAAGAAGCCAGTCAACGGCAGCAGACGCATCCAGGACGATCACCGCGCCTCACGCTCTTCTCGCACCAGACGAGCGGTATCGATCTGCGCTGAAACCGGCTTACGTTTGTGCAGTCGCTCCCGCAATTCTGCGAGCGTCGGCCTCTCCGCGATTTCCTTGATCTCCGCCAACAGATAGTCCGAGAGCGACATGCCTGCCATTGCAGCGCGGGCTTTCAGGCCGCGGTGCAGGGCATCGGGTACGTTACGAAGCTGAATCATTTTTGACATGCTATCAGCATACTTTCATGTCAGCTACATGTCAACGCCATGCTCTTCAAAGAACTCATCCGGCCGATGTGCTAAACGCCGTTTCACTGTCCGACAGCACCAAAAAACCAGGGCTTGGGTGAACGAAGAAGGAGACGCCCGCGGGACGCCTCAATGGAAAGAAGACGAAAGACCCCGGTTGGGATACGCTGAGCAACGGCGAACTCCTGAGAGCCGCGGAGGAAGCAGCCTCCTCAATACTTTGAAGGACGAGGTCGGTGGTGCAAGTCATACAGGCCCACCATTCATTTCACACCCAATATATATCGGCAATTCTCACTTTTCTCTTCCAGGGCTCACGAAGTTGAACCGTTTCAAAATCAAGAGGCAGACTTCTTGCTTGCGGGCATCCGTAAAGGCTCAAGCCTCTTTTGCTTTTGCTGCCGCGGTAAATGCCGCCGCATTCTTTCGGACGAACTCTTGCACACTCAGCGGCTCTTGCCCCGTCAGTGTGCGCACATCGTCTGACATCCGGTCATAGCGCCCCGCGCGATGCAGATTGCCCATCGTCGCCAGGTGATTCACTAGGTGAACCGGCAACCCGCGCTTGAGTAGCTCGTCCCGCCAAGGCTCGACGGGAATGTCCTGAAAGCTTATTGTGCGGCCCAGCGCTTTCGAATACTCCTGCGCAAAGAAATGCATGTTCTCGGACTGCGGACCCGTCAGGTGATAGATCTTGCCGATGTGCGGTTGCGGATTGGCGAGCAGCACGGCAACCGTGCGTGCAACATCTGCCACTGCCACCGGCGAAGTCTTACCCTGCCCGAACGGTAGCCTGATCTGATCGGATTCCCTGACTGAATCCGGAGTCAAAGTCAGAAAGAAGCCTTCGAGAAACACTGTCGGCCGCACGTGCACAACCGGCAGACCGGACCAGTTCAGCGCCTGCTCGGCGAGCCAGTGCAGCTTGTGCTGCGGGCTCGGAGTAGTTTCAGTAATGCTCATCTGAGAGACCGTCATCTGCGACATGTTGATGAACGCCTTCACGCCATGATGCTTCGCCACCGCCGCCGTATTAACGGTCGCCGCCAGATAGGCATCCGAAACCGACGTGCCGAAGTACATCGTCTCGCAGCCGGCAATCACCCTATGCATGGAATCGAGATCGAGCAGATTGCCAACCACGACTTCCGCACCCAGCGCACGCAATGCTTGCGCACGCTCGTCCTCAGTTCGCACCATAGCCCGTACCGCTTTGCCTTGGTTCAACAGCAGTTCGGTGACCGCGCGTCCTACCGCGCCGACGCGGCCCGCAGCGCCAGTAACCAGAATGGGATTCGCCATGTTTTTTCTCCCGTGCGTTCAGTTAAATCGAAAGAGAGACTTGTTGAATGTAAGTGCCGCATCGCTTCGGTGGGCGGCTGCAAATGTCGTTACGAATATCAATTTAGAATGCCTCCAACGCCGTTGCTAAGCGTGAGAACGCAGGCGTAGCTAAGCGGCGTCATGCTGCGGCTTGAAGGGTCGCGCCTTCGCTCCGGGCTTCGATGGCTTTAATGGAGTTCTTGAAGGCCGTCTCCAAAACGTTTCTGCCGATGGTCCTGAGTACGAAACCCAGCATTCGGCCCCTGAGGTTCTTGCCCTCGCGTACAACGACAACATCGATGTCCGTCGTTCCGTTGGGATTCCGGATAAAGGTGTAGGTGTGGCCCGACGCGCCTCCCCACAAGTTAGAGTCGGTCGTCGTGAGGACAACGCGATTCGGATCGGACCAGTCGTAGTGCAGACGTTCCCAGATACCGCCCGAACCCTCCGTGACGTCGGCCTCCGTTTGGTCGAGGTGATGTACCTTCAGATACTCATCGGCGCTGTTGCCAAAGAGCGTCGAGCGGCCCGGCCCGAAGTCGGTGAGCCCCGCGACGTACCGCTCCGGTGTCAAGGTCGTTGTCTGGTGGAAGTGAATATTTGTGTTCGTCATTGTCGTTCTCCTTTCGCTGAGCACTGACCCAACACAAGAGTGCAGGTTGTTTGCCACTCGAAAACTACTGAAAAGAAAGGGCGTAAGGCTCAGACACTGGCCGCGCGCTCAGCAAAATGCCGAAGCATCAGCAACGAGCCAGGGGTGTACAAAGCTATTTGGAGATTGGGCGCTTCTGACCGTATTTATCTATGCCCAGCCGCCTGATCTTTGATTCCAGTGTCTGCCGGGGAATCCCGAGCTTCGCGGCTGCGCCGGAGGGCCCCGAGATACGTCCATGACTTTCAGACAACGCTGCTTCGATCATTTCCGCTTCGCGATTCGCGAGTGCTGATAGACCTTCATGCGGCTCCGCGGAATTTGCCGGTTCACGTTTCAGCCAGCTCTCATCAACGACGAAGGTGTCGGTCTCACTAAGGATGACGGCGCGTTCCACAACATTTTGCAATTCGCGGATATTTCCAGGCCAAGGGTAGGCGGTCAGGATTCCCAAAGTATCTTTGCTGATCCGGTGGATTTTTTTGCCGGCTCCTTTGGCGAACCGCCCAACGAAGTACTCCACGAGCAATGGAATATCTTCTGCCCGCTCACGCAGCGGCGGAACGGCGATCGGAAAAACGTCCAATCGGTAGAAAAGATCCTGTCGGAAGCTTCCAGCCGCTACGGCGGCCGGCAGGTCGCGATTGGTTGCCGCTATCAAACGGACATCAACGGAAATCGGTTGATTGCTCCCTACCCTCTCAAATTCCCGCTCTTGCAAGACGCGCAGGAGCGCGATCTGCGTTTCCATCGGCAGATCACCGATTTCATCCAGGAAGAGTGTGCCGCCGTCAGCGGCTTCGAATCTCCCCACCCGCCGTTGGAGCGCGCCGGTGAAAGCTCCCTTCTCATGCCCGAAAAGCTCCGAAACAATCAAAGATTGAGGAATCGCAGCACAGTTGACGCGCACGAAGGCGCGGGATGCCCGTTTCGACCTCCGGTGCAGAGCACGAGCGACCAGCTCTTTGCCGGTTCCAGTTTCTCCTAGAATGAGAACGGTTGAATCCGATGGTGCGACTTTCTCCACCTGCTTCAACACTTCCCGCATGGGTTTGCTCGAACCCACGATTTCCTCGAACATAGAGGAGCGGTCGATTTCCTCTCGCAGTACGAGGTTCTCGTTCCGGAGTCGCTCTTCCGTCTTCTTACGGTCGTCAATGTCGGTCGCCGTCGCGTACCAACGGGTGAGCTGGCCGCGCTCATCTATCAGCGGGTTGTAGTGAACAAGTTGCCAGCGATATTCTCCCTTCTTGAACAACGATCGCATCTCCAGCTCAAACGGAACTCCCTTCACCAGGCCAGCGCAACGTTCATCGCGCAGGCGATCGACATCGTCTGGATGGAAAGCCCGCGCAAAAAACCCCTCGTCATTCACTTCACCAGGCGTAAGCCCGGTGCGATCTAGAGCTACGCGATTTGCATAGAGGGTTCTGCCGTCAGGCGCCAGGACCACGATGGATTGGTGAATCGCATCGGTGATCGTGCGAAGGTCCGCCTCGTCTTTCTGAAACTTTTGCTCAGAGCGTTTAAGGTCATCGATGTCGGTATTGATTCCGTACCAACCAACAAGTTTCCCCGGGTTGTCGTAGACGGGCGACGCCGCAATCTGGAACCAGCGGTATTCTCCGTCGAATCGGCGGAGGCGCACAGCCTTCGTGCTCTCTCCCTGCGAATGGCCGAGATCTTGCCACCAGGTTTCGAGTTCTCCGATGTCGTCGCTGTGGACCAGCGATTGCCACTGCGATCCCTTCAACTGATCGGGAGTGAGTCCGGTGTAGTCCTGCAATCGTTGGTTGAAAAAATCCAGAGAGCCATCCGGCAGAGCGAACCAGGCGAGCGCCGGCAGATGATCGACGAAAGAGCGCAGCTCCAGCGACGCGGGAATTTGACGCTCATTCGTACTCATAGGGGAATCCGTGTACCAATGCACCAAATTACGGCGTCCCGCGCGAATCTGTCAATCACTATGAGAAAGCTCGGACTATGCTGACTCTGCGCGCTCGCGAAGAATCCACCGGCGCACGTAGGGAGGGCATTGAACCAGCGCAATACCCTCGTCTTCGCAGTTCACTAAGAAACGAATCACTCCGACATCAACCAGGGTGACTTCGCTCAGGTTCAGAATTTTCCGCGCACAGCCATCTTTCATTGCCGATCGAATGCACGCGATGCAGTCCGAGTGGATGCGCCCGCTGACAAAAAGCCGCGTGACGCATCCATCGGATTCTTTTTCAATCCTTAACATTTCGAGCTCACGTTGCGCGAACGACCCCGTATCTGGAGGCTGGCTCTGCACGAGACAGATAAGGGCTCAGTGCCTGGCGTGCCGCCTCGTAGCTCTGCCAAAGTCCGGCGTCGGGGAGCGCCGGAATCGTCACGAATTCGCCTTGATCGAGCCCGACGAGTGACGCGTCCACCATGTCCTCCGCCGTCATGACAATTTCCTGGGGGAGGTGTCCAACCGGTTTGCCAGCCGTACCCCAGAAATCGGTGGCCGTCGCGCCGGGCAACACGACCTGAACGGCAATTCCTTTGTCGGCCAGTTCGTGGCGCAACGATTGGCTGAACGCGAGAACATAAGCCTTCGTGCCTCCATAAACACCGTTGAGTATTTCAGGGGCAACTCCGACAACCGAGCCAATGTTGATGATTGTCCCGGAGCCGCGCTTCACGAATTCCGGAACCACCGCGTAGGTAAGGCGCGTCAGTGCTTCTACGTTCAGCGCGATAATTCGGCTCATGTCGCTGACATCTGAATTCAGCAATGCCTTCGTAGCGCCCAAACCGGCGTTGTTTACAAGCAGGGTGACATTGGAGTTCTGGCGAAGAAATCGCTCCAGTCCGGCCAAATCTTTGGCATCTGTTAAATCGGCAGCCAGGATGTCAATCTTGCGACCCGTGCTGGCTGCAAGTTTCTTCGCGAGACCGTCCATTGGTCCCCGACTGCGGGCAACCAGTAGCAAGTCGTAGCCACGGCGCGACAAGCGATCCGCATAGACGGCGCCAATTCCTGAAGAGGCTCCGGTGATTACTGCAAGTCCTTTCGATTGAGTTTGCATTTGCAGGCTCCTTTTCTGCTTCGGAAGTGGGCCGGATTCGCATCCGGCTGCGATGGAAAATGCATTTCGTGCGCCTTTGCTAAACCCTTTGTTCTCAACGTTTATGACATCGAGCCATGCCGCCTGTTCAGCAAAATGCCGAAGATTTCAGCAGGCGACAGCGTCGGTCTTTTCGGCGTAGAACGGAGCGAAGAGGGACGCAACGGAAATCTGATTACCAAAACCCGCCCCCTGAAGAGACTTCCCGAACTTTCCCGGATTGTGCCGAAAGGTCGTCATCGCCTGATCTTTTTTTCTTGTCAAACATGATGACTCGACACTGCCATGGCAGCGCCTCTAAAGGCGCTATGTGAGCGCTCCGGCACAAAGTTTCTATTGCGAAGGATTCACCAGCCAAAAAAGAAGTGGTTCTAAGTATCGTATCACGATATAATATCGTTATGAAAACGAGATTCACCGCCGATTGAGCAAGAGCGCGGCTATGTACCTCAGGAGCCGCGGGCAGAATGACCGGCTTCAGATCCGGGTGTCGCTGCGCAAACCCTTGTCGGCCTCAAATCGGTATGCGAGAAAACAATTCATCACAGCGGAGGGTGCGGGACAAACGCGTGGGTAATCCGACCAAATCATCTGCAGGCGCCGATAAAACTAAATCAGGGAACAGCGAACCTAGTAAATCGTGGGACGTGCTTGGCGATTTCACGACGACGGTACGACTGTTGCCGATCTCAGGGCTAGCGCTGGTAATTGGAGTTGTAGCCTCGTTCGTGGCCCTGGCGCTGCTGCGTCTGATTGGCCTGTTCACCAACCTTTTTTACTACGGGCGGTGGAGTACGGAGCTGGTATCGCCTGCCGGAAACCATCTGGGAATCTTTTCCGTGCTGGTGCCGGTAGGCGGCGCGCTGATTATTGGCTTGATGGCCCGCTACGGATCGGAACGAATACGCGGGCACGGAATTCCGGAGGCTATCGAAGCGATTCTGATTAACGGAAGCCGTGTCGAACCGAAGGTCGCATTGCTCAAGCCGATTTCTTCGGCGATCTCCATTGGTTCGGGCGGCCCATTTGGCGCGGAGGGTCCGATCATCATGACCGGCGGGGCGATCGGATCGATGATCGCACAACTGTTCCACCTGACGAGCGCCGAGCGCAAGACCTTGCTGGTGGCGGGCGCCGCAGCTGGAATGTCGGCAACGTTTGCGGCGCCCGTTGCCTCCACCCTGCTCGCGGTGGAATTGCTTCTGTTCGAATGGAAACCTCGGAGCTTGGTTCCCGTGGCATTGGCCAGCGCTATGGCCGCCATACTGCGACGATATCTTTTGGGATTTGGACCATTGTTTCCGGTGCCGGAGCACAAACTTTTCATCGGGCCGACGGGTCTTCTAGGGTGCGTCCTGGTGGGTTTGCTGGCCGGGGTATTGTCGGCTTTGCTGACCATGTCGGTTTACGCTGCGGAGGACGCATTTCAGCGTTTGCCGATTCATTGGATGTGGTGGCCAATGATCGGGGGGCTGGTGATTGGCTTGGGCGGGCTGGTCTTTCCGCAGGCGCTGGGCGTGGGTTACGACACCATTGGCGGGTTGCTGCAAGGCAGCGTGACCACGCACGTGATACTTGGCGTGTTACTTATAAAATGGTTCATCTGGGCGGTGTCGCTGGGCTCGGGAACATCCGGAGGCGTTTTGGCACCGCTGCTAATGATGGGCGGAGCACTCGGAGGCCTCGAAGCCATGTTCCTTCCCAACGAAGGTGCGGGGTTCTGGCCATTGATCAGTATGGGTGCAGTTTTGGGGGGCACCATGCGTTCCCCGTTTACGAGCATCGTGTTCGCGTTTGAATTGACACACGACGGAAACGTTTTCTTGCCGCTGCTGGTTGGCAGCGTGATCGCTCACGCATTCACAGTGCTCACGCTGAAAAGGTCCATCTTGACCGAGAAGGTAGCGCGGCGCGGCTATCACTTGAGCCGAGAATATGCAGTCGACCCACTTGAAATTCTTTTTGTCCGCGAAGTAATGCGCACGAAGGTTGTGGTGTTGTCCGCAACAGCCACGCTCGGGGAATTGCAGCAGTCGCTTCGGGCAGATCATCGGCAGAGCCAGCGCCTCTTGCCCGTTGTTGACGCCGAGGGCCAGTTCGTGGGTGTGCTGACGCGCGATGACATTCGCAATCGAATCACCACCGGGGGAGAGGTCTCGTTGCGATTCCCGCTCGCACAATTCGTGAGACCGGAAACCGTCGCAGCCTACCCCGACGAACCGCTCCGGGTGGTCGTGTACCGGATGGCCGAGAAAGGATTTACAAGGATGCCGGTCGTCGAGCGTGGGACGGGGAAATTTTTGGGATTGATCGCGCTGGATGATTTGCTCAAAGCGCGTGGGCGTCACCTCGAAGACGAGAGTCGGCGGGAGCGTCCACTGAAACTGCGGTTTTTCTCGCCCGTCACCGGTTTATCAGACGATTCCCAGCACTCCTCCGTGCGCTGACACGAGCAATCCGGCAAGCGCACTGTACAGTGCGAATTCGCGCGCCAGTCCGACGACTCCTGAACCGCTGGCGCAGCGCCGGACGATCACACGGGGCCGGAATAGCCCTGGAATTCTCGGTAAGGAAGATCTCACTGTATTTGCAAATCCATGGTTCGCTGTTCGGCAAGTCGTTCAAAAACCAGGCGGACCACGCGATCGCAGCGGACACCCATAAAGGGAAATGCGTTTTTGGCGTTCGTCCCAACACGTGAAAAGAGCCAGCTGCGCGCCATCTCGTGGCCTCGATGCAAACGGATTTTTACGTTCTCTTCGCTCAGGTCGAGCGCCGCGGCCGTCTCGGACGTGTTCAATTCCTCGACATCGCGCAGCATGACCACGGTACGGTACTTCTCGGGAAGGGCCAGCAATGCCTCTTCCAGAAGCTGGCCCAGTTCGGCGCTGGATGCGTTTTGCTCCGGGTCCGGCGAAGTCTCGACGATATTCATGCGAAGTTCTCCATTGTCCTCGGTATCGTCCAACTGCTGGTTGCGCTTGCGCGAGCGAAGGCGGGCCAACGCCTCGTTGACTGCAATGCGCGTCAACCAAGCCGAAAACGGTGCGCGTCCCTCGAACTGATCAAGATGCTGATAGGCCCGGACGTAGGCATCTTGCATCACGTCTTCCGCTTCGGCATCGTCGCGCAAGATAGCACGTGCGACCCGATAGAGCCGCTGGTTGTACCGGCGCATGATGATCTCGTACAGAGCCGTATCACCGGTCTTCACGCGCTCAACGATTTGCTGGTCGGTCCACCCTTCAGCACTGGCTTTGTCCAGACTTCCCATGGTTTCCATAGCACTACAAGTATAGAGCGCGAAGAGCAGCAAAGGTTACAGCTCGACCTCCGGCGGTCATTCCGTCGAAGTTCCGCGGGCCCCTGTTTTGTATCCAATCGTCAGCTCGCCACTCACTTAGGTGGGGGACAAGACAAGAAATGAAAGACTTTGATCGTCACCTCGACGCCGGCTGGTGGGCGCTGAGAATCGGACTGGGGGTTGGCCCCATCATCACCGGCATCGACAAATACTTCAACAAACTGGCCGATTGGGGAATGTATCTGAGTCCTATGGCAACAAAAGCTGTACCGGTCAGCGCCACGACCTTCATGCACATCATCGGCGTGGTGGAAATTGTGGCCGGGCTGGTCGTTCTCAGCCGCTGGACAAAACTTGGGAGTTACATCGTCATGGGTTGGCTGATCGGTATTGCCGTGAACCTCCTCACAACCGGCATGTTCTATGACCTCGCCATGCGTGACGTGGAGATTGCGATTGGGGCGTTCGCATTGTCGCAACTAACGGCGGTACGCGAACAGTGCACAATCGCAGAACGGGGGCAAAAGCCGTGAGGAGCTCGCAGCTTTCGTCAATCCGGTAGCACCATCAGCAAAAAAATTCAATTGGAGGATACTGTGCGGAAACTTGCTTCGTTTTTTGTACTGTTCGGGATGTCGGCGATGCCCGCTTTTGCGGCTATCGAGACCTATAAGGATGTGCCCGTGGTGGACGTCAATTGCTCTGCGAAAGTGGCCGCCGAGCCGGACTCCCACACCCGCGCTTGCGCACTAAAGTGCGCAGCAAGCGGTTTCGGCATTGTGACTCAGGACAAGCATTTTCTGAAGTTCGATGCAGAGGGCAACACAAAGGTCGTCGAAGCTCTCAAAGCGTCTGACAAGAAAGACCACCTGCGCGTGGATGTCAGCGGAGACGTGCAGGGCGATACGCTGAAGGTCAGTTCGATCAAGCTGCTGTAATTCTGCGATGCCGACCTTCCTGCACACCGGGGTGTTTGGCTCCCCGGTGCGCAGGAGGATCCGCCATTCTCCCAGCGCAAGTGGCATCGCAAATTGAGCGAGTTCGGCCGGAATCCGGAAGGCGGTGTCACTCGCATTGGCTTCTCGGCGACCGATTTGGCCGCTCGCGAATACGTCATCGGCCTCATGAAGCAAGCAGGCCTCGAGGTTCGCGTCGATCCTGCGGGAAACATCTTCGGCCGGCGCGCTGGCTCGGAGAAGTTGCCAATATTGCTTTTTGGCTCGCACATCGATTCAGTGCCGCACGGCGGAAACTTTGATGGAGACGTCGGCAGCATGGGCTCCATTGAAGTGCTGCGCGCGCTCAACGCCGCAAAAGTGCAGACCCGCCATCCACTGGAAGTAGTCATTTGGACGAACGAAGAAGGCCATCACTTCGCGCTGGGCACGCTCGGTTCCGGTGTCGCCGCTGGATTGCTGGGGCCTGAAATCCTCGGCCGCAAGGACGACCAGGGACTGACCCTAGCCGATTGGCTGCGCCGCTCCGGTCAGGACCCGTCTCATCTTACCGACGCACGCATTCCGACAAGAGCGCTGGCGGCCAATGAGCTGCCGAGCTTGTTAGCTGCCAACGGAGAATTCCGGATTCGGGCAGCACCGATGGCGGGCACAATCGCAAGTCTTGGCCGTATAGCGAAACATTTTGGCAGTCCTTCCCGTATCTCCGGCTAGACGCTTACACTAAGCCCTTACCAGCCAGGGAGGCAGCATGAACTCAGCCCGCAACCCAGGGAGAGTCGCCGGATTCTGGTACCTGCTCCTTTGCGTGCTCGGCCCGCTCCGTCTCATCTATATTCCGAGCAAATTGTTCGTACCGGGGGACGCGCCGGCAACCGTCAACAACATCGCGGCTCACCAGTGGCTCTTTCGTTTCGGCATCGTCGTCGACTTGATCTGCGCGGTCGTCCTGATTTTCCTCGTGCTAGCCTTCTACCGGTTGTTCCAAGAAGTCGACGAGTACCTCGCCGTCCTCGTGGTGATCCTCGGCGGTGTGATGCCAGCCCTCCTGTACTTCGTTAACGTCGTCAGCGACGCCGGAGCGTTGCTGGTCGTGCGCGGCGCCGATTTCCTGTCGGTATTCGACAAACCTCAACGGGACGCCCTGGTCATGCTGCTCCTGCGTCTGCACGACCTGCAAAACACCGCCGCGGAGATCCTTTGGGGCGTATGGCTTTTTCCGTTGGCGATCCTTGTGTACCGGTCGCGTTTCCTCCCGCGGTTTTTGGGGGTCTGGCTTACGATCAACGGCTTCGCCTACGTGATCATGAGTTTTACGGGCTTTCTGTTGCCGCGCTATCAGAATATGGTGTTTGCCGTCTCCCAGCCCGCCCTGCTCGCAGAGCTGGTGCTCATGCTGTGGCTCGTGATCAAGGGAGCGCAGCCGCAAGCGCCGAACGCCGCTGGTGTCAGCGTCGGCCGCTGATTGGATTGCCGTAGTCGAATTCGTCGACTCTGTCGGCTGCGGCCGGCCGGTCAGTTTTGGTTGCTGGCGGCTCCGGTTTGATCGGCAGCCCCTCTATTCTGTGACTGCTGGGAGCGCGCGGATTATTTTTGGATAATCAGGGAAATAGCGCTCGACGTCGGAGAGCGCGAACTGGCGCAAGATGGATTCTTGGAGTTCGCGTTGGAGAAGGAATTCAAAGGAAACCTTTAGCAGGGATTCTGGCGATCTGCCGGCTGCGTATCGGCCCAAGTCCGAGCTCGTGAGAGTGACGTCGTGTGTAGTCTTCGTTTTGCCCGCGATAACTGTGACGCGGTATTTCGTTGGGCTTGTTTCTTCAACTGAAATCTTGTGAGTCATGTTTGATCCTCGCGGGCAGAAATGCGTTCTGCGGTTCGTTCCGCACGGCGAACCTTGCATTGGTTCTTTTGGGACCCGCAATCGAACACGAGTCGATCGCTAAATCGCCTCAGTAGCGGCGGGCGGAACCCAGGAGGTGCCAGTGGACCGAGAACCAGGTCAGGAAAAGACAGGCCAGGGCGACGAGGGAGAATTTCAAACGGGTGATGAAGCGGACGGCGGTGCGGCGCCAGATTAAGAGTCCGGAGATCGCGGCGAAGATGCTGAGGAAGATGGCGATAGCGCTGAAGATATTTAGCGTGACGAAATATTTGTCGAAGGTGCGCCCGGGCGGGATGGACTCGTTATTGACGATCGACAGGATGATTCCGAGGGTGATCGTGAGTGCGATCCAGGCAAAGGAAGCAACGCGGGGGCCGGCGGTAAGCCAAAGCGTGCCGGGTTGTTCATGGAAAGCAGGACGCTTGGAAAGGAAAATGCGACGGCCGAGACGCAGGAGAGTGGCTAGGACCACCGAGAGGAGAATCGCCAAGCTCGTGAGGACCAGTGGCGAAATGAGTTTGGAGTTTTCGAACCAGCGGACGCGTTCAAACTGTGTGCCTGCAAAACCTGAGGCGACACGGACAATTTTTCCTTGGGAATCGCGGATGGCGAAAATGCGTGATTGATCGCCATCAATCTGCCATAAATCCTTGCCGAGTGGTTTCCACTTGCGCACGTGCCCGCGTAAATCCTTCGAGACTTCCACCTTGAGGACGCCCTCTTTGTCCACGCTGGCGCTGAACTGTTCGGCGAGGTCGGCAATTTTAAGTTTGTTGCTTTCCGAGCGACGGGTGGAGTGATAGGTGCCTTCGATATCCTTCAGCTGATCGACGGGCAATTTCTGGAATTCGGGATTGCTGGAATATGGATAGTAGCGGTCTGCGAAAGAATTCAGTATTTCGCTGCGCGTTTTGGCTGCAGAACCCGCCGAGTTGTAGGAAATGAAAATAACAAGATTTTCTTTGGGTTCGAGGGCGAACATGGAGTGGAAGGCGATGAGATCGCCGTCGTGACCGATGAAGTGGAGCCCATTGCGCCACGTTTGATAGAAGCCCATGCACATAGCCGGGAGCGCATCGGATGCGGCAAATTGGCGGGTCCACATAAGCTTGAGTGTTTCAGGCTTCAGGATGCGTTGCCCGTCGAGTTCGCCTTCGTGGAGAAGGGCCTGGGCAAAACGGGCCATGTCGGCGGCGGAAGAAGAGACCCCGCCAGCAGGGGCTGGATTGAAAATTTCAAAGCCGATCACCGGCTTTTCCGTGTTGTTGCCGTAGCCTTCCGATGCAAACGGCGCGCGGGAAGGCTCAAGTGGCTGATGAAAGCTGGAATGGGTCATGCCCAGCGGGGTGAAGATGTGATTGGCGACATATTGTTCGTATGGCTCGCCGCTGACGCGCTCGACGATATAGCCCGCGATACCGACGCCGTAGTTGGAGTAGGCAGAAATTTGTCCCGGAGGAAAAATCCGGCGCGGCTGATTGGTGATCAAGAAATCTCTGAGAGTGGGGGCTTGTTTCGGATCGGTGAGAAGAATGTCACGAACTTCCTCTTCAAATCCGCCGGTATGCGTCATTAAATTGCGCAAAGTGATGGGTTGGCCGAATGCTGGCGCAATCTGGAAGTCGAGATATTTGTTGACGTCGGTGTCGATGTTTAGTTTGCCCTGCTCGGCGAGCTGCATGACGGAAGTCCAGGCAAAGAGTTTTGAAATGGAAGCCAAACGAAAGATGGAAGCGTCCGGGTCCACCCGCGCTTTTTTCGCGAGATCGGAATATCCGTAGCCCTTTTTCAACAGGGTTTTGCCGTCCTTCATGACGAGCACGGTGGCGCCAGCAATATCAGCACGCTCGAGTTGCAGAGGGATGATGCCATCGAAGAAGGATTCCAGATCCGCAGAGTCGAGAGTGTGGGCAACGGGCGGTGGAATGGTCGGAATAGGCTTGGAGGACGATTCCGCTGCTGGCGGAGCGGTCTTGGGAGTGATGACTTTCTGCGAAAGCGAAGCGCCGGCAAAGAGCAAAGTGCCCAGTGAAGCGAGAATTACGGTCGAGCGTCGAATCATCATGTCTCCGAGGCCAGAAGAATCCGGCGAAGAGTCTTATCGATAAAGGTGAGTCATGCAAGTTTAATTTTGCAAAAAGCCCGCTTGACCCAGAGTGCCGGTAAATGCCTTACACTATAGTTTGCCCGCAACAAATCGCAAGATCGGCCTGTTATACGGGATTGAAACCTGGAATCGCTGGAGTCTGGACGCGCCCACGGTGGCGCTGGTGTGGAGATTTTTACTGGCGCAGTGCGCAGGAGTCGATTCGCCGCGGTATGCGCCGATCTTGCTGGCGCTCGGAACGTGGATTGTCTATGTGGCCGACCGCATTCTGGACGGACTAGGAGATCGGCCGGCGCAAAAGCTGCAGGAGCGGCACTATTTTTATGCGCGGCATCGAATCACTTTTGGGGTACTGCTGTGCTGCGCAGGACTGCTCTGCGGCGTGCTGATCATCGAGAGAATGCGGCGGGATATTTTTGAAGCGTATGCAGTTCTCGGTTCGCTGGTCTTGCTATATTTTTTCCTGATCCACGGAAAAAGAAATTCAGCCGAGCGCTGGCTTCCGAAAGAAATGTTCGTTGGATTTCTTTTTGCGGCGGCAACGGCTTTGCCGATTTGGATGAGGGTGAACGAGAGGTCGCGCGAATTGGAGATCAGCATCGCGTTATTTGCCGCGGTGTGCTGGCTGAACTGCATAGCAATTGAAAGGTGGGAGAACCCGGTAGCGGCTGCTGGCCCGCAAAGAACATGGCGCGCCCATGTTTCAACACGGTGGCTGGGGCGACACCTGACGGGAATGAGCACGTTGGTCGCGGCCGTCAGCTTTGGATGCTGGCTGTCATGGACGTCTCCTTATGAAAACGTTGCACTTGCCTGTTGCCTCAGCAGCATTCTGTTTTCCGTCCTCCACGCGTTGCGAGGCCAGATTGGCGCCCGATGGTTACGCGTTGCCGCGGACGTTTCGCTACTCACCCCTGTTTTGCTGATGCCATGGATCCCTGCTCGATAGAAGGACCACGATGATGCGCGCGCCTCTTTTCTTTGACCGGATTGCGCGTGTTTATCGCTGGGGCGAATATATG